>JFJP01000023.1_pt1 | contig 39420 bp, 29 predicted proteins | sample 431651 | NCBI WGS metagenome assembly JFJP01 (sample SAMN02602958, study PRJNA72255) | Microbial mat metagenome, whole genome shotgun sequencing project. | biome: fresh water; feature: sink hole; material: water; isolation source: purple microbial (photo- and chemosynthetic) mats found in... | reverse complement strand
GGCCGTTCACCCGAACCGACGGGCCGCGATCACAGTTTTCCATGCAGAAGGTCGCCTTGATATCGAAGTGTTCGCTCAGATCCGCATCATCTACGTGCTTGAGCACCTGCTTGAGAAGATCCTGAGCACCTCGCAAATGGCAGGCGGTGCCGATGCAGACACTGACAGGAATCTTGGCCTCGCCAGTGAACTCGGAAAGGGCGATACCCGCGCCTTCGATGCGTTTGCGGCTGTGGTAGTGCGTGTGCAACAGGCGATGGGCCTCGGGACCATTGGGCTCCCCGAGTTGCTCCTTATACAGTTCCTTGATGACGTGGTTCTGCTGCGAGCAATGCACGTCGTGAGTGGTGTCAACATCGCGAATGACCTGAGCACGACGTCGCCGGGTCTGAGCGGAATGCGTGACAGGCTGACCGGCGCCGCCGATGCATCCACCGGGGCAGGCCATGATTTCCACAAACTCCACATCGCTTTTGCCAGCTTTGATTTCCTGGACTAGCTCCTTCGCCTTGGCCAGACCGTGCACCACGGCCATCTTGAACCACGGCCATCTTGATATCACCCAAGGGGGTCGACGCCGTGAATTCGCGACGGTTCTTTTCGGCGCGGACTTCCTCAATCACGGGATGTTCTTCACCTAACCGGCCCGCCGCATAGCGGATCACGGCCTCGGTGACACCGCCAGAATTGGCGAAGATGACACCTGCCCCGGTCTTGGTGCCGAAGGGCTGATCCAGGCTATCCACGGGGAGTTCGGGAAACTGAATGCCTGCGTCCTGAATCATGCGAGCCAACTCTTGCGTGGTGAGCACCAGGTCCACATCGGGATTGCCGTTCACCTTGAACTCGTCGCGCGCCGCTTCGAATTTTTTGGCCGTGCAGGGCATGATGCTCACCACAACCAAGTCTTCACGGGCGATGCCCAGTTCCTTAGGCAAAACATCCTTGGCCAGACTACCAAACATCTGCTGGGGGCTGCGGCAGGTCGAGATGTTGTCCAGCACTTCGGGGAAATCATGCTCGGCCATTTTCACCCAGGCCGGGCAACAGCTGGTGATGAGGGGTAAAACACCACCGTTCTGCTTGCGGTTCACGAACTCCGTGGCCTCTTCCCAGATGGTTAGATCGGCACTGAAGGAGGTGTCATACACCTTGTCGAAGCCGAGGCGACGCAGGGCCGAGACAATGCGCCCCATGGTGAAGGTGTCGTTGACCGCGCCAAAGGATTCGCCGATGGCGGCACGAATGGCGGGAGCCACCTGCACAACCACGGTTTTCCGGGGATCCTGAATGGCCGCGTAGGCCCGCTCCACTTCGGTTTTCACCAGAATCGCACCCACGGGACACACGGCCGCGCATTGACCGCAGGCCACGCAATCGACCTCTGCCAAGCCCTTATTGAAGGCCGGAGACACGGTGGACTGCGAGCCGCGATGGGTGAAATCCAACACGCCGATGCCCTGAATTTCCGCGCAATACCGCACACAGTCGCCACACAGCACGCACTTGTTGGGATCGCGCACCAGGCTGGGGCTAGTGAAGTCGAGAGGTTTTTGCTCCACGGGCGCCGTGAAGCGCACCTTGTCCACACCCAATCGCTCCGCCAGGCTCTGAAGCTTGCAGGAACCGCTCTTGCCGCAGGTGGGGCAATCGTGATTGCCGCTGGCCAACAGCAGTTCGATATTCATCTTGCGCAGCTCGCGCACTTCCGCAGTCTGCGTCTTCACCTTCATGCCAGGCTCAGGCGTCGTGGTGCAAGAGGTCACCAGGCCGCGCCCTTCGATCTCCACCATGCAGAGGCGACATGCGCCGTACACGGAGAGTTCAGAGTGGTAGCAGAAGGTTGGCAGCTCAATATGAGCCTTGCGGATCACCTGGAGCAAATTCGTTTCCGCATCAATCGCCACGCGGAAACCGTCGATGGTCAGAGTCTTCTCGTTAGGCATCGTTCGTCCTTGTTTTTAAAAGATGGGGTCACCACAGAGGCACAAAGGACACAGAGCAAAGAAAGACACAGATCTAGATACCAAGCCAACCTGGATGAACCTTGGAAGGGACAACCTTCGTGCCTTTCTTTCCACCTCTGTGTCTGTTCTTTTCATCTTTTTTCCTTCTCTGTGTCCTTTGTATCCTCTGTGGTGAATTTTTTTCAAATCCCAGAAATCGCGTTGAACTTGCAGGCATCGACACACGCGCCGCAGCGAATGCAGGCGAAGCCATCGATCGTGTGAGCCACCTTGCGCTCGCCATGGATGGCGCCCACGGGGCACTTCTTGGCGCAGAGCGTGCAGCCTTTGCAAAGTGCTGCATCGATTTCAGGCGTCATCAAGCTTTTGCACACCCGAGCAGGGCAGACCTTGCGATGAACGTGGGCTTCGATTTCTTCCCGGAAATTCTTCAGCGTGGAAAGCACGGGGTTGGGGGCCGTCTTCCCAAGGCCGCAGAGGGAGCCGATCTTGACGTTTCGTGCCAACTGTTCGAGCAAGGGCAAGGTTTCGTCGGTGGCCCTGCCTTCCGTGATGTCGTCGAGGAGGGCCAGCATCTGCTTCGTGCCTTCGCGGCAGGGAACGCACTTGCCACAGCTTTCGTTCTGCGTGAATTGCATGAAGAACTTGGCCACCTGCACCATGCAGGTCTCCTGGTTCATCACCACCAAACCACCTGAACCGACCATGGCGCCAATGCTAAGGAGGCTGTCGAAATCCATGGGCAGATCCAGATGTTCGCGGGTGAGACACCCACCACTGGGACCGCCAATCTGCACGGCCTTGAAGGCGTCGTTATCGATGACATCGCCCTTCTTGGTCACGCCGCCGCCGATATCGAACACGATCTTGCGCAGCGTAGCGCCAAAGGGAACTTCGATGAGTCCGGTATTGGCCACATGGCCGGTGAGGGCGAAGGTCTTGGTGCCGGGGCTCTTTTCCGTGCCCATGCTGCGGTACCACGCGGCGCCATTGGACAGAATGAGCGGCACCGAAGCCAGGGTTTCCACGTTATTGATGACGGTGGGTTTGCCGTTGAGGCCCGATTGTGCGGGAAAGGGCGGCTTGGGCATGGGCATTCCACGCTTGCCTTCGATGGACGCGATCAGCGCCGTTTCTTCACCGCACACGAAGGCGCCGGCGCCTTCCATGACGTGAACGCGGAAACTCTGACCGCTGCCGAAAATATCGTCGCCCAGAATGCCCACCGCTTCCGCATCCTTAACGGCTTTTTTCACGCGGGCCACGGCCAAGGGATATTCGGCGCGAACGTAGACATAGCCTTCATCGGCACCGACGGCGCGGGCGCAGATCATCATGCCTTCCAGCACGGCGTGGGGATTGCCTTCCATCACCGACCGATCCATGAAGGCACCGGGATCGCCTTCATCGCCGTTGCAGATAACGAATTTTTTACCTTTGGGCTGAATGCGCGTGAGTTCCCATTTACGACCCGTGGGGAAACCACCGCCGCCCCGGCCCCGCAGCCCCGCATCCAGGATCTCCTGACACACTTCCTGATCGGTCATGGTGGTCAGCGCTTTACGCGCAGCAAAGTAGCCGCCACGGGCAATGTATTCGCGGAGATTTTCAGGATCTAAACTGCCGCAGGCTTTAAGCACCGTGCGGTGCTGCTGGGTGTAAAAGGGGATATCGCCATGCCCCTTGCACACCTGCCCCGTGGCGGGAACGCTGTAGAGCAGCCGATCCACGAGCTTCCCGTTCTGGAAGGTGGTCTCTAAAATTTCGGCCACATCGGCGGGTTTCACGCAGCAGTAAAGAATGCCATCGGGCTCGATGGAGAGCAGCGGTCCCATCTGGCAGAAGCCCTGACAGCCACTCTTCGTAAGCAGGCCGTCTTTGCTTTTTGTGTCTTCGTAATCCAGTTCGATTTCAAGGCTGATGCCCAGAGCCTTCGCCTGTTCGTGCAGGGCCTTGAATACTTTCAGGGCGCCGTTGGCCATGCAGCCAGTGCCCGCACAGATCACCACGCGTCGAGTGTAGGTTTTCTCGGAGGCTAAATAATCCTGAGTGGTGGTTTCGAGGTCCATTTCCATCACGGCGTTCACAGGCCTTCCTCCACGCAGATCTGATCGATGAGAGCCTTGGTGCGCTCGGCGTTCATCTGTCCATGCACGTCGTCGTTGATGACCACCGCCGGGGCCAACCCGCAGGCACCCAGGCAGCTCACGGTTTCCAAGGTAAAGAGCATGTCGGGCGTGGTCTTCTTGCCCTTGGGCAACTTCAGACGCTCCGTCAGAACATCCACAATGTCTTGGCTCCCCTTCACGTGACAGGCCGTGCCATCGCAGATGCGGACCACATACTTGCCCTTGGGCTCCAGGGCGAAATGACTGTAGAAGGTCGCCACACCAAAGACTCGAGCCGGTGAAATATCGAGCGCCGTGGCCACAAACGTCATGACTTCTTCCGGCAGGTAGCGGTATTCCTCTTGCACGGCCTGGAGGATCGGCACCAGCTTGGAACTATCGTGATGATAGGACTCCAGGATGCGGAGCACCGAGGTGAACTGCCGCGAGATAAGCGGGGCTTCGGTTTCAGCTGTATGCATGCGTTTGCCTCCTTGCCGATTTGGCAAGCCTGGTCCTGGCCTTCGGGAGGAAGGCCTACTCGAGAATCACGGGATCGATCGCTGGCAAGGCAGGCCGAAGGCCGTGCTGCCGGGAAAACAGAAACGAAGGAATTACCTCAAAACAAAAGCGGCAATTGTCCCGAATTTTGCGTTTGATGCTGACTGTAAAAACAAACTAAACCACGGAGACACGGAGATCACAGAGAAGTGAGAAGTGAAATCTATTTATTGTCCGTGCCTAAATCTTTCTCCATGCCCTCCGTGTCTCCGTGGTTCATCTTCGGTTTTTTTTCAACTGCATTACTTGGGATTATTCCGATGCCACCGGCTCAGGAGAAGCCTTGGCCAAAAGAGCCTTCCGGTGCACCGAGAGCTTGCGGGACAGCACGCCGAGACTGGAATAGAGCGCGACATTCTCGACAATCACACCCTGGGGTAAATCCAGCACGATGGGCGCGAAGTTCCAGATTGCTTGAACACCGCATCCCACCATCATTTCTGCGGTTTCCTGGGCTACCTCGGCGGGCACGGTTAGGATGCCGATACCGATGTGCATGCGGCGAGCCAGATCGGTGAATTTCTCCATGGGCAAAATCGAAACACCCTGGATCTTCTTTCCCACCATCTTGGGATTGGCGTCGAAGGCCGCCACGATCTTCACTCCTGCTCGCTCAAAACCCGCATAGCCAAGCAAAGCGGTGCCCAGATGTCCCGCCCCAACCAGAAAGGCGTCGGTGACGTTATTCCAGTTGAGAAAGTTTTCGATGGAAACGATCAGCTCTTCGACCCGATGGCCCACCTTAGGCTTGCCCTGGCTGCCAGTCACCGCCAGATCCTTGCGGACTTGGGTGTGATGAACCCCAAGATCCTCGCCAATCTGGGCGGCGGAGATCATCTCCTGGCCCTTCTCGCGAAGTCGGACCAGGTAGTGGTAGTACGAAGGCAGGCGTCGCAGGGTAGGTTCGGGAACCGACTCCGCTCGCATGGTGACCTCCGGGGATGGGAAAGAGAGAATCGAGGAATTCATCTCGATACAAAATTATCGATTAGCCTTCCCACTTGGTCAAGCCCTTCCCCTGGGGAAGTGAACATGGTCACAGACCCAAGATCAAGGAATGAACTCCACCAGCTTCAGAGCAAACTTGGGGTGGTCAAAGGAATGGGTCTCTGGGAATTTCGAGAACATCCAACCCTTGAAGCGCTCCTCCCCACCCTCGGTGATGCGCACCTGGGCCGCGGGGTTTTCGAGTTTCTCGGACTTCGAGGAAATGACGCCATCGCCCATGCTGAAATCAGGCAACAAGTTGTCCGCCCGCAGCGTCAGCCCTGTGCCCGGAAGCAGAAAGTCCTTGCCGACGGGAACCACATGCAGCGTTTCCTTCTTCGAGGCCTTATCCACCACGGCGACTCGAATCGATTTCCATTTCCCCTTGAGCCCTTCGGGAACCACCACCTGGGTTTCCTTCTTGGCAGCTTTGGGCATGCCCATTCCCGCGCCCGGAGTCACGCCGTGGGTCGCATCCATGGGCATGGGCGCACCCGGCATGGTCAGTGGCTTCTCATCGTTCTTCTTGCAGGCGGAAAGGCCCAAGAGAGCCACGGTCACTAAGGTTGCAGTCTGCAGTGAGATTTTCACGGGAACTCCTGATGTGGGGCCGAGGAAGGCCTGCTCGATGAAGCCTTGCGGCCATCCAGTCTCCCAGATCCTGAAATCCCTGCACCAAGGAAAAACCAGGGGCCATAGCCCAATGGAGCATTGGAGAAACCAGGGACGGACAAACCAACTCGGCCCATTTCGGGCGCAGCAAAGATTTGTGGATGCAAAGGGCCCGGCCACTAACCCTGATTCGCGTTTTAGCGTCCCATCAAAAAGAAGAAACACCAAGGCGCGAAGGCGCCCCTTGGCGCCTTCGCAGCAGATCCGTTTTCCGGCCAAGCCGGATCCCCGCAAACACAAGTCCTCAGCGCAGCACTTCCAGCCGGATTTCCTTCACCATCCGCACATCGCGATCGATGTAGAAATCGGTGCGAGATAGCGTGGTGTAGCGCCCCGAACCTTTACCCAAGAGGGTGCCGTTCTTGCGCTCCACGAGCAGCACGCCCTTTTCGGGGGCAGCGGCAAAGACTTCGCTACCGGAGTACACCACGCGGTAGCCATCTTCCGAAGTAACGACCACATAGGTTTTCCGGGGATCGGTGCCGGGAGGCAACAGGGAGCGTATCAGGGCCTCCAGGGGCACACCCTCCCAGGTATTTAGACCATGGAATCCCTTGCCCAAACCAAAGGTGGCATCCTTCAACGCGGAGTGGGGCAGTTGCTGGAATCGCTCGACGTTGAGAAGAGCCCCCTGCCCTCCTGGACCCACGAGCATCGGGGCTTCCACGAAAGCGTTCTTAGAGGTGGATCGCGTGTCCTTTACCGTGGTGCCCACTTGGCGCAGGGTAATTTCGGCAATGTCCTCCACAAAGCGACCCCCAAAGCCATCTTGGGGTGTCACCAACAACCAGCCCTTGGGTAAGGATAAGGCCGGGGGTTTGGGCCCTTCGTGGCAGCCAGCGCACGCGGCTAGGTTGTTTTTTTGCCGCCCTGACACGTTCAGCAGCACGGTGGGATCGTTGGTGCCGGCTTTCAGGGGATCGTGATGGTGGGGCAGGATCAGGCGTGCCTTTTCCACGAGCAGCGCCCCTTCATCGCCGGCCAAGAAGGTTTCGCCGTGGGAGAACAAGGCCTGTTCACCGTTGCGCCCCTTCACGGTGATAAAGAGATCCAGGGGCCGATCAAAACCATCATCCTGCTTTTTGATCACCCGCCGATCCAGCACATCCCGCAAGGCATAGCCTTCCACTTCCATGGAACAGCGGTACTGACCATCTGGGGTGGCGACCTTCACCAAGCGGCGGTATTTGGGCAGGCCCTTGAGGGTCGTCGCATCCAATTTTCCGGGTTTGGCCAAGGCACCCTTGAGCTGGGGCGCCTCGGGCGCCACTGCCAGAAGCCCGAGGGCGCAAAGCGAAAGAGCGAGTGTGCGTAGCATGAGGGTGCCTCCTAGAAGCGATAGCGTGCGTTGGCAAACCAGGTGCGGCCCGGCAAGGGATAGCCGCTCACCTGCTGGTAGTCACGGTCCAGGATGTTGGAGAAGCCCACATCCAGGGTGAGAGGTTTGATGGGCTTCCAGGCCACACTCAGGTTGGCTGTCGTGTAGCCACCCAGGCGCACGGTATTGCTATCCCACAGCTGATCCTGGCTTTCCACGCTGGCTTGAATCTGCCATTGGGCCGAGGGCAGGAATCGCAGGAAGCCCGTGGCGCGTTGGCGAGGGGTGCTGGTGAGTTTGATTTCGGGATTGCTGAGGTTTTCCCGATCCAGGTAGGTGTAATTGACACCCAGTTCGGCCCAGGTGATGGGCTTCAACCCCACCGAGAGTTCCACACCCCGGTGGCGCACCTTGCCGATGTTTTGCATCTGAGAGCGAGTGCCCGCCACGAATTTAACTTCCTGAATCAAATCCGTGATTTCGCTTTGGAAGAGCGCGCCCTCCAGGGATAACCAGGAGGCCAAGCTAGCCTTCACGCCCAGATCCAGATTCAGGGATTTCTCGGGATTAAGTTCAGGGTTCTCAATAAAGGTGGCAAAGCGCAGCGAGAAACGATCCTTGAGGGTCGGGAAGCGATCCTTTAGGGCCACGGTGCCATAGACCTGGAGCGTGGGGGCCAGTTTCCAAAAGGCGCCCAGCTGGCCCTGGTAGCAGTTCTTAGGGGGCGTGCGGAGGTAGGCGCCGGTTTCCACGGGGCGCTGCTGATCCATTCCCAACCCTAGGGAAAGATCAAAGCTCTCCGAAAGAGTGATGGCGTCCTCGAGGCCCACGGAACGCAGATCATCGCGGTAGCCCTTCCACGCATTGGTGGCATTGTCCTCGCGGTGCACATCGGTCTTGGCTTGGATTACGGCGCGCAGACTGTTGCCCTTGAGGGCCGTGGTGCCAAATTCGAGAATCGCGCCTCGCGTAAAATCGTCGTAGATGCTGATCCCCGTGGGCGCCATGCCACCGGTCGTTTGCAGCGTGGTATAGCTGCCGTTGGTATAGGCGTTCAGGGTGTTCTTGTAGCTGTCGAAGTAGGCCCTCAAGCGCACATAGCTCTGGGTTCCCAGGGAAGTGTTGGACGTAAAATAGGCACTTTGCTTATCCCACGTAGGCCAGCGCCAGTACCGCGCCGGCGTTGCCAGATCGGTGGCAGTAGGTTGGCCCTTTTCACCTTTCTGGGCCACAAAACCCAGCGCGTATTCATCCGTGGCATTGGGGGTAAAACCGAATTTCACCGAGCCCTTGGAATCCTTGGAATAGCTGTTCTCGCGTCGCCCACCATTTTCTCGGATGTTGGGCTTGAAGTTCGAGGACAGGCGGAAATCCCCGGCATCCCGCAGGCTTGCCCCGGCCTGCACGTAAAACGTGCCCAGATTGCTCCCCACGTTGGCAGCGAGCTTCTTGCCATTGCCGTCGAAAACACCCCCGAGCACATCTCCTTCAAAGGTCGTGGAAGGCCGTCGGGTCACGAGGTTGATGGCCCCACCCAGCGTATTGGGCCCAAACAATACCGAGCTGAAGCCTTTTGCAACCTGGATCTCCGCCAAATCGAAGGTGGAGAAACGCCCGAAATCCATCTGCCCTTCGTAAGGCACATAGCAAGGGATGCCATCCAGATACACCGGCACCCGGCGGGAATCGTGGCCCCGCAGGTAAATCACCGTTTCGGCTTTGGGATTCGAGGACACCGAGAGCCCAGGCAGCAAAGCCAAGGCTGCACTAACAGTATCGGTATTGAAGGCCTTGATCGTCTCGGCATCCACGCGGGTGTGGACCTGCTCCAACACCTCCAGATTACCCGTAACAACCACGGTGACCTCGCCCAGCTTGAAGCTCCCAGGCTTGGTCTTTTCTTTGGCCTTTGCCTTTGCCTTGTCCTGTTGCCCTTGGGTTGGGAGTTCGCCGAGGGGTGGCTCCGCATGCAGCGCCAGGCAGGCAGAAAGCATCAGAGCTAAAGGCGTACAAATGTTTTTGGCCATGCCAGGATCTCCTTCATTTCGATCGGGAAGCAACGCTCCGGATCGATAGTCCTGTAAGAATATATCGATTGGTGATTTTTATATACAACGAGATACAACGATGAAATCGCTTGTACCCTAGGGCCCCGCGCCAGCCCACCAATCACGCACCCATAAAAAGGCGCCAAAGGAGGGTCATCGGCGCGATGCATTGCCGAGATTCAATAACGAAAAAACTCAAGGAAGACCAGGAGCCTGCGCCTAGACCTTGCGGTGAATTCCCGTGGAGGTGTTGAACTCGTTTTCGATTTCATCGGGATTCGGTGCGTTGTAGAGCACCAGCTTCTGAAGATGCTCGAAACTCTCAATGCCTAGAACGCGGGTGAACTGCAGCGCGATGCCATCGGGATAGCAATGCACCACGGGCCCTTCGGTCTGAATTTGAATATCGCCATCACCCAAAAACAGCGTGATCTCACATTCCGTGCCCACGGGGACTTGCTCGGAGCAGGCCACGAACATGCCCTTCATGCTTAGGCTCTGGGTGGTCGAGCTGGTGATATCAAAACCCCCGCCCTTCACTTCGGCCCGAACATTAATGGGGACCCGAGTAAATTCTCGCTGATTGGAGGCTTCCATGGGCGATGACTCCCGGGGACTATCCCTGACCCTAAGATAGGCGCAGCCATCAAGGACTGCCACATTTCGTCCAAAAGAATGAGGCAAAATCTGGATTTCAACGGAAAGCCAATCGGTGCTACCGCGGCTGCAGAGACTCCAAGTTTCTTTGCAGTTCCCTGATGCCGAAGGGCTTGGGCATCAGGGTGACCATGGCGTGAGCGGCCACAAGGTCCAGGGCCGTTTGGTCGGCTCGTCCCGTGGCAAGCAGTACCGGTAGCGCAGGACGCGCGCGCCGAAGACACGGCAGGGTGCCAGCGCCGCCGAGCCCGGGCATGTTCATGTCCAGAATCACCACATCGGGCTCGAGTCCCTCCTCAAGCTTGGCAAGGGCAGCCTCGCCGCTGGGAGCAATTTCCACCGTGTGGCCGAGCGTTTCCAGAATCGCTTGCATGGAGCCCTGAATCAGTTCGTCATCATCCACGAGCAGAACCCGCAGACTCGCCTGAGAAATCTCACCACGATGCAACGGCGCGACTTCGGCTTCGAAGGTTGCAGGATCACAGGCCGGGAATCGCAGCGATATCGTTGTGCCGCGACCGAGTTCACTTTGAATTTCCATTCGTCCGTGATGCGCCGCAATGGTGCTATGGGCGATGGATAGGCCGAGTCCAGTGCCCTTGCCGGGTTCTTTTGTAGTGAAAAAGGGATTCAAGGCTTTCTCCAAGACGTCCTTCGACATCCCGCACCCGTTATCCTCCACTTGCACCTCGATCCAATCGTCGTCCAGATTGCGAGTGCGCAGGGTCAACGTGCCATTAACGGCCATGGCATCCACAGCATTGACGCACAGATTCATCAATACGTGAGTGAGGGCGCTGGCATCCCCTTGTATGGGCCGAAGATCCGCTGCCAAATCCATTTCCAAGCGAACGCGAGCAAGGGTGGTGCGCTCGAGAAGGCGCACCTCATCCTGAATCAGGGTGTTCATGTCCAAGGCCTTCTCCTCGGCCAAACCCTTGCGAGCAAAGCCGAGAAGGCTCTGAATCAAACTCACGCCTCGATCGCAAGCCTTGGTGATGGTGGCAAAGGCCCGGCGCGCTGAACTCTCGGGTGGCTGAATATCCAGATGCAGAGAGGCCAAGCCAAGCACAGCCGCAAGCACATTGTTCATATCGTGCGCCACGCCACCGGCCAGGATGCCGAGGCTTTCCATTTTTTGGGATTGATGGAGCTGTGCTTCGAGCCGCTTGCGATCCGTGAGATCGATATCCATGCAGAACATCTCGGGCTCACGCCCGGGTACCCGAACAATGGCGTGGCTCGAATAAACCGCAATTCGGGATCCATCCTTGCGCACGAGTGAAAGCTCCGAGGCAGGAGTGGGTTGGCCCGTCTCCCACATTTTCTGCATGGCCTGTTTCACGTCGGCCTGCATTTCCTTCGGAATGATCAGGTCGAGGAGGCTGCGGCCGACGGCCTCCTCAGCGGAGTATCCAAAGAGCCGTTCGGAGGCCTTATTCCAAAATAAGGTCGTGCCATCGGGGGCATAGCTTTTGACGGCCGCGAAGTCCACGCTTTGCAGCAAGCCATGAAAGCGCTCTTCGCTTTGCCGCAGCGCTTCCTCAGAGGCTTTGCGTTCCGTTATGTCCTCGACGACACCATCGTAGGCCAGTAGATTTCCCTCGCCGTCCCTGTGGAGAATGCAGGTATCACTCACCCAGCGCAGGGCCCCGTCCTTGCGGTAAATGCGGTGCTCGAAGGGGTCGGAATCTTGCCCATTCAGCCTCTGTGCCGCAAGAACTCGAGCCTGATCGCGATCCTCCGGCGCGATCATCGTGAACCAGAGATAGGAATTGTCGGCAAAGTCCTGGGCCGAGTACCCGGTGATAGTTTCGCAACCCGGCCCGTGGGTGGTCTCCATGGCCTGCCCATGCTCAACTCGCACCCGGTACTGATAGTCCGTTAGGCCCTCCGTAATGCGCCGGTAGCGTTCTTCGCTGTCCCGAAGGGCCGCCTCAGTCACTTTCCGATCCGTAATGTCCGTTGACGTACCGCAGAGTCCGCAGACGGCCCCGCTTGCATCCTTGAGCGGGATCTTCACCGACCAGAAGGTGTGCAATCTTCCATCGGCATCGCTTAGATCAATCTCCTCGCGTGCGATCGTCTCGCCTTGTTCAATCACAGGACGATCGCTCTGTACAATTTCGGCCAGGGATCCGCCCGAGAAAAAGGCGTCATCCCGCTTGCCAATAATGTTGTGGGCGGTGTGGCCAAAGAGTTCGCAGACCTTGCGATTCACGTAGGTGTAGCGGCCCTGAACATCCTTGATGTAGATCAAGGCATCCACCGAATTCAAAATATCGTCTAGGCGTTTCTCGTTATTCCGTAAGGACTCCACGGCACGAAACCCCACCTCCTGAGTGGAAAGAATCTTGCCGATCAAAAGAGCAACCAAGGGATAGGCCACCAGGACCGGAATCAAAAACCGCCGACTGGTCTCGAAGCCAAGCACCGCAACCATTATTGAAATAAAAACCAAGTGAATCGCCACGCTAAAGCCATACAAGCGCAGGGCTGTCAGGGGCTTCCCCTTGTGGGTCCACCAATAGTAAAAGCCAATCCCCATGATGACTTGAGTGGGAATTCCCCAGAGGGTCAGAGCCACGCCCTGCCCACCCAAAAAGACTCGATACAGAAGCGTAATTCCACCCGCAAGGGTTCCAGCAATGGGGCCAAAAAACAGACCGCAAAGACTGATCATCACTGAACGACCGTCCATGATGAGCCCTGGGCCCCAGGCCACAGGCCGCAGCATTCCAAGGATTGCAGCGCCCCCGAAGAGCACCCCTTGCAGAATGTTTCCCCAAACTTTCAGGTCACGGCGCTGCCGGATGAAGCCTGAAACAAGACTGAGGGCCACCAAAATGGCGAGATTGTTCATCAGCTCGACAAGATTGGAAATCATGGGATGGCCCCATTCGGGGGCCCCATAAGCGAGGTCAGTTGTTTTTGGAGTTCCTTCATACCAAAGGGCTTTGTCATCAGAGTGACAAGAGGATGCTTCTCGGCGAGATCCATAGCCGCTTGATCGGCCCGCCCTGTGGCCAGCAGTACCGGCAAGGTGGGGCGCAACTGGCGAAGGCGCGGCAGAGTGCCGATGCCACCCAAGCCCGGCATATTCATATCCAGAATCACCACATCCGGACAGTAACCGGCTTCAAGCTTTGCCAGTGCATCTTCACCGCAAAAGGCAGCAGAAACTTCGTGACCCAGGGCTTCCAGAATCGCGTGCATGGAGCTCTGAATCAACGGGTCATCGTCGACGAACAGAACGCACAACCCCCTACCCGCAGCCTCGGATTTCTCTTCGACCACAGAACCTTGAGGGGCAGTGACCTTGGCTTCGCAAACGGGAAAACGCATTCGAACGCTGGTGCCATGGCCCGGCAGACTTTGGATTTCCATTTGCCCTCGGTGGGCTTTCACGGCGCTGTAGACCATGGATAGCCCAAGTCCGGTGCCCTTGCCCACCTCCTTCGTTGTGTAGAAGGGATCCATTGCTCGTTCCAGAACCTGCGGGCTCATGCCAATGCCCGTGTCTTCCACCAACACTTCGATCCAGTCGTTATCCACATTCCGAGTTCGCAGCGTCAGGGTTCCACTACTCGGCATGGCATCCACGGCGTTGACACAGAGGTTCATGAAGGCATGCGTCAGGGCGGCGGCATCCCCCAGCATGGGCCGCAAATTGCTGGCAAGATCCATCTCGAGCCGAATCTTGGCCAGAGTCGTGCGCTCCAGTAGGCGAACCTCTTCGCGCAGGATCTCATTCATATCCACTTCGCGCTCTTCGCCTGGGCTTTGCCGCGCGAAATTCAACAGACTCTTAACCATTTTCCCGCCCCGAATGGCGGCTTGGCTGATGGTGTCGAAGGCACGGTGGGCGGGACTATTGGCAGGTTGAATTTCCAGATGAACCGATGCCAAGCCCAAAATGGCTCCCAGCACATTGTTCATATCGTGAGCCACCCCGCCAGCCAAACTGCCCAGGCTCTCCATTTTCTGGGCCTGCTGAAGCTGTGCTTGAAGATGAAGCTGCTGCTCTTCGGCCTGCTTGCGCGCGGTGATATCGATGGTGAAACCTGCCAACAGGGTTCGCGGTCCCTGCCGAATCGGATATTTCAAGGTGATGTAGTTGCGCTCGTTTAGGGCCTCTTCAAATTCCAGCGCGATGCCCTTGGAAACCACGTCCCAATCATCGGCAGCCATCTTGGCCGCGAGTTCAGCGGGAAATAACTCGGTCATGGTCTTACCCACCATTTTCGAACCAGGAATGCCGATCATGGCTTGAAAATTCTCGCTGGCCTGAAGCACGCGACTCTCGGTAGGTGTCACCTCCTTGAGATAGGCGTAGACCGGCGAATGGTGCACAAAGAGGGAGAGCAATTCGTTGGATTCCCGCAAGGAATCTTGGGCCTGCCGATGGGCCGTGATATCTCGAAGCACAAACACGATGCTCGTGGGATGACCCTCGGCATCCCGAACGAATTCGCCATTGGCTTCCATGAAAAAGGTAGTTCCATCCACCCGCAAGGCTCGGTATTCGCCTGGGCCGGTCATAACGCCCTGCAACATCAAGCCAATCCTGTTGGCGGCACGCTCGCGATCTTCGGGGGCAATAAAATCGGTCAGCAAATGCCCCAACAACTGATCCTCATGTTCGGCATGGAATAGCTTGAGTGCCAGAGGTGGAACGCCCAGTACCAAGCCGCCAAGATCCGAAGTGACAATGGCATCGGGTGAGGCGTTCAGAATGGAGCGATACCGAGCTTCGCTGGCCCGCAGGGCTTCTTCGTTGCGCTTGTGTTCACTGATGTCACTTACAGTCCCGATCACCCCGATGATCTCGCCCTGGGTGTTGCGAAGCGGGGCACTCCGATCCGAGGACCAACCCGAGCGACCGGTTTGGGGCACGTGATAGGGGAAATCCAAAGTACCAACCTCTTCTCCAGCCAGGATCTTCCGCAACCGATCCATGACTCCGGCCTTCTCCAAAAACGGAAATACTTCAAGAGGGTGCTTGCCCAGCACCTCCTTCGCCGAAACGCCGCTTACGGCCTCCATGAATGGATTCCAAACGAGGTAGGTCAGGTCAGGGCCGTACACGATGACCCCTTCTTGCGCACTATGAATAATGCTGGCGTTGAACTGATGCGCCTCCCGCAGTGCATTTTCGATGCGCTTGCGTTCCGTTATTTCAAAAAAGGCTGCGACAAAATGATCGGGTTCGTATTGATAACCCACGCAGTCATACCAACGATCATTGACCTGCAGATGCTGTTCGAAGTGAATGGATTTCCCGGTCCTGGCCACTCGACCAAAGGTTCCGATCCAATCGAAGGGATCATTTTCGATCCCTGGAAAGGCCTGAAGAACGGTCCTTCCCCGCGGATCGACACCCGTCAAATCGATATATTTTTGGTTGGCGTCCAGAAACACATAATCCACCGGCTTGCCCGAATCGTCATAGATCATGCGGTGATAGGCCACACCAATAGGGCCCATCTCGAAAAGCGCCCGAAACTTCCATTCCGCCTCGTGCAAGCTCGCTTCCGCCCGTTTCCGGTCCGTGATGTCCACAATCGAAACCAGCACTTGATGGGGGCGGATTTCATCGGAATGAAACAACGGCAAGGCTGAAATGGTGATCCATCGTAGATCGCCCCCATCGGAGTTGAAGACTCCCATGACAACATCGTTCACCGCCTGCCCCGTACGAAGGGCAACGGAAGCTGGGTGGGTATCACCCGGGAAGACCGACCCATCTTCGTGAATGGACCGCCAACATGGATCCATAGAGGTTCGCCCTTGCAACTGATCCAGGGTCAGCCCAAGTATTCTCTGTGCCACTGCGTTGGCGGAAATAATCGCCCCAGTGGCATCGTGGTACACAACCCCATAGGGCACTCCGTTGAGCAGATCCCAGTAGCGAGTCTCCCACTCTGAAGACGGTTCCTTCGAAACTTCTGGGGCATCGGGATCGGTGGAAATGCTCATGAATTCACCTAATCCAATGATGGTCGAAGATCCGAATCAAAAGAAATCCCCAAGGCAGGCCGCTATTTTGGCCGCAAGATCATCGGGAGCGAAGGGTTTCACAAGGTAATTGGCCGCGCCGTTGTGAATGAAATCCAGAATGCGGGCCCGCTCCGATTCGGTGGTCAGCATCATGACGGGGAGCGATTGAAAGCGTGGATCCTTCTTAATGGCCAGCAGCGTTTCGCTACCGTCCATTTCGGGCATGTTCACATCCAGCACTACCAGGGCAATATCCTGGTAATCCTTTTCCAAAATAGCCATGGCTTCCAGACCATTGGCAGCCTCGACGATCTCCATTCCGAGAGTGGCAACCACACGACTCACGATCCGACGCATGGTCGCGGAATCATCAACAGACAAAATTTTATTGGCCATGGCGTTCCCCTAGTCAATCCGGCTGCGGTAGTAGGTTCCCGAACCATGCGACAAGGGTTCAAAGAGATCCGGGGAGTTCTGAAGGTTCTCAACGGCGCTGGTGAAAAAATACCCGCCCTTGGAGGTCAGTCGCGCGATGCCCTCGAAGATCTGGCGCTTGAAGGCATCCGAAAAATAGATCGTGACGTAGCGGCAGAAGACGATATCGAAGTTCCCGAGGGGGTCGAGTGGATCCTGCAAATTGAACTTGCGCAGGGTGACCATTTTTTTAACGGCATCCTCCAATACCCACACTTGGCCATCCTGCTTGAAATACCGGGCGCGGTATTCATCGGGCATGCCTCGCCCCAGGGCCGCAGCGTCGTATCGGGCGGCGCGGGCCAGGAATAAGGCCGAAGGCGAGATATCCGAAGCGATGATCTCGAATTGATCGGGCCGCACACCTGGATGCTCCCGACAATATTCCTGAATCGTCATGGCGATGGAATAGGGCTCCTGCCCCGTGGAACTGGCCGCGGACCAAATACGGATGCGGAATCGCTGACCGGAAAGCAACTGCGCGGCGTACACAGGCAACAGCACGTTTTTCAGGATCTGAAAGGGGTGCCCATCGCGAAACCAGAGGGTTTCATTCGTGGTCATGGCATCCACGATCTTGTCGCGCAAGGCCGTGCCGCTTTCCGTGGAAGCCAGGCGGTAAAAGGCCGCATAGTCCGCACTGCCTGTTTCCGCCAACAACCCTGCCAGCCGGGTTTCAATCAGGTAGGCCTTCTCTTCGCCCAGCAAAATGCCGCAATTTTTTTCGATGTAGCTGCGCATGAGCTTGAATTCAACGGGCTGGATGGTTTCAGTCGCCATGTCATCGCCCCCGCGCTGCCAATTGATTCACCCGGTAGGCCAGGGCCGCCAAGGGAACCCGCTCATCGGAAAGCCCGGCCTCGTCCACGGCCAGTGGCATGCCATAGACCACACAGCTTTCGGCGCTTTGGGAAAGGCAGTGACAGCCGCCTCGCTTCATGGCGCGCACCCCTTCCCGACCATCGTTGCCCATGCCCGTCATAATCACCGCCAGGATGCCGCCATCGTACTGCGCAGCCATGGAGCGAAAGAGCACATCCACCGAAGGGCGACAGCTGTTCTCGGCGGGGTTTTCATTTAGGCCAACAATCAGAGCTTCGGGTTCCGCACCATTGGCAGGGCGTCGCCGCACCACCATGTGCCGACCGCCAGGAGCGATATAAACTCGGCCGGGACGAATGGTTTCGCCTTCGGTGGCTTCGCAAACCTGAAGCGCGGAGCGCTTGGCCAGGTGCTCGGCGAGGGAAGCGGTGAAGCCTGGAGGCATGTGTTGAACCAGCAGGATGGGCAGGGGGAAATTGGCCGGGAGAGACGGGATGAAATCTCCCAGCGCATTCGGACCGCCGGTGGAGACACCCACCCCAAGCACCTCAAAGCGAGCGGGCATGGGGGCAGCGTGGGGGGTCAAAACGATCCGAGGCGCCACCGGCACGGGCACCGCCACTGGTTTGGAGGTGATGACCGCAGGGGTCGAGGCCTCGGCGCGGAGATTGTGGCGCATGCGCACATGTCGCAACAAGGGTTTCAGGGTTTCCTTCAGTTCCTGGCGGCTGGCATCGGGATCATTGCCTTCGGGCTTGCGGATGAAATCGATGGCGCCCTGCTCCAGGGCCCGAATGGTGGCTTCCGCTGCCCTAGCGTTTTGGCCGCTGATCATCACCACCGAGGTTTCCGGATAGAGCCTGCGGATATGCCCCAGGGTCTCCAGCCCATCCATTTCGGGCATTTCCAGATCCAGCAGAACCAGATCCACGGGCCCCTGCTCGAGGCGCGCCAGCGCCAAACGCCCCTGGGGTGCGGTGGCCACAACCTCGGCATCGCCCATCCCTTCGATGACATCGGAGAGGATGCGCCGGTAGGTCACGGTGTCATCCACCACCATGACGCGAAGGGGATCGAGACTCATCGAGAATTCCTTAAGGCAGACGTATTCACGAGAACGCATCGGCCCGAGTCGCACCGGGCTTGAATATCGGTGACCCCTCAATCCTCCAGAATGGTTTGGTGGGCTGCGGGAAAGAACGTTTCCTTACAATCCGGGCAAATTCCATGGGTAAATTCCGCCTGAGAGTGCTCGCGGATGTAGCATTCGATCTGGGTCCAGTAACCATCATCATCCCGAATTTTCTTGCAGTGGGCGCAGATGGGCAGCAGGCCCGAAAGGGTTCGAACCTTGAGCAGGGCTGCTTGAAGGCTCTGGATGAGGTCCTCCCGCTCCAGTTCCACCCGCTTGCGTTCGGTGATGTCTTTGGAGATGCAGACCACTGAAGCAACCCGCCCGCCTTCTTCCAGGATGGGTTTCACCGAAGTGAGGTAGAACGAATCCCCGGTGGCGGTGGGAACCCTGACCTCGAAGACGATTGCCTGCCGCGTGGCAAATGCCGTACGAATAACAGTCATGCGCTTTTCGGCTTCTTCGGCGGAAAAAATATCCCAGATTTTATGGCCAATAATGGCTTCGGGCTCGCGCTGGAAGGGCCTAGAAAAAGCCTGATTCACGAATTGGTAGGTGCCATCTTCGAGGATATTGAAAATCGGATCCGTGGATTCTCGCAGCACCAAATCCAGTAATTCCATCCGCTGACGCAGGGCGGCCAGATCGCTGGGAGTGGCGGGACTCGTCTTGGCAAAATCAGGCATCAGTTAAACCACCCTAAAGGTTTAGAAAGGCTACTCCAATCGGGCTAATTTAGACACCGTTGTCATGAGATTCGCATTGTTTGTTTTCCTCTAGGACTCGGCCAGAATAGCCAAACTTCTCTCTTTTCGCCCCGGAGCCTAGGCATGTTCACCGTAACAACTGATACAGAAAAAAATCGCCTTTACATAACGCTCGCCGGTCACTTGGAACCCGATGAACGCCAGGCTGCCGCCAAGGCGTTCATGGCCGGTATCGCCGAATTGCAAGCGGGCTTTGATATTGTCAACGACATTTCCAATTTGCATCCCACCGATGCCGATGGCCTAAAGGAGCTAGCCCGCTCCCAGGCAGGAGCCAAGATCAAAGGCGTCCGTACAGTGATCCGAATCGTGCGAATTCCTTTAAGTCGTCTTCAACTCGAGCGTCTCTCCCATGAAACCGGTTGGGAATTTGAAACAGCGGCGAGTCTTGAAGAAGCCAACAATCGCTTGGATGCGCTAACCGCTGCGACCCAAGTGGAAGCCTGAACACTTCGTCGAATGAGCGAGTCGGGAAAAACAGGCCAACGTTCTGACCTTGTATTGCCCACGAGCAGATTCGGGCAATCAGCGCAGAATGATCAAAGCTGGGGAACGTTCCCACCACAGGAAAGTCGAGTTGTCTCATGGCCTACACTTCCTTTTTCAGGGATACCGATGCGCTGAATGCCATTGGTGAAATCGCCATCCCTGCCCTGGCTCACTGGCGGTCGATTCGGGTGTGGGATGCGGGGTGTGCCACGGGCGAAGAGCCCTTTACCTTGGCCATCCTATTCGCCTCGAAGCTGCGGCCCTTCCCCTTTCGCAACGTCGATATTCTCGCCACGGACTACGAAGAAAGCAGCTTTCCGCAGTTCGCCGAGCAGATCCGCAAAGGCCGCTACAGTCGCACCGATGTTTTTTGGGTGCCCCAGGAGCATCGTGACCTCTATTTCGAAGCCACCGAAAACCCTGAGGTGTTCGAACTCACCCAAGAAATTCGGGATCGGGTTCGCTACATTCAACACGATCTGCTGACCCTGGTACCGCCTGAAACCGGCCAATCCCTGATCGTTTGCAAAAATGTGCTGATGCATTTCTCACCGGAAAATCAGATCAAGGTCCTGGAAATGTTCCATCAGTCGCTGGTACCTGGCGGGTACCTGGCCTTGGATGGCGCCCAGGCAATGCCTGCGGCCTTTGCGGAACGATTCAAACGGTTGGAACCGGGCACCCCACTCTTCCAGAAACCGGTTGTTTGAGCCATGCGTATTGTCCCGCTCCACCGCGATGACCCCACCGATTACTCCTGCGCGGTGTATTGGGTGTTGGGCGAGAACAATGCACCCACGGACTGCAACACCCTCATTGATACGGGAAGCACCGATCCCGCCAATCTGCATTTTTTCCTTCAAAAAATGGCTCAGCAACCCAAGGGCATTGGCAAAAAGGCCGTGGAGCAAGTCCTGCTCACCCACGGTCATTTCGATCATTCCGGCGGCTTACCGGGCATCGACGAGCAGTTCGAGCCACGGACCTATTCCTGGTTTCCCCAGGGTCGGAATCACCAAACAATCCGAGATGGCATGGCCCTCAAAGTCGGCGATCAGCAGGCCACTCTGCTGCATACACCGGGGCATTCCGAGGACTCCATTTGCATCTTTCTGCCGGAAACCGGCACCCTGTTTTCCGGCGATACCCTTTATCGGATTACCGATCATCAAGGCTCCTATTCCCAGGCCTACGTCGATACGTTGGAGCGTCTTTCCCACCTCGCGATCCGCACCATTTTTCCCGGTCATGGTCACCCCATCACCCAAGACCCCATCGGCTACATTCGCACCTGCCTCGGCAATGTTCGCCATTCTGTAATTCAGGATTGAAGGCGCCATGAAAATCGTTTTCGATGGGCGTTTTTGCGATTCCGGGTACGCCCAAGATAATGCAGCCATGCCAGGGCGCATGGAGGCTGCTGTTAGCGGACTTGAGGCCTGGACTCATCTAGCCCCCGTGGCAGCCACTCACGAGCAATTATCGCTGGTCCACGACCCAGTCTACGTGCAACAGATCGCCCAGGATCCGCCCCGGTTCTCCATGGCGTGCCTAGCCGCGGGAGGCGCCATTCTGGCGGCCCAGCAGTCCTATGGCGGAGAACCCACCTTTGCCTGCGTGCGGCCACCGGGACACCACGCCTCCCGAAGCGAGGCCTGGGGTCACTGCACCTTCAATAACATCGCCGTGGCGCTTTTTGTGTTGCGCGCGGAAAAACGAATCGAAAATGCCTTCGTAATCGATATCGATGCCCACACCGGAGATGGCACGCGCAAGCTCTTGGCTTCCTGGCCCCAGACCGAGGTCTTCAATCCGTTTGCCGCTTCCGCCAAGGAATACCTCGAACTTGTGGAAGCCCACCTTGTGGCCCTTCCGCCCACGGATATCATCGCCGTTTCCGCGGGCTTTGACGCCTACCTGCACGACGTGGGCCACAAACTCGCCACTGCGGATTTCGAAAGGCTCGGCACCCTCATTCGCAGGGCTTCGGAGCGCCTGTGTCGCGGTCGACGTTTTGCCGTTTTGGAAGGCGGCTACTACTTAAAAGACCTTGGCGTCAATATCAGGGCCTTCTGCAAGGGGTTCGCCGGATGACCGCAGAGACCGTAGAGATTGGGCACAACCTTACCCTGATTCAACAACCTCGCACCCCGACGCTGGGTGACTACGACTGGTTCGATATCGAACAGGCCGGAACCCAAGTAGGGAAATCCCGCTGCCGCATTGAGGACGATCAATTCACCGTTTTTTCCATCATGATCTACCCCGAATACGAAGGACACGGCTATGCGCGAGCCGTCATCGATCACTTCAAACAGCAATACCCCTTCCTCATCGCCGATCGGGTTCGCTACACCGCCCGGGAATTCTGGATCAAAGTAGGCTTCGCGCCCGAAAGTATCGACCGCTACATCTGGCGACGGTGAACAACATATCTTCCCCTACCATTCCAGGCATGGAGATTTCGCCGGTGGACGAGCGTTGAGCCTCATTTGCCCGGGTCTCACCCCTGAGCTGCAAGAAAGATATTTCACGCGGAGGCGCGGGGGGCGCGGAGAAAAGAATGCTGGGCGACAACCGTTGAGACGTTAATTACGGGTAGTTGATCGAAGTTGATTCGTTTTTGCCTGAAGCCGCGTTTGGTCAGACTTGATTCTGGTTCACCCTGAGAGCCTGTGTCCCGTCAAGTGGTGTAGGAAGGTCGGCGCAGCCGATTCCGTAAGATTGTCAAAGTTCTGTTGCTGATCGTCAGGCTGTGGGCGGTGTGGAAAGGCCGTAGGGCTTTCCAAGGGGCTGTGGGCAACCGCAGGTTGTCCATGGCTCCGGCACCGTCCATGGCCGGGTTCAGGGGGGACGCTCGAACTCAATTCTTTTCACGCATCCATCCGGGTATAGGCGATGCGGGCGCTGACCCACTCGGCGTGTTGGTCGAGCAGCAGGCTTCCGAGCAGGCGCAGAACTGCGGCCCGATTGGGGAAGATGCCCACCACATCGGAACGGCGGCGGAGTTCCCGGTTCTCTCGCTCCAGCACATTCGTGGAAGTCCATGAAGGCGGTGACGTCCTCCACGGCTTCGTCGAGCAGGGTCGCAAAGCCGGGGTACTTGCGCTCGGTATCTCGCGCCAGAGCTACGATCAGCGCCTGGGCTTCCTCCTTGGTTGGAGCTTGGAACACCCGTTTGAGCCGATCCAGCATCTGCTCCTGAATAGCCTTGGGCAGACGCACGGCGGCGTTTCTCATAAAGTGAACCCGGCATCGCTGCCAGGTCACCCCGTTCAACACCTTCCTGACAGCGGCTTTCAGCCCGGCGTGAGCATCCGAGATGACCAGATCCACGCCTGCGAGGCCACGCTGCACCAGACTTTCCAGGAACGCCGACCAGGCACTCTCCATCTCGCCTTCGGCCACCGTCAGGCCCAGCACCTCGCGCTTGCCCTCCGCATTCACGGCCATGGCCACCATGACCGCCAGCGCGTCCAGCCACAAGTAGCGGAACGGCCCTTCCAGGGGGCGGTTCCGAAAGGATTCCACCTCGCCATCCAGTTCCTGAGCCAACCGTGAAACCTCCGACTTTGACATCCCTCGGCAACCCAGAGCTTCCACCAGCGCTTCGACCTTCCGCGTGCTCACGCCCACCACGTAGGCTTCTGCCGCCACGTTCACGAAGGCCTGTTCCCAACGGCGCCGCGGTTCCAGGAAGTCTGGCAGGTAGCTTCCACGCCGCAACTTCGGAATGGCCAGTGGAAGGGTGCCCAGTCGGCTCTCCAACTCCCGATCCCGGTAGCCGTTCCGATGGTTCTCCCGTGAGGGCGTTCGTTCTCCAGGCCCCGCCTGGCAGAGCCCGGACACGTCCGACTCCATCACCGCCTGGAGCCCCATCAGCAGCACCCTCCGCAGAAAATCACTGTTTCCTTCCTCCAAAACCTTGCTCAGGGCTTCCAGCCCCGACACCCTATCCATGGCCATCGGTCCCTCCGTCGGTAAGCGGCAAACTCACCTTACGGACCCGGTGGCTCCCTCCGTCGGTAAGCGGCAAACTCACCTTACGGACCCGGTGGCCAACCTATGCGGCCATCGCTCTTACACCACTTGCAGGGACTCTATCCCCTGAGACGCAAGGAGGCAGATGGCAGAAGGTCGTTGACGATGCGATGGAGGCCTTCCTTGAGAGTGGTAGCGCCGAAGTTGAGGAGCAAGCCAACCTGTAGGTGCGTGAGACGCAGATTCGTCAGGAGCTGTTTGCTGTGAACAGGCGCAAGCTTCTCCACGGATTTGAGCTCAACAATGACACAGCCTGCAACTAGAAGATCTGCCCGAAAACCATCCTCGAAAACGATGCCGTCATATTCAAAACAATCGATAATGACGCCGGAGATGTCATCGAGTTCCATGAAATTCCCTTGGACGAAATCACACGCGGGGAAATGGATTCTGTGCGGGATACATTCATTCTCCGCGTCCTCAGCGTGCTCCGCGTGAAATTTTTTAAGTTTCCGTACAAGACAGGGGGAACAGCATGGATCCATGCCCCTGATGGGTTTTCCCAAGAAATCCGAGGAGAACCAATAAATACAAATTGAACCGCGATGAACGCAAATGGTTTTGTGCACTTGTGTTCAGAGTCTTCGTGGTTCTACTGGCTTTTCTCTTTCTCTGTCCAAGAATTTTTTCGCGGCTTAGTCGCCATCGTCCTTGGCTCACTGTCCCTTCGTGGCTTGGTTCAATGCCTCCTGCAGTTGCGCCATGCCGAAGGGTTTGCTTAAAAAGGCCTGCGGGCGATCGGGGTGATTTCCCGCTAGGACTTGGGCCTTGTCATAGCCACTCGCCAGGATCACCGGCAGATTTGGCTCCAACTGCCGCAATGCCTTCAAGGTTCCCCATCCATCCAGGCGCGGCATCGTCAGATCGGTGATAACTAGGTAAATCTCGGCCCGGTGCTGCTGGAACACCTCCAGGGCGACCACGCCATCCTGCGCGGTAAGCACCTTAAAGCCCAGCAACTCGATCAATGCCCGCATCGCGTCCAGCAGCAAGGGATCATCATCCACCAACAATACCGTGCCACCGATAGCGGCCATTTCCGATGAAAGCACCGGAACGCTGGACTCAGGAAGGTCCGGCACCACCTCGGCAACGACAGGGAAATAGACCCGGAAAATGCTGCCATGCCCCAGTTCACTCGCCACCGTAATGGCTGCGCCATGAGCCTGCACGATGCCAAGGACCACCGAAAGCCCAAGGCCCCGCCCGACAAATTTGGTGGAGTAGAAGGGATCGAAAAGCTTTTCCAAATCCGCCTTGGCAATCCCACATCCGGTATCCGCCACCTCCAGGCAGGCATAGTCCGCCTGATCTGGCTGCCACCCATAGGGGAAGCGATGGGCAACGGCAATGTCGCTCGCCAAACAGGTTCGGATGCGGAGCCGCACAGTGCCCGGGCCCTCAGCCAGAGCCTCTCCAGCATTAGTCAGCAAATTGGTCAGGAGCTGCTGAAGCTGCTCGGCATTGGCGCTCACCACGGGGCCGCAACTTGGGAATTCCGTTTCCAGGGTGGCGTTGCTAGGCAAGGTGTTCTGAAGCAGCGATAGTGCGGCCTGGCAGCATTCGACCAGCCGACACGGTTCGCGTTTGAGCGCGGTTTGCCCGAGATAGGTCAACATCAAGCGGCTGACTTCCGCAGCTTTCTCAGCGCCTTGCTTGGCCATGGCGAGGAAGCGGGTCGGGTCAGCATCCTTGGGGAGCGCGCTCACGACTTCCAGATTCGCCATCACCGTTTGCAGCTTGTTATTGAAGTGATGAGCTATGGAACCTGCCATGAGACTCAGGCTCTCGGCCTTCTTGAGCTGATGGTTCTGAGTTTCGAGTTGGGCCTTATCGGCTTCGGCCTGGTTGCTTTCAGTGATGTCTTCGATGATGCCCCAAACCACCTTTTCGCCTGCACCATCCACAAAAATGGCGCCACTGATTCGGATGGGATAGCGCGAACCATCCTTGCGGATGTATTCCTTTTCGTTGGGTCCAAAGTGCCCTTTTTCATTCAAGTCGCGGAGCTGCTTTTGTTCTTGGTCCTCGTATTCACTCGGCGTGATATCCCAGAATTCCAGCTTCAGGAATTCATCGCGCGTATAACCGGTTTGGCGTAGGAGCGCCTCGTTGACTTCCAGGAATGCGCCCGTTGAATGGCTGACCATGGCCAAACCCACGGGTGACAATTCAAACAAGAATCGAAATTTTTCTTCACCCCGCCTCAGGGCTGTCTCCGCCTGCTTGCGCTCCGTAATGTCACGCCAAGTGGTAAACAGGGCTGGTTTTCCCTCGAACACCATTGATGCGATGGAAACCTCCACCAAAAATTCCGACCCATCCAGCCTGCGATGCGCCCACTCAAAAGTGCTGGCCCCATTGCGCAGAGCCTTGGCCATTTGCTCCTCGGCCGCCTGGGATGATTTGCGACCATCCGGCTGAAATTCCGGAGAAATCATATTTGGCGACTGACCGATGATATTCGCGCGATCACCTCGCAGCATGACCTCGGTGGCCCGGTTGCATTCCACAAAAATGCCATCGGAAAGAATCAGATAGGCGTCGGGTGAATCATGAAACAGGACCCGGTGTTTCGCCTCACTTGCCTGCAGAGATTCTAGGGCTTGCCAGCGCTCAGCGACCTCTCGCCGAAGCCGCACATTGATCCGGTAGATGTAGACAACCAATGCCAAAACGGCGCCTGTCACCACGATTGCTAGGCCGAAAAAACGGTACAACCAGCCCAGATTCCGGGGCGGAGGATTGGAATCGTAGAGAAAACCCGTGAAATCGAAATTCGAATTGATCATGCCGAGTTCGGCGTAGGTGTCGGCAATATGCCGCCAGCGACCGGGATTCATGTGCCCAATTCCCACCAGGTTGGCTTGCAGCAGGGGCACCATCTGGCTGGCCTCGAAGCGCAGGTGTTCAAGGCTGTGCCGTTGGGAATAGCGGGTGTAGATCAACTGCACCAATTCTTCCGGATGCTGCATGGCGTATTCCCACCCCTGCAGGCTCGCAGCACGGAAGGCCTTCACCATTTCCGGGTTTTGCTCAAGTTGGCGCTCGGTGGTAAAGAGGTTCTCACCGTAGAAATCGATCCCCACGGAGCGCGGCGAATGGAGCACATATTCCTGGCCCGCCGATTCCAGCTCGAAGGGTTCATCCGTGACATAGGCGGACATGGCATCGACCGCCCCCGTCAGGAGATCTTTGGGATGAAACCCATGGGGCAGCTGGGTGAATTTTCCGGAAGGGATTCCAACTTTCCGAAGGTACGCCAGCAGTTCCAATGAGCCCGGTTCCAGCATGATCTTTCGCCCGGCCAGATCATGGATACTCTGTGTCCCGCTCTCTTTGCGGGTCAAGAGCACCATGGGGGAATGCTGAAAAATCACTGCCAGTGCCACCACGGGCACGCCTTGCTGCCGCAACAAAAGCAGATCCGTGGAACCCACACCGAAGTCGGCCTTACCCTGCACCACCTGTTGCACGGGATCTTCGGTGGTTTGACTGGTGAGGATTTCCACCTCTAATCCGGCTGCCTGGTAATACCCCTGTGCCTGGGCAGCGTAATACCCTGCGTATTGAAACTGGTGTTGCCACCGCAGCTGAAGCCGCACCTTGCGTGGCGTAGCACCCCAGGCAGGAACCATCACCGTAGCTGCCAGGAGCAAGACAACTAGCCAAGGCACGGGAAGGCCAAAAAGGAATCGCATCCCTCTGGGCAGCATTTCCCTAGGCAGGCTCATCTTCACCGACTCGTTTCAGAAGGAGGGTCGTTGGCAAATGTAGCGAGGTGATGTTGCAGTTCCTTCATGCTGAAGGGCTTGGAGAGCAGGGTTACATGGGGATGCGCCGCCGCAAGATCCGAGGCGAATTGATCCACGCGGCCAGTGGCCAGCAGCACCGGAGTGGTGGGCCTTAGCAGGCGAAGGCGCGGCAGGGTTCCCGCACCGCCCAGTCCGGGCATGTTCATGTCCAGGATGATGACATCGGGTTGGAAACCGGCTTCGAGTTTGGCCAGGGCATCCTCACCGCAGTCAACGCCCGTGGCGCTGTGGCCCAACACCTCCAGAATCGCCAGCATGGAACTCTGAATAAGTTCGTCATCATCCACCACCAACACGGAGAGCGCCGATTTGGAGATTTGGCCCCTTGGTGCTGCCGTTGCTTCAGGGATCAGCGGCACGAGCTCGATGGCCGGGAAACGCAGCATCACCCGAGTGCCTTGGCCGGGTTGACTCTGGATTTCCAGTTGCCCATGGTGGGCCTTCACGGTGCTGTACACGGTGGAAAGGCCGAGCCCAGTGCCCTTGCCAACTTCCTTGGTGGTGAAGAAAGGATCCAAAGCCTTCTCCAAAACGTCGGCAGGCATCCCGATGCCAGAATCCTCGACCACTACTTCGATCCAGTCGTTGTCAACATTGCGGGTGTGCAGGGTCAGGGTGCCTTGGTCCGGCATGGCATCCACGGCGTTGACGCAGAGGTTCATGATGGCGTTGCTCAGGGCGCTGGCATCTCCACGCATGGCCCGCAGATCCAGTGCAAAGTCAGTCTGGAGGCGAACCTTGGCCAAGGTGGTGCGCTCCAGCAGGCTCACCTCATCGAGAAGCAGGGCATTCATATCCAGTTCCCGACTCTCCGCCGGATTCTGCCGCGCGAAGCTGAGGAGGCCCTTGACCATCTTCCCGCCCCGCTCGGTGGCCCGAATGATGGTTTCCAAGGCCTGCCGGGTGGGGCTGCCCGCAGGCTGGGCAGCTAGGTTGGCCGAGGCCAGCCCAAGGATTGCGCCCAGCACATTATTCATGTCATGGGCCACGCCTCCGGCCAGGGTGCCTAGGCTTTCCATTTTTTGGGATTGCTGCAATTGAGCTTCCAAGCGTTTCCGCTCGGTCACATCGATGTCCAGGCAGAATAATTCCGATTCACGCCCAGGAACATGCACCACGGCATGGCTTGAATAAACGTCCACCCGCGAACCATCCTTTCGAAGCAGCGAGAGCTCCGAGGAGGGAATCTTCTTCCCTGTCTCCCACATGTTCTGAACTGCCTGCTCGACTTCCCCCCGCATTTCTGGAGGAATGATGAGATCCAGCAGGTTTCGCCCCACGGCCTCTTCCGAGGTGTAGCCGTAGAGTCGCTCGGAAGCCCTGTTCCAGTAGCGGGTGACACCGTTCTGGTCATAGCCTTGGACCCCGACAAAATCAACACTCTCAAGCAATCCCCGAAAGCGTTCTTCACTCTCTCTCAGCAAATTTTCTGCGAGTTTGCGCTCGGTGATATCCCGGGTGATGGAAAGCACATGTTGTGCGCCGTTGATCTCGAATAATCTCGCAGACATCAATCCAAAAAACGGCGTTCCGTCCTTGGCCAAAAAAGAGGCCTCCAGATCAAGCACTTCACCCTTTTCCTTAAGGCCTGCAACTAAGCGTTTCCGATCGTTCGCATCGGCCCAAAGGGGGTTCAGGTCAGCCACGGAGGAGCGCCCCACCACCTCTTCCTTGGTGTATCCCGTCACCTTGGTAAAGCCCTCGTTGATTTCAACGTAGACGCCATCCTCCAAGCTCGAAATTGCAAAGGCATCGGGGCTCACTGCAAAGGCTTTGGCCAGGAGATCCCGCGAGGATTGCAGCGCCAAAGCCGCACGATTTCGTTCCGTGACATCGCGCACGATGGTAATGACCGTGTCCTGGGTGCAGGGCGAAACGCGAGCTTCGAAGTCGTGCTCTCCTGAATCCAGGGGCATCGAATACTCAATTTCCTGGACCATGTGCGTATTCAGAGCCTTCTCGTAGGCTGCCAAGAATTGCTCTGCCAACGGCATGGGCAAGATGTCCTTCGGCCAATGGTTGAGGAAGGTCTCCTGGGGCACAAGGAGCAAACTTGGATCCGAAGCCTGGACGGCCAGAAACTCACCATCTCGACGGTTCGTAAAAATGAGATCTGGAATGGCCGCGATCAGCGCCTGGTTTTGAGCCTCACTTAGGCGCAGAACATCCGTTTGCCGCTGCAGTTCCGCCTCGATCTGTTTCTCCCGGGTCACCACACGAGCCGAGCCTACGGTGCCGAGCAATCGGTTCTGCTCATCCAAGAAAGGGGCCTTGAAAACATCGAGAAACAGGAACTCACCCCGCACATTCCCGAGTTCATCGAAACGCTGGCCAGTCATCGAAGCAAGAACTGGAGCATCCGTGCCCTGGCACTGCTCCCCAAAGGTGTGCCAATCCTGGCGTTCTGGGTTGGCTGCTCGCTCGCGCTCGGCAAAAAACAAATCGGTCTTGCCCACGGGTTCATCGGTGTCCCGGGCCTTCAACAGGGTGTCGCTCATGGCCTGGTTAACGAAAAGGTAACGCCCTTCGACATCCTTGGCCCAAATGAGATCCGGCACGTTATCTGCCATCAGGCGCAGCAGGTGGCGATTGGCTTCGGTCTGCGCTTGGCTTTCCTCCAACTCCTGCAGAAAGAGAAGAGCGTTTAATCCAGCCGTCACTCGCGTTCCGATTTGGGCGAACAGCATCTTTTCGGGTTCACTCCACGCACGAGCATGCGAGCACTGATGCAGCCCCAGCAGCCATGGTTTCCCATGCTGGGGAACAACCGGCAGAATCACCATGGACTGGACTGAAAAGCCCTCGGCAATGTCTGGTGGCATGGAATGGTCCTGCCCAGGGCCATAAGTAACCGGATGCTCCGAGGCCACTACAGTTTCAATGAGATCACGCACCGCATCGGACATGGGAATGAGCTGCCCCGAGGCGCCGCCTCCAGGGTATTCAGGCCGAGTTCTCTCAATGGGCACCGTATAGGCGGGCGCCTCAGGATCGGCAGGGAAAATCAACCAAGCGCGGTCGCACCCAAAGATCGAAAGCAAGGCTTCCAGAATTTCCTCATTCACGGACCTGAGGCCCGTTACCCCAGCCTTGCGCACAATGCGATCGACCGATGCCAAGGTCTGCAGGGAGAGCAGGGCCGCCTCACGTTCATCTTCCCGCTGCTTCCGATCGGTGATGTCGTGGGCCACCCCCACAAACCGAAATTCGCCGTCTGGGGTGGTCATCCGACTGGCGTTCGCCTGGAACCAACGCCAAGACCCATCGGCATGTCGGACCCGAAAGGCCGGGCTTGTCTCGCTCTGCCCGGTGGCCAATACCCGCTCCAGGCAGTCGACACAGAGTTGGAGATCCTCAGGATGCACGAAGGGAGCAAAGGGCTTGCCCAGAGCTTCGCCGACGGTATGCCCGAGACAGCGCTCCCAGGCGGGGGAGATAAAGAGGAAGTTGCCCTGGGCATCCAAGGTATAGATGACGTCAAGGCTGCTTTCCGTGATGGCCCGCAGGCTCGCCTCGCTCGCCTGCAACTCCCGATGCAGCCGCTTCCCTTCCGTGCGAAGTCCCCACTCGCGCAATACCCGTTCCAAAATTTTGGGCAGTGCGCGGAAGGCCTCCGGCGATTTAACCAGGTAATCCCAAGCCCCAGCTTTCAGGGATTCCACCGCCACCGCTTCGCTGCCGTAGCTGGTCAGGACAACGATGGGGAAGGCGCGAGTATCGTCGGCATCCAGGAGAACCTCGGTGGCCCGACCATCGGGAAGGTTCAGATCCATCAGGGCGATATCGGGTTTCCAGGACGCGGCCTGGTCTCGAAATTCCTGCAACGTTCTCAGTAGGCAGACTTCGGCATTGCTGATCGATTCGAGCGAACGGCCAATCGCCTCGGCGTGGGCAATTTCATCTTCAATGATCAGAATGCGGGTGGGTTGGGTGGTCATCGAGGCCTCGGGTGGATCAGTACGGGTATTGGTTCCAGGCCAGCCAATAGAACCCGAAGGCTTCCATCATCGCCTTAAACTCCGCCAGATCCACCGGCTTCACCAGGTAGCTGTTCGCCTGGCATTCATAAGCCCGAGCCATATCGCTCTCGGAGGCGGAGGTGGTAAGGATTACGATCGGAATGTTATTCAGGTTGGGATCGGCCTTGGTGGTCCTCAGCACCTCGAGCCCATCCACCTTGGGCAACCGGAGATCGAGCAACACTAGGCCAGGGCGGGGGAACATTTCAGGGTCCGCGTAGGCCCCCTGGCGAAAGAGATAATCCAGGGCCGCCTGCCCATCGCTGACATGCACCAAACGGTTGGCAACCCGGGCATCTTCCAGATTTCTCCGCACGATCTCTGCATGGGCCGGGTCATCTTCCACGAGCAGAATCAGAAAGGGTTCACCGGTCATGACTGAGCTCCTGGCGGGTTGCTTTTGAAGGCAGAATGATTTTCACGCGGAGGCGCGGAGAAAGACATTGCGGAATTGCGTGGAACTCGGCAGCAGGAACGAAGCCCGTCTCTCTTCGTGAACCTCTTTTTCTCCGCGTTCTCCGCGCCTCCGCGTGACTATTTTTTAGGGTCGGTGCTGACAACCGGCCTGAAGGAACTCTGCCTGCGAAGGCAGCCAGCATCCTCTTTGCCCATTGGTGTTCGTTCGCAAGCACGGAGCCCTGTGAACCAAAAAACAAAAAGCTATTTGCCACCGATGAATACCGATGGACACCGATAAAAAGCAAAAACGAGGCCTGAAAATCAGGTTGTTCACCGCGAGCGAAAGCGGCACGGCGAGGAAGGAAAAGCCAGTTCGTGGTTTTCGGGCCAGCAGGTTTTTCGGCGTCGCGTTTTTTCGCGGATGTGGTTTTGGGTAAGCATTGATGCAAAAAGCTCATCGCCTCTCCTTGGCCCGGCCCTTGAGCGCCAGGGGAAGGGTAAACCTAAAACAGGTGCCCCGACCGACGCCATCGGATTCGAGCCAGATTCGACCCTCGTTGAGTTCCACGATGCGCTTGACCAGCGCCAGCCCAAGCCCCGTACCCTCGCTGGCAGCGTCCAGTTGTTCGAAGAGGCCAAACACCCTGTCCTGAAACTTGGGGTCGATGCCCATGCCGTTATCACTCACGTAAAAGACCGTGTCGACACCAGTGCCCTTGGCCCCCAGTTCAATGCAAGGCGCAGGCTGCTCACCCATGTACTTAACGGCATTCTCCACAAGGTTTTGCCAGATTTCCTCCAGCCGAGGTCGATCACCGGAAAGCATGATGGCTGGGGCGGCTACCTGAATCGCTACGCCCCGGCTTGAGATCGACCCCGCCACGGCGGCCAGGGCATCCGCGATAAGATCCGGCAGGCTGACTTGCACGGGCGGATTCACAACTCGGCCCACCCGGGAAACTTCCAGCAAATCCTCCAGCAGGCGCCCCATCTTCCCCGTGGCGCTGCGGATAAAGTCCATATCCTTGGACACCCGCTCAGCCTTTCCTTGTTCCAGATCCTGTTCCAGGTAGCCAAGGAAGGTCCGCACCGTCACCAGCGGACTCTTGAGATCGTGAGAGATCATGTAAGTGAAACGCTCCATCTCCGCATTCTTCTGCTTGAGTTCCTCCTCGCTTCGCTTGCGCTCTGTGATGTCTTCGAAGACCGTGGCAAATTGACCCTTTTTGGGCGAGACCACAGAGATACGGAAGTGTTTCTCGAGAGGTGGGAAAAAGGTCTCGAAGACATAAGGCTCACCACCCAAAGCCACCTGGCTGTATTCCTTCAAATAGGGTGGTGGCTCGGTCTCATAAACCTCGGTACCGAGCAGGCCAGGTGCGGTGGCGGCGACCAGGCCAGTGTGAGTTTCGTAGGCCGGATTCACGGCCAGCAGACGGTAATCAATTGTCTGACCTGCTGAATCCGTCACGAGTTCATGCAGGGCCACGCCTTCCGTCAGGTTTTCGAAGAGGGTGCGGAATTTCTGTTCGCTGTGTTGGAGGGCTTCCTCGGCCTTTTTGCGATCGGTGATATCGGTAAAGGTGATGACCGCCTGCACGACCTGGCCCTTGGCATCCTTCACGGGGTAGGCATTGCACAGCACCCAGGTCGGTTCAGCAAGCTCCGGGTAACTGATCCCCACAACCTGACTCTGGAAGCCCTCGCCCGATGCGAACACCCGATTGACGGGGTAATCCGAGAGCGGCATGGCCGAACCATCTTCCCGCAGGAAGCACCAGCGCGGATCCATGGCGGTTTTCCCCTGCATCTGCTCGGCGGTCAGCCCAAGAAGGATGGACGCCATCGCATTGGATATCAAGATGCCGGTATCAGGACCATGCACCACGATGCCTGCGGAAAGGTGGTCGATTAAGGTTCGGTATTTCCGTTCGCTTTCATACAGTGCCTGTTTCGCCTGTTTGCGCTCCGTGATATCGGTGGCCGCCGCGTAGATCAGGTTTCCTTGGGGCCGCGCCCGCCATTCAATCCATCGATAGGAACCGTCTTTGCAGCGGTATCGATTCTCAAAGCTTGTCACTTGCTCCTGTGCATCGAGTTTTGACATGGCAGCAAGGGTGCCTTCCATGTCTTCGGGATGCACCAACTCAAGAAACGAACGCCCTTCAAGATCCTGAAGCGAGTACCCAAGAACCTTTTCCCATTCGGGATTCAACCGGAGAAAGTGGCCGCCGGTATCCGCGATGCACAGCAGATCCAGGCTCGAGGAGAAATAGCGCTCCAATTCGGCGTTCTTCTCACACAAGGCTTCTTCTGCCGCTTTTCGCTCGGTGATATCGCGTGCCGTGCCTTCGATACCCGTAACCGAGCCCTGTTCGTTTCGGGTCGGCACCGCACTCGAGGTATGCCACTTCCAGGCCCCATCCAGGTGCCGCACTCGGTATTCGACGCCCTCTTGCCGTTGTCCCGTTTCGATCACCTTTTGCAGCCAGGCCTGGCACAGCGCAACCTCATCCTTATGAACAAAGGGCTCGAAGGGCTGTCCATTCACCTGTTCGATCGGATGCCCCAGGAGCACGGTCCAAGCCGGTGAAACAAAGGTGAAGACGCCTTCCATGTTGAGGGTGTATATGATGTCGTGACTGTTTTCGATGAGGAGGCGGTGCTTTGCTTCGCTTTCCTTGAGCGCCTCCACCGCGCGAACGCCAGCGGCCTGGGAGGAAAGCACCTTGCCAATCACCACCGTCACCAGCGGATAGGCCAGGAGGATCGGCAGCCCCAAACGCTTGATTACGGCCAACCCAGTTCCGGCAGGCAGGGTAAACATCAACAGGAGCATGACGCTATGCACGAGCAAGCCTAGCGACCAGAGCCGTCCAGCCGTGGGCGACTGGCCCTTGCAGATCCATCGTTGATGAAAGGCCAGGCCCAGCAGGGCCGAGGAAGCGATGACCAGCACGCCCATGTAGACACCGGGCCCTCCGAGATAGATCCGGTACACCAGCGCCAGGCCACCCGCCACGCCCGCCGCCACAGGCCCGAAGAACAGCCCGCAAAGACTCAGCATTACCGAACGACCATCAAAAATGAGCCCTGGCCCTAACACCAGCGGTTTCATCATGCCAATGACCGCCGCACCCCCGAAGAGCAAACCTTGCAGAATCGGACCCCAGGCTAGGTGCCTACGCCGTTGGCGGATAAAACCCGAAATCACACTGAGCGCCACCAAAAGAGCGAGGTTATAGGCCAATTCAAGAATGGTGGCAATCATGTTGGCATCTCACGGCTAGCCCGGACTCGGTTATCGGATAAGTACTCGGGCTCGACAATCAAACCAAGGTTCCTCGCCTTGTTGCGGGAACCCCAAAAAAAGGTCAACCGCGAATAAGCCCAGTCTGTGCATTTTGCATTCGCGTTCATTCGCGGACCAACGGCCGTTGCGCCTTGCTCAGAGACCATTTGGGCCTCCCCTCAGGGCTTGCCCCAAGGCCTCTCGCAGTTGCGCAAGACCAAAGGGTTTACTCAAAAAGGCCTGGGGGCGATCGGGGAAATTTCCCGCTAAGACCTGAGCCTTGTCGTGACCACTCGCCAGAATCACGGGCAGGTCGGGATCGAGGCGCCGCAGCGCCGCGAGGGTGCCCCACCCGTCCAGGCGCGGCATGGTCAGATCGCTGATCACGAGACGGATTTCAGCCCGATGCTGCTGGAAAACCTCCAGGGCCGCTACGCCATCGTGCGCGGTGAGCACCGTGAAACCCAGCATCTCGACCATGACCCGGGTTGTCTCCAGCAGCATGGGATCATCATCCACCAACAACAGCGTGCCCTCGCCCTCGGGCGCGGCACCATCCGGCGAGAGCCCTGGCACACGTGGCTCTGGCAGTTCCGGCACGGCCTCGGTCACGACTGGGAAGTAGACCCGGAAGGCACTGCCCTGACCCGGCTGACTGGTCACCGCGATGGCGCCGCCGTGGGCCTGCACGATACCCAGCACCACCGGCAGCCCCAAGCCGCGTCCCACGAATTTGGTGGAGAAAAAAGGATCGAAAAGCTTGTCGAAATCCGCCCCGTTAATTCCGCATCCCGTATCAGCCACTTCCAGACAGGCATACTCCATCTGATCCGGCTGCCAGCCGTAGGGAAAGCGATCGGCCATGGGTAGCTCACGCGCCAAACAGGTCCAAAGCCTGAGCTGCACGGCGCCCCCCCGCTCTGCCATGGCCTCTCCGGCGTTGGTCAGCAGGTTGGCCAGGAGTTGCTGTAGCTGCTCAGCATTGGCGCTCACCACGGGGCCGGGACTGGGGAATTCGGTCTCCAGGATGATGGTGCTGGGCAGGGCGTTCTGGAGCAGTGGCAAGGCAGCCCGGCAGCGTTCCGCCAGCCGGCACGGCTCCCGTTTCAGCGCGGTTTGCCCGAGATAGGTCAGCATCAAGCGACTGACTTCCGCCGCTTTCTCCGCGCCCTGCTTGGCCATGGCCAGAAAGGGGGCCGGGTCCGTCCCTTGAGGGAGTTCACTGATCAGTTCCAGGTTTCCGATCACGGCTTGCAGTTTGTTATTGAAGTGATGGGCAATGGACCCAGCCATACGGCCCAGACTTTCCGCCTTCTGGAGCTGGTGGTAGTTCTGCTCACTTTCAGCCAAGGCGTGCTGTCGCTGGGCCAAGGTATCCAAGAGAAAATTGAAGCCTCCCACCATGTCGCCGATTTCGTCGGGATGTGAAATGGGTAGAGGCCGCCAGCCCTCAGCATCCCTGGCCAGGGCGGCCATGGCTTTGGCGGCCGCGAGCATGGGTGCGAGTTGGCGTTTCACGACCCACCACGTCACGCCCCCGGCGAGTCCGGTCAGCAAAAGGGTCGCAAGCCAGAGGCTCCGCTCCAGTTTTTGCAGCGGAGCAAAGGCTTCTTCGGTGGGCAGTTCGGCGATCAAGACCCAACCTGCCGCCGGAATGCCTTTGGCCGAGGCTAAGCGTTCGATGCCAAACCGGTTAATGAAAATAGCCGAACCCTCAAAACCCTGAAGAAAACGATCCGTGGCCGGAATAACGCCGGGGGCGGGGAGGGTTTCCATTATGCGGCGCTTGTCGGTGGCCGTCAGGATCTCCCGGCTTTTGGGAAGGGCTAGAAGATAACCACCCGTCTTCCCATAGCCTCCCTGGGTCAGGGCATCCAAAAAATTGGCCTGCGCCAAGTTCGTTACCCCCGCCAAGGCACCAATAATCTTTCCCCTTGTGTCGCGAAGAGGCACGCCCATCACGAAAATCGGAGCCTGGGCCCGAATGCCCATGGCAAGGCCACCCACGGATACTTGCCCGGCCAGTGCCGCGACCACGGCATCTCGAACCAGGTAATTAACGCCTTGCCGCCCCATGGAGCGGGGAATCGCGGCGATGGCTGTGCCCTCCGTCCCGGTTATGAAGGTGCCGCTGTTAAAGAGAATCGGCAGAATCGGCCGTTCTTCCAACAGGGTCTGCAGTCGCGCGGGCGGGCCAGTCAGAACCGGGCCAACCTGTATGGCAATGCTTTCCAGGGCATCGAGCCGTTCCCGCACCTGGGCATTGATGTTGGCAGCCACCAGGGAGACAGAGGCAGCCTGCTGGTCACTGAGTAACCGGCGCAGATCCATGCGCAATAGGCGGTTCGCATAGAGCGCCAGGGACCAAAGGCCGACCAAGAAGATCGCGACCGTGGCAAGGGTCACTTTGACCTTGATGGAATGCCGTGCAAATACTGCGGCCATGGAAAATTCTCGCGGTGGTATCACCCATTTGGGGTGTTGCGGAATTGGGTCGTCGAGAACAACAGGGTTGAAGGGGAATTCAGGGAGACTAGAGCTGGGCAATGAGTTCGAAGAAATGCCATAACCAAAGTCTTTTGACCTCCTTCCCATCGGATCGAAGGAGCCTTGACATGAATATGGGCGGTTTTAAGGCTGATTGGGAGAAGAAGCGAACCAGCGAGGGACAGCGATTGAAACGGCTTCAACCCAAATAATGCCGTTGTAAATAAAATAGCGAAGATGAACCACGGAGACACAGGGGGCACGGAGAGTTGATGGATTTCGCCTCTCATTTCTCAGGTCTCTGTGCTCTCCGTGTCTCCGTGGTTTAGCGTTTTTTTCAGCCGCCGATCGTATCGGCTACTGCCCTCACACCATGGCGAGCTGAAACAGATGGGCGGCGCTGGCGGCTAGATCTTCCAGCAGGGCAATGCTTTCGGGGGTGAAACGGTTGCGCCGCCGATCATTGCACTGGAAAAGGCCAAAAACGTGCTCATCCAGACGAATGGGAATTAGCGCCATCGACCCATAGCCTGCGGCCATGCAGCGATCGCGGGAACGCTCTCGCGAATGGTCAGGGGTGATCGAGGCGAATAATTCGATGGTGCCGTTGGTGAAGAAACTCCGATCCGTAAAAAAGGGCAGCGTGGTATCGATTCTGCCCGCAAGCACGTTCCCGCACATACATTCCAGCAAGGGATTGCCCTTGGCGTCTCGCAGCAAGCAACCGGCTTCATCCCTCGCACAAAGGCGATTCTCGGCGGCCAGGAACTCCTCCGAAAAGCCACGGCTAGCGGCATAGGGAAAATCTGGGCCTTGTCGCAAACGGATGGCCACGGCCTCACAACCCGAATAGCGACGAACCAAAACGAGCAGCGTCCGAGCAAGCTCACCCGGATCGACGCACAGCTGCTGCATTCGGAAGATTGCCAGAGTTGCCTGTCGTTCTTCCGCCAGCTCCGTTGATTCGTCACCATCATTCATATTGGTAGGCCTTCCAGCATCACAAAAAGATCCGTTTCCTCAGCGGCGATGCGCCACGAAAGTGCCTGCAAGATAGCTTGGGTGTCCTGCACAAAGGTTAACGGCACAGCCAAAATTTGCTCCGTGGAATGATACTTGGCGACAAAAAGCTTGAAGGTCACCATGAGACCGCCCACTTCCTCCAAATAGGCGCTGGCCTTGGCGCGCACCGCGGGGTCCGGATCGTTCAGGATCTCCAGATAGAGTTCTTTATCCTCCAGATAGAGATGAACACTGAGCGCCGCCGCCAATTGGCTCAGCAGACTCCGGGCGCGAGAAGCGTGCGATGCCAAGTCTAAATCCACCAAAAGAGCCTGCAGCTCATCCAGAATGGATAGTATTTTT
>JFJP01001769.1_pt1 | contig 39497 bp, 27 predicted proteins | sample 431651 | NCBI WGS metagenome assembly JFJP01 (sample SAMN02602958, study PRJNA72255) | Microbial mat metagenome, whole genome shotgun sequencing project. | biome: fresh water; feature: sink hole; material: water; isolation source: purple microbial (photo- and chemosynthetic) mats found in... | reverse complement strand
GGCGTTTTATGCGACGACAAAGGCGCTGTGGGGCGAGGGGCAGAAGTATCGGCCGCTGACGGGTTTCCCTGCCGCGATGCCGTATTTTTGCCTGCGGGTGCCGACGGGCGGTGGCAAGACCTGGCTGGCGGCGAAGAGCCTGAAGTTGGTGAATGACCAGTTGCTGCGTTGCGAGCGCAGCGTGATTTTGTGGCTGGTGCCGTCGAAGCCGATCCGCGAACAGACCTTGCGCGGCCTCAAGGGGCGCGAGCATCCGTATCACACCGCCTTGCGCGAGGCGGGGCCGGTGACGGTGCTCGATCTGGACGAGGCGAAAAGCCTGACGCTCGCGACGCTGGACACGTCGACCGTGGTAATCGTCGCCACGCGCCAGGCGTTTCAGGTGGAAGATGCCGAAAGCCGCAAGGTGTATGAGTCATCCGGTGCGTTGATGCACCATTTCGACGGCCTGACCACCGTGCAACGGGCAAGCCTGTTGCAGGAAGGCGAGACGACGCCGTATTCGCTGGCCAACGTGCTGCGTCTGCGCCGCCCCTTCGTCATCGTGGACGAGGCGCACAACAACCGCACGCCGCTGGCCTTCGACATGCTGGCGCGCTTCAATCCGTCGGGTGTGCTGGAACTGACCGCGACGCCGGATCTGGAGCGGACGCCGTCCAATGTGCTGCACAGTGTTTCTGCCGGCGAATTGAAGGCCGAGCAGATGATCAAGCTGCCGGTGTTGCTGGAAGCGGAGCCGAACTGGCAGCAGTGCCTGGCCGATGCCATCGCGCGGCGGGAAGGCTTGCAGGCGCTGGCCGAGCAGGAATTGCGCCGTACCGCTACCGCCGACTTTTCGGCGGGACGCTATCTGCGGCCCATCGTGTTGATCCACGACAATCAGCGCATTCCGGCCGAGCAGATTGTCGTGGCCACCGGCGAAGAGCACGGGCTGGAAGAAATCGACGCGAAGTATCCGCTAGGGATTGCCGACCCGGCGTGCCCGGTGCGTTTCATCATCACGCAAAAGGCGCTGGCCGAGGGCTGGGATTGCCCGCATGCCTATATTCTGGTGAGCATGGCGGCGGTGCATTCCTCCACCGCCGTCGAGCAGTTGCTCGGCCGTGTGTTGCGCCAGCCGCAAGCGCGGCACTTCGAGAATGCGGCGCTCAACCGCGCCTATGCCTTCGTCGTCTCGGCCAACTTCGCCGAGACGGCCGCACATCTGCGCGAGCGGCTGATTGCCGGTGCGGGCTTCGAGCGGCGCGAGGTGCGCGAGTTTGTTACCGCCGCCAAGTCCGATCAGGCGCTGCTTGATCTGGCTGGCTGGGGCGAGCGGGCGACGCTGCATCCTGTCGTCGTGGCTTTGTCGGAAAAGCCGGAAATAAAGGCACTGCCAAAGCCATTGCGCGAAAAGCTTGCCTGGGACGATCTGGCCGCGACGCTGACGATTGCGCGACCGCTCGATGGCGCGGAAACCGCTGCGTTGCAACAAACGGTGGTTTCCATCCCGGCGCGGGAGGCGATTGCCGCTGCCGCTTTGCAAAGTCGAACGACGGCCATCGAGTTTTTCCAGACGCCGGCCGAGTTGGGCGAGCGTTTCGTGGTGCCGCACTTGTGTTTGCGCCATGACGCGAGTGCGCAGCCGACACTTTTCGATGACCCCGAGGTGCTGGAATATCCGTGGGATTTATCGCCCTACGATGCGGCACCGACGGCGGACGACCTACAACGGCTGAGCGTAGGGCTCAAGGTGAGCGAGGGCGGCGAGATTGACTTCGACGCGGCCACCGGCACACTGCAACAACATTTCATCGCCGACCTGCAACGCGACCTGGGCCTCGTCTATCGTCCCGAGCATTGGGATGCGGTGAAGCTCGCAGCCTGGCTGGCGAAGAATCTGCCTGAGCCGTCGCTAACGCACGCGGCCAAACAGGCCTTCATCGCCCATTGGCTGGGCGAACTCTTGCACCAGCCTGGATTCGATCTGGCACGCGCCAATTTGCAGAAATATCTCCTGCGCGATTTGATCGAGGCGCGAGTGAAGGCCTTGCGCCTGTCGGCCATCGCGCTGACTTACCAAAGCGTGTTGTTCGGCGACGATCGTGCGACCCGCGTGGCGGTAAGCGCGGCGCAGGTCTTCGAGTTCCACCCGCATGCTTATGCGCCGACGCGCGATTACGATCCGAAAGCGACCGGCGTGGTGTTCCGCAAGCACTTTTACGGCCGCGTCGGCGCCTTCGATAGCGAAGAGGAGTTCGCCTGCGCGGTGCAGCTCGACCAGTGGGCGCAGGCCGGGCGTATCCGCTTCTGGGTGCGTAATTTGGTGCGCCGCGAGGGTTGTGCGTTCTTCCTGCAAAAGGCGCAGGGCCGTTTTTACCCGGATTTTGTCTGTCTGCTGCCGGACAGCTCGGTACTGGTGGTCGAATACAAAGGGGCGGATCGCTGGAATGACGCGGCGGACGACCGGCTGATCGGCGACCTGTGGGCCGAATTATCCGATGGGCGCTGCCGTTTCGTTATGGTGCGCGACAAGCGCTGGGACATGATCGAAGCAACGCTGAGCTGATGCCCCACCATATTCTCAACGTCCCGAAAGACGGCGTGATCCTGGCTTTCAATGCCGCGTTGAACGGGCGCGGTATTGTGGCAGACGAAGCGCAACAGGCGGCCGCCACCCGCTTGCAAACGTTCTACGACGACCTACTTGCATTCAAGGCGACGCGGCGCACGAAGCTCCGGAAGCTGTTCCTGCGGCCGGAATTGCCCAAGGGCGTCTGGTTCTGGGGGGGCGTCGGGCGCGGCAAGAGCTTCCTGATGGATTGCTTCTTCGACGCGGTGCCTTACCGGCGCAAGCGGCGGGTGCATTTTCACGCCTTCATGCGCGAAGTGCATGAACGTTTGCGCGCCCACAGGAACGAGGCCGATCCGCTGGCACGGGTGGCGGCGCGGGTGGCGCGGGAAACCCGGTTGCTGTGTTTCGACGAATTCCACGTCGCCGACATCGCCGATGCCATGATTCTCGCCCGCCTGATGGCGGCGCTGTTCGAAGCCGGCGTGCTGTTTTGCATCACGTCCAACTATCCCCCCGACGGCCTTTATCCCAACGGACTCCAGCGCGAGCGGCTGCTGCCGACCCTCGCGCTGTTGAACGAGCGGCTCGACGTCATCGAAATCGATGCCGGCATCGACTACCGCTTGCGCACTCTCGAGCACGCTGCGGTTTTCCACATACCGATTGACGCCGCCAGTGAAGAACGGCTGCGCGCCGCCTTCATACAGATCGCCGGCGGCGAAGGCTATGCACAGCCGTTGATGCTCATGCAGCGCGAACTCCAAGTGATCCGCCGCGCGCCCGGCGTGCTCTGGTGCGACTTTGCCACGCTCTGCGGCGGGCCGCGCTCACAAAACGACTACCTGGATATTGCGCACACCTTTCACACCGTTTTCCTGTCCGGCGTGCCGGCAATGGCGCCGGAACAGGCTGCCGCCGCGCGCCGTTTCACCTGGTTGGTCGATGTGCTTTATGATCATCGTGTGAAACTGATTCTTACCGCCGCCGTTCCCGCCGAAGCCCTCTACACGCGCGGGACGCAATCCAGCGAATTCCAGCGTACCGTCTCGCGCCTCGCCGAGATGGGTTCGCACGAATATCTTGCCAGTGCGCATCGTCGCTTCGAGACGCACGCCTACACCCTTTCCGATGCGCCCGAGAGCGAAACCCCATGAAAACCATCAATCGATACCTGTTGGTATCGCTGGCCCTTGCCCTGGTTGTTGCCGCCGCCGCGCTGGCGGTGGCGAGCTATTTCCTGTTCGAGCGGCAGTCGCGCGAGCAGGAGCTGAGCCGGCAACAGGTGATGATCGAAAACCGTGCCCGCGTGCTGAACGAGACCTTCCTGCAAGCGTTGCGCCGCCTTGAGCTCGCCCGCGATGATGCGCTGGCGCGCCTGGATGGACAGCGCAAGGAGGATTCGCCGATTCGCCTGGGCCACGACACGGTCGTGCGCGAGGATGGCAGCTTGCGCTCGCGCGAGGATCGCTTCGATCCAAAATGGGAGCCGGGTATTTTTGCGCCCGCCGGACTGGAACTCGACGAAGACCTCAAGCACCGCATCGTGACTTTCCGCGACACCGCCAATCTGTTTGGCCAGGCGTGGCGCAAGGATTATTCCAATATCTGGTTCGCCGGGCCCGAGGGCTGGCTGGTGGCCTATTGGCCGGTTTACCCCTGGACGGAAAAGCTTGCCGCCGGGCACAAGCTGGCTGGCGAGGCCTGGTTCGCGGGTGCCGCGCCGGCCAAGAATCCGGGTAAGGGGCCGGTGTGGGGCATGGCCCGCGTCGACCCGAGCGGCAAGACCAGTTCGGTGACGCTGAGCCTGCCGTTGTATGTCGGTGATAGCTTCATCGGTGTCATTGCCGAGGATGTGCCGCTGCTGCGCATGGCGGAGGCCATGGTTCTCGACGAGACGGGCAGCGAGGCCGGCTTGACGCGCCTGGTGTTTGGAACCGATGGATCGATCATCGCCATGAGCGGCCGTACCGACGACATCGCAGCCTCGGGCGGCAGCCTCAAGGCGGATGATAACAAGAAGGGGGCCGTGCCTTCGGCGGCTTCGGCCATCGCCGCCATTCAGGCCCACGGCGAGACGCTTGGCCGTGTGCACGATGCCGTGGGTGGCCAGTATGCCGTCTATGCCACCCTGGGCAAGCTGCCCTGGACGCTGGCCGTATTGGTGCCCAATGCCCGCATCAAGGGCGGCGCGCCTGGTTCGGCGTTGCTTGTGGGCGGTATTGCGCTGTTTTGCGGGCTGCTGATACTGGTGTTCATCGCGCGACAGGTGCGTGTGTCGATTCTTGTTCCGCTCCGGCAACTGACCGCCGCCGTGGCCTCGATCACGCATGGCCATGCCGACGTGGTGCTGCCCACCGGTGCACGCGGTGAAATTGCCGATCTGGCCAACTCATTGATTCCAATGCAGGAATCTGTTGCCGCCCAACTCGATGCTGCCCGTCAGGAAAAAATGGCGCTGATGGATCAACTCGCCGCCGCCAAAGAAAAGGCGGAGTCGACCCAGCGCCGTCTCGATGAAGAAACCATCGTGGCGGAAGATCGGGCCAACCGCCTCAAGGATATCGAGCAGCGTTACAACGCCCTGATGCAGCAGAGCGTCAGCATGGCCGGGGAAAATGGTACGGAGGCCACGGGTGATGGCGGCGACTTGAGTGACGTCACGATGGATGCCTTCGCCCAGGATGAGGCGGCAACTATACAAGCGGAACCCGAACCCGACGGCGCCGTTGCCCTGCCGCTGGAGGGCTTCTAACCGCGGCACCAGCGCACAGCCCTGATCGAGCAAAATATCTCAACGCAACTTGAATTCGAGCCCGCGGAGCCTCATAATCCGGGCATGGTCGTAATTCCGGCGACCCGGAAGCGTTCTGGACGCGGGTTCGATTCCCGCCACCTCCACCACTGGGGGGGTGTACTGGTTTCGACAGGGCGTAGAAGGTAAGCAGGCGGCTCGAGAGGCGACGGACGTAATCCGCGCAAAACCACAAACGCCAACGATGAGCGTTTCGCAATTGCCGCTTAAGGCATGCTGAGGATGTAGCCGTCCAATAAACAGAATGGCTATCGGCGGGAGCTTCGGCTCCCGTCGTCATTTTACGAGTCAGTCAGTTTTCAGTCATTGCGCCAGCCGAGTTCAATAACCCGAGGGATAACCATGAAACATCGTGGGAAGATTTCCGTTCAGGAACTGTTCATCTACACCATTGTCCTGAAGATCGGCGCCACCCTGCTCGGCTGGTGGCTCGGTGATCGGTGGATTCTCAGCTTCGTTGTTCCTTTGCTGATCATGAGCGCCTATGTTTTTGGTGGGCTGTGGTGGCGGGACAAGGAGGCGGTCTCGGATGAAAAATTCGCCGATAGTTGCTACTACCTTGGTTTCATCTTCACCATCAGCTCGATCATCGTTAGCTTGTTCGATCTGCCCGGGTTGCAGACTGGCGGGAAACTGGAAGACATCGCAGTGCGCTTTGGCGCCGCCATGGTCAGCACGGTGTTCGGCCTGATCGTGCGCGTTTATCTGGTCAGCTTCCGCAAGGATATTGGCGACATCACGCGAGCGATCGAAGATGACCTGCTAGAAGCGGAACGGGTTTTCCGCACGCACCTGGGTGCGGCCGTCGAAAAGTTGCACGAGTTTAACGAGGTCGTTGACGGAGCTGCCCGCAAAGTGGTGTCGCGGATGGAACTCTCCATCGAGGAGACGGCAAAGTCCAATACCGCCGAGTTCACGCGACTCTTCGACAATATCGGCCAACAGATCACCGAATCGTCGCAACGGTCTTTGCAAAACCTGGATGCTTCGTCGGCGGATCTGCGCAAGTCGCTTCAACTCTACGCCACTTCGCTTGTCGTCACGGCCAAGCACCACGAGGCGAAGCTAAACCAGTTTTCAGAGAATATGACCGGCAAGGTGGATACCTTCTCCTATGCAATCGGCAGCTCGCTGACCGGCTTGACGCAGAAGATTGACGATTTTTCGGCCGCGCTCAACAAGAACTTGAACGGCCTGACTTTTCCGGCCCAGTTGTTCGCCGACGAGATAAAGCCCGCCACCCTGGAACTTCGGAACTCACTTGCAACGGTCGTCGCGCAGGTCAACGGATTTGCCGGCAACCTTGAAGCCGAGTCGCGGCGAATTGCCAGTTCCCTGCATGCGGTGCCGGACTCGGTATCGGCGGCGACCGAAAAAATTCGCAAGGCTGTCGACCAGCAGTCGAAGACCATCGACAAGGTAAATGCCCAGGAAGAGGTGCTGCTGAAACTGGCGAACAACGTGAAGTATTTTGAAATCGCGCTCGAACGGGCGATGTCCGGGCTTGATGAACAGCGCAAGGCGGTGACGGATCTGGCTGCCGCCGTGGTTACCGTAACGACGGATCATCGCGTCTTGCAGGATATTGCCTCCGGGCAAACGGCTGCCTCCCGCCAGTTGTCGACGCAAATGGATCGTCTTGCGCTGGCAATGGAACAGGTGATTGCCGCCAGGCGGACGACGAACATTTAAGGGGTATTCGCCGTGCCGCTTCCCCTGTCAAAAAAGAACGATCAGGTCTTTCAGCTTTCGCTGACGGAACTGGCGTTCATGCTGGTTTTCCTTATGATGCTGATCACGGGGTGGATGGTGCTAGACGCCGACAAGCGGGCCCACGAGACCACTGAAAAGCTTAAGCAAACCCGGCTTGAACTTGCGAAGACCGCAGAGGCGGCGCAGTTGAGGCAGAAGTCGGAAAAATCAGTCCAGACGCTGCTCGATGCCTACAAAGGCGGTACATATCGGCCCGACGACGTGATTGCAGACCTTCGGCGTTGCACCGCGCTCGAACCGGAAAATCGTGACATGAAGCTCAAGATCGCCGAACTGGAACAACAGATCGGTTCGCTGGCGGCTTTTTTACAGGCAATGAAGACGCTGGCCGGAAAGGATGCAACTCAGGCGGTTGCGGACGAACTCGCCACGGCCATGGCCTTCAAAAAGGCCTTTGAGGACGCGGCGGGAAAGAGGCTGGACAGTGCCAGCGCCATCAAGCAGGGCTGGAATTGCGTCACGGCCCAGGCCAAAAGCGATGCTTTGGAAAAAGAGCGTCAGAACCTGATCAATCAGGTCACTTTCTTGCGCCATCAGATGGAAAGCATGAGCGGAAATATCAGTGGCAACAAGGGGGGCTTCGGCCCGCCGCCGTGCTGGGTTGCCAATGGCGGTCGGAGCCAGCGCCTGATTGCCGTCGAGGTCACGGATCAGGGCCTGGTGGTGCGTCCGGGGTGGCCTGCCGAGCGTGAAGATGAGGCTATGAAGATACCGAACATCAAGGTGTTGACTGGCGGAGGCAAGCCGCTGTCGGCTGCTGAATTTCATGCCGCTGCCCGGCCGGTGCTTGAATGGAGCAAGGGGCGCAGCCCGGAATGCCGCTACTATGCCTCCGTCACCGTTTCGGCTACCCGCGTCGATACATCGGTGGCCGGTCAAAACGCCGTGTTCGACCACTTTTTCCCGTATGGGAAAGTGACGGTACAGAAGAGCGCGCGCTAACGATTCAGTCGATCTGCCAATCTTCGATGGGGTTCCAGTAATTCCTGGATTGCCCCAATACGGCCTGCCGGGCCTCGTTCAAGCTGTGTAGTGCGTCGGAGTAAAGAATCTTGATGCCAGAGCGGAGGGCGTCATCAAGCTTCTTGCCATAGTGTTCGAGGACGAATTGTGTCGTTTGGGAAAGTTCACCGCTGTAAACGACATCAGCATGATCGAGAACGTGGAACATGATTTGCCTCCTTATGATCCGGATACCCAGGAGTTGTAACCCCGCTATCCTGGCCTCAAGGCATGCATAGGACGTGCCACGATTGAATTAATTCTGGTGGCGAATGGTTCCAGGTTCTGAGATTTTTCGCCACCGTAACCGGTCAAGCCGTGATGTATCGAGGCCAAGCTTGCCAGATATAACGGCAGGACCGGCAAAAAACTGCTGGCAATTATTGCATTCAGTGATCATGCATTGCCGAAATTTGCCGTACCGCTAGCGCCGACTTTTTACAGGGCCAAGGCTTCAGCTTGCCTCGCGCACGTAGGGTTCGCGCAGATCAACGGGCTTCACCTTCTTCTTGCGCATGCGGATGTTAAGCATCTCGACACCCACCGAGAAGGCCATGGCGAAGTAGATGTAACCCTTGGGCACATGGTGGCCGAAACCATCGGCAATCAGCACGACGCCGACGACGACGAGGAAGGACAGCGCCAGCATCTTGATCGTCGGGTGGTCGGAGACAAAGCGGCCGATGGCGCCGGCAAACAGCATCATCAAGCCCACGGAGGCAATTACCGCGGCAATCATTACCGCTACTTCGCTCACCATGCCGACGGCGGTGATGATGGAATCGAGCGAGAAAACGAGGTCGATCACCATGATCTGGGCGATGACCGCGAAGAAACTCGATGCCACCTTGCGCGATTCTTCGCCTTCCTCGCCTTCGAGCAGTTGATGCACTTCGCCGGTGCTCTTCCAGATCAGGAACAGGCCACCGGAAATCAGGATCAGATCGCGCCCGGAAATATCAATGCCCATGACCGAGAGTACGGGTTCGGTCAGGCCGACGATCCACGACAGCACCAGCAGTAGCCCGATACGCATGAACATCGCCAGGAAAAGGCCCAGCCGCCGGGCGATCTCCTGTTTCTCGCGGGGCAACCTATCGACGAGGATGGAAATAAAAATGATGTTGTCGATACCAAGAACGAGCTCCAGCGCCGTCAGCGTGAAGAAAGCAATCCAGACTTCAGGGGTGAGCAGGAGTTCGATCATGATCGGTCAGTGGTTTGTGTGGTGTTCCCGGGCCAGTTTGCCGGCCCGGTTTTTCTGCGCGGTAAAGATGCCTCAGTCGCTGCTGCCGATAAAGCCGAGCAGTTGCAGCAGGCTGGTGAAAAGATTGAAGATGGAGACGAACAGCGAAACCGTCGCCATTACATAGTTGGTTTCGCCGCCGTGGATGATGTTGCTGGTCTCGAACAGGATGAGGCCGGACATCAGCAGCACGAAGGCGGCCGACACGGTCAGCGACAGCGCCGGGATTTCGAAGAAGATCGCGGCGAGACCGGCAAGGAAGGCCACCAGGATGCCGACCATGAGAAAGCCGCTCATGAAGCTGAAGTCCTTGCGCGTGGTCAGCGCGTAGCCGGAAAGGCCAAGGAAGATGGCGGCGGTGCCGGCCATGGCCATCATCACCGTCTGGCCGCCATTGGGCAGGCCAAGGTAGTGACCGATGATGGGGCCGAGCGTGTAGCCCATGAAGCCGGTCAGCGCGAAGATCGACACCAGCCCCCAGCCACTATTACGCAGCTTGGTGGTGGCGAACAGCAGGCCGAAGTAGCCGACCAGCGTAAGAATCAGGCCGGGGTGCGGTAGTTTCAGGGCCACCGACGTGGCGGCCGTGACGGCGGCGAGCAGCAGCGTCATCGACAACAGCATGTAGGTGTTGCGGATCACCCGGTTGGTGGCGAGCAGCGATTCGGCGCCGGCGCCGGTATTGGAATTGGCAATGGATACGACGTTCGGGTTTGTCATCTGATTCTCCTTGCGATGGAACAACGTGTTGGCTGGATCGGGAAATCGGTGAATAAGGAACGGGTGGATTCGTTATTGACGCGAACGGGCCAGGGAGGCAATGCGCTCTTCCAGCGGTGGGTGGCTGGAGAATAGCGCCATCCAGCCGGGGCGGCCGTTGATGCCGGCGGAGGCGATATTTTGCGGCAATGCGCCAGCCTCAAGTCCGCCCAGTCGGCGCAGCGCGGCCATCATCGGTTGCGGCGTACCCATCAGCCGGGCCGAGCCGGCATCGGCACGAAACTCGCGCTGACGCGAGAAATACATGACGATAACGCTTGCCAAAATACCGAAGACAATGTCGCAGACCAGCACTGTAACCATGTAGCCGATGCCGGGGCCGGATGATTCCTGGTCACCCTTGCGCAGGAAGGAATCAACCAGGTAGCCCACCACCCGGGCGAGGAAGAAGACGAAGGTATTGACCACACCCTGGATCAGCGTCAGCGTCACCATATCTCCGTTGGCGATGTGCGCCACCTCGTGGGCGATCACCGCCTCGGCTTCCTCGCGCGACATGGTTTGCAAGAGGCCGGTGGACACAGCGACCAGCGAGTTGTTGCGACTGGAACCGGTGGCAAAAGCGTTGGGTTCTCCCTCATAGATTGCGACTTCCGGCATGGCCAAGCCGGCTTTTTCGGAGAAGCGGCGCACACTGTCGTGCAGCCAGAACTCGGTGGAGTTTTGCGGCGATTCGATCACCCGCGCCCCCGTGCTCCACTTGGCGATGGTCTTCGACATCCACAAGGACATGAAGGCGCCGCCAAAACCCATGATGGCGGCGAAAAACAGCAATTTGCCAAGGTCAAGGCCGGCACTGGTGAAGTAGCGGTTGGCGCCGGTCAGTGTGGTGACAATACCCAGCACAACCATGATCGCCAGGTTGGTACCGATAAGCAGCATGATTCGTTTCATGAGATAGCTCCCTCAAAGAGTGACACAAACTGAAGTCTAGGGGATGTCAAGACATCGCGCAAATCGAATATTATTGAAATATACATCCAAAAAACTGACGTATAGATTGCGATGGCAAACCTCAATTACAAGCACCTGCGCTATTTCTGGATGGTCGCGAAAGCGGGCAGCATCGCCCGCGCCAGCGAACAATTGCATCTTAGCCCTCAGTCGATCAGCGGTCAGTTGAGTGAATTCGAGTCGGTGCTTGGCATCAAGTTGTTTCGGCGCGTCGGGCGCGGACTGGAACTGACGGACAGTGGCCAGCGCCTGCTGGGCTACGCTGAACAGATTTTTGTGCTGGGCGAAGAAATGCTTGACGCCATTCGCGATGAATCCTCGCCGCAGAGCGTGCCGTTTCGGGTCGGTATTGCCGATTCGGTGCCGAAAATGGTGGCCTACCGGCTGGTGGAGCCGTCCCTTGGCCTCGCTGATCCGATTCGCCTGATCTGTCGCGAAGGGCGCTTGACCCCACTGCTTGCCGATCTGGCGGTGCATCGTCTCGACATGGTGATCGCCGACCGGCCCATGCCAGACAATCTCAATGTTCGTGGTTATGAGCATTTTCTGGGCGAAAGTGGTGTCAGCGTCTTTGGTTCGGAAGCACTGACCGGGCAATCCGGGGATGACTTTCCTGACATGCTGGACGGTGCGCCCTTTTTGTTGCCCGGAGCGGATGTGGCGTTGTATCCTCGCTTGATGCGCTGGTTCGAGTCCAGGCGCCTGCGCCCGCGCATCGTTGGCGAATTCGACGATAGCGCTTTGCTCATGGCTTTCGGCCAGGCCGGCGCGGGTTATTTCGTGGCGCCAACAGCGATTGAAACGTACATCGTCCGCCAGCACGAAGTGCGGATCGTCGGCAGAATCGACGTCGTGCGCGAACAGGTCTATGCCATCACCACGGAACGTAAGCTGACCCATCCGGTCATCGCTGCCATTTGTCAACTTGCCCAGCACGACATGTTCGGCGGCGAAAGCGCGCAACGCACGCCCGATCCGGATCGGGTTACCTGAACGGGGAGTAGGGGGAATGGCTGGGTCGCGGTAAGACAGACCGACCACTCAAGCGGAATGCAACGCAACGGGCATCCGGCGGGCGCCGAAGGGCTTGCCAAAGTGGCCGAAGCGTCCGGCGATGGTGGCGCCGCAGTGTTGGCAGTGGCCCGTGTCGTCGAGAGCGTAGCTGAGAATCTCGTACCAGTCGCGCTCGATCACGGCCTTGCCGCAATCGGGACAGACAGTGGCGTCGCCACTGCGATCATGCACATTGCCGGTGTAGACGTAGCGCAAGCCAGCATCCATGGCGATCCGGCGGGCGTGCTGTAGCGTTGCTGGTGGCGTGCCTGGGACGTCGAGCAACTTGTAGTCGGGATGGAACGCAGAGAAGTGCAGCGGCACGTCGGGACCAAGTTCCGTGGCGCACCAAGCGGAAAGACGCTTCAATTCCTCGTCCGAATCATTGTGGCCGGGAATCAGCAGCGTGGTGATCTCCAGCCAGCAGCGGGTTTCGTGCCAGACATAGGCGAGGGTGTCGAGCACCGGTTGCAGGTGGCCGCCGCATTGCTTGACATAGAAATCGTCCGTGAACGCCTTGAGGTCGATATTGGCGGCATCCATTTTGGCGTAGAACTCGCGTGCCGGCTGGGCGTGCATGTAACCGGCGGTAACCGCCACGGTCTTGACGCCGAGCGCATGGCAAGCGTCGGCTGTGTCCATCGCATATTCGGCGAAGATCACCGGATCGTTGTAGGTGAAGGCCACGCTCTGCGAGCCATGGCGTTGGGCGGCGTGGGCAATGGCCGTCGGACTGGCTTCGTCCATCAGTGTATCCATCTCGCGCGACTTGGAAATGTCCCAGTTCTGGCAGAACTTGCAGGCGAGGTTGCAGCCGGTGGTGCCGAAGGAAAGAATGCTTGAACCAGGGTAAAAGTGGTTTAGTGGTTTCTTTTCGACCGGGTCGATGCAGAATCCGGAACTGCGGCCGTAGGTTGTGAGCACCATCCGTCCTTTTTCCATGGCACGCACGAAGCAGGCGGCGCGCTGGCCTTCATGCAGTTTGCAGTCGCGCGGGCACAGATCGCACTGGATGCGGCCATCAGGCAGGGCGTGCCACCAGCGGGCGGCAACATTGGTAAGCATGGCTGGACTGGCCAGGTTTCCTCCGCTTCTTTCCATGGTATTCATATATCGATGCGCCCTATGAGGCGCCGGAAGTACCGGAACTTGTAATTGATGCCGGCCAAACTGGAGTTGATAGTCGCTGATGCTTGAAAAAATAAATCCAACAAAATCAATTTGTTAGATTAATTTTTGGCGGAAGGTGTGAGATTCGAACTCACGGATGCCTTACGACATCGCCGGTTTTCCTTACCTCTATGGCTTTCGCCACCAGGCCATAACGCTGCCTGTTTGAAAGTCTGGACTTTGTCTTCACCCTAGCTTTTCAGCCTTAGGTGGGAGCCGTCAAGTCTCTACACGTTCCTGACCTAGACCAGGCTTCGCTCGGCATTACCTCGGAAACCCAGGGGCTTCGCCGAATTTGACTCCTTACATCTGATGCGTTTCCACATCAGCGCTCGATTTAACAAGACCGGTGCATTCAACCGCTCTGCCAACCTTCCATTTTGTAAATTATACAGACCGACCCATCACCAAATTCCATGTCGACTGCATTGAATCAGTGCTACATCTGCCTCGAAATATCCAGCGTTTTCACGAGTGGTTGCATTGTAATGGATCAAGCGGCATGAATACGTTGTAACAAGGCGGCAGTAAACTGTTTTGTGCTGGCTGTTCCGCCGAGATCGCCAGTGCGTACCTTGTCGATGTTTAGCGTGGCGTCGATCGCTTGGCGCAGGCGGTCGCCAAGATCGGCACGACCGACGTGATCGAGCATCAGGGCTGCCGCCAGCATCAGTGCAATAGGGTTGGCAATGCCTTTTCCGGTAATGTCCGGTGCGGAGCCATGCACCGCTTCGAAAATGGCGGCATGCTCCCCGATATTTGCGCCAGGCGCCATGCCGAGACCACCGATGAGGCCGGCAATTTCGTCGGAAAGAATGTCGCCAAATAGATTGGTGGTGACGAGCACATCGAATTGCCACGGGTTCATCACCAGTTTCATCGCACAGGCATCAACGATAATTTCCTCGAAATCGAGGAGCCCCTTGTATTTCTCGTCGTAAATTTGGCGCGCGGTCTCGAGAAAGATGCCGGTCAGCGCCTTCATGATATTGGCCTTATGCACCACGGTCACCTTCTTGCGTTCCTTGCGGATTGCGTAGTCAAAGGCAAAGTTGATGATGCGGCGACAACCCTGGCGGGTATTGATGCCGGTCGACATGCCAACTGCGTGCGGATCGCCATCGATCGGAATGAAGTGTTCGTAGCCCATGTAGAGGCCTTCGTTGTTCTCGCGCACTAACACCAGATCAATATTTTCGTAGCGGCCGCCAGGGATCATGGTACAGGCTGGCCGCAAATTGGCGTAGAGCTTGAATTCCTCACGCAGGCGCACGTTCGATGAGCGATAGCCCCCACCCACGGGCGTTTCCAGCGGCCCCTTCAGCGCCAAACGTGTCTGGCGGATACTGTCAAGGCAGGCGGGGGGCAGAGGATCGCCGCAAGAGGTAACCCCTGCCATGCCGGCAAGTTGCCTATCCCATTGAAACGGTGCACCAATGGCATCGAGCGCCACGAGCGTGGCTTCAGTTATTTCCGGGCCAATGCCGTCGCCCGGAATCAGCGTGGCAGGAATGAGAGTCTGAGTCGAATTCATCCAGGGAACACGTATGCCCTACGTCGTCCCTTGCGGTTTCTTTTGAGGTGGCCGGCCACCACCTGCCCAGCGAGAGCGGCTCTTCTTCTGTGGTTGTTGCGGTTTGCCGCCACCGCCAAGACTACCACCGCTGCCGCCACCGGCAGTTGGCGGGCCAATGCGGTTGCCTGGCGCGAGTTGTATTTCGAGTTCGACAATTTCATCCCACTGTTCTTCGGTTCTGTCGCGCTCTGGCACGGCGAGCAATTCTTTCAGGCGACGACGCGGATCAACGGGCGGGGCAGGGGGCGGGGGTATTTGCTGTTCGGTGTTCATGGTGACTGGCACATGTTCGCGTCTAGGCGCTGCGGCCTGTTTAACCATCAAGGCCCATAAAAGCGGGCCTAGTGGGCCTACTTATGGGGCCTACTTCTTCTTGGCGGCTTTTTTCCCGGCTACGGCGACCTTAAAGGTGGCACCAGCGGAGAATCTTGGCACGGTGGTGGCCGCAATCTTGAGGACTTCGCCCGTCTTTGGGTTTTTTCCTGTGCGAGCGGCCCGTTTGGCGGGTTTGAATGAACCAAATCCAACGAGAGAAACCGGATCGCCCTTGGCAACGGCTTTGACGATGGTATCGATGATGGCGGAGAGGGCGCGCTCGGCAGCAACCTTAGTGAGGTCGGCTTCCTTGGCTACAACTTCGATAAGTTCCGATTTATTCATCTGCAACTCCTGAGAATAAGTGAATACGGTGAGGTTTCGGGACAAATCATACGACCATTTCACCAGTGTTGGCGGTGCGACGGATAAATAGATTACGGGATTGTTGCGTGCATCAGGTAATTGACGCGGGTATCCGTGCCAAGAGCATAACGTTGCGCGAGGGGATTGTAGGACATGCCGATAAACTCATCGACCTCGAGACCCGCCTCGCGGGTCATGCGAGCCAGTTCCGATGGCTTGATGAATTTGGCGTAATCATGGGTGCCGCGCGGAAGTAGGTTCAGCAGGTATTCGGCACCAATTACCGCAAAAAGATAGGCCTTGGGATTGCGGTTGATGGTTGAGAAAAAAACGTGGCCACCGGGCTTGACCAGTCGGGCACAGGCGCGGACGGTGCTGGCGGGGTCGGGCACATGCTCCAACATTTCCATGCAGGCAACGATATCGAAACTGGCGGGATTGTCGATGGCGAACTGCTCGGCGGCGACATGCCGGTAGTCGATCTGGTGACCGGATTCAAGCAGGTGCAGACGTGCCACGCCCAGCGCCTTGTCCGACAAGTCGATGCCTGTAACTTTGGCGCCGCTTGCTGCCATGCCCTCGGATAGCAGTCCGCCACCACAACCAACATCAAGGGCGCGTTTGCCGGCAATACCACAGCAGCTTTCTATCCAGTCAAGACGTAGTGGATTGATGTCGTGCAATGGTTTGAATTCTGAATTCGGATCCCACCAGCGGTGGGCGAGGTCGCTGAATTTCGCCAGTTCACGTGGGTCGGCGTTATGTGACTGATTGGTGGTAGCGGTCATGTGGTCCTGGATCGAAATGACTTTTGGCGAAAAAAAAGCCCTGCTAGCGCAGGGCTTTTTTCGTGCGGGTGCAATTATTTCTTCGTGCCGATCACTTCAATTTCGACGCGACGATCAGGTTGCAGGCAGTCGATCAACTGCTTGCTGCGCTTCTCGCTCTTGCCACACTTGTCGCCGGTCACGGACTGCTTTTCGCCCTTGCCTTCGGCGTAGATACGATTGGCTTCAATGCCCTTGCTCACCAGATAGGCCTTGACGGATGCCGAACGCTTTTCCGAGAGTTTCTGGTTGTAAGCGTCGTTGCCAATGCGGTCAGCGTGACCGACGGCTATGATCACCTCAAGCTTGATATCCTTGCTCTTATTAACCAGGTCATCCAGCGCCTGATGGCCAGCGGGACGCAGCGTGGCCTTGTCAAAGTCGAACAGAGTGTCGGCGGCCAAGGTGATCTTTTCAGCTGCGGGCTTTGGTGTTGCGACAGGAGTTGCCGGTGCCGCCGGGGCGGGCTTGGCGGCTTCTTTCTTCGCCAAGTCAGGGTCGCATTCCGGAACGGCCATTGCCGGCGTCCAGTAACCGGTGCGCCAGCACAGGCCGTAACCACTCTTGGCGACATAGCCGCGCTGGTCGATGACGTAACCGACGGTGCCCTTGGTGTCTACACCCGGAGTCTGGGCGATAGCAGATGCGCCGATACCCAGCAGGGTGGCCGCCAGCAGAGAAATTTTTAAAGTGTTATTGATCATAAGCTCCCTCGTTGGTAAAAAGTAAACACGGTCACGGTATCACGAATATCGACCGCCACATCGACCATGTAACATTATGTTTCAGATAATTGCGCATGTCGAGAATGTCGATCTGCCACGATGATGTCTTTCAATTATGCCATAAACTCGCTAATTTGATAGATTCTAGCGAGGGTGAATTCAATCGACTTGCGCTTGAGTTTATCGGGGTGATTGGCTTTCGGTGCGTGATAAAATCCGTCCCTTTTTGGCCCATCCGCGGACAATGCGGTTCTCTAACCCCCCGCTTTCCCCGCGGCCAGCACCATAGACTTACGATGAAAGACTGATGACCACATCCTTCGCCAAAGAGACTCTCCCCATCAGCCTTGAAGAGGAGATGCGTCACTCCTACCTTGATTACGCCATGAGCGTGATCGTCGGCAGGGCCCTGCCGGATGCGCGCGATGGACTCAAGCCCGTGCATCGTCGCGTGCTCTTCGCGATGCACGAACTTGGTAACGACTGGAATAAGGCCTATAAGAAGTCGGCGCGCATCGTCGGTGATGTCATCGGTAAGTACCACCCTCATGGCGATACGGCTGTCTATGACACCATCGTCCGCATGGCACAGAATTTTTCGCTGCGTTACATGCTGGTGGATGGTCAGGGCAACTTCGGCTCGGTCGACGGTGACAACGCGGCGGCGATGCGTTACACCGAAGTACGTATGGCGCGGATAGGCCACGAACTGCTGGCCGACATTGATAAGGAAACCGTCGACTTCGGTCCCAACTATGACGGTTCCGAGCAGGAACCACTGATTCTGCCGGCGAGGATTCCCAACCTTCTGATCAATGGCAGTGCTGGCATCGCAGTGGGCATGGCGACCAATATTCCGCCACACAACCTGAACGAGGTCATCGACGCCTGCATGGCCGTGCTCGACAATCCGGCCATCGACATCGAAGACCTGATCAGAATCGTGCCGGCGCCGGACTTTCCGACCGCAGCACTGATTTACGGCGTTGCTGGCGTCAGGGATGGCTATCTGACCGGTCGCGGTCGCGTCATCATGCGTGCGCGAACCCATATCGAGGATCTCGAAAAAGGCGGCAAGCAGGCCATCATCGTCGATGAACTGCCCTACCAGGTCAACAAGAAGACCCTCCAGGAAAAGATCGCCGAACTGGTGCATGAGAAGAAGATCGAGGGTATCGCGCACATTCAGGATGAGTCCGACAAGTCCGGCATGCGCGTGGTGATCGAACTCAAGCGTGGCGAAGTGCCCGAGGTGGTGCTGAATAATCTCTACAAGCAGACGCAGTTGCAGGACACCTTCGGCATGAACATGGTGGCGCTGATCGATGGTCGCCCCCAACTGCTGAACCTCAAGCAACTGCTCGAATGCTTCCTGTCGCATCGCCGCGAAGTGGTGACGCGGCGCACTGTATTCGAATTACGCAAGGCCCGTGAGCGCGGCCACATTCTCGAAGGTCTGGCGGTGGCCCTGTCCAACGTCGACGAGATCATCGCGCTGATCAAGGCGGCGCCAACTCCGGCCGACGCCAAGCGCGAAATGATGGCGCGCACCTGGCGGTCGACGTTGGTCGAAGGACTGTTGGCGCGTGCCTCGGCCGAGGCATCGCGTCCCGAGGGGCTGGCGCCCGAATTCGGCATGTCGCGCCAGGGCTACCTGCTCTCCGACACGCAGGCCCAGGCGATTCTCGAACTGCGCTTGCAGCGCCTGACCGGGCTGGAGCAGGACAAGATCGTCACCGAGTACCGGGAAGTGATGGAACAGATCGCCGATCTGCTCGACATCCTGGCCCGTCCCGAGCGCATTACCCAGATCATCGTCGCCGAACTCACGGCGATCAAAACCCAGTTCGGCGACAAGCGTCGTTCCGAGATCGTCCTGCAAACGGCCGACATCAGCCTCGAAGACCTGATCACCCGCGAAGACATGGTGGTGACGCTGTCGCATACCGGTTACGTCAAGCGCCAGCGCCTCGAAGACTACAGCACGCAGCGTCATGGTGGACGTGGCAAAAAGGCCGCCGACATCAAGGATGATGACTTCGTCGACCAGTTGTTCATCGCCAATACGCACGACTACATCCTGTGCTTCTCGAACCGGGGTCGCGTCTATTGGCTCAAGGTCTATGAAGTCCCGGAAGGCAGCCGCACCAGTCGTGGCAAGCCGATTGTCAACCTCTTCCCACTCGAAGAGAAAGAAAAGATCACTGCCGTGCTACCGGTCAAGGAGTTCGACGAGAATCATTATGTATTCATGTCGACCGCCATGGGTACGGTCAAGAAAACGCCGCTATCCGATTTCTCCAACCCGCGCAAGGCCGGCATCATCGCCGTCGGTCTGGACGAGAACGACTTCCTCATCGGCGTAGCCATCACCAACGGCAAGTGCGATGTGATGCTGTTCTCCGACGCTGGCAAGGCCGTCCGTTTCGCCGAAGACGACGTGCGCCCGATGGGTCGCGCGGCGCGCGGCGTGCGTGGCATGATGCTTGAAGATGGCCAAGCCGTGATCTGCATGCTGGTTGCCGAGGACGAGGTGCTGAACGTGCTGACAGCGACCGAAAACGGTTACGGCAAACGCACGCCGATTGCCGACTACACCAAGCATGGCCGTGGCACCAAGGGCATGATCGCTATCAGCACCTCCGAGCGCAATGGCGCAGTCGTTGGCGCTGTGCTGGTGCAGGAAACCGACGAGGTGATGCTGATTTCCACTGGCGGCGTGCTGATTCGCAGCAAAGTCGTGCAGGTGCGCGAGACCAGCCGCTCGGCGCAGGGCGTCAGGCTCATTAATCTGGATGACGGCACCAAGCTGGCCGGCATCGAAAAAGTCATTGAAACTGAAACGGGCGCTGAAGCTGGCGCCGAAGCCGAAACCGATACTGACAACGAAACCGAGGAGTAATCATCATGGCACGCGTATTCAACTTCAGCGCCGGTCCTGCCGCGCTGCCCGAAGAAGTTCTTAAACAGGCCGCCGACGAGATGCTCGATTGGCATGGTTCCGGCCAGTCGGTCATGGAAATGAGCCACCGCGGCAAGGATTTCATCGCCATCGCCGATGCCTGCGAGGCAGACTTGCGCGAACTGATGGGTATTCCCGCCAATTACAAGGTGCTGTTCCTGCAAGGTGGCGCTTCACTGCAATTCGAGATGATCCCGATCAACCTGCTGCGTGGCAAGGCGTCCGCCGACTACGTTCATACCGGCGAATGGGCCAAGAAAGCGATCAAGGCGGCCAAAAAGTTCGGCAACGTCAACGTCGTCGCCAGTGCCGAAGACAAGAGCTTTACCTATGCCCCGGCGCAATCAACCTGGAAGCTCGACAAGGATGCCGCTTACGTCCATTACACCGCCAACGAAACCATCGGCGGCGTCGAATTCCAATGGACGCCCGAGACCGGCGAGGTGCCGCTGGTGTGCGACATGTCGTCGAGCATCCTTTCCCGTGTGTTCGATGTCTCCAAGTTCGGCCTGATCTACGCCGGAGCGCAGAAGAACATCGGCCCGGCCGGCCTCACCATCGTCATCATCCGCGAAGACCTCGTCGGCAAGGGCCAACCCACGCCGCCGGCCATGATGGACTACAAGACCCACGTCGATGCCGCCTCGATGTACAACACGCCACCGACCTTTGGTATTTATGTCGCCGGCCTCGTTTTCCAGTGGCTCAAGAAGAATGGCGGCATCGCCGCTATGGAGCAGAAGAATATCGAGAAGGCCAATCTGCTCTACAACTACCTCGAAACTACCGACTTTTATCACAATCCGGTCAACAAGGCCGACCGCTCGCGCATGAACGTGCCGTTCACGCTGAAGGATGCGACGCTCGACGAGGAATTCCTCAAGGGCGCCAAAGCCCGCGGCATGGTTCAGTTGAAGGGCCACCGCTCGGTCGGCGGCATGCGCGCCTCCATCTACAACGCCATGCCCGTCGAAGGTGTCCAGGCGCTGTTGGCGTACATGAAAGAATTTGCCGCGCAGAAGGGTTGATGCCATGAGCGAACAGTTCAAGGTTCTGATACTGAATAACATCTCCGCCAAGGGCTTGTCGCGCCTGCCGGCCGAGCGTTTCGCCTGCGGCAAGGACATCGCCGTGCCCGACGCCGTTTTGCTGCGTTCGGCCGACATGCACGGCATGGACATCGCCAAGTCCGTGCTGGCCATCGGTCGTGCCGGTTCCGGCACCAACAATATTCCGGTGAAAGCCATGAGCGCGCGTGGGGTGCCCGTGTTCAACGCCCCTGGCGCCAACGCCAATGCCGTCAAGGAACTGGTGCTGGCCGGCATGCTGATGGCGGCGCGCAACATCGGCGGCGCCATCAAATTCGTCTCCGGCCTCGATCCGGCCGACGCGGAAATGGAGAAGAAGGTCGAAGGCGGCAAGAAGACCTATGCCGGCTATGAGTTGGCTGGCCACACGCTGGGTGTGATCGGTCTCGGCAAGATTGGCTGCCTCGTCGCCGACGCCGCCATCAAGCTGGGCATGCACGTCATCGGCTACGACCCCGAGATCACCGTCGATGCGGCCTGGAGCTTGCCGTCGCAGGTGAAGCGGGCGGCCAACATGACCGAAGTGCTGAAGAACGCCAACTTCCTCACCCTGCACGTGCCGCTGGTGGATGCCACGCGCAAGATGATCAACACCGAGAGCATCGACCACATGAAGCACGGCGCGGTGGTGCTCAACTTCGCCCGCGAAGGCGTGGTCGACGAGGCGGCGGTGCTGGCTGCGCTGGATACCAAGAAGCTCGGCTGCTATGTCTGCGATTTCCCCGGCGCTCACGTCAATAATCATCCCCATGTCATCGCGTTACCACATTTGGGCGCATCGACCCGCGAAGCCGAAGAGAACTGCGCCACCATGGTGGCCGACCAGGTGCGCGATTACCTGCTCGACGGCAACGTCGTCAATGCGGTTAATTTTCCGAATGTAACGATGTCGCGTGAGTCGAAGTTCCGCCTCGCCATCGTCAACGCCAATGTGCCCAACATGGTTGGCCAGATTTCGACCGTCATGGCCGGCGCCAAGCTCAACATCCACACCATGATGAACAAGTCAAAGGGCGATGTGGCCTACACGCTGGTGGATGTCGATAGCCCGGTGCCGCAAGATGTCGTTGCCGCCATCGCAACAATCGATGGCGTGCTGGCGGTGCGCTATCTGCCCGCCGGTGACTGATGGCTGATCCGGCGCAGCCGAACCAGCCAACCCAGCCAACTCAGCCGACCCAGGGTGAGCAGGAAGAACTCGGCTGCCTGCGGCAGGGCATCGACGCCATCGACGACCAGGTGTTGCGACTGGCCAACGAGCGTGCCCGGCTTGCCCACCGTATCGGCGAGATCAAGCACGGCAACATCTACCGGCCCGAGCGCGAGGCGCAGGTATTGCGGCGGCTGGCCGAGGCCAGCGCCGTAGCCGGCGGTCCGCTGCCGGAAACGGCGGTGCGCACCATTTTCCGCGAGATCATGTCGGCCTGCCTCGCGCTCGAACAGCCGCTCAAGATCGCCTATCTCGGTCCGGCCGGCACCTTTTCGGAAAGCGCGGCGAAGAAGCATTTCGGCTCGGCGCCAGCGCTGACGCCCTGCGGCGCCATCGACGATGTCTTTCGCGCCGTCGAATCTGGCAATGCCGACTACGGCGTGGTGCCGGTGGAAAATTCCACCGAAGGCGCCATCGGCCGCACCCTCGACCTCTTGCTGTCCTCGCCCCTGCAAATCTGCGGCGAGATCAATTTGCGCATCCACCAGAACCTGCTGTCGCAGTCGGAATCGCTGGCCGGGGTGAAGACGCTCTATTCCCACGCGCAGTCGCTGGCCCAGTGCCACGAATGGCTTAACCGCAACCTTACCGGTCTGGCGCGGGTGCCGGTGGCGAGCAATGCCGAAGCCGCGCGGCTGGCGGCCGAAGATGCCGAATCCGCCGCCATTGCCGGCGAAGCGGCCGCTCGGCGTTACGGCCTCAAGATTCTTGCCGCCAATATCGAAGACGACCCCAACAACACCACCCGCTTCCTCGTGCTGGCAAGCCACGATGCCGGGCCGTCGGGCCAGGATCGCACCTCCTTTGTCTGCTCGGCGCAAAACAAACCGGGGGCGGTGCATGATCTGCTTACCCCGCTCAAGCAGCACGGCGTCTCGCTGACCAAGTTCGAATCGCGTCCGGCGCGGGGCTTTGGCGGCAGCCGCTGGGAATATGTTTTTTTCGTCGACGTCGAAGGCCACCGCAGCGAGCCGCGTGTAGCCGCGGCGTTCGAAGACCTGCGCGGCTGCGTCGGTTTCCTGAAAGAGTTGGGTTCGTATCCCCGCGCCAGCCAGTGAGGGTTTCCCCATGACCATTGCAGCCCAGGCGCCGGCCTATATCCGCGCTATTTCGCCCTATGTTCCGGGCAAGCCGATTACCGAACTGGCCCGTGAAATGGGTCTGCCGGTGGCGCGTATTGTCAAACTTGCCTCCAACGAAAATCCGTTGGGCATGAGCCCGAAGGCGCGTGTTGCCGTCGAAAAAGCCATTTCTGGCATCGAACGCTACCCGGACCAGTTCGAATTGGTCGCCGCCCTGGCCGAACGGCTGGGTGTGGCCCACGGCCAGATCGTGCTCGGCAACGGCTCCAATGACGTGCTTGACCTCGTCGCGCGGGTTTTTCTCGCGCCGGGGCGCTCGGCGGTGTTTTCGCAGCACGCTTTCGCCGTTTATCCGCTGGCGACCATGAGCGCGGGGGCCGAATGCATCGTTGCCCCGGCGCGCAATTACGGTCACGATCTGGCGGCGATGAAGGCGGCGATTGTGACTAATGCGCGTCCCGAAACCCGCCTGGTCTGGATCGCCAACCCGAACAATCCCACCGGCAATTTCCTGCCTTATGGCGAAGTCGAGGCCTTCCTGCGCCAGGTACCGCCGGATGTCGCCGTGGTGCTCGACGAGGCCTATAACGACTATCTGCCGCCGGCCGAGCGCGTCGATAGCGTCGCCTGGCTCAAGCATTTCCCCAACCTGATCGTTACCCGCACCTTCTCCAAAATTTACGGTCTGGCTGGCCTGCGCGTCGGCTTCGCGGTGGCTTCGCCCGAAGTGGCTGACCTGCTCAATCGCGTGCGCCAGCCCTTCAACGTCAATAATCTCGCCATCGCGGCGGCTCGCGCGGCACTTGACGATCATCTGTTCCTGGCCGACAGCTACGAACTGAACCGGCGCGGCATGGAGCAAATCGTGGCGGGACTCAAGCGTCTCGGCCTCGATCACATTCCCTCGCATGGCAATTTCGTCACTTTTGCCGTGAGCGACGGTGGCGCGGTCAACCAGAAGTTGCTGAAGCAGGGCATCATTGTCCGCCCCATCGGCGGCTATGGCCTGCCGAATCATCTGCGCGTCACCATCGGCCTCGAAGCCGAAAATGCCCGCTTCCTCGACGCGCTGGACAAGTCGTGCTGATGGCTGCCAACGCGGTCGCCAACGGGGTTGTTAATCATGTAACCCAAAATGTTGTTATTTGCGGTGTCGGTCTGATCGGTGGTTCGTTTGCTCTGGCGCTCAAAAAGTCGGCGGTAGCGGTACGGCAGGAAGTATGCATTACCGGCATCGGCCGCACCCGCGCGCCGCTGGAACAGGCCCTGCAACTCGGTGTCATCGACCACATCGCCGCCGACTGGGCCACTGCGCTCGGTGGCCCCAACCCCGCCGATCTCGTGCTACTGGCCATGCCTGTTGGCCAGATGGAAACGGTGATGGCGGCAATGGCGCCGCACCTGCAAGCGGGCACCGTGGTCACCGATGGCGGTTCCACCAAGTCCGACGTCGTGGCGGCGGCGCGTGCCGCGCTGGGCGACAAGATCGGCCAGTTCGTGCCCGGCCACCCCATTGCCGGCGCTGAAAAAAGCGGCGTCGCCGCGGCCAGCGCCGATTTGTACGTCGACCGCCGCGTGGTGCTGACACCACTGCCTGAAAACGCCGATGCCGCGGTCGCCCGCGTCCGTACCGCATGGGAAGCCTGCGGCGCCCGCGTGTCGCAACTGGCGCCGGCCGAACACGATGCGGTGTTCGCGGCGGTCAGCCACCTGCCGCACCTGCTCGCCTTCGCGCTGGTGCACGATTTCGCCAACCGCGACAACTCCGCGCAATTATTCAGTTTCGCCGCTGGCGGCTTTCGCGATTTCACCCGCATTGCCAGCAGCCATCCCGAAATGTGGCGCGACATCTGCGTCGCCAATCGCGGCGCGCTGCTCAAGGAACTCGACGCCTACATCGCCGAACTGCTGCGCACCCGCGTGCTGCTGGCCGGCGCCGATGCCGACGGGCTGGAAGCTATGTTCAGCATGGCGCGGACCCGTCGCGACGCCTGGCTCGATGGTTTGTAGTTGTTACGCCCATTCCGTGAACAAGCCAACATAACTTAGGTGGAGTAACCATGAGTGCGGTGCGTCATTTCCAACACGATCTTACCGACTCAACCAGAACGCTGACCGAAATCTGGCGTCTGCGTCTCTACATTGCCGGCCAGACAGCCAAGTCGCTGGTCGCCATGGCCAATTTGCAACGGATTTGCGAAGAACACCTGGCCAATCGGTTTGAAATCGAAGTCATCGATCTGCTGGAACGGCCGGAGTTAGCCGAAGACGACAAGATCATCGCCATCCCGACCCTGGTCAGGCGCCATCCCCAACCGTCTCTCAAGATCATCGGCGACCTTGCCGATTCCCAAAAAACGCTGGAGGGATTGCAACTCTCCGAGTCGCTTTCCTTTCATGCCGAGGGCGAGGCGGTGCTTGATGCCATACGCTCGGGAGAAGTTGACGCCTTCATCGGCGAGGAGGGGATTGTTGTTCACCTGAACGGCGCCGAGCGGCCTTATGTCACCTTCTTCAATGTCATGAATGAAGGCGGCGTCACTATTGACCGCCATGGCTCGATTCTGCACGGCAATTCGCGCTTCGCGGTCATGATAGGACGACCGCAGGAAATGCTGTGCGGCGCATCCCTGGTCGATTGCTTCGCCTCGGCGGATCGTTCGCGCGTGGCGGACCTGCTTGCCAGCACCGCCGCCGCGGCGTGCGAGGTATCGCTCAATGCGTTTGACGGGCCCTTACCGGTTCGCCTGTCGCTGCAGAAGATTGCCACCGACCTGCAACAATTCAGTTGTCTGGTGATCACCGACTTGAAGGAGAACGCCCAGGCCAAGGACGCGCTGCGCCTAAGCCACGAGACGCTGCGCACCATTCTGGAAACCTCCATCGATGGCTATTGGCACCTGGATGCTCAAGGCCGTCTGCTCGACGTCAATCCCGCCTACTGCCAACAGTCCGGCTACACGCGCGACGAATTGCTTGGCCTGTGCATCACCAATCTGGAAGCGGTTGAAAGTTCCGGCCAAACCGCAGCCCACGTTCAGCGCATTATCAAGAATGGCAGTGACCGGTTTGAATCCACCCATCGCCGCAAGGACGGGTCGTTATGGCAAGTCGAGGTGAGCACCTCCTACAGTGATGTTGCTGGCGGCCAGTTTTTCGGCTTTTTGCGTGACATCACCTCACGCAAGCAAGCTGAAGCCGGGCTTCTGGAAGATCAGACGCAACTCATCAAACTGGTGGTGGAACGGGAACTGGCCTTGCGGGAGAGCGAAGCCTTCAACCTTACCATCCTGAATTCCGTCACCGCCGAAATTGCCGTGCTGGATGCCGCGGGAACCATCCTGGCGGTCAACGAACCGTGGCGGCGCTTTGCGGCGGAAAACAGCACCGAGGGCGGCAATCCCGCGCCGAATTCTTTCATTGGCGCCAATTATCTGGCTGCTTCTTGCCAAGACGACACCCCATTGTCGCCTGACGCGCTGGATGCCAACGCTGGCATTCGGGCTGTATTGGACGCCAGGCTGCCCAGCTTCAGCCAGGAGTATGCGTGCCATTCACCCGGGCAGCAACGCTGGTTCTCGATGATCGTCACGCCGCTGGGGCAAGATGCCAGGAAAGGCGTGGTTATAACGCACACCGACATCACTCAGCTTAAACAAGCCGAGGAAAAAACCCGTCAGTTGCTGGTTGAAAACGAAACGATACTGCGCAATGCCATGGTCGGCATCGTCTATGTAATACAGCGATGCGTCGTGTCTTGCAACCGCCGCTTCGAGGAACTTTTTCTCTACGCGCCCGGCGAACTGGTCGGCGCCTCAACCGAATTGCTGTGTGACAGCCACGAGAACTTCCTGGCGTTCGGCGAGCGCGCCTACGGCGGGCTGCGCAATACCGGCAATTACAGCGAAGAGGTATTGTTTCGACGCAAGGATGGCAGCCCGTTCTGGGGCTTGCTCCACGGCAGCGCCATCGATCCCGGCCATCCCGAGGCCGGCGTCATCTGGATTTGCGCCGATATTTCAGTACGGCGGCGTGCCGAGCTGGAATCCGGCAAGTTGCTGCGGGCGGTGGAGCAAAGTCCGATCTCGATCGTCATCACCGATCGCAACGGCGTCATCGAATATGTCAACCCGAATTTTAGCCGGGTAACCGGCTACACACGGGATGAAGCTGTCGGCCAGACCTCGCGAATGCTGAAAACCGAACATACCAGCCTCGCCACGCATCAGGAACTATGGCACACCATCCTCGATGGCCGGATCTGGCGCGGCATATTGCGCAACCGCTGCAAGAATGGCGATCAGATCTGGGAGGAAATGTCGATCGCGCCAATTTTTGGCGCGGCGGGCGAAATCACCAATTTCGTGGCAGTCAAGGAGAACGTCACCGAGCGCAAGCAGCTTGAGACGCAACTGGAAGAGCACCAGGCCCATTTGGAAGACCAGGTTTTGCAGCGCACCGCCGAACTGAGCGAGGCGCTGGAAGCCGCCAAGATCGCCGACCGCGCCAAGGATGCCTTCCTCGCCAACATTACCCACGAATTGCGTACACCGCTCGCCGCCGTGATCGGCTTTTCCAGCCTGGCGCGGCCTTTCTGCACGGATGTCCGCCAGCGCGAATACCTCGACAAGGTCAATAGCGCCGGCAAGACGCTGGCCAGCATCATCGACGATCTGCTCGACCTGTCGAAGATTGTCGCCGGACGCATGGAATTCGACATCAATCCTTTCAGTCTGCGCCAGTTGGTGGCGCGCAGCGGCTCGTTCATCAGCTTCAAGGCGGAAGAAAAGGGATTGGCGCTGGTCGAGCGGATCGACCCGGAGATTCCCGATGTCCTGCTCGGCGACTCCTTGCGCCTCGAACAAATCCTGCTCAACCTGTTGAGCAACGCCGTCAAGTTCACGACGGCCGGCCATGTCGAACTGCGCATAGGCCTGCACGCCCGCGAAGAGCGGCGCATCTGTCTGGACATCGCGGTCGAAGACACGGGTATCGGCCTGCGCGAAGACGAAATCGCGCTGCTCTTCAAACCATTCTCCCAGGCCGACTCATCGGTGACGCGCAAGTTTGGCGGCACCGGTCTCGGGCTGGCGATCTGCAAACACCTGGCCGAATTGATGGACGGCGACATCAGCGTCACCAGCCGCGCCGACCAGGGCACCACCTTCCACGTCATGCTCTGGCTTGGTCTGGGCAATCCGGCCGAATTGCCGTCCGCCGAAGAATCCGGTCAGGAATCGGCGCAGATACGCTATCAGGATGCGCGCGTACTGGTGGTCGATGATCAACCGTTCAACCGCGACGTTGTCGCCGGCTTGCTCGCCGTGGTCGGCATCGCCCCGGAACTGGCCAGCAATGGCCAGGAAGCCATCGACATCCTGGCGGACGCGGCCGACGGTTTCGATCTGGTGCTGATGGACATCCAGATGCCGGTGATGGACGGTCTTACGGCCACAAGAGTAATTCGCAAACTGGAGGGGTTTGCGCAATTGCCGATCATCGCGATGACGGCGCATACGATGGTGCACGAGTTAGAGAAAGCTACGGCCGCCGGATTGAATGACCATATCGGCAAACCCTTCGATGAAGGCAATTTCTATCGATTGATCGCCAAGTGGATACCCCCGGGCAAACAACAGCCATTGATCGTCGGCACGGCGCATCCGGCGCGCACGCATAACCTGCCGCCCCTGAGTGGCGTCGATACCCGCGCCGGACTGGCCCTGCTGCTGGGCAATGAGGCGCGCTATCGTCAGGCCTTGAGCGACTTCATCGCTGAAGCGCCCCTGGCGCTGAACAAGATACTGGACGCCCTGGCAACCGGCGAGCGCGAACCGGCCAGCATGGCGGCGCACATTCTGAAGGGACGCACCGGCTTGCTCGGCATGAAAGAACTGCACGGCGCCGCGGGGGCGCTGGAAGCTGCGATTGATGGCGGCCAGCCGACGGCTGCATTGCTGCAAGCGTTGCAACAGGGCATCGCCGCCATGTGTATGGAAATCCAGTGCGGACTCGGCCCCGCCAGCAACGCAGCCCCGCTGGCCACCCCCCTCCCGGAAAAGTTGCCGTCGGGCTTGCCGCCAGCCGCCGTGGCGAGGCTGATCGCCCGCCTCGAAGCCGGCGACAGCGACTGCGATATATTAGTCACCGACGGCCTGATGGAACTTGAAGACACGCCTTGGGCGCCGCATCTGCGGCAAGCGCAGAGTTTTATCAGGATTTTTGACTTCGCCGCCGCCATCAGTCTGCTGGTGGGCGACCGGCAAGCGCCGGATATGGAGAGTGTGCATGGAAAAACTGATCCTGCTGATCGATGACGATCCCCTGGTATTGGGTATCCTCAAGCAGACCCTGCGGCCGTATTACCAGGTGCGCATCGCCACGCTGGGTCTGCAGGGTCTGGCACTGGCGCGCCTGCGGCCCTTGCCCGATCTGATCCTGCTTGACGTCAAACTGCCGGACATGCACGGCTACGATATTTGCCGGGCGCTCAAGCAAGAGGCACTCACCCGCGAGATACCGGTGATATTCCTAACCAGCCACACCGATGTTGACAACATCACGCAAGGCTTCGAACTCGGCGCCGTCGATTACGTCAGCAAGCCGGTGGCTGCGCCCGTCCTGCTGGCCCGCGTCAAGACGCATCTGCGTTTGCGCGAAGCCGGCGAGTTCCTGCGCGACCAGAACCTGCACCTCGAATCGCTGGTGAATGAACGCACGCGCGACCTTCAGGCCAGAACCGCCGAGTTGCAACTCAGTCAGGATTTGGCCATCGTCGCGCTGGGATCGATCGCCGAAACGCGTGACAATGAAACCGGCAACCACATCCATCGCACCCGCGCTTTCGTCAAGATCATGGCGCAACGGCTGGCGCCTTTGCCGCGCTACCGGGAAAGCGTCACGGCCGAGCAATGGGCGATGATCTGGAAATCCGCCCCGCTGCACGATATTGGCAAAATAGGCATACCCGATCACATCCTGCTCAAGCCCGGCAAACTGACCGCCGATGAGTTTGCGCTGATGCAGCGCCATCCCGTGATCGGCCGGGATGCGATTCAAACGGCGGAAATTCGCATGGGTTCGGATAGCTCGTTTCTTGGCGTGGCCAAGGACATTGCCTACGCCCATCATGAACGCTGGGATGGCAGCGGCTATCCGGAAGGTCTCGGCGGGGAGGCGATTCCACTCGCGGCGCGCATCATGGCCCTTGCCGATGTTTACGACGCCATGACCAGCAAACGGGTTTATAAGCCGGCCTTGCCGCACGCGACCGCTGTCGAGGCTGTCCGCGACGGCCGTGGCAAGCATTTCGATCCGGCACTGGCCGATTGCTTTCTGGACGATGCCGACGCCTTCCGCGATATCGCCGCGCAGTACAGCGACGATGGCGAACAAAGCAACAAGGAAAATCCAAAATGAGTTCTGCCTTCAGGGTATTTGTCGTCGACGACGACGCCTTCGTCCTTGACGTGATTCGTGACATTCTGGCTCCCGATTACGCAGTCGAAACCTTCGATAGCGTGAAAGCCTGTGAGCAAAGGCTGGTGGTGGAACAGCCCGACATGTTCCTGCTCGACGTGCGCATGCCCGACAAGGATGGCTACGCTTTTTGTCGCGAAATCAAGGACACTGCCGGCTTGCGGCAGATCCCGGTTACGTTCGTTTCAAGCCAGGACACCATCGACGCCCGGTTGATGGGCTACGATGCCGGCGGCGAGGACTTCATCGTCAAGCCCTTCGAGGCCGAAGAGGTGCGGCGCAAGGTGCAGGTCGCGCGGCAAATTGTCCAGGATAAGCGCACGCTGCTTCAACAACTGGCGGATTCCGAACTGCTTTCCTCGCTGGTGATGGCCAACATGGATGAATACGCCATCCTCGTCCGCTTCATTCGCGAGCTGATTTCCTGGGAGAACGAGCAGGAAATCGCTGCTGGCCTGCTGGAAATGATGCAGCGTTATCGTCTGAATGGCGTGGTACAGACCAGGATTTCCCGGCGCACGCTGACGCAGAGCGCGCAAGGCACCAATATTCCGTTGGAAACCTCCATAATGAATCATGTGCGCGGTCTGGAGCGCATCTTTGAATTCCGCAATCGCAGCGTGCACAACTACGAGCGGCTGACCATGATGGTCAGCAACATGCCGCTGGACGACCCGGACTACTGCGGCCGCTTGCGCGATCATCTGTGCATCGCCGCCGAGTCCGCTGAGGCGCGGTTGCGCGCACTGGAAACCGATGAAGCGAGTCAGCGCAGCCAGGCTGGCATCCGCGGCGTGCTGGAGCGTGTTCGCGCCATGACGGAGGCGCTGGGGCAGGCCCATTTGCGTGATCGGGCCGCCAGTTCCGATCTCTTTGTGCGGATGGAACAGGATTTGGCCAAGGCCTTTGTCCATCTCGGTCTTAGTGAAGACCAGGAACGCCATTTGGGCGACCTGGTCCACGGCTTCATGAAGGAACTGGTGGATTTGCTTGACCAAGGCGAGCAGACGCATGAATCGATGCAGGAACTGGGCAAACTGCTGGGACAACTGACCTGAGCGCATGCTGTTCGCCATCGGGGTCATCCCTCCTTTCGCGCATACCCTGATCCGTCTCCTGCCGCCATGAACCTGGGCTCGAATCCCCCCGCGTTTCCTCGCATCGGCCTCGCCTTGTTGGTAGCGGTCTTGCTGTTGTTCGGTTTCTTTCAGGTGCTGAACCGGGCGACAGCGGCGCCCCCCATCCGCATCGGTGTGCTGCATTCGCTCACCGGCACCATGGCCGTGAGCGAAAAGCCGCTGGTCGATGCCGTGCGGCTGGCGGTGGAAGAAATCAACGCCGCGGGCGGACTGCTTGGGCGGCCGGTGGCAATGGTAGTAGTGGATGGCCGTTCCGACTGGTCGCACTTTGCCGCCGAGGCCGAGCGACTGATTGCTGTGGACAAGGTCAGCGCCTTGTTTGCCTGCTGGACATCGGCCTGCCGCAAAGCCGTAAAACCCGTGGTGGAACAGCACCGGCACCTGCTGTTCTACCCCGTGCAATACGAGGGGCTGGAACAGTCCCCCAACATTCTTTACACCGGTTCGGCGCCGAACCAGCAGATCGTGCCAGGTACCCGCTGGGCCATGGAAACCTTCGGCAAGCGCATCTACCTGGTCGGTTCCGACTATGTTTTCCCGCGCACCGCCAACCGCATCATCCGCGACCTGGTCACGGCGAGCGCCGGCGAGGTGCTGGCAGAGCGCTACCTGCCGCTGGGAGCGACCGACGTGGCCACCGTGATCGAAGAAATCCGCCGCCTCAAGCCGGACGTGGTGCTGAATACCATCAACGGCGACAGCAACGCCGCATTCTTTGCCGCCCTTGAACAGGCGGGGCAGGGCGCGATGCCGCTGGTTTCGTTCAGCGTGGCCGAACCCGAAATGGCGGCCTGGGGCGGTGGCCGTCTTGGCCGCCATTTCGGCGTCTGGAGCTACTTCCAGTCGCTGCCGCGCGACGAAAACCGCCGCTTCGTCCAGGCTTTCCAGCAGCGTTTCGGCGCCACGCGCGTCACCAGCGATCCGGTTGAAGCCGCTTATGTCGGGGTTCGTCTATGGGCGCAGGCGGTAAGCGATGCCGGCTCACCCGAACCTGCCCGGGTCAATGCCACCCTGTTACGGCAAAGCCTCAGCGCACCCTCAGCCATCGTTTCGGTGGATGCCGCCACCCGCCATTTGTGGAAAATGGTACGGATCGGGCAGGCTGGACGAGACGGCCAATTCACCGAGGTGATGTCCTCCAGCATACCCATGCGACCGGCGCCGTGGCCGTTTTATCGCAGCCGCGAGGACTGGCGAAAAATTGTGGGCGCACCCGCCAGCGGTGGCGCGCCGTGACCTTCACCCGCGCGGGAACGTTCACCCGTATCGTGCCGCGGCTGCTGGCCGGCTTCCTGCTCGTCTCCTCGCTGCCCCTGGCCGGGCTCGCCTTCCTCTACGTTCAGGCTTTCGAGCGCAGCATGAGTGAAACGGCTCAGGTTAACCTTGCCTCGATCGCCAACAAGAAGGCGGACCAGATCGATGCCTATCTGGGCGAGCGCCTGACCAACAGCGAACTGCTGGCCAAGTCGGCCGTTACGCGTGAAGCCTTGCGCGAACTGAGCAATCCCGTGGTTAGAGCATCAACTCAAGTAACTGATCGGACGGCAATCGGCACTCCTCGTCAGCAGGAACTGGCGACCGCCTACCGTGACTATTATCTCAATCTCATCGAAAGCATCGGCTACTACGACCTGCTGCTGACCGACACCGCCGGCAATGTTGTGTTTTCCATCCTGCACGAACCGGATCTGGGTACCAACTTTAATAGCGGCCCCTTCCGTGACACGCCGCTGGCGCGCGCCCACCGCGAGGCGCTGGCACTGCTCGATACCCAGATCACGCCGGTGGCGCGCTATACCGCGTCGAGCAACCGGCCGGCGGTCTTCATCGTGACGCCGGTGCTGTATCAGGGCCGCTTGCTCGGCTCGATCGCCCTGCAAATGGACCTCGATCGACTTACTCAGGTGGCGGTGGATACCACCGGACTCGGCTTTACCGGAGAAACGGTGCTGGCGCAGCGCGATGGCGACGAGGTGCTTTATGTCGGGCCCTTGCGGCGGGTTGCCGATGCCGCTTTCCGTCATCGCCAGCCTTTGTCGGTCGCAGCCGCGCCGATGCAGGCGGCGCTGGCCGGCGGCCACGGCCACGGCCTTACCCGCGACTATGCCGGCGTCGATATTCTTGCCGTCTGGCGCCATTTGCCGGCGCTCAACTGGGGCATGGTGGTCAAGATCGACGTGGCCGAGGCGCTGGCGCCGGCCCATGCCCTGCGCAGTCAGACGCTGGCCATGCTGGTTTTGGTGTTGCTTGCCGCAGGCATTTTTGCGCTGTTGTTCGGCCGCAGCCTGGTCAGGCCGATTCGCGCCCTGACGCTCGCCAGCCGCCGCATCGCCGCGGGCGAATTCGACCGCCGCGCGGAAGCTTCGGGGTGCGACGAGTTTCGCGAACTGGCGGGCAGCTTCAACCGCATGGCCGACCAGTTGGTCGATGAACAGTCTTCGCTGGAGCAGCGGGTGGTGGTGCGTACCCACGAGTTACGGCAGAGCCAGGCCCGTTACGAAGAACTGACCGCCCGCATTCCCGTCGGTGTGTACAGCTTCCGCATTCGCGCTGACGGCAGCATGGCTTTTGAATACGTCAGTCCCCGTTTCTGCCAGATTCTCGGGCTGACCCAGGCCGATGTTCTCGCCGATGCCGCCTGCGCCTTCGCCCAGGTACAGGCGGATGAACGGGATAACTTCATCGCGCTTAACCACGCGGCAGCGCGCCGTCTCCAGCCCTTCTTCTGGGAAGGCCGTTTCGTTATCGGCGGCGCGACGCGCTGGCTGCGCATCGAGTCCACACCCACGCCCATGGACATCGGTGATAGCGTCTGGAATGGCGTGATGAGCGATGTCACCGAAACCCGCGGTTTCCAGGAAGCGCTGCGCGAGAACGAATCGACGCTGCGCCGCGCCCAGGCCGTGGCCCACATCGGCAGTTGGCATCTCGATCTTGCCGGCAACGGGCTGACCTGGTCGGACGAAACCTGCCACATCTTCGGCATTCCGACCGGTACGCCGCTGGCCTACGACGACTTTATTGCCTGCGTGCATGAGGACGACCGCGCGGCCGTCGATGGCGCCTGGCAGGCGGCACTGCACGGCGCGGTCTATGACATCACCCACCGCATCGTCGTCGCCGGCGCGGTGAAATGGGTACGCGAGCAGGCCGAACTGGTTTTTGACGGCGATGGCAATCTGGCGGCGGGCATCGGTACGGTGCAGGATGTGACGGCGCAGACCCTGGCCGAAAATGCGGTGAAAGACTCCGAACACTTCCTGCTGTCGCTGGCCGACATCATTCCTGGCATGCTCGGCTACTGGGATGCCGAACTGCGCTGCGGTTTTGCCAACGCCCACTACCTCAAGTGGTTTGGCAAGACGCAGGCGCAGATGCACGGCATCCGCATCCAGGAACTGATGGGCGAAGAACTGTTTCGCCAGAACGAGCCCTTTATCCGCGCCGCCCTGCGTGGCGAAACGCAGCATTTCGAGCGGACGCTGGTCAAGGCCGACGGCAGCACTGGCTATACCTGGGCCCATTACCTGCCCAACGTGGTGGAAGACGAGGTACGGGGATTCTTCGTCATGATCGCTGATGTCACCGAACTCAAGCAGACCCAGACCCGGCTTGAACTGCTCAACGAGGAACTGCGGATGCGTACCGGCGAGGCCGAAGCGGCCAACCGGGCGAAATCCGAATTCCTCGCCAACATGAGTCATGAAATCCGCACGCCGATGAACGCCATCATCGGCCTCACGCAACTGGTGCTGGATACGCCGCTGGCACCGAAGCAGGAGGATTTCCTGCGCAAGGCCCATCAGTCGTCGCTGGCGCTGCTGGGTATCCTCAACGATATTCTCGATTATTCCAAGATCGAGGCGGGCCGGCTCGATATCGAGCGGCTGCCATTTTCGGTCGAGGGATTGCTGCACGACGTCGCTGCGTTGTTCGGCGCCCGCATCGCCGAAAAAGGGCTGGATATTTCCATCGACATTGCGCCCGACCTGCCGGCGCAAGTACTGGGCGATTCGCTGCGGTTGGCGCAAGTACTCAACAACCTGGTCGGCAATGCCATCAAATTCACCGAAGAGGGCGCAATCAATCTCAAGGCGGAAGTTGCCTACGTTGACGCCGCCGCCAACTTATTGACCCTGCGCTTCGCCGTGCGCGATAGTGGCATCGGCATCGACAAGAATAAGGTCGCCGAACTATTTCAGGCCTTTACCCAGCAAGACAGCAGCATCACCCGCAAGTACGGCGGCACCGGCCTGGGTCTTACCATCTGCCAGAAATTGGTGGGGTTGATGGGTGGCGAAATTACGGCCTCGGGCAATCCGGGGCAGGGCGCGACTTTTTCCTTTACTGTCCTGGTCGGCGTTGCACCGCAGTCACAGCCCACGCCCGGCGAGGCGGGTGGCGAGACGGGTGGGGAAACAGCCAAACTCCCCAAAAAGTCGGCGCTAGCGGTACGGCAATTTCATGGCGCCCACATCCTGTTGGTGGAAGACACCGCCACCAATCAACTGGTCGCGTCTGAATTGTTGAGAAAATCCGGCGTTCAGGTCACGCTGGCCGTGAACGGCCAGGAAGCCCTGGATGCCGTGGCCGCCACGCAACGGGCGGGCGGTCCGGGCTTCGATGCCGTGCTGATGGACCTGCACATGCCGGTGATGGATGGCCTTGAAGCCACCCGCCGCATTCATGCCCTGCCGGGGGCCGCCGACCTGCCCATCATTGCCATGACCGCGGCAGTGATGCAGGAAGACCGTGATCGCTGCGCGGCGGCCGGCATGATCGATAGGGTGTGGCGGAGACCGCCGCCATGACACCCGCCGCGACTGAACTCGACACAATGGCGCTCAAGCGCGTTATGGACGGAATTTCGCCCTATCTCGAACAGCGTGAATTGGTCGCGGACGATCTGCTGCTGGAATTGCGCGCCATCGTTCGCGGACAGCCACAAATCCCGCTGCTGGCCCGACTGCTCGGCCAGATCGACCGCTTTGACCACGATGGCGCCTTGGCTACAATCGCGCAATTGGTTGCGAAGCTGAATCTTGAGGGATGATCGGATGATTTTGGCCACGGGCGAAAAACCGCTGATCCTGCTGGTCGATGACGTGCCGGCCAACCTGCATGTGCTGGCCGCGGCGCTGAAGACCAAATACCGCATCAAGATCGCCACCAGCGGCCAGGCGGCGCTGGATCTGGTGGCCCTTGACGACAAACCGCAACTGCTGCTGCTCGACGTGATGATGCCGGGTATGAGCGGCATCGAGGTGCTGCGCCAGATGCGCGCCCGGCAGTCGACGGCCGACATTCCGGTGATTTTCGTCAGCGCCGACAATTCCGAGCAGAGTCAGCTCGAAGGCCTCGAACTGGGCGCCGACGACTACCTGACCAAACCGGTGGTCACCACGGTGCTGCTGGCGCGCGTGCGCAACCTTCTGCAACGCAAGCGGGCCGAGGCCGAGTTACGCCTGGCAGCGCATGTGTTCAATTACAGCGGCGAAGCCATCATGGTGAGCGACCGTAAAAATCACATCCTCGAAGTCAATCAATCCTTCGAGCGCCTGACCGGTTATACGCCGGACGAGGTGCGTGGTCGCGATCCGCGCATGCTCTCGTCCGGCCGCACGCCGCGCGAAGTCTATGCGGCGATGTGGCAGGCCTTGCAACAAAACGGCTTTTGGCAGGGCGAAATGTGGGACCGCCACAAGTCTGGCGAGATCTATCCCAAATTGCTGACCATCTCGGTGGTGCGCGATTTGCATGGCGAAATCGAATATTTCATCGCCAGTTTCACCGATATTTCGCAACTGAAGGCCGCCGAAGACCGCATCCGCCATGTGGCGCACCACGATGCGCTGACGGGCCTGCCCAACCGGCTGTACCTGAAGATTGGACTCGATCAGATGCTGGCGGCGGCGCGACGCGAAGACATGCAGGCGGCCGTGATGTTCATCGATCTCGATCGCTTCAAGGTCATCAACGACACCCTGGGCCACCACGTCGGCGATGGTTTGCTGGTCGATGTAGCCAGCCGGCTGCAAGGCTGCGTGCGTGGCAGCGATCTGCTGGCGCGACTGGGTGGCGACGAATTCGTGGTGGCGTTAACGGGGCATGAGGTCGAGCGCAGCGCCGTTCACGTGGCCGAGAAGATTCTCGACGAACTGGCCCAGCCCTACCATATCGGAGAACATACCCTGCGGTCGACACCCAGCATCGGCATCAGCCTGTTTCCGTTCGATGGTGACAACATCGATGCGCTGATGAAGCATGCCGACACGGCCATGTATCACGCCAAGTCGCTCGGTCGCAACAATTTCCAGTTTTTCAGCGACGAGATGAACAAGACGGCGACGGATCGGTTGCTTCTGGAAAACAGCCTGCACGAAGCCCTCTCTGCCGGACAGTTCCTGTTGCATTATCAGCCGCAGGTCGAGCCGAAATCCGGCCGTTTGGTCGGCGTCGAGGCGCTGGTGCGCTGGCTGCATCCCACCCAGGGCATGATCGGGCCGGATCGTTTCATTCCGGTGGCCGAAGAGTCGGGCCTGATCGTGCCGCTGGGCGAATGGGTGCTGGCCACCGCCTGCGCGCAGTTGCGGCATTGGCGCGATCAGGGCAACCGGGACTTGCGCATGGCGGTGAATATCTCGCAGCACCAGTTGCACAGCCCGCGTCTGGTAGGCACCGTGGCGGAACTGCTCGAACGCCACCAGTTGGCGGGCCATGAACTCGAACTCGAAATCACCGAGTCCGTCGCGATGAAAAATCCGCAGGAAACGATTCGCGTGCTGGACAGCCTGCGCGAACTTGGCGTGGAACTGGCCATCGACGACTTCGGCACGGGTTATTCATCGCTGGCCTATCTCAAACTGCTGCCAATCCAGCGCCTCAAACTCGACCGCAGCTTCGTCAAGGATATCGAGATCGATGCCAATGACGCCGCCATCAGTTCCGCCACCATCGCCCTGGCCCACGCCCTGGGCCTTGAAGTCGTGGCCGAAGGCGTCGAAACCGAGATTCAGCGCGAATTCCTGCAACGTCATGGCTGCGACCTGATGCAGGGCTATCTGTTCTCCCGTCCGGTGCCGGCAGATGCGGTGCTGGCTTATGCGGCCCCGGCCTGAACTGGCTTCAGCGAATCTTCAATTCGAGCCTTTAACAGGCGAACCCGATTCGATTCAAGGGCATTGCTCCGCAACCTCTCCGCTGGCGAGGTTGTGGCATAGTGATCTTGATGGCTGTTTATTGACCTTTGGGAGGGGAGATATGCGAAATATGCTGATGTTTGCTGCGGTCAGGGGTTGTTTTGCAGCACTGTGTGGCCTGGCACTGTCGATCATGGGGGCAGAGGTTGCCGCAGCAACTCCAGCCACAGCAGTTTCGGCAGCAC
>JFJP01036210.1_pt1 | contig 39507 bp, 39 predicted proteins | sample 431651 | NCBI WGS metagenome assembly JFJP01 (sample SAMN02602958, study PRJNA72255) | Microbial mat metagenome, whole genome shotgun sequencing project. | biome: fresh water; feature: sink hole; material: water; isolation source: purple microbial (photo- and chemosynthetic) mats found in... | reverse complement strand
CATACGGCGCTGGCGTTTACGGAAACGTATCGAGAAAACCCTGCGCGTACGTCCCGACCTCATCGACAGGGTCTTGGCATCGACCGGCCTGCCGAAAGAGACGGACAAGATTATCAAGGAGCTGCAAAATGGGAATGGAACTGATCCAGAAAATTGAAGAAGGCCAGAAGCGTGCCGACGTTCCGGCATTTAAAGTCGGAGACACCGTCAAGGTGCACTTCAAGATCGTCGAAGGCAAGACCGAACGCATCCAGATCTACGAGGGGCTCGTTATCTGCTTCAAGAACAGCGGCATCGGCCGCACCTTCACCGTTCGCAAGAACTCCTACGGCGTCGGCGTCGAACGCGTATTTCCGCTTCACTCGCCGCGCATCGCCGACGTCGAAGTGCTGCGCCCCGGCAAGGTCCGCCGCGCCAAGCTCTACTACATCCGCGAGAAGATCGGTAAGGCCGCCAAGATCAAGACCCTTATCCAGAAAAAACATACGGACAAATAAGTGCGGAAAACCGGGCCTCGAGTCCGGTTTTTTCATTTGGGGAGCCAGACGGCCATGATTCGTACCGATGCTTCCGGACAGTTATTCATCCCTTTCGGCGGTACGGCCGCCTTTTCCCGAATGGCGGCTCCGGGTTCCCTGGTTCGTGTTGACATACTCGGCTCTCCGACGGCGAAGGGTACGCAGGTACGCATCGCCGGCCAGATTTTTACCGCCGCGGGCATTTCCGGAGCGGAAATAGGCGAATCCTTCCTCGCACGGGTCAGATTCAAGGATGGTGTCGTTTTTTTGCACCCAGTGCCCGCCGATACGGCTGCGGCCGCTCCCGGAATTTTCGAGCGGATCGGTGTCGACGAGTCCGGACTCTCGGCATTCCTCATCTCCTTCTACCAGAAAATCGGGGCCCGACTCGATGCAAAAACGCTGAATCCGCTCATCCGACTCGCGGCCCGGTTTACCGGACGCGAATTACGTGCCGCCGAGGCCGCAGCCATTCTTTCGGAACGCGGTATCGAACCCGACCTGGATTCCGTGGACCGGCTCTTGCGCTGCATGGAGGGGTATTCCGGCAGTCATTCGCCGGACGGGGATCCGGCCGATGACGCGGACGGCGGTAGCAGGGAAAAAGAACGTGACCGTCAATTTCTTTCGTTCGTCAACCAGAAAAAAGGTCAAGCGCGGCACTGGGTGGTCATTCCGTTCAGGCGTGCGTTTTCCGGACATGACTGCGCGGGATCGGTACGGTTTCTTCTGGATGTCGAGACGAACCGCTGTCTCGAGACCCGGGTTTCCTTTTTCGGACAGAATATCGGCTGGAACTTTGAAATCGACGGAACTTCCTGTCGCTTCACCTCCAATCCACCTTTTAAATCTGTTGTTTTTGACAAATTTGTAGTATATTTAAAAAGTCTGTTTGCCGAACTCGGTATTCCGGATGTTTCCTGGTATTTTCCGGATAAACTGCCCGTATGCGTTACCGGTCCGGTGGATCTGGAAGCATGAAAGACGAACGCAAGGCAGTGGCCCTGGGGTACACCGGGGATCTGGACGCACCGGTAATTCTCGCACAGGGCAAAAACGCCATCGCGTCGAGAATGCTCCAAATAGCCGGAGAATGCGGCATTAAGGTGGTAACCGACAAGGTCTTGGCGGATATACTGACCGATGCCGAAATCGGGTCCTGCATACCGCCTCAGACATATGAAGCGGTAGCCGCAATTTTCGCGTTTCTTGAAAAGGGAATCGGGGAAGACTGGTTTATAAAAAGTTAGTTTTGATAGAGGTCTCCATGTTGAAAAAAGTGTTACGGAATGAAATTTCTGAAGGTATGCGTTTTTCCGCGCCTGTTTTTTTTGATGACGGTGAAAACATGCTCGTCAGCAAGGGAATCCCCGTCAAGGACCGCGAACTCAAGGCCCTGGACCGCTGGAAAATCCAGTACGTACTCACCGCAGGCGTCATAATGAAGGAAAATGAAAAGGATATCCACGACTCGATGGAGCCCGAGGAAATGGACGAGCTTGACGAACTGGACGATGCCGACGAACCCGTTGCATCGCCGGCTGCGGCGCCTGTTTCGGCACCTGCGGCCGAACTTGCCGAAAGCCCGGTTCTTGACGAGCTCCAATATACTTCCGAACAGATCCTGAAGCTTCCGGAGGTGCTCGAGGACCACGTTTTGTACAAGACCTACCGCGATCTCGTGCAAAGCCTCGATGCGGTATTCTCGGATATTCGCGGGCAGAAGGAAATACGTACCCGCGCCATCGACCGCATCGTAAGCGAGCTCCTTTCGGTCCTGCAAGCCGAACGGTCCGGAATCGTCGGGTTCATCCTCGGCGGGGACGTGCGCGAAATGGATCAGGCAAAGAGTTCGATCAACACCGCCATTCTCTCGATAATCATCGGCGAACATCTCGGTTTTCCCCGGCACAAGCTCCTGCAGGTAGCGACCGGCGCGCTGCTCCACGACGTGGGCATGCTCAAGGTACCGCCGGCGATTCTCAAGAAGGACGGAAAGCTCGACGAGTCGGAGATGCAGATAATGCGTTCCCATACCTTTTACGGCTACAAGCTCATCGTCAACGAGCTCATGTATGCGGACGAAGTGGGCAAGGCAGCGGCCCAGCATCACGAACGGTGGGACGGCGAGGGTTATCCGGGCCGCCTTTCCTCGACGAACATCGATATCGGCGCCCGCATCATCTCGGTGGCAGATGCCTTCGAGGCGATGGTTTCGCCCAAATCGTACCGCGATTCCATGGTCGGCTACAAGGCGATGAAAAATCTTCTGGCCGACAACGGCAGGCGATTCGATCCGGACATCATAAAGGCGATGATCCAGAGCGTCGGCATATATCCGGTCGGCTCGATCGTGCTCATGAACAATTCGGTGATTGCCCGCGTGATCGAAAGCCACAAGGAAGCGCCCCTGAGGCCCAAAATCAGGGTTTTGATAGACGAATTCGCCACTCCCTTCACCCAGAACGAAGGGGACGTCATAGATCTCCTCGAGAACCGGAATGTCTTCATCGCCCGTGCGATCGATCCGTCGGAGTACCAGAAGGTGCAATGAAGGCCGACAGCAGGGCGGCATGCGATACCGGACGCCGGGGAGAAATCCGTGTTTCCGCCAGTCTCGAAAACGCGGGATGGACGATAGTGTCCCGCAACTGGAGGACAAGACGCGGAGAAATCGATATAATAGCGCTCGAGTCCGATACGCTGGTATTCATCGAAGTGAAAACATGGCCCCGTGGACAGGAGCGGGATCTCGATCTGGTCATCGGGTACGGCAAACAAAAAAGAATGGTGGAAACGGCTAAATGTTTCCTCGACACGCATCGACAATATAATGGTATGTATATCCGGTTTGACGTGATACTGGTGACTTCGGACCCGCTTCGGGACGAACCGCTCGTTTTCCGCCACCTCAAAGATGCCTTTTCGGAGCGTGTATGACAACAAAGTTACCAGCGGCTGAGAATCCCCGAATCCGTGAACTCAAGGAGAAAATCAAGGATGAAGGGTATGTTCAGGGCGCTATACAGCGGATAGCTCTCGTTTTGAGCACCAAATTGATAGAGGTTAAGGAAATCACACATGAGCGATTATAACGAGGGTTCCCGTCGAAGGGACCGGCACAGAAGACATAAAAATCCGGGCACGAAAAACGCGCCGAACAATCAACGCGAAGCCCAGAATCCGCGCGAAAGCAGGAGCGAACGCCCGGACCGCCCGGAGCGGAGCGAAAAACGCGTCGAAATGCCGCCGCTTCCGAAACTCCCGACCCTGACGTGCGTCAAATGCGGGGAGCCCATACAGGACAGTACCTCTGCAATGGTGGACAAGGGTTCGGGCGGCCCCATCCACTTCGACTGCGTCATTACGTTTCTCCAGGGGGCCGAAAATCTCGGTTTGAACGAAAAAATCGTCTACATCGGCCAGGGCAAGTTTGCGGTCATGTTTTTCGAAAATCCCCTGGATACGAAAAAATTCAGGATAGTCCGGACCATCGAATGGGAAGGCCGCGAAACCAGGGCCGAATGGCGAACCGACATTTCCGACCGTTTCAGCCATATCAAGTGACATACTGTCGCATTCATGAAAAAAAGCGGCTTTCCGTCCAACGGAAAGCCGCTTTTCGTTTTTAAGGGATTTTGTCGCGCTCACGCGGTTAGTCGCGCGAGCGTGCTATTTTCGTGCCGGAATAATGTCGAAGCCGCAGAAAGGCACCAACACGTCCGGGACCTTGATCGAGCCGTCGGCCTGCTGGTAGTTTTCCATGACCGCGACGAGGGCGCGCGAAACGGCGATCGCCGTGCCGTTCAGCATGTGCACGTATTTGTTCTTTCCGTCCTCGTCCTTGAAGCGCACGTTGAGGCGGCGTGACTGGAAATCGGTGCAGTTGGAAGTGGAGGTGACTTCGCCCCAGTCGCCGCCGTTGCGGCCGGGCATCCAAGCCTCAAGGTCCCACTTGCGGTACGCCGGAGCGCCGAGGTCTCCGGTGCAGGTGTCGACGACGCGGAACGGGATGCCGAGGCCGGCGAATATTTCCTCCTCGATCTTGCGGAGATCCTCGTGGATCCGGTCTGAATCTTCGGGAAGGCAATAGATGAACATTTCGAGCTTGGTGAACTGGTGGACCCGGTACAGTCCTTTCGAGAACTGTCCGGCTGCGCCCGCCTCGCGGCGGAAGCAGTGGGAGAGGCCGCAATACTTGAGGGGAAGCTTTTCGCGCGAGAGGATTTCGTCCTTGTGGTAGCCGCCGAGGGTTATTTCCGCGGTGGCGACGAGGCAGCTGCCTTCCTCCTCGATATTGTAGACGTTGGATTCCTTGCCCCGCGGATTGAAGCCGATGCCGTAGAGGATTTCCTCCTTGGCGACGTCGGGAGTGATGAAGGGGGTGAAGCCGTGGCGGCGGAGCACGTTGAGGCCATACATGACCAATGCCTGTTCGAGGAAGACCGCCTCGTTCTTGAGGTAGTAGAACTTGACGCCGGATACTTTCGTCGCCGCCTCGAAGTCGATGAGATCGAGGTCTTCGCCGAGCTGTACGTGGTCTTTCGGCGTGAAGGAAAATTTAGTGGGTTCGCCGACGCGCTTGACCTCGGTATTGTCCTTGTCTTCCTTGCCGAGAGGGGCTGACGGATGGGCCATGTTGGGGATCATGCGGCCCGCGGTTTCGAGGGTCGCCTCGGCTGCCGCGAGCGCCGCTTCGGATGCGGTGATCTCGTCCTTGACGGCCTTGCCCTCGTCGATGAGTTTTTTCCGCTCGTCGTCGGAGAGTTTTCCTTTCATGGCTTTCGCATTGTCGTTGCGTCTGGTCTGGAGCGCTTGCATCGCGGTGACCAGCTCGGTCCGCTTGTCGAAGAGGGCGACGACCGCATCGGCGTCGGCATGCATGTTGCGGGCGGCGATGTTGGCCTTGACCGCGTCGATATTTTCCTTGATGAACCGGTAATCTAGCATAATGGACATATAATACCGAGGCGGTTGCGGAGGTGCAATACCCCGGCGATTCAGTACGGAATTTCTCCCGAGTACAGATGGAGCAGTCCGTCCCCGACGGTCCCGGCTCTTCCTTCGGGACGGACCAGCAGCTCGCCGGCGACGCCGATTCCTTCGAGATAGCCTTCGACGATCTGGTTTTTTCCCGGATCGCCGCCGAGAAACCGGATTTTCTCGCCGCGGCGGTACAGTTTTTCCGTGACCGCTTCGTTCCAGTTTTCCATGCCGAGAACCTGTTTCAGTTTTTCGAGATACACCGCCAGGATCTTTCCGGTGTCAGGTCCCGCTCGAACATCGAGATTCCCTTCCGCCCGCAGTTCCCTCAGCACCGATTCGAGCGAAGCGGCTTTTTTTTCGATTTCCGGCGGGAAATCCGTCTGGGCTATATTGAGTCCGGTCCCGACATATAAAAACGGACCGCTGTTTTCGCAGAGGATGCCCGCAAGTTTCCTGCCCCTGAAAAGCACGTCGTTCGGCCATTTGATTCGGGTGGTACAATCGGCGGGCAGGAAAGCGTCGAATGCGAGAGCTGCGGCCAGCCCGACACGGAGGGTGAACCCGTTTACCGGCGGTCGTCTGAGGATGACCGTGCACAGGAGGTTATCGCCGGCCTTCGCCTCCCAGGTCCGACCGTCGACCCGTCCGCGGCCGGCACTCTGGTAATCCGCCTGTATGACCGTGCCGTCGACCGCTCCGGCCTCCGCCAGGAGCTTCGCGTCTTCCATTGTGCTCGCCGTTTCGCCGATATGGTAAACCGGCGCGCCGAACGCGTTGTACATGGTCAAAATCCCGTACTTCATGTTTTTTCCTTAAAATTGCGGGTTGACAACATGAGCCTGTTGCTGGAATACTATAACAGATTTGCGGATGTCGTATAACGGCTATTACCTGAGTTTGTCATGCACTTGTAATGAAATGTATTGCAGCGGATGTCGTATAACGGCTATTACCCGAGCTTCCCAAGCTCGTGACGGGGGTTCGACTCCCCTCATCCGCTGCAATATCTTTCTCCCCGCTGCATGACAAACTCCGCTTCCCAAGCTCGTGACGGGGGTGTCTCCCCTCATCCGTCTCAAACAACAAGTATATATTTCGCAAGAAAATGATGTCAAGCTTGACGATTGCGGAACGCAACCGGCGGTTGCCGTATTTGTCAGGATTGAGTGGTGGCATCGGCGTTTGAATTGATGTAGGCTGGCTGCAAGGAGTTCCTATGCCGTTTCAATTTAAATTGGCCAATTTACGTAAAGAGAAAAAATTGTCGCAGGAAAGGCTTGCGGAAATAATCGGGGTCTCGCGCCAGTCGGTGGCTAAATGGGAAACGGGCGAATCCCTGCCCGAGCTGGAAAAACTGGTAGTGATCGCCGATTTTTTCATGACGAGCATCGATTCCCTCGTTCGCGACAGGGACGCCTGCGGCTCGTTCGATCCCGGAAACCGGCCCGCGGCGGACACGGACCCCTTGATCGCCTTTCTCTGCAAGGCGAAGAAACATACCTATGCAGGCCATGGGGCCGAAACGGTTTCGTCGCGTCCGGCCTCCCATGATCTGGAATTCACGGAAGAACCTTATTTTTACTATGATACCTATATCGGCGGGGAACGGTTTTCGGGAGAGGAGGCCGTCTGGAAAGAGGGTGTGCCCGTCTGGTCGATGAATTATGCGGGACGGATTCTTCACGAGTCTTTTTCCGGGGATTTTTTGAAGGAAGCGCTCGCTACGGTATGCCCCGAATATCCGTATCGCGGCCGCCTTCTGCATACGAACGGCGATTATACCTATCACTGCTCGGCAAACGGATCGTTCGACTGGTTTTCGGGGAGCGAGGAGATATTCGCCGGCCGGAGTCGGGCATATGAGTGCATGTTCCACGGAGGCGCGGTCAGATAGTTTCGGTGATATCTCTCGTATTGACTATAACTCCGGATATGCGGTTCAGTTCGTCGGTATAGGGCGAGTAGGTGATGTCGATGAATCGTTTTCCCAGCGTCGGGGTAACCCGCCATTCCCTGAAATTGATCACCTGACCTTCAAGGCACCTGTCGAAATGCTCTTTGATCCGTTTTTTGAAATGATCGGCGCCGAAATGGTCGCCGATGGTCATGCCTATGACTTTTTTCGAACCATCGGTGAAATATTTCGCGTAACTTTCATTGACGATGATGTAGCGGTAATTCTGGTCGAGGAACGCGATGCCTTCGGAGGTGGAGGATACGATATTCTGGTATTTTTTCAGATATTCCTCTGCCTGTTTTTTTTCCGTGATGTCCTTTCCCGAGCTGACGAAGCCCGCGAACTTTCCGTCCTTGTCCTTGTGTACGGCCATGTGCCAGGAGACGATCCGCTGTTCGCCGCTCTTCAGGAGAACCGTATTTTCGACGGCTTTACGTGTTCCCGCTTTTCCGGATTTGAGGTTTTCGTAGAAATTGCGGATTTCATCCCTCGATTCGCGCGGAATGCAGGTTTCGATCCAGTTTTTTCCGATAAGCTCGGGTGACGAATAGCCGAGCAGTTGATGGCCGCTCTTGTTCATGAGTGTGATGGTTCCGTCGGCATCGAGCGAAAGGATGATCTCGGCCGCGATGTCCAGAAGCCACTGCGCCGTTTTCTGGCTTTCGTTGAGGGCGGTGTCCTTCTTCTGCTCCTTGATTTTCGCCTCGAACAGCTTGAACGCCATCTTGATGGAGGCGTCGAGGACGGTGATGCTCGAGTTCTTGACTACATATCCGTATGAAGTGATTTTTTCGGTTTTCTCGACCACTTCGGGCTCGGTATGGCTTGAAAGGAAGACTACCGGAATATCGTGTTCCTTGAGGATGATGTCGGCAGCTTCCGTGCCGTCAAGCCCCTTTCCGAGATCGATGTCCATGAGGATCAGGTCGATCTCATTGTTGTTCCGGAAAATCTCGATGGTCTGCTCGCCGGTAATCGCATGAATGACGGTATATCCGTACTTTTCGAGTGAATCCTTGACGAGCATCGCATTGATGATTTCATCCTCGACGAGCAGGATGGTTTTTTTGTCATTGCCAGCCATATGTCTCAACTCCGCAATAAAGTATTCCGTGTCGTTTCAGTATGACTTGGTTTTCTGCGGCTGGCAAGCAAAAAACATGATCAGATCTTGATACTGACCGGTTTTACCCCCCAAATATCGCCGGCATATTCTTTTATAGTCCTGTCCGTGGAAAATTTTCCCATGCGTGCCGTGTTCATGATCGACATCCTCGTCCAACCCTGCTTGTCCCTGAATTTTTCGCTGACCCTTTCCTGGCAGGCGACATAGGATTCGAAATCGGCGAGCAGCAGATAATTGTCGCCGCCGTGCAGGAGCGTGTCGGTGATCGGCTTGAACAGGTCCGGCTGGTCCTTCGAGAAATAGCCGCGCCGGATCTGGTCGAGCACGCGGCGCAGTTCGGGATTCCGGTGATAGTAGTCGAGCGGGTCGTACCCGGATTTCTTGAGGTTGTCCGCGGCCGCCGAGTCGAGGCCGAAAATGAAGATGTTTTCCTCGCCCACCTCGTCCCTGATCTCGATGTTCGCACCGTCGAGGGTTCCGATGGTCAACGCTCCGTTCAGGGCGAATTTCATGTTGCCGGTGCCCGAGGCCTCGGTTCCCGCGGTCGAAATCTGTTCGGAAAGATCGGCAGCCGGTATTATCTTTTCGGCGTTGGAGACCGCATAGTTCCGCAGGAATACGACTTTCAGACGGTCCTTGACGGCGGGGTCGGAGTTGACGACCTCGGCAATCGAGTTGATCAACTTGATGATCAGTTTCGCCATGTAGTACCCGGGAGCCGCCTTGCCCGCGAATATGACGGTGCGCGGGACGAAGTCGCCCGCCGGATTGTCGACGATCCGGTTGTACAGCGTGATGACGTGCAGGGCGTTCAGGAGCTGCCGCTTGTACTCGTGGAGCCGCTTGACGTGGATGTCGAAAAGGGAATCAGGATCGACGGTGATGCCGTTATGGCTCTGGATGTATTTCGCGAGGAAGAGCTTCCGTTCTTTCTTGACCGCCATCCATTTCTTGCGGAATTGCGGGTCGTCGGCGAGGGGCTCGAGTTTTTTGAGTTCGAAGAGGTCGGTGGTCCACGCGTCGCCGATGCTGCCGCCGATGAGCTGCGAGAGCTCCGGATTGCAGAGCTTGAGCCAGCGCCGCTGGGTTATACCGTTCGTCTTGTTGTTGAATTTTTCGGGCCACAAGGAGTAGAAGTCGCTGAAAACGCGCTCTTTCAGGATTTCGGTGTGGAGGGCGGCGACGCCGTTGAGGGAGTGGCTGCCGACGATCGCGAGATTAGCCATGCGAACCTTTTTTTCCTGTCCTTCTTCAATAATCGATAGTTCGCGCAGGATTCCGGCGTTGCCGGGAAATTTCAGGGCGACCATCTCGAGGAAGCGCCGGTTGATTTCGAAGATGATTTCGAGATGGCGAGGCAGCACGCGACCCAGGAGATTCACCGACCATTTTTCGAGCGCTTCGGGGAGGATCGTATGGTTCGTGTAGCCGAAGGTCTTGACCGTTATGTCCCAGGCTTCGTCCCAGCCGAGACCTTCCCCGTCTACGAGGATGCGCATGAGTTCCGCGATGGAGATGGCCGGATGGGTGTCGTTCAGCTGGATGGCTACCTGATCCGGGAAGGCCTTGAAGTTCTTGTTGGTTTTCTTGTATCGCCTGATTATGTCCTGGATGGTCGCCGATACGAAGAAATATTCCTGTTTCAGTCGCAGTTCCTTTCCCTCGAAAATATTGTCGTTCGGATAGAGCACCTTGGTGATGTTTTCGGAGACCGACTTGGCCGAAACCGCCTTGATGTAGTCGCCGTCGTTGAAGTAGTTGAGGTCGAATTCGCGCGAGGCCTTGGCCGACCAGAGGCGGAGATTGTTGACGGTGTTGTTCTTGTAACCCGGAACGGGCGTGTCGTACCCGATGGCGACGATTTCCTCGGCGTTCGCCCATTTTTTGCGGAGCGCGCCTTTTTCGTCGGTATACTGTTCGACCTGACCGTAAAAATTGACGATATAGGTGTATTCGGGCCGGGGAAATTCCCATACATTGCCGAGACGGAGCCAGTTGTCCGGGGATTCCACCTGGTAGCCGTCCCTGATGCTCTGGAAAAAGATGCCGTAATCGTAGCGGATGCCGTATCCGACGGCCGGCAGCTCGAGGGTCGCGAGGGAGTCCATGAAACAGGCCGCGAGCCGGCCGAGACCGCCGTTTCCGAGACCCGCGTCCCATTCCTTTTCGCGGAGGTCTTCGAGCGAATAGCCGAGATTCCGTGCCGCCTTGTCCGCTTCCTCGTAGAGGCCGAGATTTATGAGACTGTTGCCCAAGGTGCGGCCCATGAGGAATTCGAGGGAAAGATAATAGACGCGTTTGGCGTTTTTATTGTAATACGTCTGTTGGGTGGTGATCCACCGTTCGATCAGGCGGTCCCGGGTGGCGAGGGCAAGGCTGCTGTACGAATCATGGGCAGTCGCCGTGTATTCATCCTTGCCGAGCGAATACTCCATGTGGTTTACCGCGGACTTTTTGAGCGAGTCGGCGTTCATGCCGAGCAGCTTGTTGTTTGACGGGGTCAGCGGGGTACTTTTTTCCTTGGCAGCCATAAATTCTCCTTTGGATTGTACCTGGAATTATAGTATATTTTCCGGATGGATGCGCAAGCGTCCGCTATTTTCCGGCAATAACGGATGAAGGTGGAACCGAGGATCATGCCGATGGCGTTTATGGAAACGATCTTGTCGACCGAACTGACGAGGAAGGATTCCTTGAAGGAGTAGAACGGGCGGGCAACCGGCCACATATGGGTCAGTATTATGTCCTTTTCGACGGGATTGAGGGTAAAACGCTGCACCGCGTTTCCGAGCGCGGTCCCCGGATGCTTCGTCCGGTGTCTTGGGTGCGGGCAGTGTTGCCAGTCATACAGGAAAAAATCGTGCAGGAGCGCACCCCTCGCGGTGGATATGGCGTCGAGGCGGAACAATCGGGCGAGATGGAATGAGACATGCGCGACAGTGATCGAATGGGCAAGGGTCGAATCGTTGTGGTGGTTGATCGCGGCCATCTGTCTGACGGACTGGTCGGCAGCAAGGTTACCGAGCGACTCGAGGAAGGCATCATCCTTGAGCGATTCGAATGTATTTGAGGGCCTGCGCATTGCGGCGATGGCCTGTGACAGATTTTTCCGTCTGGCGGCGGTAAGATGCGGTTTGGCTTTCATCAGCTCCTCTAATGGAGTAACTTTAACCCTTCCGCGGGTTACGGTCTAGCGGACAACAGGAATGTTCGAAGGAGTCGGTCTTGAAATACGGTTTGGGAATAGATACCGGCGGTACCTGCACGGACGCCGTTCTTTTCGATATGGGGCTTGAAACGGTCGTCGCATCCGCGAAGGCGGGTACGACGCATGAGGATCTCGGTATCGGCATCCGCGAAGCCCTCGACGGACTTCCCCCCGACCTCCTGCGCAAGGTGGATCTCGTGTCCCTTTCCACGACCCTCGCAACCAATGCCTGCGTGGAGGGAAAGGGCTGCCGTGCAAAATTGGTGCTCATCGGCTGCGACCGGGCGGTTGCGGAGCGGTACGGTGGCGAATACGGCCTGCCGGACGTCGCGGACATCATATTCGTGAAAGGCGGTCACGACCAGCAAGGGTATGCCGGAACCGGACCAGACTGGGATTTTTTGCGCGAAGAAACCGTAAAATGCGCGTCGCAAGCCGATGCGTTCGCGATAGTCGAACTGTGGGGCGTACGGAATCCGGAGTACGAGCTGAAAGCGAAGGCCCGGATTACGGAATGGACCGGTCTGCCCTCGGTATGCGGCCACGAACTGACCGCGGAACTCAATTCGCTCAAACGTGCCGCGAGCGCGCTCCTCAATGCGCAGCTGGTACCGATAATCAGCGGCTTCCTTACGGCCGTAACCGAAAGTCTCCGCCACAGGGGTATCGGCGCACCGCTCGTCATCGTGCGGGGTGACGGCACCCTTATGTCCGAATCCTTCGCCCGGGGCAAGCCCGTCGAAACCCTGTTGTGCGGACCCGCTTCGAGCGTCGCCGGAGCCCTGTTCCTGTCGGGACGGAAGAACTGCATAGTGATCGACATGGGCGGAACCACAAGCGATATTTCGGTAGTCAGGGACGGCGTTCCGGGACTGGCCGACGGCGGCACCCGGATCGGAAAGTGGAAAACAGGCATTCAATCCATACGTATAGACACGGTCGGTCTCGGCGGGGACAGCATCGTCGAATACAGCGATGAAAACGGCTTTTCGGTCGGCCCCGTCCGTGCCGCGCCCCTCAGCTGGGCGGCCAGCCGCTGGCCTTCCGTGCTGGAAAGCCTGGAGCGGGCATACGCTTCGAAAAAATGCCCCGACAGCTCGCACACCGAGTTTTTTTATCTGGTAACGGACTGCTCCGCCGATGCGTTCTTCGACGCACGGGAGCAGGAGCTCGTACATGCACTGAAGGACGGTCCGCTCAGTCTTGCGGAGCTTGCCGCGGCGGCGCATACGTCGGTAGTCGGCATACGGCTCAAGCGGCTTGAAAAACACGGTATGGTGATGCGGTGCGCCCTGACCCCGACCGACATCATGCATCTGTCCGGCGATTATGAGGCCTGGAACACGCAGGCGGCCCGGCTCGGCGCGGCTCTCATGGCTCGCCGGGCGGGAATTACCCCCGAGATCCTGCAATCCGCCGTTCTCGAAACGGTCCGGGAAAAGTTGTATTGCGCAATCGTCAGGCTCCTTCTCGACGAAGGTGCCGATCCGCTTTCCGGGGACGGAGGTGCGGGCGGGCTCGAGCCCCTCGTCGCGAGAAGTTTTCGCGAACGGGAGCGAAGGGATTCCCTTCTGGTCACCCGTTTCTCCACCGGAGCGGTCCTTGTCGGCATCGGCGCGCCCGTCCATGTTTTTCTGCCCGGTGTGGCGAAGGCCCTCGGCGCGCAATTTCTCGTTCCCGTACATGCGGGCGTCGCGAACGCGATCGGAGCGATAACGGGCAACGTGACGGGCGAGGCAACCGCGGTCATACGTCCGGTATACACGGCCGCGGGAATTACCGGCTATCTCGTATTCGCGCCGACCGGAAACCGGGAATCCGAAAGCCTTGAGTCGGCGGTCGAATGGGCGACGGGGAAGGTGCGGGAACTCGCGCGCGCCGATGCCCTCGCTCGGGGTGCGGGCGAGGTCGCCCTTTCGGTCGGCGTCGCGACCAATTCGGTCCGGCTGGGCGGCAATTACCGCGAAGCCGGTTCGACGGAAAGCGAACCGGACAGCGGTTTCGAGCACTTGGTTGAAACGACCGTATTCGCGAGGGCTACGGGGAAACTGAAATGGCTTGCATGAGCCGCAGACGTCGACGGGATTATCCGGAGGTATCGAAATGAATTTTACCAGGCGGGAAGCATTCCTTGATATAAACCAGGGCGAACTCGATCACTTGTTCGAAAACGGTGATTTTTCCGAAAATATCCGCAATCATTCAGGCAAGGTCGTCGTCCTGATGTCGCAGGACTGGTGTCCGCAATGGGCGGCGATGAAAGCCTTCCTCGGGGATTTTACCGGGAAGGCCAGCATCTTCGTCATCCTGTACAACAGGCACCGGCAATTCGGCCGGATCCTCGATTTCAAGGAAAACCGTTTCCATAACGACGAGATTCCGTACCTGCGCTATTATTCCGGCGGCCATCTGGTCGCAGAATCCGCATATCTCCGCAGGGATGCCTTCGCGGCGATGCTCGAGCGCGGGGAAAAATAATCAGGGCTTCAGGTTTTCGAGCTCGTCCGTCCAGCCGTTCCAGGCGAGGATTCGCTCGATGGGCAACCGGACCCGTTCCGCGTGTTCCATCGCCAGATGGTTCTCCTTCAGTCCCGCCTCGTCCCCCTTCCAGCCGACCGAGACGAGCAGCATGCAGATATGTTCTTCCGGTATGCCGAGCGCCTGTTTGGCGATATCCGGATCGAAGCCGGCCATCGGATGCGCTATCAGTCCCTCGACCGTCGCCTGGGTCATGAAATTCATGGCCGATAGGCCCGCACCGAAAGGCGCATAGGCCCGGTTGCCGCTCGCGGTCGCCGTCCATTTTTCGTCGGTGACGAGGGCGGCCAGAACCGGGGCCTTGAGGGCCCAGTAATTCCCCGCGGTCAATGATGTGCGCACGGCGGTCAGCGAAGGTTCCTCGTCGACCACGATCCATCTCCATCCCTGCTTGTTCGCATAGGACGGAGCGAGATGGGCGGCTTCCACACAGCGGCGGAGCATGGTCCGGTCGATCTTGCGGTCGGGATCGAAGGCACGCAGCGCATGCCGGTTCGTAATCGCATCAAGTATATTCATACCTTGAATATCATGCATTCCCGGTCCATCGGCAAGAAAATCAGGCGGCTTTCCGTGCGTGTTTTTTGCGGACGAGGGCGGTAAAGAAAATACCTACGAGCAGGAGAGAAATGGAAGGGATGACCATCGGGATCCGCGCGTCGGTCGCCGAGCCCGCGAGGCCCATAAGGAACGGAATGGCTGTCGCGCCGATTCCGCCGCAGCCGACCAGCAGCGAAAAAACCGTGGAACTGCTGGTCATGCGATGTTCTCCTCCGTATCCGACGATAAGCGGCCAGAGGCTCGAGAAGGAGAAACCCATAAGGATGATTTGTATCCATGTCAACGGCTCGGATTTGACGAACAGCGATGCCAGCGTGACCGCGAAAGCGGAGAAGGCGAGAACTATGATTATCGATGACGGTTTGAAACGGAGTGTGAGCTGGCCGCAGGCGAACCTTCCGACCGTTATCGCGATCCAGAAAACGCCGACGGCGACGCTAGCGCGGGTCAGGGAAAAACCGAGGTTCTGCTTGAGGAACAGGGACATCCATCCCCAGGAACCAACCTCCGCGCCGGTATAGAGGAATATGCACAGACAGATGACCATGAAGGCGGGATCCCGGACGAGGGCCGTGAAGGAGGCGAAAGAAAAACCGTTTTCGGCCGGTTTGTTCGGCAGTTTCGTCAGCAGAAAGGCGACGGCAAGCAGTGCCCCGATGATGCCGAGTATGAGAAAGCAGACGCGCCAGTCCATTCCGGCGGTAACGAGCAAACCGGCGGATACCGGCCCTGCCAATGCGCCTACACCGAAAAACGAATGTACGAGGTTCTGGAAGAAGGTCGCATTTTTGTCGTTCAGCTCGGAAACCGCCGAGCTCACCACCGCTTCGATTATGCCGCCGAATCCGCCGATGAAAAAGATGAGGATGCAGAATACACGGTAGTTCGGGGTGAACAGCACAAGGGCGAGCGATACCGAAAAACCGGCGAGGGATGCGAGGATCGCCGTTTTTTTGCCGAAATGATCGGCTGCCAGCCCACCGGTAAAGACGAAAATGACGAAACCCGTGAAATTGAGGGTGAAAATCCAGCCGGCCTGCGCCATGGTCAAGCCGTAGTCCCGGGTGATTTCGATCAGGAGCGGGCTGATGACGGTAATAACCATCGCGAAGTGAAACATGATCATGCAGTAAAGGGCATTGGCCCAGCGTTTGTCCATTGTGTGATTCCTTCTGTCGTGTTGTCGGAGCCATGCGGAGTATACCGTTTTTGGGGTCGTATGGGTACCGGTATAACAGTCGAAAATGACATCCCCTGCCGGTTGCATTTGTAACGGTTTTCAATCTACTATAAATCATGAATTTTCCGATCGAAACCCTGCGCATTCTGGTAAAAACGCTCCTTGCGGGAGCCGGCCTCGATACCTCCGCTGCGGACGCCGCCGCCGATATATTCACGCGTGCGACGCTCCGGAATGTCGGTCACCACGACATTTATTTTTTGCCGCAACGCCTTGAATGGTTGACGGGCAAGGGCGTAAATCCGAAACCTTCGATTTCGCTCGAGTCCGCTACCGGCGGCATCGAAATTTGGGATGGCGACAAGGGACTCGGAGAACTGTGCTGCCGGCACGTCACCTTGCGGGCGATGGATCTCGCCGGTAAAAACGGAATCGGTTTCGCAACGGTCAGGCATTCCAACCATTTTCTCGCGGCCAGTCCCTATTGCGAGATCGGGGCGGAAAAAGGTTTTTTCGTTCTGGTGTTTTCGAATACCGATCCGTGCATGTCCTTTCCCGGGGGCGACAAGAATGTGATAGGAAACAATCCCATGGGATTCGGGCTTCCCCGTTCGAACGGGGTCAACTTGATGCTGGATGTATGCATGGCATATTCCTCGCTCGGCAACCTGCGATCGTATGCGAAGCAGGGTACCCCGATCCCCGGCCATTGGGCGAAGGCCGCCGACGGCAATTGGACGACGGACCCGCTTGCCGCCCTCGAGGGCGGAAGCATCCAGCCCATGGCGCAACACAAGGGTTTCGGTCTTTCCCTGATGACAGAAGCCCTGACCGGCCTCCTTTCCGGAGGAGAGACCGGAAACCGGGTCGCGCACGGCGGAGGAATCAACACCCACAACCAGTCGGTGATCGCCTTCGATCTCGCGGCCTTCGGCGGCGCGGATGTCATCGGCGCCCGCGCCGACGATCTCGCGAACCGGTTGAAAAGCGAGGATTCCCGCATCAGGCTGCCCGGAGAGCATTCCCATGCCGAGGAGAAGCGTCTGCGCGACGAGGGCGTCGATCTCGACGACCATCTGGTCGATACCCTCCGGGGCTGGCAAGCTTCGCTGCATACCGTTTCGGTCATTTGACCGCCCGCTTCAATCGCCTTTTTCGATCTTGACAAATGAAGCAATACGTCTGAAATTTAAGCTGTTGCGAAACCAGTCATACAGCATCGGCGGAGGAACATCCTGAGCGTACCGACGACAAAAAATCTGCTTCTGGTCGAGGACGAAGCCATAATCGCGATGTCCCAAAAAGCCCAGCTCGAAAAATACGGTTATTCCGTGCTTGTCGCATCAAGCGGCGAGAAAGCGATAGCCGTCTTCACCGATATGCCCGCCATTCAGCTCATTTTGATGGATATCGACCTTGGAACCGGTATCGACGGAACGGTTACGGCTGCCCGCATCCTTGAGATCAGGGATGTTCCCGTCGTTTTTTTATCCAGCCATACGGAAAGCGCGATTGTGGAGAAAACCGAAAAGATTTCCTCCTATGGATATGTCGTCAAGAATTCCGGGATGACCGTCCTTGACGCGTCTATTAAAATGGCTTTCAAGCTGTTCGAAGCCAACCGGAGGGTAACCGCAAGCGAAATCAGGCTTAATGCGCTTATCGCCAACATCGATGACGTAATCGCGATCCTGGATCGGGAAGGCGCCGTGACATTCGTCAGTCCGAACCTTGAAAGATGGTTCGGCTGGAATACCGGGGAGGTCTACGGCTCATCCGCGATGGATTTCATCCATCCTGAAGATGTTCCGCGTATCGCCGATTTGTTTTCCTCCATTCGCGGCCGTTCCGGAGAAACACGCTGCATGACCTGCAGGCTCATTTGCAGGGACGAAAGCACCAAACCGGTCGATCTTACCGTCACCAATCTGGTGGATGATCCGGTGATAGCGGGCATTCTGGTCAATTTTCACGATATCAGCGTTCGGAAACTCTTCGAGGACAGGCTGCAGGAAACAAACGAAGAATATGAGGTACTCAACGAGGAACTCCGCTCGTCCATGGAGGAGCTTCAGACAGTGAATGCGACGCTTACGCTCAATGCCGAAGCGCTCAAAACCAAGGAAAAAGCGCTCAGGAACGAGGTTCAGTTCAACGAAGCCTTGCTGGAAAGCATTCCGGGCTATCTGTATGTGTATGACGAAGCGGGCAAACTGGTCAAATGGAACAAGAAACATGAGGAAATGACCGGCTATTCGGCGCAGGAATTGTCCCGCATGACCCTGGCCGACTGGTTCGAGGGTGACGATGCGGTACGCGTGGCTGCCGCGGTGGAAGAGGTGTTCCGGAAGGGTTTCGGCGAAGTCGAGGCCCACCTTATCATGAAAAACGGAAAAAAACTGTTGATACGTTCCAACGGGGTTCCTCTCACCATCGAAGGCAAGCGGTATTTTACCGGTGTCGGGGTCGATATTACCGAGCGCCGGAAAGTCGAGACGGAATTAAAGGAAAGCGAGGAGAAGTTCCAGACCATGGTCCGGGACATCCAGGCAGGCGTGCTTCTTCAGGGACCGGATTCCGAAATCTCGCTATGCAATCCGAAGGCCCTCGAGTTGCTCGGTTTATCCGCAGACCAGCTTGCAGGCAAGACTTCGTTCGATCCGGACTGGAACGTGATACACGAAGACGGAACACCCTTCCCCGGAGACACGCATCCGGTCCCCGTATCCATCGGAACCCGCAAACCGGTACTGGATACGGTCATGGGTGTTTTTGACCCCCGACGGGGGGAACGGGTATGGCTTTCGGTTCATGCCATTCCCCGGCTTGCCGCCGACGGAACAGTAAAGAATGTAGTATGCACCCTTATCGACATTACTGACAGCAGGAAGGGCGTGGAAGAACGCAAACAGAACGAGTCACACCTCAAGCTTCTTGTCGATGTCCTGCAGCATCCTGCCGAGACCATCCAGGATTTTCTCGATTTTGCCCTATCTCAGGCGATAAAGCTTACCGGAAGCAAAATTGGATATATTTACCATTATAGTGAAGAGAGGAAGGAGTTCACCCTCAACACATGGTCGAAGCAGGTGATGGCGGACTGTACCGTGATCGACGCGCAAACGACGTACGCGCTCGAAAAAACCGGCATATGGGGAGAGGCCGTCCGGCAGCGCAAACCGTTGGTGATCAATGCCTTCGACACCCCGAATCCCTTGAAAAAAGGCATTCCCGAGGGACATGTACGCTTGTCGAAATTCATGACGCTTCCCATTTTTCGGGACAATGAGATCGTGGGGGTAATCGGTCTCGCGAACAAGGTCAGCGATTACACCGAGTCGGATATCCTGCAGGTTTCCCTTTTGATGGATGCCATCTGGAAGGTTACCGAAAGAAAAATGGCCGAAGAAGAGGTAAAAGTCCTTCTTGTCGAAAAAGAGCTCATTTTGAAGGAAGTACACCACCGGATCAAGAACAACATGAATACCATCTACAGCCTTTTGAGCCTGCAGGCCGGAATGATCAGGGATCCTTCCGCCGTCGACGCCCTCGAGGACGCCGGACGCAGGGTGCAGAGCATGATGCTTTTATACGGCAAGCTGTACGAATCGAGCGATGTGACGTCTCTTTCCCTCAGGGATTTCATCCCCGAACTGGCGGCACGGATCGTTTCAAATTTCCCGAATGCGGGAATCGTAAAACTTGACTTGAACCTTGAGGACATCTGTCTGGAAGCGAAGCAGCTTCAGCCGATAGGCATTCTCATCAATGAACTGATAACCAATTCCATGAAATATGCCTTTGTCGGCCGGCCGGATGGAGTCATACGGATTATTGCAATGAGGAAGGGGAAAACGGTAATTCTCGAAATTGCGGACAATGGTTGCGGAATCCCGGAATCGGTGAATTTCGAAGCCTCGCCCGGCTTCGGGCTGGTGCTGGCCGGCGGACTTGCATCCCAGATCGGTGGCGTACTGCGGCTGGAACGTCGCGAGGGTACGCACATATTCCTTGAATTCGGAACATGAACGCGGTTTGATCGGATGTGCTTGCCGGTAAAATAAAAAAACCGTCCGGACTGGACGGTTTTGTGGAACTTCAGTTCCGAGCTCCCCCGCGGTGAATTGAACACCGGACAAAGTGGTTAACAGCCACTTGCTCTGCCGACTGAGCTACAGGGGAATGGGTTTGTTTCCAAACACCGCCCGAGGTACCTCAGGCGAGAATCAATCTATCTTATTGCCGAAAAAATGTCAAGATATCAGGTACGGGGAGCCATTCCATTTACTCTTCTATTTCCGCAATTTCACGTACCCTGCCGCGAACTTCTTCTATAACGCTTTGGTACTTTTGTTCGAGCATCCGTTTGTTTTTGGTAAGCGCCCCAAGGTATTCGCCGTCCTGTGACAGTTCCATCGGAATGGCTTGACCGTACCGTTTCGCCGCCTCCTGCTGCTTTGCGCGGAGACGGGGCAAGAACTGCTGTTCGAGCGTTTTTTCGAGTCGCTCGCGTTCCGCGAGATACTGTGACATTATTTGCGAGACCTGCGCGAAAAGCGGTACCAATCCACTGTTCGGCAGGAGAATCTCCAGGCCCGCACCCATCCGGTTCAGTTTTTCAAGATCGGCCCCGGCGGCCGGCAGCTGGATCCCCGCGAGGAGGATCGAGATGGCTCCCTCGTTTATGAGCGATCTGTTTTCTTTGCTTTCAGAAGCAATGAGCTTTTCAAGTTCTGACGCATCTCCCGAAGCCATAAAATCTCCGGCCGCTTTTTTTCCGGCATTTTTTACCGCACGCGAGTCAACGCTTTTTTTGCTGCCTTGAATATCTGCGGTTTTTTCGAGGGCTATGTCGATTGCCGAGCGGATTTCTCCCATGTTCATTCCTCCTGATAAAGTCCACTAGCATAGTATACATCCATTTTCTGTGTACAGACAATCGACGGATATATCGTGCTTTTCGACGGGAACGGTCTTTACGATCTGGAAAGACCATGCCGTCCCCGCCAGAATGATGTGGTCCCGTTTTCCCGGGAAGGCCGCAAGGAGCGCAGACAGAAAACGGTCGTAAAATCCGCCGCCCTTGCCGAGGCGGTGACCATCCCGGGAGAAGGCAAGGCCCGGGACCAGTACGAGAAGCGGAAATACGGGTTCGAATCCCGTTTCCGGGGAAGGGAACATGCGGGGGACGAGGGGATGCGGCTCCCTGAGGCCGTATGGACCGGTAGCAAAAGGACCGTCAGCCGATTCGATCGAATGGAAGACGAGGGTATTGCCGTCGATGCGCGGTACGGCGATTTTATGGTTCTTGGCGAAGGCGTATCGTATGAGCGCGGAGGTGTCGATTTCGTTCGGGGTCGAAAGGTAGGCAAAAATGGTTTGTATGCCTACCGGTAGGTATACAGGATCTATACCTACCGGTAGGTATAGTCCATCCCTTGACCATAAAAACTCCCGGATTTTCTTCCTCATTTCCTTACGGAGTTCCTGCTTCATGTCGGCCGCGCTTTGCCGCCTTCGAGAAGGATGCGGTACTGTTCTTTGAGGATGATGACGCAATCAGTCCGGCTCGCGTTGCCCCGTACGATATCCTCGGCGAGGGCATGACAGTTCGGGGCTCCGCAGCATCCGCAGTCGAGGCCCGGCAATCCTTCGCAGATCTGCTCCATCGAGTCCATCATCGCCATGGCTTTACGGTAATCGCCGTCGAGCAGCAATGCCGGACGGGCCGGAATCTGGCCGGTACGCAGGCAGTTCTCGCATACGATCGGAGTAATCCCGTCCGGGGCCGGTACGGTTTCAACCGTTTGCCTCAGCTTTTTTTCGCGCTGCTGTATGGTATGGCGCGCAAGGGCGGGATTTACCACGATGAGCGGTCCACCGACGCAGCCTCCGGTACAGGCCATCAATTCCAGAAAATCGACATCCGCAAGCTTTTCCTCCTCGACAGATTCGAGGATACGGGTGCATTGCTCCATGCCGTCGACCGCCAGCCAGGTACAGCCTGATGCGGCGACAGTCGCTTCGGCTTCTCCCCCCGCATGGCCCCAGGCTATTTCCTCCGCTGTCGATTCCGGTTCGCCTGCAGTAGTTTCAATTTTGGCGAGGGCCGCAAGAATCGGCAGGTGGATGTCCTTCATGCTCAAAACGCCGTCTATCGACGATTTTTCCCCGCCGATCGGGGCGGCCGCCTCGGTGATTTTTCCGGCGCAGGGCGAGATGAAAAAAACGCCGATTTTGGGATCGGCTTTGCCGCTTTTCAGCCGGACGGCGTCGAGACTGCGCATTCTTGCGAGCCGGGCTGCCAGTTCCATGGGTGCGATCACCGGGACGATATGATCGAGAAGGATAGGAAAACGGATCTGGATGAATTTGATGATCGTGGGACAACTTGACGAGATGAGGGGACGGGGCAAGTCCGGATGACGATTGCGGTCGAGGAGCGCGCGTGTTTCGGCGGCAATAGCCGGCGTAGCCGCCGCAACGGGAAAAACTGTGTCGAATCCAAGGTGTTTGATCGCGGCATGGATGGATGCGATGCTGTAGCGTTCCGGAAATTGCCCGTACAGGGACGGGGCGGGAAGTGCGATCAGATAATCGAATTTTCCGGAATGGCCCGCATCCAAAAGAATCGAAAGATCGTCCGCCCGCGCTTTTTTTGCATGGTGCGGGCAGCGGCGGATGCATTCCCCGCAATCGATGCATCGTTCTTCGAGAATGCGCGCTTTGCCGTCCCGGACCCGGATCGCTTCCGCGGGACAGGTGGTGACGCAGACCGTACAGCCCTTGCACGCTTCCTCGTCGAGTACGACGGAATGCCGGCGGACTGATGAATTGGTTTCGGTCATCCGGCCCCCGGTATCCTGATTTTCATGGTGACCGTCGTACCCGTACCCGGATGCGAATCGATGATCAACTCGTCGGAATTGCGTTTCATGTTCGGCAAACCCATTCCCGCGCCGAATCCGAGTTCGCGTACCATTTCGGGTGCGGTCGACCAGCCGTCCTGCATGGCCAGGTTTATATCGGGGATTCCGGGACCGTGATCCCGCATGATGATGGTGATGCTGTCCGGGTCGATACTTATGTCCGCTTCGCCCCCTCCCGCATGCACGACCATGTTGATTTCTGCCTCGTACATCGCGACGGCGATTTTTTTTATGACATCGGTCGGGATGCCGAGCCGCTGGAGAATTTTCCGTATTTCGGAAGAAACGTCGCCCGCGCGGGAAAAATCGTCGCCGGGCACCGTATAATGATATTTCATCTGTTATCCGGAACTCAGTCGATCGCCCGGACTCCGCCCTGCCTTACGCCCGCTTCATACAGCTTGCCGCATGCAAGAAAGAGGGGAAGCCGGGTAGTCAGGAGGACGATGCCGTTTTCTTTCGCCATTGAGATCATTTCCGGGTTGGGCCGTTTTCCCCGGACGAAACAGATCGCCTGTATGTCCATGAGTATCGCCGTGCGGATAACCTGCACGTTGATGAGGCCGGTCATGAGCAGTACCTGGTCTTTCACGAAGGCCATCACGTCGCTCATGAGGTCGGCCCCGCAGGCCGATAGTATTTCCACGTCGTTTTTTCCGGTATTTTCGATCAGTTCGGCCTCGATGGCCTTTTGCGCTTCAAGGATGGTCATGCCACAAGGATATCATGCTTCCTCCAAGCCGTAAAGCGGAAAGCTTCAAGCACCCCCGGCACGGATATTTCATTCGGGTCTGACGGCGAGGGAGCGGAGCCAGAGATCGGTGATCACGAGAGCGGTCATGGCCTCGATTACCGGAACGATTCGGGGACACAGGCATACGTCATGGCGCCCATGAACCTCGATATCCGTTTCGTTTCCGTGGATGTCGAGGGTCTGCTGCTTCAGTGTGATCGAGGAAACCGGCTTGACGACCGCATTGAAAACGATATCTGCGCCGGTGGAAATGCCTCCGAGGATGCCGCCCGCATGGTTCGTGAGGAAGACAGCCCTTCCGGTATCGCCGTCGAGGCGCATCGGGTCGTTCCAGGTGCTGCCGTTCATCCGGGCGCTTTCGAAGCCGGCGCCGAACTCGATGCCTTTTATGGCGCCAATCGACAGGACCGCGCCGGCCAGTTCCGCGTCGAGCTTGTCGAATACGGGCTCTCCGAGTCCCGCGGGGAGGCTTCCTCCGGTACCCGAGACGCGGCAGGAAATGATGCCTCCGGCGCTGTCGCCCTTCGCCTTGAGGTCGATGATGTTTTTGAGCATTTTGGCGGCGGCCTTGCCGTCGCAGGCGCGCAGCTGGTTGGTCTCGATAACGGCCTCGTCGAAGGTCTTGCATTTGACGCCGGCCGCTTCGGCGGTCCAGGCCCGGACTGTTACGCCTTTTTGCGCGAGAAAGAGCTTGGCTATCGCGCCCGCAGCAACCCGTGCCGCCGTCTCGCGGCCGGAGGAACGTCCGCCCCCGCGGTAGTCGCGGATGCCGTATTTCATGAAGAAGGGATAATCGGCGTGGCCGGGCCGGAATTTGGTCGCGATGTCGCCGTAATCCTCGGATTTCTGGCTGGTATTCCTGATGAGGAGGGATATGGGCGTTCCGGTGGTTCTTCCTTCGAATATGCCCGAAAGGATTTCACATTTGTCGGCTTCTTTACGCGAGGTCATCGCGGGGTTGAGGCGGGCGTCGCGTTCGGTTCCGTCGGTATCGGCGGCGTGGGCCCCGGGGCGGCGGCGGTCGAGTTCCTTCTGGATCACGGCCTCGTCGAGCGGCAGTCCCGCGGGACAGCCGTCAATGACGACGCCGAGTCCCGCGCCATGGCTCTCCCCGAAGGTCGTTATCCTGAACAGCGTTCCGAAGGTATTTCCTGCCACGCCTTATACTCCTTTTTCCCGTTTTTTGCGGGTGTCTTCGGCTTTCCGGCTGATGCGGTTCCACACCGACGAGAGGCCCATGGCCTTTTTTGCCAGGTTGAGCGTCTCGCGCGCTTCCTCCCGCATGCGGAGCGTGCCGTCGTAGATGATTTCGTCGACGAGGCCCGACTGCGCTTCGAAATGGACGCGCCGTTCGCGGATCGGATCGAGGAAATCGTTGAGGGCCTTCGCGAGTTTCTGCTTTACTTCGACGTCTCCGACCTTGCCCGCGAGGTAGCGCGCCTTGAGATCGGCGATTTCCGCCTTGTCAGGATTGAATGCGTCATGATAGATGAATACCGGGTTGCCCTCGACGCGGCCGGGCACGTCGGCGCTCGTGCGGTTCGGGTCGGTGTACATGCCGTTTACTTTCTTGTTGACCGTTTTTTCGTCGTCCGAGAGGAAGATCGCGTTGTTGAGGCTCTTGGACATCTTGGCCTGGCCGTCGATGCCGACGAGCGAGCCGAAATCCGAGACCATCACGTCCGGAATGGGGAAGGTCTCACCGTACATGAAGTTGAAACGCTTGGCGATCTCGCGTGTCAGCTCGACATGGCTTTCGTTGTCCTTGCCCACCGGAACGAGGTTCGCGCGGGGAAGAAGTATGTCAGCCGACTGGAGTACCGGATAACCGAGAAGGCCGAGCGGCATTTCGGAAAGACCCGCGTTCTTGGCCATGTCCTTGATCGACGGAATCCGTTGGATACGGGGGAGGGTGACGAGGTTGGAGAAAAAGAGATTGAGCTCCGTCACTTCGCTCACGGCGGACTGTAGATAGATGACGGACTTCGCGGGATCGATGCCGCAGGCAAGATAGTCGAGCACCATCTGGCGCACGTTGTCCGCCAGTTCGTCGATATACTGTTTTTCGGGCTTGGTGGTCAGCGTGTGGAGGTCGGCGATGATGAAGAAACACTCGTATTCGTCCTGGAGGCGGACCCGGTTCGCGATGGAACCGACATAGTGACCCAGATGGAGGCGGCCGGTCGGTCTGTCTCCCGTAAGTATTCGTTTTTTTCCGGTAGTATCCATAATGACAGAACAATATCACCGAACGGGCCGATGCATCAAGACTTGGGATTTTCTTCCGATACTGAAAGCATGAAGCAAATACTGTGTTTTGTCCTTTCTACACTGGTCTGTTTCTCCCTGGCCGCAGCCGGCCCGACGGCGGCTACCGATCTGACGGTAGGTCCCGACGACGTGCGTATCATCCAGAGTCCCGAAGGCGGCTATCATCTCTACATCCGCAAAAAAAGCGGTATCGCCTCGGTGCTCCTCACCGAAACGACGAAAGATCCCCTGCTCAAGGCGGACAATTATGCCTACCGTTCTCCCTCGTACAACCCCGTAAACGGGGACGAAAAACGCCTTCTCGACGGCGCCTTCATACTGCCGGAAAAAAAGATTTACAGTCTGATGGATTCCACGACGGAGAAGGACACGCCGGTCGGCGAAGCGTTCCATATCTGGATTCCCTATGTGATCCTCTACGGCTATGAATGGAGCCGCAACGGCGAGGTGCAGGTTCTGGACGGCACCTATCTCAATATCCGTTCATTTTCGAAACCCTACGGCGACTATACCGGCTCCTTCGCCGACAATCCCTTCAGGCTGCGGCTGACGCAGATCGCCGCCATCAGAAATCCGCCCGTAGTAGAGAAGTACATGACTGATACCGTTTCGACCTTTACGGACCTCGCGGACCGGACGAAGGGCAGGACACTCTATGCGGAGGGGCCTGACGATCTCATTCCGCTCATCCGGGACCTGCTTGTGCCTGCCGGGGATAAAACCCTCGACCTCGTATTCGTTGTCGACGCGACCGAAAGCATGGGCGATGACGTCAAAAAAATGCGTGAGCTTCTGGAAGGCTCGTTGGCCGAAATTCTGCCCGAGTATCCTTCCTGGCGCATCGCCCTTGTTCTCTACAAGGATTATTTCGAGGATTTCCTGGTAAAAACCGCGTGTCCGTTCACTACCGAACTGTCGGTCTTCAGGAAGGCTCTGGGAAGTTTCCATGTACAGGGCGGGCGGGATATTCCTGAGGCGGTGTACGAGGCTCTCGACGGCGCCATTGCCCTGCCCTGGAATCCGGAGGCCGATAAAAGGATCATCCTGATAGGGGATGCCCCGCCCCATCCGAAACCCCGGGGCAGTGTCACCAAGGAAATCGTGGATGCGAAGGCCGCGGCCAAAGCGATTCAGCTCAACGTGATCATCCTGCCGCACGGCGCGACTTACTGATGAAAAAAAGGGCCGTCCGGCATGATGCAGGACGGCCCTTTAAATTGTGAAAAATGCAAACAGGTTTATTTCGCGTTTTCGGTGGCGGCGACCGGAATGCGCGCCAGGTCGTTACGTGCGAGTACGAGGTATTCGGGAGGAAGACTTGCGCCGCCCGACTCCCCGTAGCGGGCGATGATGGCTTCGAGCCGGGTTTTGGCGTCTTCCCAGGATTTTTGCTTGACCCGGAGATGGGCGATCTCGAACTCGGCTCCGGTGAGGGCGGAAAGATCCGTTCCGTAGCGGTCGATGATCAGCTGGTAATACACCTCGGCGGCCTTGTAATTGCTCGCATCGAAGGCTTTTTGTCCCTGCTGGTTCAGTTCGGCTATGGACAGATCGGCGGGAACTGATGCGGGATCGGGCACCGACATGCATCCCTGAAGGGCGAGAAGCAGTACTGCGCCAAGCAGTACCGGAAAAAAGTTCCGTTTCATGTTTGATTATTCCTTATCGTAGAGTTCGTCCCGTATCGGAAGCGTTTTTCTGAGGTCGCGGATGAAATCGGATGTTTCTCCCATGTCCTCATATGCATCACAACAATCTATACTGCGCCTGGTAACAGTGAAATACTTGTACTGTTTTTCGCCGCCCAGCTTTTTTTTCCATTTACCGGCATCGCAGCGGACCCTGAGATAGAACTGGTCGGTGGTGTTCCCCGGTGCGGGAACCAGTTTGCAATGGATGCAGTTGGCGCAATAAATCTTGCCGGCGTCGAATTCGTCGTCACCGGCAAGCAAATCCCGGTCAATTTCACCCGTCTTTTCGGTTGCATCGGACATACAGGCTCCCCTTTTTTGTCTTCAATAATTCTAGCACGCGGGAAAGGTACCGTCAATCGAGACGGATCGTGATTTCCACACGGCGATTTTTGGCTCTTCCTTCATCCGTATCGTTCGTCGCTACGGGGCGGGTACCGCCGAATCCGGCGGACTCTATCTGTGCGTCCGGAATTCCGCGGGCGGCAAGTTCCGTCGCGACGGTGCGGGCCCGTTCGAGGGACAGGTTCAGCTCTCCTGCTGGTTTTCCTATGCTGGCGGTATGTCCCTCCACGGAAAAACGGGCGCCGGACCCGGCGAGTTTGAGGGCGTCTGCGATCAAATCGAGGCGCTGCCGCTCTTCCGCAAGGATTCGGGCCGTATCCGCGACAAACCGTATGTCGTAAATGGTAAGTTTGAGTCCTTCCCATGCGTCCGAAAAATCCATGTGCGCGACGCTTGCCGGTCCAAGCCTTCGTTCGATTTCCTGTGCGGTGAAGTAATAGTTATCATCCTTGACCGGTCCGGGTCCTGCCGCCTGCATCCGTTCGGGATCGCAGATGATCACGATTTTGCCTTCCGCAAGCAGTTTCCTGTTTTCGCTTACGCTCATGATTTTCAGGTAATCGAGGTCCGATACCACCGGATCCGTATGGTTGATGCCGAAAACTTCCCTGGCGACGATGCGGAGCGGATCGGTACCGATCCGGTCGCGGTACTGCATCTCGTCAAGGGATGCGGAATACCTGACGATGCCGGTTTTTTGCGCTACCGCGGCAGAGACCATGTTTTTTTCGTACAGGATATCCATTGAGGTATTCCATATCCGGGGAAAAAGGCAGGGAACGAGGGGTTTCGCGGTGTATTCGCCATGAACCCCCAGACTTCCCCGCGCATCGATCAGGATTCCGGTATACGGCCTGCTCGGTACGGTTTCAAGGGGAATTTTCGGCTGGTAGGGCGTTTGGTGGGCGATGAAGAGGCTTCCGATACTGGTCAGCGATATGGTATGGGACAGGGATATCAGACTGAGATCGCGGGAGAAATATGGCGGTGTTTTTTTTCCCTCCTCGATGATCCGGTTCAGGTCGGAAAGCTTGATCCGTCCGCTTTCCACCGTATTGCCAAGACGTTCCGAGGAATCGACTATGATTGAGAAAAAAGTATCCTTCAGGAGTGCCGGGGTCTCCATTTCGAGCATCTGCAGGGCGGCATTCCGGCCGGTCGGCAGCTGAATTCCCTTTTTTTGCGCGTCAAGCGAGATGATTGAATGTATAAGCTGTGTATTCCAGTCCATTTCCGACAGAGACGTTATCGGAGGTACCTGCGCACCGGCAGCGAAGACAAACATTCCGGCGCAGAGTATCCGAAAAAACCGTTTTACCATGTGCGCATTCCCCTTACGGTTTACAGTATCGGCACATGCAGCGCTTTTCCCAACTTGAGAACGGAATTGACGTCGAGATTGTTCCTGTCGGCCAGGGTTTCGACCTGGATATTGTATGCCAGGGCTATCGACCACAGCGAATCTCCCTGTTTGACCAGGTAGGAACCCGAAAAATCGAGGGTGTCGGGATCTTTTTTGCCCGCGTAGGCCTTCACTTCCTTGAGGGCGGGGATGACGATGTTCTTGCCTATTTTGAGGGTGGACGCCTTCAGGCCCGGATTGGACTGGACTATCATGTCCACGCTGATTCCGTAATGCAGGGCCAGGGCGTACAGGGTATCCCCGGATTTGATCTTGTACATATAGTATTCGAGGAGAAGCCGGCTTTTGTCCGACAGGACCGCTTTAATCGTCTCCTCGTGTTCGGCCGGTATCCGCAGTCCATAGGCGGTATCCGGCGGGGTTATATGATAGAAGAGGGCGGGGTTTGCCGTCTTGAGCAGCGCGGGATCGATGCCCGTTTCCTTCGCAAGGAGGCCGATATCGACGGCGCGCTGGATCTGAAGGGTTGTCATGGCCGCATTTCCGCCGGTATCCCCCACGTCTATCCCGTATTCGGCGCTTCGGGAAAGGATGTCGGCTATGGCGAGCAGTTTCGGCACATAATGGATCGTTTCGAGTTTGAAGTAGCCTTTTTCGCACAGATACCAATAGTCTGCCTTGCCGCCCTTCTTGATCGCCGCGTTGGTGGCGCCGAGGCCGCAGTTGTAGGCGGCGAGGGCGAGATACCAGTCGCCGAGGTAATTGTAATTGTCTTTCAGCTTTTTGATGGCCGCGTTCGTGGTGATCCAGGGATCCCTCCGCTCATCCATCCACTCATTGATCCTGATGCCGTAACCGCCGATGCTGTTGCGCATGAATTGCCACATGCCCGTTGCGCCGGACCGCGAAACGGCAGTGACCGAAAAACCCGATTCGATGACGGGCAGGTACAGAAGGAACGGCGGAACATCCTGCCGTTCGATCTCGCTTTCAATGTAGGCCCTGTAGGGAAGGGCGCGTTTCATGATGGTCGAGAGGTATTTTATTCCCTCCGGGGTGGTATATTGGTCGCGGTATTTACGGATAAGCGGATTGTCGGGGATATCGAGGCCGGTAAGGATCGGGAGCGGATCGACCGCAGGTTCGATGGTATCGGGCATGCCGGTATCATCGACAGGATTCGCGGGAACGACCGTATCGGGCTCCACTGAAACCGGTGGATCGACGGAGGCGCTCGCGGGTACGGTAATCGTCAGGATCGTCAATAATCCGAACAGGCGAATTTTTCCCGGTTGTTTCATTTTACAGTTTGTCTCCATAATAAATGCCTGCCCATTCCCAGCGTCCATGAATTTCGGGGTCGGCGGGAAAATTGACTTTTCGGAAATACAGGTACCATACGGTCACGTACTGGTTCCAGCCGGATGTCCGCAAATAGGCTTCGTTCGGGTTGGACGAGGCGTCGAGCACGTCGCTGTACTTGATCCGGTTGCCGCCCATGAAGTCGCGCATCTCGAAGTCGGCCTGGGAATTGTTGTCGCTCGATTCCTGTTTCCAGGACATGGCGAAAAAATTGACCTTGGCCCGGTACCGGTCGAGCAGACGGTAGTTGTAGGTGCTGATGGCGTCCTTGATGTTCAGCACCAGGTCGTCGAGGGTCTCGAACGTCCAGTCCTTCGAGGAGGAGTTGTAATCGACGATGCGTTTGGCGTATTCATAGGAATCGGGCACTCCCGGAATGAGAATATCATAACGCCCGTAACCAAGGAACTGGGTATATGTTTGGATAGCGAGCTCCCATTCGCCGAGTTTTTCGTACGATCGAGCCAGCATGAAATAGGAATAACCGAGATCTATGTCCGGCGCGAAACGCGTGATGAGGTCGCTGTAATATTTTATCTGGAGCTCCGGCGAGTCGGTGATCTTCAGGAGGTTTTGCAGGCAAATCAGATGGATGGATTCTCCCTTGATTTCAAGATCCGGGCTGTTTTCGAGAATTCTTTCGAAATAATAGCCGGCTATCTTGGGGGCGTTGTTCTCCAGATAGGTATGCGCGACCAGCAGAAGCCAGTAGGCGTTATATGGATCTTCGGGATGGTTTTCCACGGAGGATGTCAGAAAAAGGACCAGGCTGTCGGTTCTGTGTTCCGCAAGCAGGTTGCCGGCGATGCGATTCATCAACGCGAAGCGTGTCTGTGCGTCGGGATGGCCGTTTTCGAGGAGACCTAAAAGTTGTTTCTGCTCTTCCCTGCCGGTATCCAGCCCGTCAACCAGATAGTCGTGGGAACCTGGCAGGCACGAGACAGAGAAGATGAGCGCTGCGGAGATGAGGGTTGCCGGCAAGAGGGTCTTGAACACGATCATGATACTAGCACAGGCCTGTTTGTATTGGCAAGGCCGTGCGATTTGGGATACAATGCAGGTCAAGGGGAAAATCGTTGAGCACCAAAGAATTGCTTAAGAAATGGATACTTCGTCTGTCTGTCGTGCTTCTCCCCGTAAGCACCGGTTTTACCGTTGTCGCCGTGACCTTTTTGATGCTCGGGGATCTCGAAATGATACCGTTCACTTTTTCGGTTCTCGTGCTGGTATCGGGGGCCGTACTCATGTATGCGGCTCTTCTGCTCAAAAATCATGCTCTTTTCTATTTCGCAGCCACCTTTCTTCTTTTGGCGGGAATTCTGCTTGTATGCATAGATCTGGATATCCTGTTTATTCCCCTGCGCCTTATCTGGCCGCTTTTGATGCTTTTTATCGCTTTTTCCTTCATGATCGCCGGTTTTTTCCGCTATCGCCGGCTGCATGCCATGTATATCGCACCGTCAGTGGCATTTTCGGCTCTTGGCTTCATATTCCTTCTCTTTACAACCAAGATAATAAATACATCGCTCTCCGAGATTGCCCTTTGGTGGTTTCCCCTGTTTTTTGGGGTCTTCTTCATATCCATCGTCATCTGGCTTTTCAGGAAAAAAAGTACTTCCAGGGATGAAGATGACTGAATTCCTGCGGGCTTCCGCCACAAGCCTGGTTATACTTCTTTTATTGTCCGGCTGCCGGACGGCGGGCGAAACCGCCATGGCCGTCACCATTCCGGGTACCGCGAAACTTTCGGGTGAAAGCGATACAAACGACGATCCCCCGGTAAGTACGTCTGCGGTTTCCGGCAACGGGGGAACCCTGCTCGCCGTTCCTTCGCGGGACCAGCTTAAAAAAAACACTTTCGACGCGGAGGTGCTCGGCTTTCTGGAAACGGGCTCTCCCGACAGCATCCGGCTCGCCGTGGGCAGGATCGACGGAGATCCGCGAGGCATGACGGAACAAAACCGCATAGCCCTGGCGGTTGCCGGCGAGCTGATGCAGATTTTATATCCCCTCGAACGCGTCACCTGGGCGATCCCGTCGGTCAGCGAGTCGGGTTCCTATATCGGAGCCATCCGCTCGGCACGGCTCGGGGTATACGATTATAACACCGGAAATTCCGATTTCCTGTCTCTCGTACTGCCATCCCTCATATTCGCGGTGACCGCCTCGCCCGGCGATTATTACACGGAAGCTTCGACGGCGCTTCTCAAGGCTGTTTCGATCAATCCCCGTTCGGTGCTCCCACCCTACTTTTTGGCCTTGCTTTCCGCGCGACAGGGCAAGACGGACGAAGCCGCATCCTGGTACCGGCGTGCCTGGGAACTCGATTCCTCCTGCTATCCCGCGGGAATAGGCCATGTCAATTCGCTCCTGGCGATGGGTAACGGGATACCGGCCCTCACAGCGGCACGCACCATGGCCGCGCGGTATCCCGAAAGCCTGCAGATCGGGCTCCTGTGCGCCGAGGCTGCCTTCTCACTTAGGGACTGGAATGCCGCAGATCCGTACGTATTGAAGATTCTCAAGGCGGAACCAGACAATACCCGTGTGCTCCTGATGCGGGCCCGCATTCTCGTGGAGCGCAAGGAATTTCTCAAGGCGAATTCGCTTCTTGACGCTTTTGCCACGACCAACCGCACGGACAAAAACTATCTGCTGCTCCGGTCCCGGGTCATCCGTGAATGGAACAAGAATATAGCCTCGGCGACTACGGTGCTTCAGGAAGCCCAGCGCCTGTATCCGGAAGATATCGAGGTGCTTTTGTCATCGGCGGAGGTATGCTACCAGAGCGGCCAGACGATCAACCAGCTGGGCGGACGGGATTTCGTCCGGCTCGTGCTGGATAAGGACGCCGACAACCGGATAGCGCTGTCCCTGCTGGTTGCGGACCATATTACCACCCTTGAGTGGGACGAAGCCGTCAAGGGGAGCGAGAAACTTGTCGCCCTGCATCCCTCGTCCGACTCGCGCGTTCTCATGATCCGCTCCTGGCTCGGCGCCGGACAGGCTTCCAAGGCGGCGGAAATGGCGAAAGCCCTGTATTCCGTACCTCCCGTCTCCGACGAGATCACCGCACTGTACCTTCGCGCCCTCGTGGAGAGCGGAGACACCCGTACCGCATCCGCGGCGATCGCCGCCCGGCTCGGCGACGCCCCGTCCGCCCTGAAAAGCGTTCTCTACTATTATGAAAGCCGCATCGCGATCAATCCGGACGCCCGGCTTTCATCCCTCCGCTCGAGTCTTCTGGCGGATCCCCGGAATATCCAGGGCCTGTTCGCGATGTACGAGTGGTATCTGGAAAAAAAAGATTACCGCAAGGCCCAGTATTATCTCAAACAGGTCATCGCGCTCGATCCTTCGAATCAACGGAATTCCCGATTACTGGCAAATCTCGACGAATTGCTTGCCCGCTGAAAAAAAAGCGGGTATACTTTGCTGATACCTGTGTTTCCATACACGTAAAAAGGAGCTCCCATGAAGAAGTATGTATGCGATTTGTGCGGTTATGAATACGATCCGGCCGTCGGCGATCCGGACAGCGGCATCAAACCGGGAACCGCGTTTGAGGATATCCCCGAAGACTGGGTTTGCCCCGTCTGCGGCGCCTCCAAAGAAAGTTTTTCGGAAGCATGATGCGAAAACAGACGATTTCGCGTGAAGATGTGGTCTGCGCCATCGGTTATGACGGCAACGCCGCTCTCGTTGACCGTGCCGCCCGAAACCGTTACGGCGCCATGACGACAGCTCAGCTCGTCGACGCGGGTTTTTACCGTGCGGCTGCGGCCTCGGCCATCTGGTCCGGCTCGTCCGAGGAATTGGCGCTTGTCGCGGCGGCATACAACCGCACCGCAAAAGCCTCCTATCCGGTCGATGCCATACCGAGACTGTTCGGTGTCGCGAAAGTTACCGTAACGAAAACCCTCGCTCTTTGATATCCGGGGTTTTATACCACGCCATACGGCCTTTTCCGGTCTGTTTTCGGACCGGAAAGGTCTTTTTTTTTACCTTGACTGCCATTCCCTGTGTATGGTACTTTATCCGGAGACTATTTTCGTTCCAAGGAAGTATTTGTATGAATTTCATGCCGTTATTGCAGGTGAGTTCCGCACAGGGCTCCGTTTTCATGCCGATTGTCACATTCGGTCTTGTATTTGTCATTTTTTATTTTTTCATCATCAGACCCCAGAACAAGAAACAGAAAGATACGGAAAAAATGATTTCCGCCATCAAGAAAGGCGACAAGATCATAACAATCGGCGGTATTCACGGTGAAGTCAGTTCCACGAAGGAATCTACCGTAATCGTAAAAGTCGACGACGCATGCAAGCTCGAATTCAGCCGTTCGGCGATCGCGAGCGTAATTCTCGACGAAAAAGCCGAAAAACCGGGCAAAACCGGAAAAACCGCAAAAAAAGAAAAAACTGACGCATCCACGGAAGCGCAGGAATCAAAATAACGCAAAAAGCGGGCATGGCGGCTTTTTGTCCCCGCGTCCGCTTTCAGTATTTGGAGTAATATTATGAGCAAAAGAAGCCGGTTGGTACTCATTCTGGTGGTTCTTGCAGTATGCTTTGCTTTTCTTTGGCCTTCCATCAAATGGTATTATGTGACACCAAAAGAAGATCAGGCCCTTGCTCTCGGTTCCCGCGAGAAGATCAAGGATTATGCACGGAATATGGCGGTAGCCGATCTCAAACAGCTTATGGAAGATGCCAGAACCGACAAACAGGAAACCGTCGATGCCAAATTCGACGCGCTGGTGGTCGAAGCCCGCAAAAACTATAAAGCCATGAAAAAAGACGTTCCCTCGCAGTGGACCGCACGCACCCTCCTTGCGGCGTACCCGTCGGAATCAGACGTCCTTTCGTTCATCGAAAACGGATACCGCGAGCGCATCCTCGCCATCAAGCTGGTGCAGTCGAAAGCCGTCAAGCTCGGACTCGACCTCTCCGGCGGCATGAGCATCATCATCAAGGCTGACCTCGATGCAGCGGCCGCAACCCAGAAGGATACCGTCACCAACATGGCGACCTTCCGTACCGATGCGATGAACCAGGCCATGGACACCCTCACAAGCCGCATCGACAAGTTCGGCCTTTCCGAACCCGTCATCCGGCAGCAGGGTGAAGACCGCATCTACATAGAAATTCCCGGCGCCGCCGATTCCGAACGCATCAACACCATCATCATGGGCAAGGGAATGCTTGCCTTCCATATGGTAGATTCGGAGGCAAGCGATGCATTCCAGGCGTATTACGAACAGCATCCGACTTCGACCTTCGACGCCGAATACAATCTGCTCGATACTTCGATCATCCCCGCCGGTACCCAGGTTCTCGGCGTGTATACCAAGGATTCCTACGGTCTCGACGAACGCACCGGTTTTCTCGTCATACAGAAAGCGGTCGGACTCGAAGGCAAGCACATCCAGAGCGCCGATACGAGCCGCGACAACGTTTCCGGCCAGCCTCGCGTCAATTTCGTCCTCGATTCCGAAGGAACGAAGATTTTCGCCGACCTCACCGCGGCCAACGTGAAAAAGAGCCTTGCGATCGTTTCCGACGGCAAGATCAAGTCCCACGCGGTCATCAACGAGGAAATCCCCACCGGTCAGGTGCAGCTTTCGGGCTTCTCCTCCGAAGAGGGCGAGAACATCAAGGCAGTACTCCGGACCGCCTGGCTCAACGTCCCCCTCCAGCTTGAAAACCAGCAGGTCATCGGCGCCAGCATGGGTGAGGAAGCCATCCGCCAGGGCATCTGGGCGTTGACCTTCGGCCTTGCCGCGGTTCTCGCGTTCATGCTCCTCTACTATCGCGGAGCGGGGCTCAATGCCTGCGTCGCGCAGATCCTCAACCTCTACATCATGTACAGCGTGCTCTCCGCGCTCAATCTTACGCTCACCCTGCCCAGCATCGCCGGTATGATCCTTACCATCGGCATGGCGGTCGACGCGAACGTCGTCATTTTCGAACGCATCAAGGACGAGATGAAACTCAAGAAAGGGCGCGCCGCCTCGATAAGCTCCGGTTTCGACCATGCGTTCTGGGCGATCATGGACTCCAACATCACGACGTTCATCGCGGCAGCCTTCCTTTCCCAGCTGGGAACCGGTCCCATCCGGGGCTTCGCCTACAGTCTCGCGATCGGCGTCGTATCATCGGTTTTCACCGCCCTCTTCGTTTCCAAGCTCATGTTCGACTTCGATACTGATGTGCTCAAGAAAAAAGCGATAAGCATCAGCTGGAGGATCAAGTAATGAAAAAAATCATCAAATTCAGCAAGGCTTTCGTCGCGTGCGCCATCGTGAGTACATTGCTCATCCTGATCGGCCTTCTCGGTCTTTTTACCAAGGGCATCAATCTCGGCATCGATTTCCAGGCAGGTTTCATCGAGCAGGTCCGCATCGCGCCGACCGCACTTTCGCTTACGTATGAAGGAAGCCAGTCCGTCGCGGTCAACCAGTCTGCCTACGGCATCAGTTTCGTCATTACCGGCGTCGGCGACGACAACCAGACCGTCAGTTTCCCGTATGCGGAAAACGCGACTGTCGGCGACTTTGCCTCCGCGGTGACCAAAGTTCCCGGTGTTTCGATCACGGTGACCGGCCCCGCATCCGTCGCCCTCAAGTCGGTATTCCCCGATTCCGAGGTGCTTTCCCGTCTTTCTTCCACACCGTACCGGTTCCACTATGTGGCTCCCGGGGCCAAGGTTCTCGGATCCGACGACATTCGCAAGGCGATATCAGCCTATCCGAATGCCGCCGTCCAGGTCGTCGGAAATCCCGCCGACCAGCAGTTCCAGGTTCGCCTCAGCGATGACGGCTCGGATCCCGACGCGAGCATGAACCTCCGCACCGGCCTCAAAAAGGCCTTTGTCGCGGCCTTCGGCGAGGATAACCTTGCGGTCATCAGCACCGATTTCGTCGGTTCCCGCTTTTCAAAATCCCTCGCGCAGCAGGCTGTCTGGCTCGTCCTTGCCACCCTTGTGCTGATCTGGGTTTACGCTGCTTTCCGTTTCCGCTGGGATTTCGCCGTCGGCGCCGTGCTCGCCATCATGCATGACGCGCTCATAATGGTCGCCTTCGTCGTATGGACCCGGATGCAGTTCAACTCGACCACGATCGCCGCAATCCTGACCATCATCGGTTATTCCATCAACGATACCGTTGTCGTCTTCGACCGGATCCGCGAAAACATGAAATTCCATCCGGAGATGAACATCACCGACATTCTCAACCTTTCGCAGACCGAAATGCTCGGCCGCTCGATCATCACCACGGTGACGACGATGCTCGCCGTCACTTCCCTTTTCGTATTTACCACGGGCGACATGAAGAGTTTCGCGCTCGCCCTTCTCGTCGGCATGACAAGCGGCGTGTATTCGACGATTTTCATCGCGAGCGCCTTCATCAGCTTCATCGGCAAGTTCCGCAAGGACGCCGGTCTGATCAAGGAGAAAGCGAAGGAAACGGTCGTCACCTCGGGAGCTGTCGTCTGATTTTCCTTCCCTGAACGACCCCCCGTATGCGAGTCATCCCGGGGGTTTTCTTTATGCCGGGTCTTTTGTACAGTGAAGCCATGAAGAAATACGTACGCATTGTTCGCGCGGACATCCTTGGATACTGCATGGGCGTCCGGCGTGCCGTCGAGGCCGCCGAGCAGGCCCTGCTCGACAATCCGCGGCGACCGGTATATACCTACGGTCCGCTCATCCATAATCCGTCTGCATTGGAGAGACTCTCCTCTGCGGGTGTTGTAATCGTCGGTACGGGCGGTATCGCTCTTCCATCCGATTTCGGCGGTACTTCAGTGGTTGTCCGGGCTCATGGCATTCCTCCCCTGGAACGGGACGAACTCGAAAGGAGAAATGCCCGTATAATCGACGCAACCTGTCCCCGCGTGCTTTCGAGCCAAAAGCGGGCACGAAGTTATTTCGAGAAAGGATATACGGTCATCCTGGCCGGCGACCGGGATCACGGCGAGATTACCGGAATCGCGGGGTATGCTCCCGGCTGCATCGTCCTCGAAAATGCCGAAGATGCCGAAAAATTGGGAACATGGCCCGCGAAGGCGGTGTTGATCAGCCAGACAACCATCAAGCAAAGCGAATATGAAGCCATCGCGGCTGTTCTCGCCGCTAAAATTCCCGAATTTACCGTGCTCAACACGATTTGCCCCGCGACGCAGGAGCGGCAAAAGGCCCTCGAAGCACTGAGCGGACAGGTGGACGGAATCATAGTCGTCGGCGGCAAGGATTCCGCCAATACTCGCAGGCTTTTCAACACGGCGTGCGAACTGACCGCACATGCCTGGCACATAGAAACGCCGGAAGAAATACCGCCGGAAGCCTTTTCGCTGGCTTGCATCGGCATAACGGCGGGAGCCTCCACGCCTGACGAAGTCATAGACGCGGTTGAACAAGCGCTTCAAAAAGTATAAAATATTTTCATGAAGGCAATTGAACTTGAAAAAGCATATAATCCCAAGGATTTTGAAGACCGGATTTACGCAGCCTGGGAGTCGGGCGGTTATTTCAAGCCCCGCGACGCGGGCACAGGCCGAAGCGGCGAAAAGCCCTTTGTCGTGGTAATCCCTCCTCCGAACGTAACCGGCGTCCTTCACATGGGACACGGGCTCAACAACGCCCTGCAGGACATCGTCGTCCGTTATCACCGCATGCGCGGCGAACCGACCCTGTGGGTTCCCGGTACGGACCATG
>JFJP01011100.1_pt1 | contig 39522 bp, 39 predicted proteins | sample 431651 | NCBI WGS metagenome assembly JFJP01 (sample SAMN02602958, study PRJNA72255) | Microbial mat metagenome, whole genome shotgun sequencing project. | biome: fresh water; feature: sink hole; material: water; isolation source: purple microbial (photo- and chemosynthetic) mats found in... | reverse complement strand
GCAACCTGGGGGCCACGAACGTGTTCCGCACCCTGGGGCCGCGCTGGGGCATCGTCTGCCTGCTGCTGGACATGGCCAAGGGCGCGGTCGCCGTGCTGCTGATGACCCGGCTGGTGGACAGCTGGCAGCCCCACCAGCCCACCCCGTTCCACATCACGCCCGACCTGTTCCGCATCTTTGCCGGCGCCATGGCCTCCATCGGTCATACCTTCAGCCCGTTCGTCAGCTTCCACGGCGGCAAGGGCGTGGCCACGACCGGCGGCGCGTTCTCCGTCCTGGAGCCGCTGCCGACCCTGATCACGGTGGCCGCCTTCGCGGGCGTGTTTGCCGGCACGCGGATCGTCTCGCTCGGCAGCATCGTGGCCGCCTGCGTGCTGCCGGTGGCGGTGGTCATCTTCGAACTGAAGAGTCTGGACACCTCCAAGACCATCATCTGGTTCACATTCCTGGTCTGCGGATTCGTCGTCTGGAAGCACCGCGCGAACCTGGCCCGCCTGCGCGCGGGCACCGAGAAAAAACTGGAAGCCGGCAAGACCGGGGGACCACCGCCCGCGCCTCCGGCCCGCTGAGCAGGGGGAAGCCGCCGTGGAAAACATGCCGCGCAAGGCCGCCATCCTGGGCACCGGCAGCTGGGCCAGCGCCTTCGGCCGCCACCTGTGCCACAAGTGGGAACGCGTGGTGCTGTGGGGCATCGACGACAAACAGGTCCGCAGCATCAACCAGACCGGCACCAATCCCGACTACCTGGGCAGCACCGTGCTGCCGCCGAACCTGCGCGCGACACTCGACCTGGGCGATGCGCTGCGCAACGCCGACATCCTCTTCGTGGTCGTGCCCAGCCAGGTCGTGCGCGCGGTGATGGCCCAGGTCGTCGCCTCGGGCTCGCTGCCCCCCGACATCCCGATCGTAAACCTCGCCAAGGGTTTCGAGGTCGCCTCGCTGAAGCGCCTCAGCGAAGTGATCGAAGAGGAACTGGCGGCGCTGAACCCGCCGTCGGCGCACCCGGTGGCCGTGCTGCTGGGTCCCAGCCATGCCGAGGAGGTGGCGCTGGAACTGCCCACTGCGGTGGTGCTCTCCGGTACCGCCAACGGCGACTGGTCCCATTGGCAGGCCTGGATCTCGGGACCGTTCTTCAGGGTCTACACGAATCCGGACATCGCCGGGGTCGAGTTCGCCTCGGCCTTCAAGAACATCATCGCCCTGGCCGTGGGCATGGCCGACGGCCTGGGCGCCGGCGACAACACCCGCGGCACCCTGATGACCCGTGGCATGGTCGAACTGTCACGCCTGGGCAAGGCCCTGGGCGGCCGCCCGGAGACCTTCGCCGGGCTGGCCGGCATCGGCGACATGATCACCACCTGCATCAGCCACCACAGCCGTAACCGCAATTTCGGTGAGGCGGTAACGGCCGGGCACGGCAGCCCGGAGGAGCTGTTGACCGAGTGTGTCCAGGTGGTCGAGGGCGTCGAAATGGCGAAGGCCGCCTTGAAGCTGGGTGAGAAGCACAATGTCGAACTTCCGATTACCAAACAGGTTCACGATGTGCTATTTTCCGGAAAGCCGCCAAGGCAGGCGATGAGGGAGCTGATGGAGCGGGAGCTGCGGCCCGAGACGGACGCGTAGCCGGCGACAGCTCAGGGGCCGCGGACAGCGTCGGGGGATGCCTGTCCGCCAGCCGGATGGAAAGGGGGGACCCGGATCATGGACGCACCACTGGAATACCCGAAGAAGCTCTACTACTCGATCAGCGAGGTCGCCGACATCACCGGCGTCAAGGCGCATGTCCTGCGCTACTGGGAGACCGAATTCCCGTCGCTGCACCCCAAGAAGACCCGCGCCGGCAGCCGCCGCTACCGCCAGCCCGACATCGAGAGCGTTCTGGCGATCAAGGACCTGCTCTACGTCAAGGGCTTCAAGATCGCCGGCGCCCGCAAGGCGCTGCGCGCCGAAAAGGCCGCCGACGCCGCTCCTGCTCAACCGGCGCAGATGGCGATGGGGTTCGAGTCGATGTCCGCCGAAAGCCAACTGGCCTTCGTGCGCACGGAGTTGCAGGCCATCCTGGATCTGGTGCAGAAGCTGGGCCAGCCCAAGGCCGCGCCGCTCAAGAAGATGGCTGGCAAGGGTTAGCGGCCCGCCGAAGGCCGCGCCGGGGATTGCTCCTTGTCCGCGCCCTGAGCCCGTATTAGATTGTCGCCTCCTGCGGACCCCCGCCGGCTTCAGGCCGGCACGCGGAACTTCTTGGTCGGGACGTAGCGCAGCCCGGTAGCGCACTTGCATGGGGGGCAAGGGGTCGCGAGTTCAAATCTCGCCGTCCCGACCACTTATCCATGGAGATGCAACGAGTTGCCGTGCCCGGCAGCTCGTTTTTTTTCCTGGAATCGCCCCGGTCAACGCCCGAAACCCGCCTTCTGCCGACATTTCGAGCGGTCTACGGACCACTCTTCTTTTGTGTCGCCGCCGCCTGATGCGCTATGATCGGTCTGATGCGGATCCGGAGGCACCGGGAGGAAGCCATGTCCACGAATGCCGTCTGTTGTCGCGCTGCCCGACTCGCCGTGGCCTTGTTCCTCGCCCTGGGCGCCGTCCCCGCCGCAGGCGTCCCCTGGTTCCCGTCCGTGCCGGGCCCCCAATTCGCCTATCAGAACGGCATCGCGCCGGTGTCGATCGTTGCTCTCGGCGATGCCGAATTCTGTCGCAGCTCCTGCATGGACCGCTGGCCATTCATCTGCTCGGCGGAATACTTTCGGATCGGCGACGACGGTGATGTGCTGCTGACCGCCGTCGGCGGCTCGGCCACGGGCCTCATCGACATCTATCGTTACGACCCGCCCCTGAAGTACCTCGACTTCCCGTTGACCACGGGCAACACGTGGACATCCCAGGCCGAGCTGCTTGATTACAATGAGGACGTGACCCTCGTGACCCTGAGTGGGCGGGTCCACGGACCCGGTGTCATTTCTGTACCTGCCGGCACGTTCGAGATCATCCTGGTCGAACTGACGTTCGAAGGCCCGGTCTCGGGCAGCGCGCCGACGACGGGATTTCTTTTCCTGCACCAGCAGCTCGGCCCGGTGGGAGGCCTGGTTTCATGGTCCGGCGTCGTCGGCACCGACCCCATCAGCTGGGGCCGACTGAAGTCCACCTGGAGGTAGCGACGCCCACACCGTTGCCCGCGCCCGGCGGAAGCTGCGGTCCGCTGCCCGAAGAAAAGACAACTTTCGGGTCCTTGAAAGCGATGTATCGCTGAGCCTTTTCCGGCCACCCTTGCGCCCGCCGCGCCGGCAGGCTAGTCTCTGCTTTCGTGCCCCATCGACCCCCGGCCCGCCCCGGAAGAAGCACGCTCCATGACCGTCGGCGCCATCCTGCCCGCCCTCAACGCCGCCCGTTTCCTGCCGCAGGTGATCGGCGCCATCGGCGCCGCGCAGCCGGCGCTACGCATCCTGGTGGTCGACGACGGCAGCACCGACGGCACCGCCGACACGGCCCGCCGCTGCGGGGCCGAGGTCATCGCCCACCCACGGAACCTGGGCAAGGGGATGGCGTTGAGGACGGGATATGCCTGGGCGCTGGAACAGAAGCTGGACTGGGTGTTCACCCTCGACAGCGACGGGCAGCACCTGCCCGGCGAGATGCAGGCCTTCCTGGACGCCGCCGCCACGGGCAAGTGGGATGCGTTGGTCGGCACGCGCATGGCCAGCACCGCGAACATGCCGTGGCTGCGGAAGTGGACGAACATCACGACCAGCCGGGTGATCAGCGGGCTGGCCGGCTGTGTGATCCCCGACTCGCAGAGCGGATACCGGCTGTACCGCGTGGCGAAACTGCAGGGCCTGCGCCTGCGCACGACGCGCTACGATGCCGAATCCGAGATCCTGGTGCGCCTGGCCCGCGGCGGCGCGCGCATCGGGGCGGTGCCCATCAGCACGGTGTATGGCGACCAGGTCAGCTCGATCCGGCCGCTGGTCGATACCGGCCGCTTCCTGCGGCTGGTGGTGCTGCTGGCGTTCACGCGCGACCGTGCGCGCCAGGGAAACAGCTAACAGAGAATTCAGAACGGATGGCCCCGATGCCCGACGCGACACGCGATAAGCAGAAACACATCCTGATCTCCAACGACGACGGCATCGATGCCCACGGCATCGGCGTGCTGGAAGACGCGGTGCGCTCGCTCGGCTGCTTCCGCATCACGGTGGTGGCCCCGCACGACCAGCAGAGCGCGTCCAGCCACAGCCTGACGCTGACCTCGCCGCTGCGCATCATCGACCACAGCCCCGGCCACTTCGCCGTCACCGGAACGCCCACCGACAGCGTGCTGGTGGCGATGGAGAAGATCCTGCGCTCGGACCCGCCCGACTACGTGATGAGCGGCATCAACCACGGGCCCAACATGGGCGAGGACGTGATCTACTCCGGCACCGTGGCCGCCGCGATGGAGGGCACCATGTTCGGCGCCCCCAGTTACGCGTTCTCGCTGGCGGCCTGGCACCCGACCGACTTCAGCGGCGCCCGCGAGTTCCTGCGCCGCTGCCTGCCCGAGATCCTGGCCTTCCCGCTGCGCCGCGGCACGCTGCTAAACGTGAACATTCCCGACGGGCCGATCGAGGGCATCCGCGGCATCCGCGTCACCCGCCTCGGAAGCCGGGTCTACCAGAACGTCATCACCGACCAGGTCGATCCGCACGGCAAGCCGTACTTCTGGATCGGGGGCCAGGGCCCCACCTGGAGCCGCGACCTGGGCACCGACTACGCGGCCGTGGAGGAGGGCTTCGTCAGCCTGACCCCCCTGATGGTCGACCTGACGCACTACGGCATGCACCAGGAGATGAAGGGCCTCGAGCGCGACGGTCTGCCTGCCGCCCTGGAAGACGGTTCCACGCGATGAACGTCGCGCGGCGCCGCATGGTGCGCGAACAGCTGGCGGACGCGGGGCTCGAGGACCGCCGCGTCCTGGGGGCGATGGAGACGGTGCCCCGCCACCTGTTCGTGCCGCGGTTGCTGCACCACCGCGCGCATCAGGACTGTGCCCTGCCCATCGGCTTCGGCCAGACCATCAGCAAGCCGTTCACGGTCGGGCTGATGAGCAGCCTGCTGGGCCTGCGCGGACACGAGCGCGTGCTCGAGATCGGCACCGGCTCCGGCTACCAGGCGGCGGTGCTGGCCGCCCTGTGCCGCGAGGTCGTCACGGTGGAGCGCCTGGCGCCCCTGGCGCGCCGCGCCGGCCAGTTGCTCGCGTCTCTCGGCTACGCCAACGTCGAGGTGCGCGCCGCCGACGGCCGCGACGGCGTGCCCGAGCGCGCTCCGTTCGACGCCATCGTCGTGACCGCCTGCGCGCCCCATCTGCCGTCGGCGCTGGTGGCCCAACTGACCGAAGGCGGCTACCTTCTGCTGCCGGTGGACAAAGGTCGCGAGCAGATCCTCTACCGCTACCAGAGGCGCGGGCAGGAGGTCGTCATCGAGCGGTCGGTCTCCTGCCGTTTCGTGCCGCTGTTGCCCGGGGTGCAGGACGCACCGGTCGACGTGGCGGAAACACCAGAGGCCACGGCCGCCGATGTCGCCGCCCTGGCCGACAACCATCCTGAAACCGACGACGAACAGGGGAACGCCCGTGCGTGAACAGATCCTCGAGGCGCTGGGCGGGCTGCCGCCCCCGGTCGCCGTCTTCCTGATCGCCATGCTGCCCATCTTCGAGCTGAGGGGCGCGATCCCGGCGGGCTACGCCCTGGGCATGACGAACACGGTGTCCATCTACCTTCTCGCTGTGGCCGGCAACTGTGTGCCGATCCTGCCGATCCTGCTGTTCCTGGGGCCGGCCGAGCGCTGGCTCCGGCGCTACGCGACAATGGACCGTTTCTTCACCTGGCTGTTCCGGCGCACGGAAGCGAAGAGCGACCTCATCCGCCGCTACGAGAGCATCGGCCTGATGCTGTTCGTGGGCGTGCCGCTGCCGATGACCGGCGCCTGGACGGGGGCCATCGCCGCCTACCTCTTCAAACTTCCCTTGCGGTTGGCCCTGCCATGTATCATTCTTGGCGTCCTGATCGCCGGCGTCGTGGTCAGCCTCGTTTCCGAAGGGGTCATCTCGTTGTGGCATTAGCACTTGCGAGACGGCTGGACAACGGATCAACGAGCGGCACCCAACGCCGTTTGCCTCGGTCGGGGCGTAGCGCAGCCCGGTTAGCGCGCCTGCTTCGGGAGCAGGAGGTCGAGAGTTCAAATCTCTCCGCCCCGACCACATCTTCCCGTTCGACAATCTTTTGCCGTTGTCGCTTCATGCCCGTGGTGATGCTGGCTGTGCTTCTGTGTGCGCTGCCTGCATTTGCGGCTGAAACGCCGACCTACACGGTCCGCCGCGGCGACAGCCTTTCCCTGATCGCCAAGAAGACCGGCGTGACCCTCAGCCACCTGCGGCGCAGCAACGACATCAAGGGCGACGTCATCCACCAGGGGCAGGTCATCGTCATCCCCGATGCGCTGAAGGGCTTCAAGCCCGCCGACGTCAAATGGGGGCGCCCCCTGAAGAAGGCGGGCAAGACCCTCCGCCGCTTCGGCAACAACCAGCAGGGCAAGCTGGTCCTGCCCAGCACCGGCGTGGATGTGGCCTGTCCGGTCGGCACCGAGGTGCTGGCTCCGGCCACGGGGATCATCCGCCACGCCGGAGCGATGGACGGCGTCGGCACCGTGCTGATCGTCGAGCACGGCGGCACCTGGACCTCGGTTCTGGCGCCGGTGGACCCGATCACGCTGACCGTCCGCCTGGGCGAGGTGGTCCTCAAGGGCGATATCCTGGCCCGTACCGCCCAGCCGGTTGCCGGCGGCGAGGATCCGCACCTGCACGTCGAGTTGCGGCGGGACAACAAGGCCGTCGCCCCGGACCGCCTGCTCAAATAGCCGACCACGCGAACGCGCCGGCGGGCGCAATGGAGGGGACCATGGACCTGCGACAGGTGATCCGCGACGTGCCCGACTTCCCCAAGCCCGGCATCCTGTTCAAGGACATCACGCCGGTGCTCGAGAATCCGGCCGCCTTCGCCAACGCGGTCGCCGGCCTGCGCGACCTGCTGTCGGGCATGCCCTGCGACCGGCTCGCCGCCATCGAATCCCGCGGGTTCGTGTTCGGCGCGCCGCTGGCCCTGTCGTACGGCCTGCCGCTGGCCCTGGTGCGCAAGCAGGGCAAGCTGCCGGCCGCCACGCGCGCGGTGACCTACGCGCTGGAATACGGCACCGCGACCATCGAGGCGCACCTGGACAGCTTCCGCGCCGGCGAACGTGTCGTCATCATCGACGACCTGCTGGCCACCGGCGGCACCGCGGCCGCCGCCGCGCAGCTGGTGCGCGAAGCGGGCGCCACGGTGGCGGGCTTCCTGTTCCTGGTCGAGCTGGATTTCCTGCAGGGCCGCGCGCGGCTGGAGGCCGACGGGCCGGTGTTTTCCCTTGTGCGGTTCGCGTGACCGGTCTTAATTGAACCGCTTGCTTTGATTGGTTCGGTGCCCCCGTAGCTCAGTTGGATAGAGCACCAGATTCCTAATCTGGGGGTCGCAGGTTCGATCCCTGTCGGGGGTACCAACCAAAGAAACGACCGGCCTCACCGCGCCAGCACCCCGTCTTCACCCGACGCACCGACCGCGCGGATTCCCTTCGCCGCCACTTCCGGCACGCCGTTCCAGAACCACAGGTCGAAGTAGCGCGTCTGCGCCCGCGGCGAATAGAACGTTTCGAAGTGTTTGACGAACGCTTCCGGGAAGATCGGCAGGTGGGGGGCGTACCAGTTCACCTTGCGGAACGGCTCCTGCCCGCGCGGCACCAGCCACATCTTGATGCGGCCGTCGCTGATCGCGCGGTAGGTCGAAGGGGAGAGGTCGCGTCCCGACAGCGACGAGTCCATCACCGAGATGGGGTCGATCAACACCGGGTTGTCGCTGAAGGCCAGCAGCGCGCGAGGCCAGGTGCTGCGGAACGAAACGTTTTCGCCGCCGCAGGCCATGGCCATCGTCAGACCGTCGTACCGCGCCATGATGCCGCGCACGTCCTTCGCCAGTTCCGGCTGCTGGGCCAGCTGCCAGTCCAGCAGGCGCACCGCGCGGTATTCGTTCACGGTGCCGGCCAGGATCAGCGTCAGGCCGAACGCGACGGCAGCGCCGGAACGCGCCCGCGGCCGCCAGTCGAAACCCTCGTCGTGGAGCCGTTGGAGCAGGCGCCCCAGCACGTAGATCGTCGGCAACGCCAGCGGCAGCAGGTGCACCATGCCGGCGCCCGGCTTCGAGGCCAGGACCAGCAGCGCCGGCAGCACGGCTCCCAGCGACAACAGCAGCATCCCTTCTTCGGTGCCCCGCCAGCGGCGCCAGCCCGCCAGCAGCAGCACCAGCGCCAGTGGCAGCACCAGCGCCGCCGCGTAGCCCAGATCCAGCGCCAGGAATTCGGAGGTCAGTCCATGGTGGATCGCGTTGCGCAACCAGGCCAGGTAGTGGGTCAGCGACACCTGGTCGTTGAACGCGAACGGCAGGGCCGCCACCACGAACGCACCGGCCAGCGCACCCGCTGTTGAACGCCAGCCCTGGCGCGTGGCCAGCAGCGCCACCACCGGCACGAAGTAGAGCAGGCCGTGCAGCTTCAGATTCACCGCGAACCCGGCGGTCGCCGCGAAGGTCAGCAGCGCCAGCCAAGGGCGCAGGCGAGCCGCACCGAACAGGCCCAGACCCACCGCGAACAGCATCAGCGCGTCAGGCCGCACGACATAGACCGCGAATCCCTGGGCCCAGAAATACATGGCCGCACCCGCCGTCAGCGCCACGGCCATCGTGTCTCGGCGATGGCGGGCCAGCGACGCGTAGAGCAGCAGCAGGCTGCCGACCGCGCCCAGCGCCGAGGCCAGCTTCACCGCGGCCAGGGAAGGGCCGAGCACCTTGAGGAAAAGGCCGTTGGTGAGGAACACCGACGGCCCGTAGAGAACGCTGTACCGCTCGGCGGCGTCGAACGGCGTGTAGAGGGGGTGTCCATGGCTGACCAGCCACGAAAGGGTGGACACCACCGGTTCGACTTCGCCGGCGAACCCCTCCAGCCCGACGTACCAGGCGGCGATGCCGGCGAACACCACCAGCAACGCCACCGACACGGCCCAGGCATGGGCCGGCCGCCAGCGCACCGACGCCGGAACGGGGCGCCGACCCGGCAACAGCCAGACCGCAAAGAACAGCGCGAAAGCCGCGACCATGTTCCGGGCGAAGAAAATGATGATATCCAGAAAACCCTGTAACATCGTGCTTCGGCATTCACCCCCGGACGTCGCCTGCCAGGCCGCGAAACGGATCAAGCGCGCCCAGGAGAACCAGGGCGCATATATTTCGCCGCATCATGACAGAAGTGTCCCGAAAGTCAATTGCCTATATCGCAAATCAAATAATGATAATAATTTACCAATACCGATCAAAGGGTTGGTCAAGTTCCCAGACGATCCGCGGGGCCGGCGCCGGTCAACCGCACGAACCCGTTGTCCGCCAGATTCTGCACATAAAGGCACACCCGGCGGGCCAGATCCTCGTCATCGCCGGGAGCGGCCGCACGGGCCGTCGCCAGCAGGTCGCGCACCGAGCGCCGGCCGTCCATCGCCGCCCACAGCGCCGAACCGCGCGCTTCCAGCGGCACCCGCACGTATCGCTTCGCCGGCCCGAGCCGGGGCTGGATCAACTGTCCCCAGAGGCGGTCGCGGTACCGCGGGACCAGCAGCACGATGTTGCCGGTCCCGGAGTCCGGTTCGCATTCCACGGCGTGGCGCGGCACCAGATCCAGATAGTCGACGCCCTGCCACGGCGACGGCTTGTCGTGCGCCGCGCGCGGCCTCAGCTTCTTCCAGTCCCATCGTCCGCCGGCCATCGTTTCCGCCTGTCTGCGGCGTTCACCGCTGTTTTCCGCTGATTCACTCGTTTCCAATTGCGCGTGGCCGCGCTACATTGGCGTCGCATCGCCGTCCGTGTCCCGACGGCGCAAGGGGAGAAGCGCATGGAAATCCCGATCCGCGACCGCTGGCTGGCCGCCATCTGCTACCTGTCGTTCATGGTGCTGCTGCCCATGCTCAGCGCCAACCGCAGCCCCTTCCTGAACCGGCATTGCCGGCAGGGGTTCGCCCTGTTCTTCGTCGAAGTCGTGGGGGCGCTCTTCATCCTGATCATCGACGCCACCATCGGCCGCATACCGCTGCTCGGTTTCCTGGTCACCATCATCCTGCGCTTGGCGTTCTTCCTCGTCATCCTCGGCGTCTCGGTGATGGGCTTCACGCGCGCGCTGTTCGGCGAGACGTGGCGGGTTCCGTACCTCGACGAGCTCGCCGAACGCATCCCGTTCGGGGACTGAGCCACGCAGCTTCGGCAGCCGCCGCCGTCCGCGACGGGGCATCCCGGCAAACCACGCATCCGTCAAATCCAGACATCCCAGCGCCTTGCCGGCGCGCGTTCACGTATTGCGCATAATGTATATTATGTTAAGTAGACATTATTGCGCCCTGCGGGACCCGAGTCGCCGTCGTCAGCCGACAAGCTGCTCCAGCTTGTCGCGGATCCTGTCTTCGTTCACGGCCCCCATCAACGAATCGACCACGCGCCCGCCCTTGAAGAACAGCAGCGCCGGGATGCTGCGGATCCCGAGTTCGCCGGCGGACACCGGCTGGTTCTGGATGTCCATCTTGCCGACGATGACCCGGCCGTCGAATTCGGCGGCCAGCTTTTCGATGGTTGGCGTCAGCGCCTTGCACGGTCCACACCACGGCGCCCAGAAATCGACGAGCACCGGCTGCGGGTTGTGCATCACGGCGGTCATGAACTCGGCGTCGGTGAATTCCCGCAGATGGGTCGACATGATTCAATCCTTTCGGGGGCGCGCCGTCCGCGGGCGCGCCGGGCCCGGTTGACGGCAGAGTTCCAGGATGGTCTTTTCGATGACGAGTTCCGGCTTGAGCGGAGAACCCTTGAGTTGACGGTCGGCTTCGAGCGCCGTGGTCAGCCCGCGGGCCAGTCCCTCGACGCCCATGCCGCGCACCATGGGCTCCAGGAAACGGAAGCTGTACGGATTCTGGGCCGACAGCGAGGCGATTTCGCCGTCGCGCAGCCCTTCCTCGCGGCAGGCGGCCAGGAGGGCCCCCTTGCGGATGCGGGCCAGGAGCAGGGGGGCTATTTCGTGGGCGCTGCGCCCCCACTCCGCCAGGCGGAACCAGGTGTGGAGGACTTCGGCGGCGCGACCCGGCTCCAACGCGGCGGTGATCTCGTAACCCTCGAGCGCGGCCTGGTCCATGATGATCTCGCCGAGTTCATCGGCCGACAGCGCGCGGCCGCGATCTTCAACCATGAGAGCAAGTTTGTCGATTTCACTCTTGAGACTCATGAGGTCGTTCCCGACCAGTTCGACCAGCAGGCGCGCCTGATCGGCGGCCAGCGGCAGGTTTTCCTTCTGGGCCGCTTTCAGGACCCACTGCATCAGCGCTTCGCCGGTCGGCGGGGAAAAATCGAAGTACCAGCCCTCGGACTGGCAGAGCTTGACCCAGCGCTTGCGCTTGTCGGCCTTGTCCGAGGACATGATCAGGATCGTCTCGGGAACCGGGCGGGCCAGGTACTTTTCCAATGCCGCCTGGCTGTCCGCGTCGCTGACGCAGTGGTCGGCCTGCTTCAGCCAGATGACCTGGATGCGGCCCAGCATGGGCAGCGCCAACGCCTGCTGCACGACGCGCGCGATGGGCGCCTGGTCGCCGCGAAAGACGTGGTAGTTGAAGGCGGCGCCCGAGGCGCCCAAGGCGTCCTTCCGGATCTTTTCGACCACGCCTTCGATGCGCAGCGTGTCGTCGCCCGCCAGCAGATAGACCGGTCGGAACTTCCCGGTCTTCAGATCCTCGCGCACGAGGTCCTGAAAACCGGGATCCGCTGCTTCGCCGCGCCCGCCCCGCTGAGCCATCAGATCGCCTGCCTGTCCGGGTTCCTCATGCCGACTGCGCCCCCACCCCTACAAGTCCTCCACCCCTACCAGTCTTCCACCACCTGCGCGAGGATGTCGCGCACGATTTCACCGGCGGCCTCGGTGCGCGCCGATTGTTCCGTCGTGCCCTGCGGATCGTTCAGGACATAGTTGCCCGAACCGCTGAAGGTCCGGCGCTCGAAGATGGTCTCGCCGGTGGCCCTGACGGTGAAGGTCAACTGGACCGCGATCTGGACCTGGTACTCGTTGACCGTCAGGTCGGGTCGCGTGGCCATCTCGCGCAGCAGGTACCGCGTCACCCGGCCGGTGATGACCGAATCGGCCACATCATCGCCGACCACCTTCAGCGTGTTGTCCTGCTGCAGGGCGTTGACGATGGAATCGGTCAATTCGGCGCCGATGTTCGCCTCGGGCGTGTCGTTCTCCAGGAAGGCGACGAAGACGCGCTTGCGGCTCTCCTCGACGCGGCCGCTGCTGGCGGTGTAGACGCCGCAGCCGCTTGCACCCAGGGCAACCAGAACCGTCAACAGAATCGGAACCGACGCCCGGCGCCGCGGACGGTTCACGGCCGGATCCCGTACTGGCGCAGGCGATAACGGAGCTTGTCGCGGTTCAACCGCAACAGGCGCGCCGCCAGGCTTTGATTGCCGTTGGCAGCCTGGTAGGCCTTGCGCACCAGGGCTTCCTCGAACTGAGCCACAAGCACCTCCAGGTCCACGCCGTCTTCCGGCAGGGAGCCGGTCAGGACATCGGACAGCGTCACCGGCAGATCCACCGCGTCGGCGGCCGCCCCGTCACTACCCAACCTGAGATGGGCGCTGGTCAGCGACAATCCCTCCTGCAGCAACACGGCGCGTTCGATCACGTTCCGCAGTTCACGGATGTTGCCTGGCCATCGATAGCCAATCAGCTGTGCCACACCTGATTCGTCGATCCGTTTGAAGTTCTTCTTGAATCGTCCACTGAACTTGCCGAGGAAGAATTCCGCCAGCGGGACGATGTCCTCGAGCCGGGCCCGCAGCGGCGGCACCGTCAGGCGCACCACGTCCAGCCGATAGTACAGATCCTCGCGGAACGTACCCGCCCTGACCTGCGACGCCAGATTGCGGTTGGTGGCCGCGACGATACGCACGTCGACGCCGATGTCCTGCAAACCGCCCACCCGGCGGAACACCATCTTCTCCAGGACGCGCAGCAGCTTCACCTGCACCGTCAGGGCCATTTCCCCGATCTCGTCCAGGAACAGCGTGCCGCCGTTGGCCAATTCGAGCAGGCCGAGCTTCTGCGTCGCCGCGTCGGTGAACGCGCCCTTCTCGTGACCGAACAGTTCGCTCTCCAGCAGGTGCTCGGGCAGCGCCGCGCAGTTGATGTCCAGGAACGGGAAATCACGGCGTGGCGACGACCGGTGGATGAGGTTGGCCACGACATCCTTGCCGACACCCGACTCGCCGTCGATCAGCACGGTCGTGGCGCCGCCGGCGGAGATCCTCCGCACGGTGTCGTAGACCTCGATCATGGCCGGCGACTGGCTCGGCACGACATCGTCGATGCCGCCGAAGAGATCGCTCTGCGTCAGGCGCCGGAAACGGTCCCGGGCCTCTGACGTTGCTTCAAGTCCCTTCTGAACAACAGAAAGCAAGTCCTTGAGCTGGATGGGCTTGGTTGCATAGTCGAAGGCTTCGAGCTTCATGGCTTTGACCGCGGTGTCGGCTTCGCGATGGGCGGTCAGCATGATCACGCAGAGGTGCGGCAGTTTTTCCTTGAGGCTGCCCAGGACCTGCAGTCCGCTCATGTCCGGCAGCATCAGGTCCAGCAGGACCAGATCGGGCACGCGCGAGAACGCTTCCTGCAACCCGTCGGCGCCGCTGGCGGCAGTGCGCACTTCGTAGCCCTCGTCCTCGAGCGTCGACTCCAGGAACAGACGGATGGCCTCTTCGTCGTCGATCACCAGGATGAGCGGCTTCATGAGGTCCTTGCGGGAGGTCGCGGGCCTGACAGGGCTCTCGGAAGCGGGCCCGGACCCGCTCTGGCGGCATTATGCTACGGTCGCTCCGCCGAGGCAAGACGGATCGACGTCCGCGCGCGCGCGGCAACAGGACCGCCTGAAAAGAAGCAGGGCCGCGTTGCCGCAGCCCTGCCGGAACCTCGTCGACGGATCAGATCAGCGGGCGCCTTCGCCCTTGAGAACCACGCTCACGGTGGCCAGCAGGATCTTGAACTCCTGCACGAAACCGGCCGCGTGGATGTACTGGCGATCCAGTTCGATCTTGCGGCGCACCGACTCGATGCCGTCGTCGTAGCCGTTGATGACCTGGGCCAGGCCGGTGATGCCCGGCAGGACCAGCAGACGGTCGCGGTAGAAGGGAATCTCCTTCTCCAGCTGCCGCACGAACACCAGGCGCTCCGGACGCGGGCCGATGATGCTCATCTCGCCGCGCAGGACGTTCAGGAACTGCGGCACTTCATCCAGCCGCGTCTTGCGCAGGAATTTGCCCACCCGGGTGACCCGCACATCGTTCTTGGTGGCCCACTGGGGACCGCCGGCTTCGGCGTGCACGCCCATCGTCCGCAGCTTGAGGACGCGGAACGGACGACCCGGCTGCAGAACCTTGCGCCGATCGCTGCCGTCGTGAGGGGTGCGCGAGCGTCGCCGGTTGATGCCCACGCGCTCCTGCGCGAAGAACACCGACCCGGGCGAATCAAGTTTGATGATCAGGGCCAGCAGCGGCAGGATCAGGCCGAAGGCGCCGAGACCGAGCAGCGCGATCGCGACATCGGAAGCCCGCTTCGCCACCAGGAAGAAGGTTCCCGGAAGCCGCAGCGTGCCCGAATACGCCGGAACGACGGCCAGGCCTTCATGGGGCAGCCCGCCGGGCAGCGCGACCGAAAGCGAAGCCGCAGCGCTGCCGGTGCCGCCCGCGATACCCGCGGGGCCCAGCTGCGCGATCTCATTGCCACCAATCATGACTCGGTTGGACATAAGTACTCACCGTCGAGCGCTGTCGGCGCCATCCGTGGATGCCGAAGCTAGTGATTGTGATGGGCGACCTGAAGTCTGGTCGGAATCCCCCGGTCCCGACCACATCGCCTTTGAACTGGAATCATTGTAAACCGCGCAGGTCAACTTGGCAACAGCAATTTTCGCTTTGGTGCACTTGCGCCCGGGGACTGTCTTTGGCCTTCCCGGTTGCCTAAACGCACAATCGCCCCCATATTGGAGGCTCTTCGTAAGTGGTGCATCGTCAACGGGTTTTGCGGAATGGAAAGACGACTGTCATGCGTCAGCCGCGACATTGGATTGCCCGCACCTTTCTGGTGGTCGCCGCGACCGCCGTGGTCTACGTGGCTGGCGCCGCCATCATCGGCTGGGATGACCTGCGCGGCCACCTCGGCGCCTTCTCCACGCCGCTCCTGCTGCCCCTGGCCGGGCTGTCGCTGGCCAACTACCTGCTGAGGTATCTGCGCTGGGAGATTTTCCTGCGACGCCTGGATGTCCGCATCCCGCTTCGTGCTTCGATGATCCTCTATTTCGCCTCGTACCTGATGGTCATCACCCCGGGCAAGATCGGCGAGGTGTTCAAGGCCGGCCTGCTGCGCGAACGATTCGCGACTCCCCTGGCCCGCGGCGTGCCGATCGTGCTGGCCGAAAGGGTCTACGACTTCCTGGCCGTCCTCCTGCTGGCGGCCGTCGGACTCAGTTTCTGGCCCGGCCCGCTGGTCGGCCTGCGCGGCGGCCTCGCCGCCGCCGCTGCCGTGCCGGTCCTGCTGGCCCTGTTCCAGGTGCGGCCGATTCGGGAACGCCTGCTGGCCCGCCTGGCGGCCCGCCCCCAGCTGGCCCGCTTCCGGGATGGGCTCGAGGGCGCCACCACGTCGCTGGGCCGCCTGCTCAGCCCGGCCGACGCCGCCTGGGCCGTCACCCTGTCGACCGTGGCCTGGGCCTGCGAGTGCGTCGGCATGTGGCTGGTCTGCCGGGGGCTGGGCCTGGACGTGCCGCTGGGACAGGCGTGTTTCATCTATGCGGCCGGCACGCTCGTCGGCTCCCTGAGTTTCCTGCCCGGCGGGCTCGGCGGAACGGAAGCGACCATCGTCTGGCTTCTGGGCAAGGTGGCGGTAGCCGGTCCGCCGGCGGCGGCGGCGGCGATCATCATCCGGATCTTCACCCTGTGGCTGGCGGTGGTGGTGGGGCTGGCCTTCTGGGTCCCGTCGCGGCGGCTTCTGCTGGGACGGACCACGACGGCGGCGGATCTTCCCGCCGGCGGCACGGGCTGAGCCATGCCTTCCGGCCGGGCCACAACGAAAACCGGCCGCGCGTGATGACGGCGCGGCCGGCTCCGATGTCATCGGCGCCCGCTCAGTTGGTCTGGTTCAGCGCCACGTAGACCGCCGCCAGCGCCGCCGCCGTGCCCAGCAGGAACTTGAAGCTGTTGGCCACCTTCCCGGGCCTCGACAAGGTCACGTCCAGCGTGTCGCCCGGATGAATCAACGGGTTGCCCGCCGGATCGCCTTTCTCCAGATACGCCCGCAGATTCACGACCCGCGCCAGGTCCACCTCGCCCGCCGTGTGCACCCACAGGATCTTCTTCATGTCCGCGTCTGCGGTGGGCGCACCGGCCAGCATGAGCACATCCATCAGCGGGGTCGGTTCATCCACCAGCACGATCGACGGCACGCCCACGCCACCGAACACCTTGACGCCGCGCTCGGCAGGCACTCCCGAAACGCCGTCGGCCAGGGACGGGATCACGAGCGTATCGCCGTCCCGCAAGGCGAGCGTCGGAAAGTCTTCGCCCTCGAGGATGCGCGACAGATCCATCGCCACCGTGCCCGCCTGCCCGGCCTCTTCACGGATCACGCGCGCCTTGCGGAGATCCGCCGACTTGAGCGGACCGCCCGCCGCGCGCAGCACGTCCCAGACCGAAGGATGGTCCGGGAAATCGTGCATGCCCGGCTGCCCAACCTGCCCGAGCACATAGACGCGGAAGGAAGCCGCTTCGGCCCGGCTCAACACGACGGCGTCCAGCGTCGGCGCGATCAGGCGCAGCCGCTGCTTCATCAGCACGCCGGCTTCGCCGAGCGATAAACCGGTCAGACGCACTTCGCCCACCTGGGGGATGTCGACGCTGCCGTTCTGATCGACCACCAGCGCCCGATCCAGATCCGGGCGGCCAGGCACCACCATCTGCAGCACGTCTCCCGGACGGATGACGTCGCCGACCGCGCCCGTCTGCGCCGGCGCGGCGCCCGGCGCCGCCAGCAGGGCCAGGAAAGCCAACGCCAGCATCAGCCGGCGACCCTGTTCCTTGGTGTACGAAGTCATGAGCACGCCTTTCCACCGCCGCCGGCCTGTGCCCGCGTTCTGTACCAGTCCACGGTCCGCCGCAGCCCCTCGTCGAGATCCACTTTGCCGGCATAACCCAGGTGTTCGCGGGCCAGACTGATATCCGCCTGCGAGTGTTTCACGTCGCCCGCGCGGGCCGCGTCGTACTGCGGCTCCGCTTCGGATCCGACCAGAGCCCGGATCTTCAGGCAGAGGTCGGTCACCGTGATGCGCCCGCCCAGAGCGATGTTGTAGGAGCGCCCACCAGCCGTGCCCGGCGCCGCACATGCCGCCAGGTTCGCTTCGACCACGTTCTCGACGAAAGTGAAGTCGCGCGACTGCGTGCCGTCGCCGTGGATCACCGGCGCCTGTCCGTCCAGGAACGACGTGATGAATTTCGGCACCACGGCCGCGTACTGGCTCTGCGGATCCTGGTGGGGACCGAAGACGTTGAAATAGCGCAGGCCGATCGTGCTCAGTCCATAGAGGTTGTTGAACACCGCGCCGTACATCTCGCCCACGCACTTGTTCACCGCGTAGGGCGACAACGGCCGCACGGGCATGCCTTCGTGCTTGGGCAACTCGATCGTGTCTCCATAGACAGAACTGCTCGCGGCGAACACGACGCGGCGCACACCCTGACGGTGCGCGCCCCAGAACACGCGCAGCGTGCCCCCCACGTTGTGCTCGTCGCTGGCCAGCGGATCGACCACGCTGCGCGGCACGCTCGGCAGCGCCGCCTGATGGAACACGCAGTCCACGCCGCGGCAGCAGGACTCGACCGTTTCCAGGTCGGTGATGCTGCCTTCGACCAGTTCGATCCGTCCGGTCGCGTCGTCAAGATTGGCGCGCCGCCCGGTCGACAGGTTGTCCAGCACGATCACCTCGTGGCCGGCCGCGGCAAGCGTCTTGGCCACGTGCGAGCCGATGAAGCCGGCGCCGCCGGTCACGAGGTATCTGGTCTTGCTCACATTCATCCTTCCGATCGCCTACAGCCGGGTCAGGTCGGGATGCTGCATACCCTTCAGCGCGTTGCGGCTGTCGATGACCAGCGGCCCGGCGCCCAGAAGGATCTTGTGATCGACACCGGGGTGCGGCGTCACGATGACCGCGGCGTCGAATCCCGCCAGCCCGGCCTTCGACCAGTCCTTCAGCTGCTCGCCGTGGATGCCGGCCGGCAGCGCCGGCACGTGCGGATCGTACCACGACACTTCGGCGCCGCCCTTGTTCAGCAGTTCGATGATGTCCAGGGCCGGCGACTCGCGGATGTCGTCGATCGCCGGCTTGTAGGCCACGCCCACGACCAGCACGCGGCTGCCGTTGACGGCCTTCTTGCGGCCGTTGAGCGCCTGTGCGACCAGGTTCACCACGTGCTTCGGCATGGCGCCGTTGATCTGGCCGGCCAGCTCGATGAACTTCGCCTCGGAGCCGGCCTGCTTCGCCTTCCAGGACAGGTAGAACGGATCGATGGGAATGCAGTGGCCGCCCAGACCCGGGCCCGGATAGAAGGGCATGAAGCCGAACGGCTTGGTCGCGGCGCCGGAGATCACTTCCCACACGTCGATGTCCATCGCCTTGCACATCAGCGCGATCTCGTTCACCAGACCGATGTTCACGCTGCGGAAGGTGTTCTCCAGCAGTTTGACCGTTTCGGCCACGCGCACCGACGACACCGGCACCACCGTGTTCATCACCTGGCTGTACAACGTGCGCGCCACCTCGGTGCAGGCCGGCGTCACGCCGCCGACGACTTTCGGGATGTTGATCGTCGTGTAGGTGGCGTTGCCCGGATCGACGCGCTCGGGCGAGAACGCCAGGAAGAAGTCCTTGCCGACCTCCAGGCCGTCCTGGCTCAGGATGGGCAGAATGACCTCTTCGGTCGTGCCCGGATAGGTCGTGCTCTCGAGGATGACCAGCATCCCGGCGTGCATGCTCGCCGAAATCGAGGCGACCGCCGCCTGGATGTAGGTGATGTCCGGATCACGCGTCTTGCCGAGCGGCGTCGGCACACAGATGTTCACGCAGTCGACGTTGGCCAGCTCCGAGAAATCGGTGGTCGCGCGCAGACCTCCCGGCTTGACCGCTTCGGCCAGCTCGGCATCGCTGATGTCGATGATGTAGCTGCGCTTCTGGTTGATCTGGGCCACCTTCTCGGCGGCGAGATCGAAACCGACGACTTCGAAACCGGCCTTGGCGTAGGCGACGGCCAGCGGCAACCCGACATAGCCGAGGCCCAGCACGCTCAGGCGCGCCTTCCGGTTCTTCAATTTCTCGATCAGTGCCTGCTGTTGCATGGGACACCTCTTGGACTGGATGGCACACTGTCACCCGACGCCTCGGGGACAGGCGCCGGCATCGTGACGGGTTCGTGCATAGGTTCATCGGCTTGTCCGGCGCGGACTTAAAGGGAGAGCGGCGGACTCCCGGCGGGCCCGCCATCATCGCTCCCCACCTGGCGGAACGACGCCCGCAATCCCTGCATCTCGCGCCGTATCTCACGCAATCCCACTAATTTATAATACAACCGGCGCATGACCGAAAGGGCGAAAATGGCGACCAAAACCAAGATGGCCACCCGGTAGACAGGGTTCAGACCCGCCCCGTGGGACCGGAACAAGCCGTCGAAGGCCCTGCCGAACACGAGAATCAACGCCAGGAAGATCGCCTGCAGGGTGGCCTGCAACATGCCCAGAGCCAGATCCTCCCGCAGCCGAAGGTACTGGCGCAACGGGAAATCGCCGGGGGCCCCTTCGCTGAACCGCGAAGCGAACCGGGTGCTTGTTCTAGGGGATTTCTTCGAAATCAGCATCGCTGACTTCCTGGTCGGACAGGTTGTCGAACCGGCCTGTTTCGGCCGCGTGCCGACTTTCACGGGTCCGCGCGGAGCCCGCGCGCCAGGCGCGCAGGAAACCACGGGCGACCAGGAGCGCCGACAGCAGAAGAAAAATGCGCAACAGTGCGGTCATGGCTCACGACGCGGAGTTGGGGTGGTACGCCCGGCGAGATTCGAACTCACGACCTTCTGCTCCGGAGGCAGACGCTCTATCCAGCTGAGCTACGGGCGCACCTAGGTGCCGTATAATGGGACATTCGGCCCGGGCAGTCAAACACCGGTTGCTCAGATCGACGGCGATCGCGCGAGAAGCTCCCGCGCGTAGGCGACCTGCGAGACTGGCGGCGGCGCTTCGGCGGCCGTCCCGCCCAGCAGGCGCGCCACTTCGTCGACCCGGCTCTCGGCCGCCACTTCGTCCAGCGACAGCACGGTCCGGCGGCCGCGGATCGCCTTGCGAACCACCCAGTGCCGGTCGCCGCGCACGGCCACGGTCGCCAGATGGGTGATGCACAGGACCTGCCTGTTGGCGGCCAGTCGGGCCAGCAGTTCGGCGACCGGGCGCGCGTTGTCCATGCCCAGCCCGGCATCGATCTCGTCGAACAGCAGCAGCGGCCGCTCGGCCTGACGGTCCGCCAGGACAGACAGGCCCAGATAGATCCGCGACCGTTCGCCGCCCGAGGCGATCGTGCCCACCTCGCCCGGCGCTTCGCCGCGGTTGGTGCGCACCCGCAGGCGCACCACATCGGCCCCGTTGCCGGTCAACCGGCAGCGACCGCCGTCCAGTTCCACCGGTCCGGATGCGTAGAGATCGGGCTCTATCTCGAACCGCAGTTCCAGATCGGGCAGTGCCAGCGGACGGATCAGTTCACCGGCCCGCCGGGCCACCTCGGGCGCGCCTTCGCGCCGCCGAATGCGCAGTAGGGATGCGGCCCGGGCGGCATCCGCCGCGGCAGCCTTCAGTCCGTCCTCCAGTGCGCGCACGTCGTCGGCCGCGCCGCGCTGCCGGTCCAGCTGCAGGGCCAATTCGTCGCGAAGCGCGATCAGCCCCGGAACATCCCGCTGGTACTTGCGCACCAGTGCCTGGTACTGCGAACGCCGTTCTTCCCACTCGTCCAAACGGGCCGGATCCACGTCGAGCCCGTCCGCGAACCGCTGCAGGTCGGCCGCGGCTTCGTTGACGGAGGCCTCGGCGTCGCGCACCAGCCGCACGACCGCGCCCAGGCGCGCGCTGGCGTGTTCGAGAGGCACCAGGGCCTTCTCGGCCGCCCCGAGCAGCTGCCGGGCCGCAGGCTGCCCTTCGGTCAATGCTTCCAGCGCGCGGGCAGCCGCTTCCAGCAGGCCGCGCGCGTTGCGGCCGACACCCAGGTCCTCGTCCAGTTGTTCGGATTCGCCTTCGCGCAGCCGCATTTCCGACAACTCGCGATGCTGGAAGCTCCAGACCTCCTGCTGCCGCCGCGCGAAATCCGCTTCGCGTTGACGTTCGGCCAGCTTGGCGGCGGCGGCCTGGTGCGCGGCCACGGCCGCGCGCATCGCCGCCAGCTCCGCGTCCAGCCCGAGCGCCGCATCCAGGAACTCGCGGGCGAACGCCGGGCGTCCCAACTGGCGCTGCTGGTCCTGGCTCTGGATCGCCACGAGCCGGCCGCCGATGTCCTCGAGCATCGCCTGCGACGAAACCAGTCCGTTGATCAGCACGCGGCCGCGCCCCTCGCGCCGCAGTTCTCGACGCAGCACCAGCACGCCGTCGGCGCCGACCCGGATGCCCATGGCCGAGCACGCGGCCAGCGCGGCATCGTTGCCGTCCAGTTCGAAGACACCCTCGACCCACGCCAGGTCCTCGCCCTCGCGGATCAGTTTCGCGTCGGCCTTGCCCCCGCCCAGCAGGGAAAGCGCGCCGGCGATGAGCGATTTTCCCGCGCCGGTCTCGCCGGTCAGCATGGTCAGACCGGGCTCCAGCGGCAGGACGACCTCGTCCACCAGCGCCAGATGGGCCACCCGCAGCTCGCGCAGCATCATCGCCCTTTCTGTTCGCGCCGGCGTGGTCCGCCCCAGTTCAGCTTGTGCCGCATGACGCGGTAGAAGCTGCTCTGCGGGAACTTGACCAGCCGCACGCGGGCTTCCGCGACACCGAAGACAAGGTGGTCGCCGTTCGCCAGCAGACAGGTCTCCTGCCCATCCGCCGTCAGAACCGCTCCCTCGCCGGTATTCAGCAGAATGATCTCGATGGCCGTGGATTCGGGCACCACCAGCGGCCGCATGCCCAGCGCATGGGGGCAGATCGGGGCGATCAGCAGGCACGGCACGGCGTTCTGGCAGATGGGCCCGCCGGCCGACAGATTGTAGGCCGTCGATCCGGTGGGCGTGCTGACGACCACGCCGTCGCCCAGGAAATGGCCCAGCGAATCACCGTCCAGTCGCAGCTCCATCTCCAGTGCGCGCGGCAGCGGCCCCATGTTGATCACCAGGTCGTTCAGCGCCGTCAGGCTGTCCTGCTCCTGCCCGTCGCGCAGCACCCGGCAAACGACCTGGGTGCGGTCCTCGAGATGGAAATCGCCCGCCACCAACTGAGCGAAAGCCCGCTCGAGTTCCGGCAACGGGATGTCCGTCAGATAGCCCAGCGAACCCAGGTTCACACCCAGCAGCGGCACCTCCGTGCCATCCAGCGCGCGGGCCGCGCGCAACATCGTGCCGTCGCCACCGAACGCGACGATCACATCGGCGGCGGCAACCAGTTCCCCGGTGTCCAACAGGGGGACGTCGGCTGGAACCACGCCGGCCAGCTCGCGTGCCGCCAGTACCCGCACACCATGGCCGCGGCAGGCTGACACCGCTGTCGCGATGGCCGGAGGCAACTCCGGCTTCGCAGCGTTGCCCAGGACGCCGACCACGCGCAGCGGCGGGCTTCGGTGTCCGGGGGTCAAGACGCGCTCCCGGCGCGCGAGCCGCCGGCGCGGGTTTCGGCGAGCCTGCCGGCGACCCTTTCGGCGAGCGAGGCCGCGTCCAGGCCCATGTCCGCCAGCAGTTCGGCGCGCGTCGCGTGTTCCTGGAACGCGTCCGGAATGCCCACGCAGGTCACGTGCGGCGGGCTGATCTCCTCGTGCGCGGCCGCCCATTCCAGCACCCCGGCCCCGAAGCCGCCCAGCACGGTGTTCTCTTCCAGCGTGAACACTTCGCGATGGCGCCGCCAGACATCGCACAGCACGGCTTCGTCCAGCGGCTTGACGAACCGCATGTCCACGACCTCGACTTCGAAACCACGCCTGGCCAGCAGGTCGGCCGCGGCCAGCGCCGGGTAGACCAGCGAGCCCACCGCCAGCAGGCAGGCGTCGGCGCCGCTCCGCAGGGTTTCGGCGGTGCCGATCGGCAGCGGCAGCGGCGGTCCATCCAGCGCCAGACCCCGGCCGGCGCCGCGCGGATAGCGCAGCGCACTCGGACCGTCTTCACGCGCGAGCGCCGTGGCCAGCATGTGCCGCAGCTGGTCCTCGTCGCGCGGCGCCATCACCATCATGCCGGGCACCATGCGCAGGAAGGTCAGATCGAAGACGCCGTGATGGGTGGGTCCGTCCTCGCCCACCACACCGCCGCGGTCGACCGCGAACACCACCGGCAGGTGCTGCAGGGCCACGTCGTGGATGATCTGGTCGACGGCCCGCTGAAGAAACGTCGAATAGATGGCCACGACCGGCTTCGCCCCATCGCAGGCCAGGCCAGCGGCAAAGGTTACGGCGTGCCCCTCGGCAATGCCCACGTCATGGCAGCGTCGAGGCTGTTCCGCACGCAGCCGATCCAGACCCGTGCCCGACGGCATCGCGGCGGTGATACCGTGGATGCGCGGGTCGGCCGCCGCCATCCCGCAGAGCGTGTCGCCGAAGACATCGGTGTACGAAGGCACCGTCGGCGCCACGATCTTGATGCCTTCGGACTTGTCGAACTTGCCCACGCCGTGGTAGCGCTGCCCATCCTGTTCGGCGAAGCGGTAGCCCTTGCCCTTCTCGGTGATCAGGTGGATCAGGATCGGGCCCTTCACCTGCCGCACGGCCTGCAGCGTGCTGACCAGCAGAGGAAGATCGTGACCGTCCAGCGGACCGTAGTACTTGAAGCCCAGTTCCTCGAACAGGATGGTCGGCACGACCAGCTGCTTCAGGCTCTCCTTGATGCGTCCGGCCAGCACCTGCGCCTTGCTGCCGTGCGGGATCTTTCCCAGCAGATCCCAGATGTCCGCTTCCAGGCGCAGGTAGCTGCGTCCGCTGGTGATCCGCGTCAGGTACTTCGAGATGGCGCCCACGTTGGGCGAAATGCTCATCTTGTTGTCGTTCAGGACGACGATCAGGTTGGTGCCCAGCTGGCCCGCGTTGTTCAGGCCTTCGTAGGCCAGGCCGCCGGTCAACGCGCCGTCGCCGACCACCGCGATCACGGCGTTGTCGTCGCCCCGCGCGTCGCGGGCGGCGGCATACCCCACCGCCGCGCTGATCGCCGTGCTGGCATGACCGACGCCGAAAGTGTCGTGGATGCTCTCGCTGCGCTTCGGGAAGCCGGAGACGCCGCCCTGGCGTCGCAGCGTGTCGAAGCCGGCCAGCCGGCCGGTGAGCAGCTTGTGGCCGTAGGCCTGGTGGCCGACATCCCAGACGATCTTGTCGCGCGGTGACGAGAAGACCCGGTGCAGGGCCACCGTCAGTTCGACGACGCCCAGGCTGGCGCCCAGATGCCCGCCGGTTCGCGACACCGACGAGATGATCTGTTCGCGCAATTCGGCGCACAGGCGGGTCATTTCCTCGCCCGTCAATTTCTTGATATCCTCAGGCCCGCCGATACCGGTCAGGATCCCGCCCATGTCGCCTTCTTTCACTGGCCGTTTTCACTGGCCTTCCCACAGTGGCCGGTCACCAGCGCCGCGGTGGCCGACATTCGCCCAGACTAGCGCGGCCCCGGGCTGGCGGCCACCGCGAACAACGCCCCGAACAGGATCCCGGCCGCGACGTGCGCCGGGTGGTGCGTCAGAGGATCCAGGAAGCCCGCCACCCTTCGCCGCAGTTCGCCGGCCGCCGGCTCGGTCGTCACGATCGCATGCACGATCTCGCGCTGCCGCGTCGCCGCCAACCGCAGTTTGACCGTGTCGTGGACTGCGACCACGGCCAGCACCAGGGCGAACGAGGCCTCGCTCGACCGCCAGCCGCGGTGGATCACCATCAGGGTCAACAGGCAAGACAGCACGGCCGCCGGCAGGCTGGGGGCCCCATAGCCCTGGAACAGCGCGGCCGGCGCCGGACGCCGGGCCACCGCCGAGTACAGCGTGAACTTGGCGCCCTGTCCCGCCACAGCGCACACCCCCACCAGCGCCCAGATCGGCCACTCGCCCACCGTATTCCCCCGCACGGCTCGGCCGGACCGTCAGCGGTCCCGCCGCCACATCATGGCGCCCAGTTCCAGCAGGCGCTCCCGGGCCGGTCCGGCCGGCAGCGCCTTCGTCAGATCAGCCAGACCCTTCTCACCCAGCCGGCGCGTGCGCCGCGTGGCGGCCTCCAGGCCTTCAACCCGTACCCAGGTCGCCTTCCCTGCGGCCGCGTCCTTGCCCGCGGTCTTACCCAGTTCGCCCGCCGTGCCGGTCACGTCCAGCAGATCGTCGGCCCCCTGGAACGCGAGCCCCAGATGGAGAGCCGCCGCTTCGACCGCGGCCACCGTGCGCGCCGTGGCGCCGCCCAGCAGGGCGCCCCCGGCCAGCGCCGCTGCCAGAAGCCGGGCCGTCTTGCCCAGGTGGATGCTGCGGACCGCGGCCGCGGTCACCGCGAGGCCTTCCGCCTCCAGATCGGCCTGCTGCCCGCCCACCATGCCGCCGGGACCCACCGCGGCCGCGACGCGCGCGACCAGAGGCCCGCCCAGCGGCCCACCGCCCAGGGCCAGCAGCTCGAATCCGCGCGCCTGCAGGCCGTCGCCCGCCAGGATGGCCGTCGCTTCGCCGAAGACGACGTGGCAGGTGGGCCGTCCGCGGCGGAGCACGTCGTCGTCCATCGCCGGCAGATCGTCGTGGATCAGCGAATAGGTATGAACCATCTCCAGGCCCGCGGCCGCCCGCAGCGCCTCCGCGCGCGTCACCACCGGTCGGCGCCGTCCCGCCACCGCGTCATAGGTCCACAGGAGCAGAACCGGACGCAGGCGCTTGCCGCCGCCCAGCAGGCTGTGGGCCATCGCCTGCCGCAGACGCGGTGGCACGCCTCCGCCGGCCCGCAATTCCGCGGCCAGTGCCTTTTCGACGGCCTTCTGTTCGCGTCGCAGTTCCCGCGCCAGTTCCGCCTCAGGCATCGACGCCCTCCGCCCGCGCGAACGCCTCCCAGGTGTTCTCCAGCAGCATGGCGATGGTCATCGGTCCGATGCCTCCCGGAACCGGCGTCAGCGCCCCGGCTCGACCGCGTACGGCCGCTTCGTCCACGTCGCCCACCAGGCGCTGTCCGCCGGTACGCGTCGGATCGGCGATGCGGTTGATGCCGACGTCGATCACCACGGCGCCCTCGCCGATGGCATCGGCTCCCAGCGCGCGCGGCACGCCCATCGCGGCGATCACGATATCGCAGGACGCAGTCACCGCCGCGAGGTTACGCGTCGCCGAGTGGCACATCGTCACCGTGGCGTCGCCCATGGCGCCCTTGAGCGACAGCAACAGGCTCACCGGACGCCCCACGATGACGCTCCGGCCGACCACCGCCACCGTCCGTCCCGCGGTCGTGATGCCGTAGTGCTCGAGCAGCCGCAGGATGCCCTTCGGCGTGCAGGGGACGAAGCGCGGCTTGCCGGCCACCAGCAGCCCCAGATTCACGGGATGGAATCCGTCGACGTCCTTGCGCGGGTCCACCGCCAGCAGGACCGCCTCCTGGTCGATGCCTTTCGGAAGCGGCAGCTGAACCAGGATCCCGTCGATGGCCGGATCGGTGTTCAGCTGCGCGATCAGCGACAGCACCTGCGCCTGCGGCGTCGAGGCCGGCAGGCAGTGCGTCACGTGGTGGAATCCGACCTCGTCGCAGCCCTTGCCCTTGTGGCTGACATACACGGCCGAAGCCGGATCGTCGCCCACGAGCACGACCGCCAGACCGGGCCGTCGCGGCGCCGACGCAACCTTGCCCTTGAGGACCGAGAAGACCGCGTCGCGCACCGGCGCGCCCTTGAGCATCAGCGTTTCCACTCCGCCTCCCGGATTCCGTCCGCACCGCCGGGGTCACACGCACCCTAGCGGGCCACCGCCGTCGCCCGCGTCTCGCGGATCACCATGATCCGGATCTGGCCGGGGTATTCCAGTTCCGCCTCGATGCGGCGGCTGACTTCCTCGGCCAGCAGCGCCGCTTCGGCATCGGACACCTTCGTGTGGTTGACCATCACGCGCACTTCGCGTCCGGCCTGGATGGCATACGACTTCTCGACGCCTTCGAAGCTCTCGGCGATCTTCTCCAGGTGTTCCAGACGCTCGACGTAGGAATCGACGCTTTCGCGCCGCGCGCCGGGACGGGAAGCGGACACCGCGTCGGCCGCCGCCGTGATGTACGTGTAGGGCGACGACGCCTCCACGTCCTGGTGGTGTCCGCCGACGGCGTTGACCACCGTCGCGTCCTCGCCGAACTTCTTGCAAAGGCGCGCGCCGATCACCGCGTGCGGGCCCTCGAATTCGTGGTCGGCGGCCTTGCCCACGTCGTGCAGGAAACCGCAACGACGCGCCAACTTCGGATCCAGACCCAGTTCACTGGCGATGACGCCGGCGACGGCCGCCACTTCCGCCGAATGCTTCAACAGGTTCTGGCCGTAGCTTGTCCGGTAGTGCAGCCGACCGATGTAGGGGAACAACTCGGAGTTCACGTTCTTGAGGCCCAGTTCGAGACACGCCTGCTCACCGGCTTCCCGGATGCGTTCACGCAGTTCCTCGCCCGAGCGCTGCACCACTTCCTCGATGCGCGCCGGGTGGATCCGGCCGTCCCGGACCAGGATGTCCAGCGACAACCGGGCCACCTCGCGCCGCACGGGATCGAAGCCCGAGACCACAACCGCGTTCGGAGTGTCGTCGATGATGACATCGATGCCGGTGGCCTGTTCGAAGGCGCGGATGTTGCGCCCGTCACGACCGATGATCCGGCCCTTCATGTCGTCGCTGGGCAGGTCCACGACCGACACCGTGGTCTCGGCCACGTGCTCGGCTGCATAGCGCTGGACCGCGAGGCTGAGGATCTTGACGGCCTCGCGCTTCGCCGAGCGTTCGGTTTCCTCGCGCACCTGCTGAACGCTGCGCGCAGCGGCGTGGCGGGCCTCGGAAATCATGTTCTCCATGAGTGTCTGGCAGGCGCGTTCGGCCGTCATGCCGGCGATCTGCTCGAGCCGCTCGGTCTGCTGTTTGAGCGCCAGGGCCGCAGCGGCATGGACCAGATCGGCGTCCCCCAGGCGGCGCCGGAGGTCTTCTTCCTGCTGGACCAGCCGGGCTTCCTTCTGGTCGACCAGGGACGACTTCTTGTCCAGGCTGTCCTCGCGACGATCCAACGCTTCCTGACGGGAGCGAGATTCGCGGCGGACCGTTTCGGTTTCCGCCTCGAAACGCGCGCGCGCCTGGTACGCTTCTTCGCGCGCCGACAGTTCGGCGGCCTTCACGACCGCCGTCGCTTCCTTCTGGGCGTCGGCGAACAGACGGTCGCATGCCGCCGTCGAATGCCCGTGCAGCCGCTCGCCGCGCCGGCGGGCCAGGACCCACCCCAACGCGAAGAACACCGCGGCCGCCACGGCCGCCGGGACGTAAACCGGAATCTGCGCCATGGCCACTCCCGCCTATTTCATGGGAAACGAAGGCTGAAATCGGGAAGGCCGGCAGCTACCCCGCCCGGTCGTGTGAGCCGGAGCAACTGAACCGTGTTGCCCCAGGTGGGTCCCCTGTCCCGGATTTCGTCCATCCCCGAAGGGCTGTCTTCCATCCGGAAACTCCGGAGTCCCTCTAGCGAAATGTTGGCTCACTTGTACGACTCATCACGCGCCGGGCAGGGAATCACCACCGTTTTCTGAGGGGCGGTCTCCCACCATCTCCTTCACCAGGAGACGGGTCAACTGATCGGATCTATCTTCGAGCGTGGCCAGATCCTCGGTTCTCTTGCGCTGCTCACGGAAGAGTTCGTCGGCGATGTTCACCGCGGCCAGGATCGCCACCCGGACGGTCGAAGCCACCGGCGTGCCGCGTGCGACCTCGTTCATGCGCAGGTCGACGAACGCCGCCACCTCCCGCACGTAGTCCGCTTCGGCGGCACCCCGCAGGGTGTACTCCTTGCCGAAAATGCTGACTGTCACGCTCTCTGGTTCCTGCATGGACCGCTTTCCGCAGAACGCCGGTGTTCCCGGTCATCCAGGGTTCCGACCCGTCGACCCGCGCCGACCCGGGCCGGTCTCCGCCTCGCAGGACTAGCCCAGAGCCGCCAGCTTCTGCAGGAGACCCCCGACCCTGTCCTCGACTTCTTTCCTCTTTTCCTCGTAACTCTCGACATCACCGGCCACCGCGGACGCGGAGGCCAGTTCCTCGGCCAGTCGCGCGCGGCCGGACTCCAGATCGTCCACCTGCGCGGCAAGCTCCTCGCACCGCACCTCAAGCCTGCGGTTTTCCGCGCGCAGATCCTTGATCAGCGCCACGGCTTCGAGGACCTTGTTTTCCAGAAGGTTCAGATTGTCGTCCATCGTCGCCCGCTCTCTTCCGTGATCCCGGTTACGCGATGGGACCGGCGTCCTGTCAGCCCCGCGGCTCGATCGCCCAACGGTCCCTCAGCGCGGCCAGGATCGTGCCGATGGCCGCATCGACCGTTTCTCCCTTGAGGCTACCCTTGGCCGAACGGAACTTCAAGCGAATTCCGTATGCCGCCCGACCTTCCGGAACGCCCTTGCCGCGATAAATATCAAAGAGTTCCGACGATTCGAGGAGGGGCCCGCCGGCCTCCGCGACCGTGTCGCGGACCTGCCCGAACGACACCGCCGCCGGCACCAGCAGGGAGAGATCCCGCTTGACCGCCGGGAACCGGATGAACGCCTCGAAACGCGCCGGGGCCGGCGTCAGGTCGAGGTCGTCCAGGCGGATCTCGGCCAGGGCCACCGGCGCGTCCACATCGAACGCCGCCAGCACGCCCGGCGCCACACGCCCGGCCAGACCCACCACGCGGCCGGCCGCGTCGCGAACCCTCCAGGCGGCGCCGTCGTCGAGCCAGACCTCGTCCGTTCCCGGTTCGAGGGTCAGCGGCACCCGCAGGAAGGCGGACAGCGATTCCACGGCTCCGCGCATCTCCAGCAGATCGGCCGGCACCCCGCCCAGCCCGGTTTCACGCCAGCCCGCGACCACCAGCTGAAGGTATTCGGGCTCCGCGGGCAGCAGGACCTCGTCCGCCTGCCGAAGCTCGCGCCCCAGCGGCAGGTCCGTCCGGAACACGCGATTGATCTGGAAGAACCGCAGGGGCGGCGTGGAACCGGCATTGAGGTTGCGGCGCGAAACGACCAGCGCCGAGGGCGCCAGCAGTGTGCGCATCTGCGTGTCGCCGCCGTGCCGGGGGTTGACCACCGCCAGGGTGCGCCGGCGCGGATCATCGGCCGGCAAGCCGAGGTGGTCGTGATCGCCCGCTTCCATGAAACTCGAGGTGACGATCTCGGCATACCCGCAGGCGCTGAGCCATCCACGCAGGCGATCCCGCGCCACGTCACGCGGACGCTTGACGGCGCCGCCCGGGATGCGGTAACCGCCACGGCCGGTCAACTGGTCCAGACCGTGGATGCGCGCGATTTCCTCGATCAGATCCACTTCCAGCGACAGGTCGCGCCGATGGGTGGGCACGTGGACCATCATGTTGACGGCGCTCGCGCTGATGGATTCGGCGTTGCCCATCGGCTGGACCTTCAACCCGAGTCGCTGCAGGATCTGTGCGACCTGATCGGTCGTCACCGCCGTGCCGAGCACGCGGTTCACCTGCCAGACGCGAAGCCTCAGCGGATCGGCCGGCCGATGGTCCGGGTCGTGACGGTCCGCCCAGTCGGGCACGATCCGGGCGCCGGTGTGCTCCTGCAGCAGCTGCAGCGCACGCAGCGCCGCGCGTTCGACCATGTCCCAGTCCGCTCCGCGCTCGAACCGGTACGAACTCTCGCTGATCAGGCCCATCCGACGGCTGGCCCGCCGCACGTGGCTCGGATTGAAGAACGCGCTCTCGAGCAGGATCTCGGTCGTCTGCGCCGTCACCTCGCTGTTGCCCAGCCCCATCACGCCGGCCAGGGCCACCGGCCCTTTTTCGTCGCAGATCAGCAGCGTTCCCGCCTCGATCTCCCGGGTCTGGCCGTCGAGCGTGACCACCGACGTCTTCTCGGGCGCACGGCGCACCGTGATGGCGCTGCCCGCCAGCTGTCCGCGGTCGAAGGCGTGCAGCGGCTGGCCGAGTTCGAACAGGACGTAGTTGGTGATGTCCACCACGTTGTTGATCGGGCGGGCGCCGATCGCGCGCAGGCGGTTCTGCATCCAGCGCGGCGACGGACCGATCTTCACGCGCTGCGCGCCCCACGCCGTGTAGCGTCCGCAGTCGGCGTAGTCCTCGACCCGCACCTTCACGCCCAGGCTCTCGCCGCCCTGGACCGCGTTCCAGATCGGGGGCAGGGACATCTTCGTGCCGTAGATCGCCGCCACTTCGCGCGCCACGCCGACGTGGCTCAGCCAGTCCGGGCGGTTCGGCGTGACCTCGACCTCGAACACCGTGTCCTGGAAGCCGTACAGCTCATCCGCCGGCGTGCCGTTCGGAAGGTCGGTCTCCAGTTCGACGATCCCCGAACCCTCCAGGCCCAGTTCGAGTTCGGCGGCCGAACAGATCATGCCGCAGCTCTCGACGCCGCGGATCTTGGACTTCTTGATGCGGAAATCGCCGGGCAGTTCGGCGCCCACCCGCGCGAACAGCACGGTGATGCCGGCGCGCACATTCGGCGCCCCGCACACGACCTGGACCGGCGATCCGGTGCCGTCATCGACCTTGCAGAGACTCAACCGGTCGGCGTCCGGATGCTTCTCGCGCTCCAGCACGCGCGCCACGACCACGCCCGGAAACGTCCGGCGGATCTCCTCGATGCCCTCCACGTTCAACCCGGCGGCAGTCAGGCGCACGGCGAGCGCGGCGGGTTCGTCGTCCCAGCTGACGAAATCACTTAGCCACTCGAGGCTGATCTTCACTGCACACCTCGGAACTGGTTCAGGAACCGCAGGTCGTTCTCGTACAGCAGCCGGATGTCGCTGATGCCGTACTTGAGCATCGCGATGCGGTCGATGCCCATGCCGAAGGCGAAGCCCGTGTAGCGGTCATCCGGATAGCCCGCGGCACGGAACACGTTCGGATGCACCATGCCCGCGCCCATGATCTCCAGCCAGCCGGTCTGCTTGCACACGCCGCAGCCGCTGCCGCCGCACGCCACGCATTGCATGTCCACTTCGACGGAAGGTTCGGTGAACGGGAAATAGTGCGGCCGGAAACGCGTCGGCGCCTCCGCCCCGAAGAAATTGCGCACGAAGGTGTCGACCGTGTCCTTCAGGTCGGCCATGCTCACGGCGCGGTCGACGACCAGTCCCTCGATCTGGAAGAACTCCGAACTGTGCGAAGCGTCGGCGTTCTCGTTGCGGTAGACGCGGCCGGGAAAGATGCAGGCCAGCGGCGGCTCACGCTGCTCCATCATGCGCACCTGCACCGGCGAGGTCTGCGTGCGCAGAAGGACCTTCTCGTTGAAATAGAAGGTATCCTGGATGTCGCGCGCCGGATGGTCGTCCGGGAAGTTCAGCGCCGTGAAGTTGTAGTAGTCGAGTTCCACTTCCGGACCGTCGTCACGGCTGAAGCCCATGCCGTAGAAAATGTCGCAGATCCCCTCGAGCACCGTCAGCAACGGGTGCCGCGAGCCGAGCGGCGCCGGTGCGCGGCCCGGCAGCGTGAGATCGTAGGCGTGCGCCGTGACCGGCCTGGCGCCGCTGAAAGCGAGCAGACGGGCATCCAGCGCGGCCGTCAATTCGTCCTTCAGCGCGTTGAGGGCGGCACCGGCGTCCCGCTTCGCATCGCCCTCCAGGTCCTTCAGGCCCCGCAGCAGGCCCGTCAGGCTGCCCTTGCGCCCCAGCACGGCGACGCGCACCGCCTCGAGCGCCGGTTCGCCATCGGCGGCATGGATGGCAGCCAACGCCTCGCTGCGCAGGCGGTCGATCATCTCCTGCATGGGAGGTCCCTTTCGCCGGGCGGGGCCGGCCGTTGCGGCGCGCCTGAAGGTCCCCGGCGCCGATCGGCGCCGGGGACTTCAAGCGGCGGTCAGAGCGCGCTCTTGGCGGCTTCGGCCAGCTTGGCGAACGCACCGGCGTCATGGACGGCCAGGTCGGCGAGCACCTTGCGGTCGATCTCGATCTGGGCCTTTTTCAGGCCGTCGATGAGGTGGCTGTAGCTCAGGCCGTTGATCCGCGCGGCAGCGTTGATCCGGGTGATCCACAACCGGCGGAAGTCGCGCTTCTTCGTACGACGATCGCGGTACGCGTAGACCAGCGCGCGATCCACGGCTTCGCGCGCCGTGATCGCCTGCCGCCGACGTCCGCTGACAAAGCCCTTCGCCCGCTTGAGATACTTCTTCCGCCGTTGTTTCGCGGCAGGATTATTTGTTGCTCTTGGCATCGTTCGACCTCCCGTCAGAACTCCGCCCGGCCGTCTCGGCCGCAGGCGGAGGATCGATGACTATTTGCCCAGCATCCGGCGGGCGCGCGCTTCGTCGCTCGGGGCCACCATGGTTCCCTTGCGCAGGTTGCGCAGACGTTTCGGGCTCTTCGCGGTGAAGAGATGCCCGGTGAACGCCTTGCTCCGCTTGACCCGCCCGCTGCCGGTCAGCCGCAGACGCTTCGCTGCCGAACGGTTGGTCTTCATTTTGTTGCCCATGACTCGACTCTCTTTCCACTACGCTTGGCGTCCAGTTCGCGCCGCGGCACGTTCCGCGGATCAGACCCGCTTGGGCGCCACCACGAAGGTGATCAGGCGACCTTCACGCTGGGGCTCCGACTCCGGAGCCCCGTATTCCTGGATTTCCACGATCAGGGCCCGGAGGAACTCCAGCGCCAGATCCACATGCGAGATTTCCCGGCCCCGGAAGCGCATGACGATCTTCACCTTGTTGCCGGCCTGCAGGAACGTCACGATGTGCTTCTTCTTGAAGTCGTAATCGTGGTCGTCCGTCTTGGGCCGGAACTGGATCGTCTTGACCTTGACCGTGTGCGACGCCTGCTTCGCCTTCTTGGCCTTCTTCGCCTGCTCGTACTTGAACTTTCCGTAGTCCATGATCTTGCAGACGGGCGGCCGGGCGGCAGGAGCCACCTCCACCAGGTCCAGGCCCCGCTCTTCGGCGATGGCCAGCGCATCGGTCGTCTCCAGGATCCCCAGCTGCTCACCGTCTTCATCGACGACCATGACGCGCGGGATCCTGATCATCCGGTTGACCCGGGTAACCTTGACATTCTTGATAAGCCTGACCTCCTGGCTTCCGCCCCCCGGGCGCGGCCCCCCGTTGGAGCACAACGCAAAAAAGGCGGACACAATGGTCCGCCACCGGACCCGTTGAAAGGGTCCGGATTCGGCAACCGTACCGCTCCCGGCCGGCCTGCGCTGAAAAGCGCTCTGGTCAGCTCACGGGACAGTCACGGTGAGAGGGCGGACCTCTGCTTGGCCGTGGCCGCCGAAAACCTCTCGAGTCTCCGGCGGCTCTGCAATCGTCAAAAGCTACAACCGCTTGCGAACCAAGTCAAGGAGTTCGTCGGCGACCTCGGCCACCGGCCGGGAACCCAGGTCCCCCCGGTGCCTGACGCGGACCGAGGCCTGGCCGTTCTCGGCCTCGCGCCCGCCGACGATCAGCATCCAGGGCACCCGCATCATCTCTGCCTCGCGGATCTTGAAGCCGATCTTTTCTTCCCGGACATCCGCATCTGCACGTAAGCCCTTGTCCCGCAACGCGGCAGCCACCTCTTCGGCGTAGACGTGCTGGTCGCGGCTGACCGACATGACCCGGACCTGCTCGGGAGCCAGCCAGACCGGGAAATCGCCTGCGAAATGCTCGGTCAGGATGCCGATGAAACGCTCGAGCGACCCCATGATCGCCCGGTGCACCATGTAGACGTACTGCTCCTGGCCCTCATGGTCGGTGAACCGCACGTCGAACCGGCGGGGCAGATTGAAGTCGAACTGGATGGTGCTGGCCTGCCAGCGGCGTCCGATCGCGTCGATCAGCTTGACGTCGATCTTGGGTCCGTAGAAGACGGCCTCGCCCTCTTCCCGGGTGTAGGCCAGGCCGTGCTTCTCGAGCGCTTTGACCAGCGACGCTTCGGCCGCGTCCCACTCCTCGTCGGTGCCGGCGTACTTGTCCTTGTTCAGGGGGTCGCGCACCGAGAGCTCGACCTTGAAGTCGTCGAAGCCGAACGTCCCGAGGATCTCCTTGACCAGATCCAGGCAGTCGCTGACCTCGGACTCAAGCTGGTCCGGCGTGCAGAAGATGTGGCCGTCGTCCTGGGTGAAGCCGCGCACGCGCATCAGCCCGTGCAGCGCGCCCTTCAACTCGGCGCGGTAGACCGTGCCCAGTTCCGCCAGACGCACCGGCAGGTTCCGGTAGCCGCGGGTCTTGCGCTTGTACATCAGGATGTGGCCCGGGCAGTTCATCGGCTTGACCACATAGGGACGGTCATCCTGCTCGAACACGTACATGTTTTCCTTGTAGAACTCCATGTGTCCGGAGGTTTCCCAGAGCCCCGCCTGCGAGATGTGCGGCGTGGTCACCGTCTGGTAGCCGCGGCGCCGGTGGACGGCCTTCCAGTAGTCGATGATCTGCTCGCGCAGCAGGTCGCCGCGCGGGAACCAGAACGACAGCCCCGGGCCCGCCTCTTCCATGATGCCGAACAGGTCCAGCTCGCGGCCCAGCTTGCGGTGGTCGCGCTTCTTCGCCTCTTCCAGCATGGCCAGATGGTCGTCCAGTTCCTTCTTCTTGAAGAAGCTGGTGCCGTAGATGCGCTGCAGCATGTTGCGCTTGCTGTCGCCCCGCCAGTAGGCGCCGGCGACGGTCAGCAGCTTGAACGCCTTCAATTCGGAGGTGTCCGGCACATGCGGGCCCTCGCACAGGTCGGTGAAGCCACCCATGCGGTAGATCGACAACTGCTGGTCGCCCAGTTCGCTGATCTGTTCCAGCTTGTAGGGCTGGTCGGCGAAGAGAGCGCGCGCTTCCGCGGTACTGACCTCGGCACGCTCGACGACCACCTTGCCGGCGGCCAGTTCGCGCATGCGCTCCTCGATGCGCGAAGTCGTAGTAGAAGCCGTTCTCGATGTCCGGCCCGAAAGCGAATTTCGTCCCCGGGAACAGGTCCTGCACGGCCCAGGCCAGCAGGTGAGCCGTGGAATGGCGCAGCGTCTCGACCCCGCCCTTGCCCGAGCGCGTGATGACCGTGAGCTGCCCGCCCGCCCGCGCGGGCTCGTTCAGGGCGTGATGCACGCCGTCGACGGTCACGGCCAGGGCGTTGCGCAGCAGCCCTTCGCCGATCTGGCGAACGGCGTCGGCATAGGGACGGCCCGCCTCCAGGGCAAGGGCCTGGCCGTCGGGAAGGGTCAGCGTCAGTTCGGACATGTCGTGCAACCATCCTGCCGGGCCGCCGGCCGCGGTTTGGGGAGCCTCTTGCGGAAAGAGCCCGCCGCCGCGATGGCGGCTACGGGCTCCAGGTTCCAAAGCGATCCGAAGCGTCGGAGAGCGTTTTCCGGAAGACAGGTGTTTCCGAAAGGAGGCTGTTCCGAGAGATTGGTGGTGGGCGATACTGGACTCGAACCAGTGACCTCTTGTCTGTCAAACAAGCGCTCTAACCAAAGCTGAGCTAATCGCCCCACAGCGCGCGAAATTAAGCCGCCCGGACGCGGGAGTCAACGAAAAACCCCGCGACCTCAGCTCAGGTAGTCCACCAGGCGGCTGCCCCGCCCGTACTGCCGCATCTTGGACAGGGCCTGATTCCGGATCTGGCGGACGCGCTCACGGGAAAGATTGATGTCCTGCCCGATCGTCTCCAGCGACGCCGTCTCCTCGCTGCCCAGCCCGTAGTACCGGGAAACGATGTCCTTCTCGCGCGGCGTCAACAGGCTCATGGCCTCGCCCAGTTCCTTGACCAGTTCGTCATCCACGTAGTCCTGGTCGGCCGTGTTCACGTCCGGATCGCACAGCGTGTCGGCCAGGGTCACGTCATCGTCGTACAGGGGCTGGTCGATGCTGACCAGAGGCCGGCTCGCGGCCTGGATCTGCTGCATCTTGCGCAGCTCGAGCCCGAGCCCGTCGGCGATTTCCTGCTGATAGACCGGGCGCAGGTGCTTCTGCTCGAGCCGCTGCGACAGGCGCTTGATCTTCTGCGCCTGCTGCGAGCGGTTGATGGGCAGCCGCACCGTGTTGGTCTGCTCGGCGATGGCCTTCTGGATGGCCTGCCGGATCCACCACACGGCATAGGAGATGAAACGGAACTCACGGCGCTCATCGAAGCGCTTCGCGGCGGTGATCAGGCCGATGTTGCCTTCGGCGATCAGGTCCATGTAGCTGAGGCCCTGGTTGAGAAACTTCTTGGCCACGCTGACGACGAACCGCAGGTTGCTGTTGACCAGCTTGTCGAGGGCCGCGCGGTCACCTTCACGGATCCGCCGCGCGAGTTCGAATTCCTCTTCCCGCGTCAGGAGAGGATGCTTGCCGATCGTCTGCAGGTAGTGCTGCAGCGTCGGGCTCTCGCGGCGGTCGCTGCTCAGTTCGACTTCGTACACGATCCGGCCTCCTCGCCTGTCCCAGGCTCATCGGCGGCTCCCGGCCGCCGGCTCCCCACGCCGCCTCTTCCTTGTCCGGCCGCCCTTTACTTGACGGCGCGCGTCATCTTTTCAGCGTCGACAACTCGGAGGGTGTAGTACGCCTTCATGGCCCGAAAGTTCCCGGTTCCCCACACCCCGCGTCAACCCGTTCGGACACCGTATCTGACTGTTTCACAACGAATTCGGGAGAATTGTAGCCGACCCGAAGCTCCGGGTCAATTTAAATATGATCTTTTTTGTCAAGCATGAACGACGGCGAGCCCGCGCCGTCCGCGGGCTCCACCGGTTCCCGTTCCTCAGTCGTCGACCACTTCGTAGTCGGCGTCGACGGCGTCGCCGCCCTTGTCCTTCGCCGCGCCCGCTCCGGCGGTGCCGGCCTCCGGCCCCTCCTGGGCGCCGCCCTGCGTCTGGCCGGCCTTCTCGTAGGCCTTGCTGGCGACCTCCTGAACCGCGGCGAGCAGCGCATCGCCGGCAGCCCGGATCATGGCGACATCCTCGCCGCGAAGCACTTCCTCGCAGGCGCGGATCTTGTTCTCGACGTTTTCCTTCGCGGCATCGTCGACATTGTCACCCAGATCCTTGAGCGTTTTTCTCGACTGGTGCACCCGGGCCTCGACCTCGTTGCGCACATCGATCAGTTCGCGCTTGTGCTTGTCCTCGTCGGCGTGGGCCGACGCGTCGCGCACCATGCGCTCGATCTCCTGGTCGGTCAGGCCGCTCGATGCCTGGATCTTGATCGACTGTTCCTTGCCGGTGGCCTTGTCCGTGGCGCTGACCGACAGGATGCCGTTGGCGTCGATGTCGAACGTCACCTCGATCTGCGGCACGCCGCGCGGCGCCGCGGGGATCCCGGTCAACTGGAAGCGGCCGATGGTCTTGTTGTCGACGGCCATTTCGCGCTCGCCCTGCAGCACGTGGATGTCCACGGTAGGCTGGCTGTCCGACGCGGTCGAGAACACCTGGCTCTTGCGGGTCGGGATCGTCGTGTTGCGTTCGATCAGGGGCGTACGCACGCCGCCGAGGGTCTCGATGCCCAGGGTCAGCGGCGTGACGTCCAGCAGCACGATGTCGCCCATGTCGTCGCCGGCCAGGACGCCGCCCTGGATGGCCGCGCCCATCGCCACGACCTCGTCCGGGTTCACGGTGCGGTTGGGCTCCTTCTGGAAGATCGCCTGCACCTTCGCCTGCACCGCGGGCATGCGCGTCGAACCGCCGACCAGCAGCACTTCGTCGATGTCCGCCGGCGTCAGTCCGGCGTCCTTGAGCGCGTTCAGGCACGGCTTGACCGTGCGCTCGATCAGGTCGTCGACCAGCGCCTCGAACTTGGCGCGCGTCAGCGTCATCGTCAGGTGCTTGGGCCCGTTCTGGTCCGCCGTGATGAACGGCAGGTTGATCTCCGCCTGCGTGGACGAACTGAGCTCGCGCTTGGCCTGTTCGGCGGCCTCTTTCAGGCGCTGCAGCGACATCGGGTCGCGGCTGAGATCGATGCCCTCGTTCTTCAGGAAGGTGTCGACCAGGTGGTCGATGACCTTCTGGTCGAAGTCGTCGCCGCCCAGATGCGTGTCGCCGTTGGTCGCTTTCACCTC
>JFJP01001758.1_pt1 | contig 39545 bp, 27 predicted proteins | sample 431651 | NCBI WGS metagenome assembly JFJP01 (sample SAMN02602958, study PRJNA72255) | Microbial mat metagenome, whole genome shotgun sequencing project. | biome: fresh water; feature: sink hole; material: water; isolation source: purple microbial (photo- and chemosynthetic) mats found in... | reverse complement strand
AGTTCATCGAGTTCGAGTTCGACAAAAAAGAGTCCGGGGAAGCGGATGAACTTGCTCGGGCTGGAGGTGACGCTGTCGTAAAATTCGACTGGATCGAGATTGCTGACCACCAGGCTGTTGACTGGCGCAAGATCCTGGTAAAGATGCAGGCACGCCTCTTTTTCCGCAGCCATTTCTCCGCGAACCAGCCCCAGGGTGTGACCGTACGAGGTGGTCAGGTAGAGCTTGCCGAGGGCGCTGACCGGGAGGTGTTCGAGAACGCGGTACACAGAAACATAGACCGAGTGTTTGGGCGTACCGTCGGCGCTTGGAACGCAGCGCTCGATGGCTGTCTTGATGTCAAAATAATCGCTGCGGAAGCTGATGTCGACTTCGAAGAAGATGCACTGCCCCTTGGACTTGTAACTGCTACCGGTGGCGTAATACTGTCCGAATTTCTCTGGCGGAAGGTTTGAGGCAATCAGCGCTTCGGGAATGAGAGAAAAATAAAGATGAACATCCATGGTTGAGTATCCTCCCCACTGTTGAACTTCTGATATCCAGGTTCATGAATCGAATCCGCTGAATATAGCTTAATCCTGTTCGGGCATGTAAGCCACCGGGATGCGTATATGGTGCTGCCGATCCGATTCCCTCCGACAGGGAATGTCGGGAAAGATTCCGGCGCTTATGAAAAACAGTCAAGGCCGCCCGTGGGCGGCCTTGACTGCGATTGTATTGCGCCGCTTAATCCCTGAAACGCGATTCGAGGATGTCAACCGCTGGCAGCCGCTTGCCTTCAAGAAATTCGAGGAAGGCACCGCCTGCAGTCGAGATGTAACCGACCTTGTCTTCGATCTTGAAGACATTGATGGCCGATACCGTGTCACCGCCACCGGCCAGAGTAAAGGCCCTGGAACTGGCGATGGCCGCAGCCAGAGCCTTGGTGCCGTTGGCGAAGGCGTCCATCTCGAACACACCGACCGGGCCGTTCCAGACTACAGTGCCGGCTTTGGCGATGATCTCGGCCAGCGCTTTGGACGAATCAGGACCGATGTCGAGGATCATGTCGTCGTCAGCCACGTCATCGACGCTCTTGACGGTAGCCGTCGCGCTTGCCGAGAATTCCTTGGCGCAGACCACATCGGTCGGCAGTGGCACGGTGACCTTGGCCATGACCGCTTTGGCCTGATCGACGAGATCCCGCTCGGCGAGTGACTTGCCGATTTTCTTGCCGGAAGCCAGCAGGAAGGTATTGGCAATGCCGCCGCCAACGACCAGCTGGTCAACTTTTGACGACAGACTTTCGAGTACGGTCAGCTTGGTCGATACCTTGGAACCGCCGACGATGGCCACCATCGGCCGTGCCGGATGAGCCAGTGCCTTGGTCAGGGCTTCGAGTTCGGAAGCGACACAGGGGCCGGCGCAGGCGATCCTGGCATACTTGCCCATGCCGTAGGTGGTGGCTTCAGCGCGATGCGCCGTGCCGAAGGCGTCCATCACCCACACATCGCAGAGCGCGGCCATTTTTTGCGAAAGCGCGTCGTCGCACTTTTTCTCGCCCTTGTTGCAGCGGGCGTTTTCCAGCATGACGACTTCGCCTGGCTTGACTTCAAAGCCGCCATCAACCCAGTTCTGGACGAGGCGTACGGGTTTGCCGAGCAGTTCGGACATGCGCCGGGCAACCGGTGCGAGAGAATCTTCCGGCTTGAATTCGCCTTCGGTCGGGCGGCCAAGGTGCGAGGTGACCATTACCGCCGCCCCCTTGGCAAGGGCGTACTCGATGCCGGGCAGGGCTGCGCGGACGCGGGTGTCGTCGGTGATGGCGAGCTTGTCGTCCTGGGGTACGTTGAGGTCGGCGCGGATGAACACACGCTTGCCGGAGACGTCCAGATCGGTGAGACGTTTGAAAGTCATGGCGATACTCGATTCAAGACAGTTGTTGAAAACAGAAAGGGGCACCCTGAAGTGCCCCTTTGTCCGGGAATTACTTGGACATGACGCGAACCATCTCCAGCACCTTGTTGGAGTAACCCCACTCGTTGTCGTACCAGGCAACGACCTTGACGAAGGTGCTGTCCAGCGCGATACCGGCTTCGGCGTCGAAGACCGAAGTCATGGCCTCGCCACGGAAGTCGGTCGACACGACCTTGTCTTCGGTGTAGCCGAGAACACCCTTCATCGCGCCTTCGGATGCGGCCTTCATGGCGGCGCAGATGTCCTTGTACGAGGCTTCCTTGTTCAGTTCGACGGTCAGGTCGACGACGGAGACATCGGAAGTCGGTACGCGGAAAGCCATGCCGGTGAGCTTCTTGTTCAGTTCGGGGATGACGACGCCGACAGCCTTGGCGGCGCCGGTCGACGACGGGATGATGTTTTCCAGGATCCCGCGGCCACCGCGCCAATCCTTGTTGGACGGCGCGTCAACGGTCTTCTGCGTAGCGGTGGCAGCATGCACGGTAGTCATCAGGCCACGCTTGATGCCGAAGGTGTCGTTCAGTACCTTGGCCACCGGAGCCAGGCAGTTGGTCGTGCATGAGGCATTGGAGATGATGGTCTGGCCGGCATAGGTCTCGTCGTTGACGCCAAACACGAACATCGGCGTGTCATCCTTGGACGGGGCGCTCTGGATGACCTTTTTGGCGCCAGCCGCGATGTGCTTTTCACAGGTTTCCTTGGTCAGGAACAGACCGGTCGATTCGACGACGATATCGGCACCGACTTCGTTCCACTTGAGTTCAGCCGGATCCTTGACGGCCGTCAGACGGATCTTCTTGCCGTTGACGATCAGCGTATTGCCCTCGACCGAAACCGTGCCCTTGAAACGACCATGGACAGAGTCGTATTTCAGCATGTAGGCCAGATAGTCAGGTTCGAGAAGGTCGTTGATGCCAACAACTTCGATGTCGCTGAAATTCTGAACTGCTGCACGGAAAACCATACGTCCGATACGACCAAAACCGTTGATCCCTACTTTGATAGCCATGATTTACTTTCCTTGATAAAAAAACCTGAACCTGAGATGGGCGGTTGCGATCACGAAACCGCCATCCAGATACCCAATAAATAGTCGAACACTGATAGTGCAAACCGCCAACCAAGACGGCGAATTATCCGCTAAATCGGGGGATTTTTCCAGCCCCTCTCCTGTGCGGGATACGGATCCCTTTCCCGTGGGGTTCCCCGGTGAAGGTGCTGTTCCCGGCCGGGATGGTGGAAAATATCCTGTTGAAAAGATTCTGACAATGTTTGCCGGCAGAAAATTTATGAGCGGAGAGTCGCGGCAGGGCAAATAATTCGCATAGAATAGCCCTGAGCGTGTCATTCGCTGTGCTGTTTAGCCGCAGAAACAGGGAACTTTTGAAAGGGGTATTGCCAATATGACAATCACTGCTTCGCCTGCATGGGCGGCCATCGATGCCCATCGTAAAACTTTTGCCCAGACCCGGCTCAGGGACTTGTTTGCCAGCGATGCGCAGCGTGTGGGTTCACTATCCCTGTCGTTTGACGACATCTTCTATGATTTCTCCAAGCAGCGCCTGACCCGCGAGACGCTCGGGCTGCTGGCTGCGCTGGCCAAAGAGGCCAAGCTTGCCAAGCAAACGGAGCGCATGTTTGCCGGCGAGCGGATCAATGCCAGCGAGGGCCGTTCGGTACTGCATGTTGCCTTGCGGCGTTCCGCCGGGCCGTTTCCGAGCAGCCAGTTTGACGTGATGCCAGAGGTGACTGAAACAAAGCAGCGCATGGCCGAATTTGCCGAACGTTTGCGTGCCGGCAAGTGCCTTGGGCACAAGGGGGCAGCGATTCGCAATGTCGTCAATATCGGAATCGGCGGCTCCGATCTGGGTCCCAAGATGATGGCTTACGCCTTGCGCTCGGTCAGTCATCCTGCTCTCGCCGTGCATTATGTGTCCAACCTCGATGGCGCCCAGTTGGCTCCCCTGCTGCAGACACTTGATCCGCGTACGACCCTTTTCATTGTCGTCAGCAAGACATTTACCACGCAGGAAACCATGCTCAATGCCAACACGGCGCGCGAGTGGTTGCGGGCGAATCTGGGTGAAGCGCTGGTCGTTGAAAACCATTTTGCCGCAGTGTCCAGCAAGCCGGAAAAGGCGGTCGAGTTCGGCGTTCCCCGGGGACTGGTTTTTCCGATCTGGGATTGGGTGGGCGGACGCTACTCGCTGTGGTCTGCAGTCGGTCTGGCGCTGATGATTGCGATTGGAGCGCAAGCCTTTGACGAAATGCTGCGCGGTGCCGAGCGCATGGACGAGCATTTCCGCACTACCCCATTCGAGCGCAATCTGCCTGTCATCATGGCGCTCATTGGCATCTGGAACACCAATTTCCTGGGCGCATCGACCAATGCGGTACTGCCTTATAACGAGTCGCTCAAGTACTTCCCGTCCTTCCTGCAGCAACTCGAGATGGAAAGCAACGGCAAGTCCGTCAGTCTTGGCGGAGAGGCCATGGATTGCGCCACATCGCCGATCGTCTGGGGCGAGTTGGGCAATAACGGGCAGCATGCGTTTTTCCAGCTCCTGCATCAGGGCGGGCGCTTGGTGCCCTGCGATTTCATTGCCGCCGTTCGCTCCGACTATCCCTTACCGGGGCATCAGGAGGCCCTGCTGGCCAACTGTTTCGCGCAGAGCGCGGCGCTGGCTTTCGGCCGGACGGAAAGCGAGGTGCGCCTAAGCATGGAGAAAGAGGCTATCAGTCCGCAGGAAATTGCCAGGTTGTTGCCGCACCGGGTTTTTGCCGGTAACCAGCCTTCATCGACGCTGCTGCTGGCGAGTATCAACCCGGGTACGCTGGGTTCGCTGATTGCCCTCTATGAGCACAAGGTGTTCGTCCAGGGTGTTATCTGGGGTATCAACTCGTTTGATCAGTGGGGGGTCGAACTGGGCAAGGCGGTGGCCAATCGTATCCTGCCGGCATTCCACGATCCGGATCTGGCAGGAGTACTCGACGCATCGACGCAAGGGTTGTTATCGTATTGCCGGAAGCACATTTCATGATTTCGATTGTTTTCGACTTTTCGGGTTATTTTGGCTCTGCGTCGGATACTGTCCCCGATGAGGAATAACATGAACATCATCACTGTCGCCACGACTCCTTTCCCCGGGCAGAAACCAGGAACCTCCGGTTTGCGCAAGAAGGTCAAGGTTTTCAGTCAGCCCGGGTATCTTGAAAACTTCGTGCAATCGATTTTCGACAATCTGAACGGTCAGCAGGGTAAAACGCTGGTGCTCGGGGGTGATGGCCGTTATTTCAACGATGTGGCCATCCAGATTATCCTGCGCATGGCGGCGGCGACCGGGTTCGGTCGGGTACTGGTCGGGCAGAACGGGATACTTTCTACTCCGGCCGCCAGTGCCGTGATTCGCAAACGAGGCGCCTTCGGCGGCATTATCCTGTCAGCCAGCCACAATCCGGGCGGGCCGGACGACGACTTCGGCATCAAATACAACCTCGGAAACGGCGGGCCGGCGAACGAGACTTTCACCGACGCGGTTTATGCGCGAACCCGGGAAATTAGTGCCTATCGCATTGTCGAGCCGGCTGACATTGATCTTGCCTGTCTCGGCGAGACGCACATTGGCGCGATGCGGGTCAGTGTCATTGACCCGGTGGCCGACTATGCTGAACTGCTTGAGTCGCTGTTCGATTTTGAACGTATCGCCGGCCTGCTGGCTCGCCCCGGATTCCGCATGCGCTTTGACGCGATGCATGCGGTCAACGGGCCCTATGCGCATGCGATTCTTGAGGGGTGTCTCGGTGCGCCCAGCGGTACAGTGGTCAATGGAACGCCGCTGCCTGACTTCGGCGGCGGGCATCCCGATCCGAATCCGGTGTATGCAGCCGAACTGGTGACGGCGCTGGCCGACCCCGCGTCCGGCCTGTCGTTCGGCGCGGCGTCAGACGGTGATGGCGATCGCAACATGATCGTTGGCCGGAGCTTCATTGTCAGTCCGAGTGACAGTCTTGCGGTCATCGCCGCCAACTACAAACTGATTCCTGCTTATGCCGAAGGATTGGCCGGCGTGGCACGTTCGATGCCGACGAGTTGTGCGCTTGATCGAGTCGCTGCCGAACTGGGTATCCCCTGTTATGAAACCCCAACCGGCTGGAAGTATTTCGGCAACCTGCTTGACGCCGGCAAGGCGACGCTTTGCGGCGAGGAAAGTGCGGGTACCGGGTCGAACCATTTGCGCGAAAAAGACGGGTTGTGGGCCGTTCTGTACTGGCTGAATATTCTGGCGTGCAGGGATGAGCCGGTCGACCGGATTGTCCGGGAGCACTGGCGGCACTTCGGCAGGAACGTGTATGCACGTCACGACTATGAGGGCATTGAGGCAGCGAAGGCGGAAATCCTTTTCGCTGAACTTCGGCAAAAGCTGCCAACGCTGGCCGGCATGGAATTCGTTGCCGGTCGGGTCAAAGCGGCAGACGACTTCTGTTATACCGATCCGGTAGATGGTTCGCGCAGTGACAAGCAGGGCGTCAGGGTGTTGCTGGAAGATGGCTCGCGAGTCGTCTTCAGACTCTCGGGTACCGGCACCGAAGGGGCGACCCTGCGCGTGTATCTTGAGCGCTACGTGGCCGATCCGGCCTTGCACGAAATACCGGTACAGGAAGCTCTGGCTCCACTCGTGGCGCTTGCCGAGAAGGTGGCACGCATCGCAGAAATTACTGGAAGAAAAGTCCCCGATGTGATCAGCTGAGACGCCTTGTTGATGCTTGTCGTTGAAGGACAGGTCAGATTTTATAGGAGCATGAAAAATGTTAGAAAGGCGAACATTCCAGTTGCCAGGCCGGGCAGTTGCCCTGGTGCTTGCCGGTGGTCGTGGCAGTCGCTTGTACGAGTTGACCGACCGGCGAGCCAAGCCAGCCGTTTATTTTGGCGGGAAATTCCGGATCATCGATTTTGCCTTGTCCAACTGTGTCAATTCGGGGATCCGGCGCATCGGGGTGGTGACCCAGTACAAGTCGCACAGTCTGCTGCGTCACCTTCAGCGCGGATGGAGTTTCTTGCGTGGCGAGGTCAACGAATTCGTCGATCTGCTGCCGGCGCAGCAGCGGGTGGATGAAGAATCCTGGTATCGGGGAACTGCGGATGCGGTCTACCAGAACCTGGACATCATTCAGAACTACCATCCGACCCCGGATTTCGTCGTCATTCTTGCCGGCGATCACGTGTACAAGATGAGTTACGCGGCGATGCTGGTCGATCACGTGGAAAGCGGCGCCGAGTGCACGGTGGCCTGTATCGAGGTGCCGCGAAAGGATGCCACCGGGTTTGGCGTGATGGCAGTGGATGCCAGCCGGCGCATTACCGATTTTGTCGAGAAACCTGCCAATCCGCCCCCGATGGCTGAAAAGCCGGACCATTCGCTGTGCAGCATGGGCATCTATATCTTTAACGCCAAATATCTTTACAGCGAGTTATTGCGCGATATTGCCGACCCGATGTCCAACCATGACTTTGGCAAGGACATCATTCCACGTGCCGTGAAGAACAGAGTGGCCATAGCGCACTCCTTCGATCGCAGCTGCGTTCACGCCCCGGAAGAAGGCCCGGGCAAGGAGAATTACTGGCGCGATGTGGGTACTGTTGATGCCTACTGGGAGGCCAACGTCGATCTGACGGCGACCGATCCTGCCCTGAATCTGTATGATCGCAGCTGGCCGATATGGACCTACCAGCAGCAATTGCCCCCCGCCAAGTTCGTGCACAACCAGATCGATCGCCATGGAGTGGCCTTCGAATCGACGGTTGCCGGCGGCTGTATCGTCTCGGGTGAAATGAACCGTTCTCTGCTTTTTTCGCTCTGCCGGGTGCATTCCTATGCCCGGGTCGACTGGTCGGTCCTGTTGCCTGATGTCGAGGTTGGCCGAAGGGCGAGGCTGAGCCGGTGCATTATCGACCACGGTGTCCATGTTCCACCCGGGATGGTCATCGGTGAAGATCCCGAGGATGATGCGCGACGTTTCCGGCGTACTGAAAACGGCATCACGCTGGTTACGCGGCAAATGATCGACCGGCTTTCCTGAAATCCAACTCGCTATTTACGATGCGCATATTACACGTTGCTGCCGAAATCTATCCTCTTGTCAAAACCGGCGGCCTGGCCGACGTTGTTTCGGCACTGCCACCGGCGCTGGCCAAGCGCGGGCTTGATGCCCGCGTACTATTGCCCGGACTGCCCGGCATTCTCGGGGGAATGATCGGGCTTAAACCGGTGCTCCGGATTGGCCCGGTTTTCGGTGCGGCAGTCGTGACGCTCCTTCTCGGTCGCTTGCCCGATAGCGGTTTGCAGGCCTATGTGATTGATGCACCCTTCCTCTTTCAGCGTGAAGGCAATCCATATGTGGGTCCGGATGGACAGGACTGGAGCGACAACCATCGCCGTTTTGCGCTGCTCGGCTGGGTGGCTGCCCACATCGCTTCCGGTGAACTCGACTCCGACTGGCGGCCTGATGTCGTGCATGCCCACGACTGGCACGCCGGACTGGTACCGGCTTACATGGCGCAGAACCCGGCACTGAAGACGGCGACTGTATTCACTATCCACAATCTGGCCTTCCGCGGTATTTTCCCGCTCGACTGTCATGTCGATCTGGGGTTGCCGATGCGCAAGTTGACCCCGCTCGGCATCGAGTTTCACGGCAAGATATCGTTCATGAAGGCGGGGCTGGTTTTTTCAAAGAGAATAACCACGGTCAGTCCGACCTATGCGCGCGAAATCTGTACGCCGGAGTTCGGGTGCGGGCTTGAGGGGGTGCTGCGTGATCGTGGCGGTGATCTGTCCGGCATTCTCAACGGCGTGGACTACGGGATCTGGACTCCGGATGATCCGGTTATCGCCAAGCCCTACAATGCGGACAACCTCAAGGGGAAGAAAACCTGCAAGCTCGCCTTGCAGTCAGAACTTGGCCTGTCCAGAAACGCGGAAGGGCCGCTGTTCGCTGTGGTCAGCCGCCTGACGTCGCAAAAAGGCATGGATCTGCTGCTGGCGGCCTTGCCCGACCTGCTCAGGGAAGGCGCACAACTGGCGGTACTTGGTACCGGTGATGGCGATCTAGAAGCAGGTTTCCGCTATGCCGCAACGGCTAATCCGGAGAAGGTCGCCGTACATATCGGTTATGACGAAGAAATGTCCCATCGCTTCATGGCTGGTGCCGATGCCTTGCTTGTTCCGTCGCGTTTTGAGCCCTGTGGCCTGACCCAGCTTTACGCCTTGCGCTATGGCACGCTGCCTCTTGTGCGCCGGGTTGGCGGTCTGGCCGACACGGTAGTTGATGCGACGCCAGACAATCTTCAGTCGGACCGGGCAACCGGTTTTGTTTTTGACGATGCCTCGCGCCATGCCTTTGGTACACGCATCCGTGAAGCCTGCGCGCTGTACCGCGACGAGGGCGCCTGGCGGCAAGTCCAGCGGCGTGGCATGGTCAGGGATTTTTCCTGGGATGATTCGGCGGCGAACTACGAAGCGCTCTACCGCAGTCTGTAATCAATAGTCACGTAAAACAGAAAATCTGTCGGTAAGACACCAACGCCTGATCGGAAACAGATGGAGTTCTCCGGTCAGGTGCTGGGTGTTGCCGTATGCCGGATTATTTGCTGCCGCTGAGCAAGGCGGCAATATCACTTTCAGCTTCAATCCAGTCGCGCACTGGGTCGCTCTTGAACTGGTTGCTTTCAGCGCGATAGTAGGCCGCTTCGGCGACCATACGATAACGCTGCGCATCGCTGACAACCATGGCCTTGGTGGGAATCTTGACGGCGGGTTGAATGACTGTCGCTTTGATGACGGCCGGCTTTTTTAGCGTTGCTGGTTTTTTGGCCGTGGCAGGCTTGACGCCTGGCGTCTTGGCCTTGGTGATTACCGGCTTTTTGGCGGCAGGTTTCGGGCTGGCGAGCGCAGTTTTGCTGGCCGCTTTCTTGATACTTGTCTTGCTGGTCGTCTCAGCCATGATTTTATCCTTCCAGATGGTGAAAGATGGGATTTAAAATAAGACCAACGCTATGATTATAGTACAAATGGATGATTTTGGAGGCTTTGCTTCAGTGTGGAAGCGCATGCGTATCCGCCCGGCGTCGCGGCAGGCGACCGTGCAAGTATGCCAGTTCGGCCAGGCGTTCGGCGTGCCACGGCGCAACCTGATCCCAACTGAAACGCCATTCCCAGGAACCCTCTGCCTGCCCCGGCTGGTTCATGCGCGCCGTCGAATCGAGGCCAAGTACGTCCTGCATAGGAATGATTGAGAGCAGGGCAACGGAAGCCGAGGCCACCCGGATCAGATCCCATTGGATGGATTCGCCGCAAATGCCAAGGTAGCGGCGGATAAAATCCTGTTCATGTGCGGCCAGCGCGTTCCACCAGCCGCAGGTCGTATCGTTGTCGTGGGTGCCGGTATAGACGACGGTATTGGGCTCAAAGTTGTGCGGCAGGTATAAATTGTCGGTGTGGCCGTCAAAGGCGAACTGCAGGATGCGCATGCCGGGCAAACCAATGGCCTTACGCAGGACGGTGACTTCGGGGGTGATGATGCCGAGATCCTCGGCAATGATTCTCAGCTTGCCCGGAGTTCCCTCCAGTGGCTTTTCCAGCGCATTGCGCAGCGCGGTGAACAAGGCAGCACCCGGACCTGACCGCCAGTGACCGATGACCGCCGTTTTGGCGTCAGCCGGAATCTCCCAGTAGGATTCGAAACCGCGGAAATGATCGATACGGACAATGTCGCAGAGAACCAGAGCCGCGCGCATGCGCGCGATCCACCAGTGATAGCCTTCCTTTTGGTGCGCCGGCCAGCGGTAAAGCGGATTGCCCCAGCGCTGTCCGGTGTTGCTGAAGTAATCGGGCGGCACTCCGGCAATGACGCGCGGCTGACCCCGGTCATCCAGGTCGAACAGTTTCTGATTCGCCCACACATCGGCACTGTGAGCGGAGACAAAAATTGGCATGTCGCCAACAATCTCGACGCCGCGCGTGTTGGCGTACTCCTTGAGTGCCGTCCATTGGCTGTAGAAGCACCACTGACAGAATTTCCAGAAATTGCACTCGTCCCTGAGCAGGTCTGCCGCTTCGCGCAGTGCTTTCGGCTTGCGTTGCGCCAGTGGCGCTGGCCAGTCCTGCCAGCACTTGCCATGGCCGCCGTGGTTTTTATCCAGGGCCATGAACAGTGCGTAGTCATCAAGCCAGTCGCAATCGTTGTCGCAGAACGCTGAAAAAGCCTCCTGCGCATCGTGCCGGGCATCGGTGAAGAATCGTTCTGCCGCCAGCCGCAATCGCGCCATGCGAAAACAATGCACTGCCGGGAAATTGACTTGAACAGGTTTGAACACGGTGTCAGGCTCGATATCGTCCGTCGTCAGCCAGCCGGCATCACGCAACTGGACAAGATCGATCAGCAGTTCATTGCCGGCAAAGGCTGAAGGGCTCATGTAGGGCGAGTTGCCCGGTCCGATGCCGCCGAGGGGAAGAACCTGCCACAGGGTCTGGCCTCCGGCTACCAGCCAGTCTACAAAATGATAGGCCGCTGCACCCAGATCGCCTGAACCGTGCGGGCCGGGAAGGGAGGTCGGGTGCAGCAGAATGCCGCTGTGTCGGTGAAAAGGCATGGTACTAGTCCTGTGATAGTAGTTGCACGCTGCGCACCGACAAGGTACTGGAGCCCTGGCGCGGCAGACTGGCGAAAGGAATGTCGGCACTGCTGTCGCAGTGTTGCTGCCAGACGCCTGGCGGCAGGCGGAAAGTCAGTGCTGCGTTATCCCGGTTAATCAGTACAAGCAGGGTTTGAGGATTTTGCTCTGCATCGTCGCTGTCTTCAGCCGCAAGAATGAACCCCAGCGCTCCCGGATGCGGCGCATGCCAGTCATTGCCGCTCATCTCGCGCCCATCCGGATGCCACCAGACAACGTCGCGTTGCCCGCAGGCATTGGCTTCGCCGGTTAGCCAGGCCGGTTGGCGCAATTGCGCAAAGCGTTGCCGCAGATGAATCAGTCCGGCAGTGTACTCGATCAGTTCAACATCGGCCTGCTTCCAGGCGATCCAGGTCAGGAGGTTGTCCTGACAGTAGGCGTTGTTGTTGCCTGATTGCGAGCGGCCGAGTTCGTCGCCTCCCTGCAGCATTGGTACGCCCTGCGCGACAAAGAGGGTGGCCAGCAGCGCACGCTGCAGATGATGGCGCTGCCGGAGGACAAGCGGATCGAGAGTCTCGCCTTCTACGCCGCAATTCCAGGAGAGGTTGTGACCGTGTCCATCACGATTGTTCTCGCCATTTAGCTCGTTATGCTTGTGTTGATAGCTGACGAGATCACGCAGGGTAAAACCGTCATGTGCCGTAATGAAATTGACGCCGGCCTGCGGTGTGCGTCCGCAGCGGCGGAAGATCTCGCTCGATCCGGCCAGTCGTTGCGCCAGTCCGGCTACTCCGGTTTCGCCGGTCAGCCAGAAAGCGCGAACGTCGTCGCGAAAACGGTCGTTCCATTCGCTCCAGCCCGGGGTGAATCGGCCCAGGCGATAACCATCGGGTCCCAGATCCCAGGGTTCGGCGATCAGTTTGACCCGTGCCAGCATGGGATCCTGTCTGACGGCGGCAAGGAAACCGCTATCACGGGTGAGCGAGGTCGCCAGATCGAAGCGAAAACCATCGACGTGCATTTCGCCAACCCAGTAGCGCAACGAGTCCATGACCAGTTGCAGCACGCGGGGATGGGCAAGGTTCAAGCTGTTGCCGCAACCGCTGAAATTCTCGTAGGCATTGGGATCGCTCGCCGGAAGGCGGTAGTAGCTGGCGTTATCGATACCGCGGAAGGAGACCGTCGGGCCGGTTTCGTCGGTTTCGGCCGTATGGTTGTAAACCACATCGAGAATGACTTCAATGCCGGCGGCATGCAGCGAGCGGACCATGCTGCGGAATTCGCTGATCACCGACTGGCCGCTTGCGCGTGCAGCATAGCGCGGCTCGGGGGCAAAGAAGGCCAGCGTGTTATAACCCCAGTAGTTGGCGCGACCGCTATGCACCAGGCGCTCCTCGTCGAGGAAACAGTGCACCGGGAGGAGATTGACGGCCGTGATCCCGAGCTGCTTGAAATGTTTGAGCATGGCGGGAGAGGACAGCCCGGCGTAGCTGCCGCGCAGGGCTTCGGGAACACAGGGGTGCTGGCGTGTCGCCCCCTTGACGTGTATTTCGTAAAGGATTGAGTCGGCCCACGGGATCGCCGGAGGGGCATCCTGGCCCCAGTCGAAGGCTTCATCAACAACACAGGCCTTCAGGCAGTTTGAGGATGAAGGGGAGTGCCCGTAGGAAAAAATGTCGGTCAGCTCCCGGGCATAGGGGTCGATCAGGAGGTGTTGCGGATCGAAGCGATGGCCGGGGGTGTTCGGACCATGTACCCGGAAGGCGTAGCTGAGACCGGGAGCGGCGCCCGGGAGGTAGCCATGCCAGACCTGATCGGTGCACTCGGGAAGAGGCAGTGCGTGCATCCTGCCGTCCACAAAGACGCACAACTCAACCCGCTCGGCATGCGCCGAAAACAGGGTGAAATTGACGCCCGCGCCATCCCAGTGCGCTCCGAGCGGCCATGGCCGCCCGGCCAGCAGGCCGGCATCGCTGTTCAGTGTTCCCATTCGAGAAACACGGTAGCCAGTGGCGGCAGCGTCAGCGAGAGTGACCACTCACGGCCATGAGCGGCAATCGGCTCGGCGTCGACCATGCCAAACAGATTTCCGACGTTGCTGCCCCCGTAATACTCTGAGTCGGTGTTGATGCGTTCGTGGTACACCCCCGGGCCAGGCGCGCCCAGCCGGTAGTTGTGTCGCACGATCGGGGTGAAATTGCAGACGCAAAGCATCACGCGCGAACGGTCATGGGCGCGGCGCAGGAAAGCGAGCACCGAGTTGTCGGAATCATTGGCCGAAATCCATTCGAATCCGGACGGGTCGAAGTCGATCTCGTGCAACGCCGGTGTCCGCCGATAGAGCTGGTTCAGATCCCTTATCAGGCGGCGTACGCCGTCGTGCTGAGGGAAATCAAGCAGGTTCCAGTCGAGCGAAGCTTCATCATTCCACTCGTTCCACTGGGCGAATTCGCCGCCCATGAACAGCAGTTTCTTGCCCGGATGCCCCCACATGAAGCCATAGAGCGCCCGCAGATTGGCAAATTTCTGCCAGTAGTCGCCGGACATCTTGCTGATCAGCGAGCCTTTGCCGTGCACGACCTCGTCGTGCGACAGGGGCAGGACGAAATTTTCGGTAAAGGCGTAAAGCAGGCCGAATGTCAGCTGGTTGTGGTGATAGCGGCGATGGACCGGATCGTGCGTCATGTAGCCCAGAACATCGTGCATCCAGCCCATGTTCCACTTGTAGTGGAAACCCAGGCCTCCCATCGACGGCGGGCGGCTGACCGATGGCCAGGCCGTTGATTCCTCGGCATAGGTCGCGGCTCCCGGGCATTCCTGGCCGAGTACTTCGTTCATGCGGCGCAGGAAATGCACGGCTTCAAGGTTCTCCCGACCGCCATAGACATTTGGAACCCACTGTCCGGCTTCGCGGCTGTAATCGCGGTAGAGCATTGAGGCCACGGCATCGACGCGCAGGCCATCGACGCCGTAATGCTCGATCCAGAACAGGGCATTGCCGACGAGAAAATTGAATACCTCACGCCGGCCGAAGTTGTAGATCAGCGTACCCCAGTCCTGGTGCATGCCTTCGCGCGGGTCGGCATGTTCGTAAAGCGGTCTTCCGTCGAAACGGCTCAGACCATGTTCGTCGGTCGGGAAATGTGCCGGTACCCAATCGACGATGACTTCGAGTCCGGCCGTATGGCAGGCGGAGACAAAGTCACAAAAGCCTTGCGGCGAACCAAAACGGGCGGTCGGTGCGTAAAGGCCAAGCGGCTGATAGCCCCATGAGCCGTCAAAGGGGTGTTCCGAAATTGGCAGCAGTTCGAGGTGCGTGAAACCAAGATCGGTGACGTAGGGAATCAATGTTTCGGCAATGCGCAGCCAGTCCGGAAAGCCGCCGTCATCGGCACGCCGCCACGATCCGAGGTGGACTTCGTAGATCGAAACCGGGACGTTCAACTTGCCGCCGGCGGCAACGGAAACACGCGTTGCCGTCTGCGGCAACGCACAGACGATCGAGGCCGTCGATGGCCGCATCTCGGCGGCAAAGCCATAGGGATCGGCCTTGAGCGGAAGCACATGGCCATCGCTTGAGCGAATTTCGTATTTGTAGTGGGCGCCTGCCGCAACGCCAGGCAGAAAGAGTTCCCAGACGCCGCATTCACGGCGCAGACGCATCGGGTGACGACGCCCATCCCAGGTGTTGAAGTCACCGACGACACTGACACGCTGGGCGTCGGGCGCCCAGACGGCAAAGGCCGTTCCTTTGACGCCGTCGATCTCGCGCAAATGTGCCCCGAGCCGCTCGAATGGACGCAGATGCGAGCCTTCGGCCAGCAGCCAGACATCCAGTTCGCCGAGCACCGTGGCGAAGCGGTATGGGTCGTCGACCTCCTGTGTCCCACCGGGCCAGACGATACGCAGGCGATAGTCGAACGGCTTATTGCGGCCGAGAATGGAGGCTTCGAAAAAGCCCGAATTTTCTCCCAGGGCCTCGATCCTGCGCTGGCTGAGTTCGATCAGTACCTTGCCGCTATCGGCATCAATGACGAATACCGAGTTCGCACCGGGCTGCAGGCTGCGCAACCAGAGACGGCCTTTGGCGTCGGCATGCAGTCCGAGCACGGCAAACGGGTCGCCGTGTTCACCGCAACAGAGGGAAGTAACTTCCGCCTTGCTAAGCATTCCAGCCCTTCTTGAGCAGTGAGCCCATATTCCAGGTGTCGACGGCATAATCCCGGATGGTGCGGTCGGACGAGAAGGTGCCCATGCCGGCGACGTTAAGAATGGCTTTGCGTTGCCATTCGGTTGGGCTCAGATAAAGCTTGTCGACTCGGCTTTGCGTTGCCACATAGTCGGCATAGTCGGCCAGCAGCAGGTAGTGATCGCCATAATTGACCAGCGTGTTGAAGATGTCGTGATAACGTTTCCGGTCGCCGGTCGAGAAGAATCCGCCGTCGATCTTGTTCAGCGTTTCATTGAGCGCCGCGTTGTTCAGGTAAATGCTCCGTGGATCGTAACCGGATTTGCGGATGGCTTCGACCTGTGGCGTGCTGTTGCCGAATATGAAAATGTTTTCGCCGCCCACGTTATCGCGGATCTCGATATTGGCACCATCCTCGGTACCGATGGTCAGTGCGCCATTCAACGAAAACTTCATGTTGCCGGTGCCTGATGCCTCGGTACCCGCGGTCGAAATCTGTTCGGAAAGATCAGCAGAAGGCATGATCAGTTCTGCCACCGAAACGCCGTAATTGGGAACGAATACGACCTTGAGTTGTTCATTGGCACGCGGGTCGTTGTTGATTACCGTGGCCACATCGTGAATCAGGCGGATCACCTGCTTGGCCATGTAGTACGACGAGGCAGCCTTGCCGGCAAAGATCACGCAGCGCGGCGCCGCGTCGTCGGCAAGACCGTGCAGAATGGCGTTGTAACGGGTGATGACGTGCAGCACATTGAGCAGTTGCCGCTTGTATTCGTGAATGCGCTTGACCTGGATGTCGAACAGGCTGTCCGGATTGAGGGCGACGCCGGTCTCGCGCTTGATGTAATCGGCGAGCCGTAGTTTGTTGCTGCGTTTGGCTGCAGCAAAGGCCGTACGGAATCCTTCGTCGTCGGCCAGTGGGCGCAGGCCCTGCAAACGGTCAAGATCGAGTCGCCAGTCCTTGCCGAGACGCTCGTCAAGCAGTCCTGACAGCCCCGGGTTGGCCTGTGCCAGCCAGCGACGCGGCGTGACCCCATTGGTCTTGTTGTGGAATCGATTCGGATAGAGGCGTGCAAAATCGGCAAAAATAGTCTTGACCATCAGGTCGGAATGCAATTGTGATACGCCATTGACCCGGTGACTGCCGATGATCGAGAGGTAGGCCATGCGTACCCGTTTGTTGTCCTCGTTGCCGTCCGCGTCATCGATTATCGAAACACGGCGGATAAGGTCGATGTCGCCCGGGAAGCGTTGCGCAACTTCGCTGAGGAATTCCTGGTTGATGCGGAAGATGATGCGCAAGTGGCGCGGCAGCAGATAGTGCATCAGGCCGACCGGCCAGGTCTCCAGCGCTTCAGGCATCAGCGTGTGATTGGTATAGGAGAAGATGCGCCGGCACTGGCTCCAAGCGTCCGCCCAGAGCATCCCGTAATCGTCGCACAGCAGGCGCATCAGTTCGGCGACGCTGATCGCCGGATGGGTATCGTTGAGGTGAATGGCGACCTGATCGGCCAGATTGTGCAGGCTGCCATATTCCTCCAGATGGTGGAACAGAATATCCTGCAGCGATGCGGCCACGAAGAAATATTCCTGCCGCAGGCGCAGTTCGCGACCTGCCGGCGTGCTGTCATTCGGATAAAGGACCCAGGAAATGTTTTCGAAGCGGTTCTTGAACTCGGCAGCGCGGGCGTAATCACCGGAATTAAAGGCATTCAGGTCGATCTGAGCCGGCGCGCCTGCTTTCCAGAGGCGCAGGGTGCTTACCCTGTCGGTGCCGTGACCGGGAATAACGTAATCATAGGCCCGGGCTTCTACCGCTTCGGCGGCATTCCATTCGGCCCATTCGCCGTGGTGTTCGGCGGTTCCGCCGAAGCGGACGGTGAAGTGCGTACCTGGCCGCGGAAATTCCCACGGGGTTCCATCGACCAGCCAGGAATCTGGATGCTCGACTTGGCCGCCGTTGATGATCGATTGCGCAAACATGCCATACTCATAGCGCATGCCATAACCCCAGGACGGCAGTTCGAGCGTCGCCATCGAGTCGAGGAAACAGGCCGCCAGGCGGCCTAGACCGCCATTGCCCAGTGCTGCATCCGGTTCGCATTCGATGACGTCGGTCAGTGAAGGTCCTCCGGCATCGGAGAAGGCGGCGGCTGCCTTGTCGCGCAGGTCAAGTGCCGAGAGGGCGTTGTTCAGCGTACGCCCGATCAGGAATTCCATTGACATGTAGTAGATGCGGCGCGTTTTTTTTCTGCGGTCGGCAACCTGCGTGTCGACCCAGCGCCGGGCCAACTGATCGCGCGCAACCTGCGAAAGTGCTTTGTAGAGTTCCTTGGTGTTTGCCGTGGCCGGCTCGGCGGCAACAGAGTGGAGCAACTTGTTGTCGATTTCGGTGCGAAAGGCTGCACCGTCGGCTTTGGCTTTTCTTGTATCAGACATCGGGCAGGTACTCCTCTAAGGTTTATCAGTGTCTATGGCTTGAGCCAGAGCCGGCATGGGATCGGGCAAGACCGGTACGGGGGACAGCATTACACAAGTTTGGATGACAGCCAAGTGCTTGGCGAGCGACAACGTGCCTGCCGTTGTTAATCCGTTGCATTCAACACAGAATGTCCATTAGCCCGAAACCCGTTCGCCCTGAGCCTGTCGAAGGGCCGTTCATGGTTCGAAAAGCTCACCACGAACGGTTTCCCCCAGATTTCGCCTAATGGACAATGCGGGTTCATCAGTTGCACACGCTGGGTCGACGCAAATTCATGGCAGCAAGTCTAGTCCATTCAGGAGCCGACAGGCAAATGGCAGGACGTCGAGGAATCCGGGGGCCGAGCAATGCGGGAATATTCCGGAACCCGGGTGAATGGAATCTCACATTTCGCTACGGCTATGTACGGCGTATCAGTTGTTCCACTTGATCGAGCAGCCTATGCAGGCGACCTGTTCGACAGGCCCATGGCCGGTGGTGGCTATTTGCCGCATGGCTTCGACAAGTTCGCGCCGCGCGTCGGGCGTGGCCGGGGCTATTCCGTTCGAATCGAGGCGACCGCGATAGTGCAATTCCAGATCCCGGTTGAAACCGTAGAAGTCCGGTGTGCATACGGCACCGTAGTTACGAGTGACATTCTGCGTCGGGTCGTAAAGATAGGGAAAGGAAAAATCTAGACTCCTGACCATCTTCTGCATATTAGCGAAGGAGTCCTCCGGATAGGCGTGAGTATCGTTGCTCATGATGGCGGCGACACCAATACCCATGGCCTGAATTTCCCTAACGTCACGGCAGATGCGGTCGATGACGGCTTTCACGTAGGGGCAATGGTTGCAGATGAACATCAGCACCAGCCCGTTGGGCCCACGCAGGGTTTCCAGAGTCTTGTGCGCGCCAAAGGTGTCGGTCAGTTCAAAATCGCTTGCTTTCCAGCCTAAATTGCCAAGTGGCGCGCTGATGGCCATAGCTGCGGTGCTCCTTTGGTCTACGATGATTTCCAGATAATCCTATAATACCATCATGAGTTCACCCCGTTTTTTCTGTCCTGTGCCGTTGTCGGCAGGTTCGCATGTCATGCTGCCGGAAAATGCGGCAAGACACGCGTGTCGGGTATTGCGCTTGCACGTTGACGATGATCTTGTGCTTTTCGACGGTGCCGGCGGAGAGTATGCTTGCCGCATTAGTTCGGTCGAACGCGAATGCGTGGCCGTTGCCGTGCTGGAATGGCGTAAGCTCGAGTGCGAGGCGCCGCTGGCCATTACCCTGGTACAGGCGCTGCAGATCGGCGAGAAAATGGATACAACGGTACAGAAAGCCGTTGAACTGGGTGTGGTGCGTATCGTGCCGGTAGTTTCGAGGCGTAGTGTCATGCGCCTTGAGGGCGAACGGGCGAAACGACGGGTGGACCACTGGCGGAGCATAGTGGCTTCTGCCTGTGAGCAGTGCGGGCGCAACACGCTGCCCGAGGTGGCGACGCTGGAGGTTCTGGAGCGCTGGCTGGGCCGTCCCGCAGCAAAGGGTGTGTTGCGCCTCATACTCGACCCCAGGGCGGTGCAGACTTTGAACCGCCTGGTGCCGCCCGCTCCGGGAGGGCAGGTCGAATTGCTGATCGGAACGGAGGGGGGGCTGGCGCCTGAAGAAATAAAACTGGCGGAGTTGGCCGGATTCGTGCCGATTCGCCTGGGGCCACGCGTGTTGCGTACTGAAACTGCGGGTTTGGCTGCACTGGCGGCAATTCAGTGCTTGTGGGGTGACTTCGGAGAGGGGGTGGAGCATGTTTGAATCGGCAGAACTGGGACACAGGATCGACAAGGAAACCTTCCGCGAGGAGGAACCCAAGTTGCGCGCTGCGCTGCTCGATACACAGTTCGATTTCCGCGAAAACGGCAAGTTTCCGGTGGTCATCCTGATCAGCGGGGTTGATGGATCGGGCAAGGGCGAAACGATCAACGTACTCTACGAGTGGATGGATCCGCGCTATCTTTCTACGCTGGCATTCTCGACACCCACCGATGAGGAACAGGAACGTCCCTACATGTGGCGCTTCTGGCGGGCACTGCCGCCCAAAGGCCGAATCGGGATTTTCGCCGGGTCGTGGTATTCGAATCCGATCGCCGAGCGAATTCGCGGCAAACTGGACAAGGGCGATCTTGACCAGCGCATGGATCAGATCAACCGTTTCGAGGCCATGCTGGTCAACGAGGGCGCGCTGGTCCTCAAGTTCTGGTTTCACCTGTCCAAGGACGGGCAGCGCCAGCGTCTGAAGGCACTCGAGAAAGACCCGAGAACGGCCTGGCGGGTGACCAAGGAAAGCTGGGCGCGCCTGAAGACCTACGACAAGTTGCAGGAGGCCGCGGGCCACGTGTTGCGCATGACCAACACGCCGTGGGCGCCGTGGATCGTTGTCGAAGGAACGGACGACCGCTATCGCTCGCTGACGGTCGGCAAGATCATTCTTGACGCTCTGCAGAAGCGTCTGGCTGATACGCGCGACCAGAACTATCCAGTGGCACCGCCGATGGCGCCGAAGATCGACCGTCTGGATGTACTGACGGCGCTTGATCTGACGCAGACTCTGGAGAAGCAGACCTACGAGACCCAACTTGCCAAGTGGCAGGGGCGTCTATCAGAACTGGTGCGCCATCCGGAATTCAGGAAACACTCGCTGATCCTGGCATTCGAGGGTTCCGATGCGGCGGGCAAGGGCGGCAGCATCCGGCGCGTGACGGCGGCGATTGATGCCCGCCAGTACCAGATCGTTCCGGTTGCGGCGCCCACCGAGGAGGAACGTGCGCAACCCTACCTGTGGCGTTTCTGGCGGCATATTCCGCGTGTTAACCGGGTGACCATATTTGACCGCACCTGGTATGGCCGTGTCCTGGTTGAGCGGGTCGAAGGCTTTTGCAGCGAGGCAGACTGGCTGCGCGCCTACACCGAGATCAATGATTTCGAGCATGAACTGCACAAGGATGGCGCGATCGTCATCAAATTCTGGCTGCAGATCAGTGCCCAGGAACAGCTCAAACGCTTCAAGGAGCGTGAGAAAATCGAGTTCAAGCGCTTCAAGATCACTGAGGAGGACTGGCGCAACCGCAAGAAGAGCAAGGCCTACCACGATGCCGTGTGCGACCTGGTTGACCGGACGAGTACCAGTACCGCTCCGTGGACGCTGGTCGAGGCCAATGACAAGAATTTTGCCCGGGTCAAGATTTTGCGTACCATTTGCGAGCGCCTGGAAAAAGCCTTGAATACCGAAAAACATTCAGAGAAGGCTAAGGATTAATAAAGATATGTCCGAAGAGTTGAGTTCCGCCCACTTTGTGGCCCTGTTCCGTTCGGTGGCCCCCTATGTCAACCTGTTCCGGGGCAAGACCTTTGTCATCGCCTTTGGCGGCAAGGCCATTTCCGGACCCCTAGCACGTACTCTGGCCTATGACGCCAACCTGCTGGCGGCCCTCGGTGTGCGTCTGGTGCTGGTGCATGGGGCGCGTCCGCAGATCGAGGAGGAACTGCTCGAAAAGGGCATCAAGTCGGCCACTCACGGGGGCTATCGGGTGACGGATGCAGCGACCCTCGATTGCGTGATCGACGCCGTGGGCAGTGTTTATCTGGAGATTGATGCGCTGCTGTCGCAAGGATTGCCTGATACGCCCATGGCCAACAGCACGATCCGCGTCATCGCCGGAAATTTCATCACGGCCAAGCCGCTGGGCGTACTTGATGGCGTCGATATGCAGTACGCGGGCAGCGTGCGCAAGATCGATGCCGAAGGCATCAGAGCCCAGCTCAGTATTGGAAATATCGTCATTCTTTCGTGTCTGGGTGCCAGCCCGACCGGCGAAATCTTCAATCTGGCAATGGAGGAAGTTGCCGAGGCGACGTCAATAGCCATCGGTGCAGACAAGCTGATTTTCCTGACCGACAGTCAGGGCGTCACCAACAGCGATGGGAAACTCCTCGACGAAATGACTGCCGACATGGCCGGACACCTGATCACGACCGGCGAGTGGTTGTCTCCGGACATCAAACGCTATCTACCCTGCGCAGTGCGCGCCAGCCGCTCCGGTGTGGGCCGGGTACATCTGATCGGCTTCAATGAAGACGGGACGCTGCTACGCGAACTGTTTTCGCGCGATGGCGTGGGCACCATCATCACCCGCGAGTCGCTCGAAATCCTGCGTGATGCGCGGCCGGACGATATCAGCGGTCTGGTGGCCCTGATCCAGCCGCTCGAAGAAGACGGGTCGCTGGTGCGCCGTTCAAGGGAACTGCTCGAACGCGAAATTACCCGCTTCTCGGTGGTCGAGCACGATGGCCTGATCGTCGGCTGCGCGGCGCTCTACCCGTATGGCGACGACCAGGCCGAGCTGGCCTGCGTCGCCGTGCATCCGCATTATCGGCGCTGGGGTTATGGGGAGCAGTTGATGAAGCGCATCGAAACCCGCGCCCGGGCGGTAGGGATCAAGCGCCTGTTCGTGCTGACGACGGTGACCGCGCACTGGTTCAAGGAGCGTGGCTTTGTCGAGCAGTCAGTGGATCAGTTGCCGGCAGAAAAGCGCCTTGTCTATAACCTGCAGCGTCGTTCCAAGGTCTTTTCGAAATCGGTATGAGCTGTTGATGTTGTCGGGCACGGTATAATTAACAACTCTTTTGTCTAAGGAAATACTGAAGTATTTGTCATCCCCGCGCAGGCGGGGATCCAGAATGTAGATTTAACTGGCTTTGCATTTCCTTCGGTCACGTTCCCGCCTACGCGGGAACGACGGAAACAACTAAGTCAGCGTTTTTCTAACGCGGTTTTCGCTATATGGAGTCAAGTTCATGGCAAGAATGGTCAAATGCATCAAACTCGGCCGCGAGGCTGAAGCGCTCGATTTTCCACCCTATCCGGGGGCTCTCGGCAAACGGATCTATGAGAGCGTATCGAAGGAGGCCTGGCAGCAGTGGATCCGCATGCAGACCATGATCATCAACGAGAACCGTCTGAATCTGGCCGATGCCGCGCATCGCAAATATCTTGCCGAACAGATCGAGAAACACTTCTTCGGCAACGGTGCCGACCAGGTTCAGGGCTTTGTGCCACCGGGGGCTTGAGCGCCCCGGTTTACCGAAAACAAGGCTCCGCACGGAGCCTTGTTGTTTTGCGGCTGGTCAGTTCCGCTCCGGCAGTTGCAGTCCGAAAAAGAGGAGCAACCGTACAAATCGACGTTACGTGGTGGTCCGCTTCGACAAAAATGCTTAAGTTGTGAGCAGGGTGCCCCGGCAGAAATCAGTTGCCGGCAAGCTGCGCTTCAATTTCCTCGGCCGTGGCGTGGCGCACATTCAATCCTTTGACCATGTAGACCACATATTCGGCGATGTTGGTCGCATGGTCACCGATACGTTCGATGGCCTTGGCGATGGAAAGAATATCCAGCGATCGGGTGATGGTGCGCGGGTCTTCCATCATGTAGGTGATCAACTGGCGGGCCACGGCCTGATACTCCGAGTTGACCGACGCATCGAGATGCATCGCCTCGGTACCCAGGCTGACGTCCAGCCGGGCAAAGCCGTCAAGCGAGAGGCGCAGCATCTTCAACGCCGTGTCGGCCATATGCGTCAGTTCGACATTCAGCGTGCTGACGACCGGCTGCTTCGAAAGGGCGATGCCGAGGCGGGCGATTTTGCGTGCCTTGTCACCGACACGCTCAAGGTCGGCTATGGCCTTGAGGACGGAGACGATCATGCGCAGATCGATGGCCGTCGGCTGCCGCTTGGCGATGACCTGATTACACAGAGCATCGATTTCGATCTCCATCTGGTTGATGCGCTCATCGTCACGGATGACATTCTCAAGCAGCGGCTGATCGCCACTGTAGAGGCCTTCCATCGCCTTGCGCACCTGTTGTTCGGCCAGGCCGCCCATTTGCAGGACCCGCGTGCGCAGACTTTCGAGTTCAAGATCGAAATTCTTGGAAGTGTGGTCGCTCATGCTTCTTGCTCCGGAATGATTGGGCACGGGAATAGGGTTTCTTGAAGCTTACCCCGGGAAAGTTACAGTTATGTTTCAGTCTGCTTTCAGTGTCTGCACGCCCTGGCTCGTCCCGATCAGGCAGACATCGGCCGGGCGGTGGGCAAAGAGGCCGTTGCTAACTACGCCGACGATCTGGTTGATGCGCGTTTCAAGATCGACCGGGTCGACAATCTGCAATCCCTTAACGTCCAGGATCAGGTTTCCGTTGTCCGTGATGAAGCCCTCGCGAACCAACGGGATGCCGCCCAGCCGGGTCAGTTCGCGCGCAACATGCGCGCGTGCCATCGGGATGACTTCGACCGGCAGCGGAAACTTGCCGAGGACCTCGACCAGCTTTGATCCGTCAGCAATGCAGACAAACTTGGTGGCGACGGCGGAGACGATTTTCTCGCGCGTCAGGGCGCCACCCCCCCCTTTGATCATGTGCATCTCGACATTGATCTCGTCGGCGCCATCGATATAAACCGGAAGTTCGGTGATGTCGTTGAGGTCGAAGACCCTGATGCCGTGACCTTCCAGCCGTCGCTGGGTGTCTTCGGAACTGGCCACGGCCCCGGCGATCCTGTCCTTCATACCGGCCAGTGCCTCGATGAACAGCCGGGCGGTTGAACCCGTACCCACCCCGACAAGTTTGCCTTCGACCACATAGTTCAGTGCGGCACGCGCCACTGCCTGCTTGAGTTCGTCCTGCGTCATGAATTGCGTATCCGGTTGTTGATCATCGGCTGCCATTCTAACGAATTGGGCGCTGTGATGACAGGATATGTGTCGCCTGGCTAGTGCCGTGGGCCGGACGCACCGGCAAACGGCAGCCTGCCAGTCGGGAAATCGGAAATGTCACGGAAATGACATCGATTTGTAACGGATTCTGCGCAACATGCGCGGCATGCCGACAGTCCGCTCGATTTTCCTTTCTGATATCCATTTGGGCACGCGTGCCTGCCAGGCGGATCGTCTGCTCGAATTTCTGCGTAGTTATGTGGCCGAGAATGTATTTCTCGTCGGTGACATTGTCGACTTCTGGGCCATGCGCCGGAGCATCGTCTGGACCGCCGCACAGAACACCATTGTGCAGAAAATCCTCAAGCGTGCGCGGCGTGGCGAACGGGTGGTCTTCATCCCGGGCAACCACGACGAAGCCTTGCGCGATTACCTCGGAATTGCGTTCGGGGATATCGAGGTGGTTGGCGAATACGTGCATGAACTGGCTGACGGGCGCCGCTTCCTGCTACTGCATGGCGACGAGTTCGACCAGATTACCCGGCACCATCGCTGGGTCGCCGTACTCGGCGACGTCATGTATGACGTGCTGGTGCGCCTGAATTCTATCGTGTCGTTCATTCGCCGGCGTTTCGGCATGACCTGCTACTGGTCGCTGGCCGGTTACGCCAAACGGCGGGTGAAGAAAGCGCTGCAGTTCATCTTCGATTTCGAGGATGCTGCGCTGCGTGCGGCACGCCAGCGCGGTCTGGATGGCATCATCTGCGGTCATATCCACAGCGCCGTGATCCGCGAAATCGACGGGGTCAGTTATGTGAACTGCGGCGACTGGGTCGATAGTTGTACCGCCATCGTCGAGCACTTCGATGGTCGTCTTGAACTGATTGCCTGGGGCAGTACGGAATTGCTCCACAGCAACGAAAACATGGAGGAAGTGGCATGCGTGTCGTGATGGTTTCGGATGTCTATTTTCCCAGGATCAATGGCGTCTCAACCGCGATCCAGACTTATAGACAGGCCTTGCGGGCGCATGGCGTTGAAGTCAGCCTGGTGGCCCCCGACTATGGACAGCCTTGCGCCGAATCGTGGATTGCCCGCGTTCCTTCACGAGCGGTTCCGGGTGACCCGGAAGATAGACTGGTGCGTTGGGGGCGTATGCACGATGCCGTTGAACATGCGGTCGAGCAGGGCTGCGACCTGATTCATGTGCAGACGCCATTTGTTGCCCACTATGCCGGATGCAGTGCCGCACGCCGCTATGGATTGCCGGTGATTGCAACTTACCATACGCTGTTCGAGGAATACCTGAAACACTATGCGCCGCTGATTCCGGCGGCCTGGTTGCGTGCACTGGCGCGCCGCTTTTCCCGCCGGCAGTGCAACGCACTCGACGCCGTCATCGTACCGTCAAAGGCGATTCACCAACGGCTGAGCGGATACGGCGTGACCTCGCCAATGCATGTGCTGCCTACGGGCATCCCGATACAGACTGCAGCCAATTGCGGTCGATCATCGTTCCGCCTGCGCTTTGGCATCGACGAATCACGTCCGGTCGCGCTCTTTGTCGGCCGTGTGGCGCATGAAAAAAATATCGCTTTCCTGCTCGACGCGGTCGATCTGGCGCGCGAAGCGGTACCGGACATTCTGCTGCTGATTGCCGGAGAGGGGCCGGCGCTGCGCCAGCTTCGCCAGACCGTCGTTGATCGGGGGTTGCACGATAGCGTCCAGTTCATCGGCTATCTCGATCGCCAGACGGAACTCCCTGACTGTTATGCGGCGGCAGACGTTTTTGCCTTTGCGTCGCGGACCGAGACCCAGGGGTTGGTTCTGCTCGAAGCAATGGCGGCCGGTCTGCCGGTGGTGGCGCTGGCTGAGATGGGAACGCTCGATATTCTCGGCGCAGGTCGCGGGGCGATCATCCCGGATGATAATCCCTATGCCTTTTCGCTGACGCTTGGCCGAGTTCTGCTCGATGCAGACTTGCGCAGTCGTCTGGCCGCGGACGGTCGCCTCTACGCCAGCGAGTGGTCGGATGATCGGCTCGCCGGAAAAATGGCGGAACTATACAGGCAGATCGTCGGCAAGCATTTCAGCCGTAGTGAGGCCGATTTCAATCTGTTGCCGCTCTGAGCAGAATGCATAAGCCTGAAATAAAGCCGGTATACTTGCCGGTTACTGTCGCTGGCAAGGAGAAGCCTGTGCTTGAGGAAAGCCCTTTCAAAGGGAAAACCGGTTTGCAACGCATATGGAATGCCTTGCATTATTCGCTGGCCGGCTTGCGTGCGGCTTTCAAGTGCGAAGATGCCTTTCGTCAGGAAGCGCTGCTCGCCGCGGTGCTGATCCCCGCAAGCTTTTTTCTGCCGGTGGGCGGACTCGGGCGTGCGCTGATGATTGCCAGCGTGCTGCTGGTGCTAATCGTTGAATTGCTCAATTCGGCGATTGAAGCCACTGTGGATAGGGTTTCACTGGATCGGCATCACCTTTCCAAACGCGCCAAGGATATTGGCAGCGCCGCTGTGCTGCTGACCTTGTTCAACGTGGCGCTGGTCTGGGCTTGCGTACTGCTCGGATCGTGAGGGCGATTCCGGGGCCGGCTGCGTTTACCGGAAGCTGGCCGGCCTGGCGGCCTTTTCCACCCGGTTACGTCCCAGGCGCTTGGCTTCGAGGAGTGCGTTGTCGGCGGCTTCGGTCAGGCTCTGCGCGGTGTCGAAATCCGGATAGGAGGCGATTCCGGCACTGAAGGTAGCGAACAGCGTGCCTTTCGGATGCGCGTGGGGCAGGGACGAGAAGTCCTTGCGGATACTGTCGATGACCAGTCTGGCTTTTTCCGGGCTGACATCCGGTAGCGCGATCAGGAACTCCTCGCCACCATAACGACCGATCATGTCCGATGCGCGCAGGCGCCCCTTGAGCAGCCAGGCCAGGCCGCGGATGACCTGATCGCCGACCGGATGGCCGTAGGTATCGTTGACCGATTTGAAAAGATCAATGTCGATCATGACCACTGTCAGCGCTCTGTGTGCCGTCATGTTTCCGGCCATGATCTTCAACTGGGATTTTGCCGCCGTGTGATTGAGCAGGGCGGTCAGGCCGTCGATCTGCGTCGAGCGCTGGGTTTCTCGGAAACGCTCGATTTTCGTCTTGACCACGGCCGCCAGAAGAACCGGGTTGAAGGGCTTGATCAGGAACTGGTCGCCGCCCAGGCGCAGAGCTTCAACCTGCATGCCGACATCGGATTCGCCCGACAGATAGACGATCGGCAAGGAGGTATAGGCCGACATCTGGCGCAGTACGCGCGTGGCCTCGACACCGTTGAAGCGCGGCATGTACATATCCATCAGGATCAGGTCGGGACGATAGGATTCAATAACATCGAGCAGTGCTCCGGGGTCGCGGATGGCATGGCTGTCGATGCCGTGTGCTGAAAGCGTGCGCTGGATCAGGGTTACGGCCACGCGCGAGTCTTCGACGACAAGCACGCGGAATTTTTCCGGCTCGTAGTGCTGAACGAGGTCGAGGACGCAATTGAGCACTCGCGACGAGCCCTCTTCTTGGGGTATCGTTTCATCGATACCCGAGCGCATCAGGGTGACAATGGTATCTATGGCCGGAAGCGCACCCAGATAGATCAACTGGCTGGCCATGCAGTGCTTGCGAATGCGGGCTATATAAGCGAGTTCTTCGGTATTCGATGACCGGGTTGGAGATGGGATGAACAGAACCGCCAGCGGCACATCGCCGGCGGGTTGTTGCCCGCCCCACTGCGTTTCATGGATCTGAAAACCAAAAAAATCGAGCTGTTTTCTGAGCGCTGCAGCCATTTCATGCATTTCGCTGGCCACGACAAGCCATACCGAACGCGGCTTGATCCATTCAGAGTCCGGAGTCTCTGTCGCATGATCATCGACACGGCGTTCGGCAACCGGCGGTCTTGATGCGGTAACGGCATCGAGCAGGGCATTGAGCTGTTCTTGCAAGACCTTGATGTCTTGCGCGCCGATCGGATGCGAAGCGGGTGTGCCGAGGCGGGTCAGCGCCAGATTCTCCAGTCCCTCACAGATACGCACCAGACCGGGCAGACGCATGCGGTTGAAGTACTCGGCCAGACTGTTGACGGCTACCGTGAATTCAATGAAATGCTCGAATGCCCCGCCAGAGACATAGTGCTCCCAGCGTGTTCGCAGCACGTAGATGCGATCATTGATGACGGATGGGGGAGGCTGAGCCATGATGGGTTATCAATAAGCGATCTGGCATTATCAGGGATGCAGCGATATTAGACAATGCTCCATTTAATGCAAAGGAGCAAGACTCTTCCCCGGCAGCCGTCTGATCATGTAATGCCCCCACAGACAAGGCCGGTGGGGGCATTGGGTCGTTCTTCCCTTATTTTTTCCTTGTTGGCGGGATGTCGGTGCAACTGCCGTGAGCGACTTCCGCCGCCAAGCCAATGGTTTCGCCGAGCGTCGGGTGCGGGTGGATGGTCTTGCCGATATCGATGGCATCGCAGCCCATCTCGATGGCCAGGCAGATTTCGCCGATCATGTCGCCGGCGGACGGGCCGACAACGGCGCCGCCGATGACGCGGTGCGTTGCCGCGTCAAAGATCAGCTTGGTGAAACCGTACTCGGCGCCGTTGGCGATGGCCCGTCCGGAAGCCGCCCAAGGGAATCTGGCGATTTCGATCGGGCGCCCCTCTCTTTTGGCCTGATCCTCGGTGGTGCCCACCCAGGCCACTTCCGGATGGGTATAGGCGACTCCGGGAATTACCGACGCATCAAATGCGGACTTGAATCCCGCCGCAACTTCAGCGGCGATGTGGGCTTCGTGCACGGCCTTGTGCGCCAGCATCGGGTTGCCGACGATGTCGCCGATGGCAAAGATGTGCGGCACATTGGTTCGCATCTGGGCATCGACGGTGATGAAGCCACGCTCGCTGATCGCGACCCCGGCCTTTTCGGCGGCAATTTTCCTGCCGTTCGGTGCGCGGCCGGCGGCCTGCAGGATCATGTCGTAGCGTACGGCGTCGGCTGAGGGGGCGTTGTCGCCCTCGAATTTGACCCACAGGCCGTCATCCCGGGCGTCCACCGCGACCGTTCTGGTTTTCAGCATGATGCGTTCGAAACGGTGCGCATTTTGCTTTTCCCAGACCTTGACGGCGTCGCGATCGGGGCCCTGCATCAGGGCGTCGAGCATTTCAACGATATCGACGCGGGCGCCGAGGGTGGAATAGACAGTCGCCATTTCCAGTCCGATGATACCGCCGCCGATGACCAGCATTTTCTTCGGCACTAAGCGCAGTTCGAGGGCTCCGGTCGAGTCGACGATACGCGGGTCGCGCGGGATGAAGGGCAGATGCATTGCCGCCGAGCCGGCGGCAATGATGCACTTCTGGAAGCGGATCACTTTCCTGACACCAGTCTTGTCCTGGGCGGCGCCGTCGGTCAGTTCGACCTCGATGTGATTGGCGTCGAGGAAACTGCCGTAGCCGCGCACGATGTCGACCTTGCGCCCCTTGGCCATGCCAACCAGACCGCCGGTCAGTTTGCCGACGACCTTGTCCTTGTGCGCGCGCAGCCTGTCGAGGTCGATCTGCGGAGCGACATAGGTAATGCCGCTATCCGTCATGTGCGCTGTTTCGTCGATGACGGCGGTGACGTGCAGCAGCGCCTTGGACGGAATGCAGCCGACGTTCAGGCAGACGCCGCCGAGCGTGGCGTAGCGCTCGACGATCACCGTCTTCAGGCCGAGGTCGGCCGAGCGGAAAGCTGCCGAGTAACCGCCGGGGCCGGCCCCGAGGACGAGCATTTCGCACTCAAGATCAGCGAGAAGTGAGGGGTTAGGAGTGAGGAGCGGAGCCGTGGGTGCTTGTGGAGCCGGAGTTGTTGACTCCTTACTCTTCACTCCTTTCTCCTCACTGGCCACTTCAGCGGCCTCGATGAGCGCGACAATCGACCCTTCGGATACCTTGTCGCCGACCTTGACCCGGAGTTCCTTGAGTACGCCGCCGGCCGGACTGGGGATATCGATCGTCGCCTTGTCGGATTCGAGCGTCACGAGGGCGTCCTCGGCCTCGACGGTCTCACCCGGCCTGACGCACAGCTCGATTACCGGAACGTCCTTGAAGTCGCCGATATCCGGGACCTTTACTTCAATCATCTGACTCATCCGTGTCTCCCGATCAGACCAGCGCGCGCCGCATGTCGGCCAGAAGCTGCGCGACATAGACATTGAAACGCGTGCCCATGGCCCCATCGATGACGCGGTGGTCGGCAGACAACGACAGCGGCAGGATCAGGCGGGGAACAAAGGCCTGGCCGTTCCAGACCGGTTTCATCACTGATTTGCTGACGCCGAGAATCGCCACTTCCGGAGCGTTGACGATGGGCGAGAAACTGGTTCCGCCGATGCCGCCGACACTGGAGACGGTGAAGCAGGCACCGGACATTTCCGCCGGAGTGAGCTTGCCCTCACGCGCCTTTTTGGAGAGTTCGCCGCATTCGACGGCGATCTGGCTGACCGATTTCTGGTCGACATTCTTGATCACCGGAACGACCAGGCCGTTGGGCGTGTCGGCAGCAAAGGCGATGTTGAAATATTTTTTCAGCACCAGGGTATCACCATCAAGCGAGCTGTTGAATTCCGGGAATTTCCTGAGCGCCAGTTCGCAGGCCTTGATGACGAAGGCGAGCATGGTGATCCTCGGGCCCGCTTTTTCGTTCTCCTTGTTCAGCGCCAGGCGGAAGGCTTCGAGTTCGGTGATGTCGGCGTCATCATGGTAGGTCACTGCCGGGATCATCACCCAGTTGCGTGCAAGATTCTGGCCGGAGATTTTCCTGATGCGGGCAAGCGCCTGCACCTCGATCGCCCCGAACTTGGCAAAATCGACCTTCGGCCAGGGCAGCAGATCAAGCCCGCCACCCAGCGCGGCCCCCGTGCCTGCCGGCGCGGCCGGAACACCTTGCATCACCCCCTTGATGAAGGCGCTGACGTCTTCCTTGAGAATGCGTCCTTTTTGTCCGCTGGCCGGAACCCGCGACAGATCGACACCCAGTTCGCGGGCGAACAAGCGCACGGAGGGCGTGGCGTGGGTGTTTGATGCGGTGAGGCGTGAGGGGTGAGGAGTGAGGAGTGGGGCCTGCACAGCCGGCACGGGCAGGGGTTGAACTGCCGGCGCTGGAGTCGTGGGCAGCGGAGTTGCCTCAATTCTTAACTCCTCGCTCTTGACCCCTTTCTCTTTACTGGCACTCGATGGCTCGACGAGAGCCACAACAGTGCCTTCCGATATCCTGTCACCGAGGGCAACGCGGATCTCCTTGACGACACCGGCGGCCGATGAAGGAACGTCCATCGTTGCCTTTTCCGATTCGAGCGTGACCAGTGCCGCATCGATGTCGACGTGATCACCGACCTGGACGCAGATTTCGATGACCGGTATGGCGGAAAAATCGCCGATGTCCGGAACCCTGATTTCAATTAGCTGGCTCATGAAACGCTCCCTCAAACCGTGACCGGGTTCGGCTTGTTGATGTCGATTCCGTACTTGGCAATCGCCTCGGCAACCTTGTTGCGCTCGATGCTGCCTTCGTCGGCCAGCGCCTTGAGTGCGGCGATGGTGACCCAGCGGCGATCGACCTCGAAGAAGTGGCGCAGCTTCTCGCGCGTGTCCGAGCGGCCAAAGCCGTCGGTACCCAGGGTGACGTAGCGACGGTTGATGAAAGGCCGGATCTGTTCGGCATACAGGCGCACGTAGTCGGTGGCTGCAATGATCGGGCCGCGTGTGTCGTTAAGGCAGTTTTCGACGTGCGAGAGTTTTTGTTTCGCGGTCGGGTTGAGCATGTTCCAGCGGGCAACATCGTTGCCATCACGCGCCAGTTCGTTGAAGCCCGGGCAGCCCCACAGGTCGGCGTCGACGCCCCAGTCGTTCTTGAGCAGTTCGGCGGCGGCAATGACTTCGCGGAAAATCGTGCCGGAACCGAGCAGTTGCACGCGCGGCGCGGCCTGCTTGCCGTCCGAGACCTGGCCTTTCTTCAGCAGGTACATGCCCCTGATGATGTCGGCTTCGGCGCCGACCGGCATTTCCGGATGTTCGTAGTTCTCGTTCATTACCGTGATATAGTAATAAATGTCTTCCTGTTCCTGGAACATGCGGCGCATGCCGTCCTGCATGATCACCGCGATTTCGAAGGCGAAGGTCGGGTCGTAGCTGATGCAGCTCGGGATCAGGCCGGAAAGAATCAGCGAATGGCCGTCTTCGTGCTGCAGGCCTTCACCGTTGAGCGTGGTACGACCGGCCGTGCCGCCGATCAGGAAACCGCGGGCACGCTGGTCGGCCGCCGCCCAGTACAGGTCCATGGTGCGTTGCAGGCCGAACATCGAATAACAGATGTAGAAAGGAATCATCTGCTCGTTATGCACCGAGTAGGCCGTCGCTGCTGCAATCCAGTCGCTCATCGCACCGGCTTCATTGATGCCCTCCTGCAGCACCTGGCCGCTCTTCGATTCCTTGTAGAACATCAACTGGTCGTGGTCTTCGGGCACGTAGTTCTGGCCTTGCTGATTCCAGATGCCGATCTGGCGGAACAGGCCTTCCATGCCGAAGGTCCGTGATTCATCGGGGACGATGGGCACCACGCGTTTGCCGATCTGCTTGTCCTTGAGCAGGATGTTGAGCAGGCGCACGATGGCCATCGTGGTCGAGATTTCACGCCCTTCGCCGGAGGACTTGAGCAAGGTCTCAAAGGCCGAAAGCGGGGGGATTTCAAGTGCGGCGGCCTTGTCCAGACGGCGGGTGAGGAAACCGCCCAGCGCTTGCCGGCGCTCGTGCATGTATTTGAGTTCGGCCGAACCTTCGGCAAACTTGAGGAAGGGCAATGCGTCAATCTGGTCATCCGGTACCGGCAGCTTGAAGCGGTCGCGGAAAGCCATGATTGCGTTCTTGTCGAGCTTCTTCTGCTGGTGCGAGATGTTCATGCCCTCGCCGGCTTCGCCCATGCCGTAACCCTTGACCGTCTTGGCCAGGATCAGGGTCGGTTGTCCCTTGTGCTCAACGGCTGCCTTGAAGGCGTTGAATATCTTGAAGATGTCGTGGCCGCCGCGATTGAGCAGCCAGACGTCGGCATCGGTCAGGTCGGCGACCATTTCCTTGAGTTCGGGCGTGTTGAAGAAATGCTCGCGAACGTAAGCGCCGTTCTTGGACTTGTAAGTCTGGTATTCACCGTCGACGGCTTCCATCATACGTTTCTTCAGGATGCCCTTCTTGTCGCGTTCGAACAGCATGTCCCAGTGGCGTCCCCAGACCAGCTTGATGACATTCCAGCCGGCCCCGCGGAAGGTGCCCTCGAGTTCCTGGATGATCTTGCCATTTCCCCGCACCGGACCGTCAAGGCGCTGCAGGTTGCAGTTGATGACGAAAATCAGGTTGTCCAGCCTTTCGCGCGAGGCCATGCCGATGGCGCCGAGCGCTTCGACTTCGTCGGTTTCGCCGTCACCAAGGAAAGCCCATACCTTGCGATCCTTGGCGTCGATGAAACCGCGACTTTCCATGTACTTCATGAAACGGGCCTGATAAATGGCCTGAATCGGCCCCAGTCCCATCGAGACGGTCGGAAAACGCCAGAAATCAGGCATCAGCCAGGGGTGCGGGTAGGAGGACAGGCCTTTGCCGTCGACTTCCTGGCGGAAATTGTCGACCTGCTCATCGGAGAGTCGGCCCATCAGGTGGGCTCGGGCATAGACGCCGGGGATCGAGTGCCCCTGGAAGAAAACCAGGTCGCCGCCGTGCTGTTCGGTCTGCGCCCGCCAGAACCAGTTGAAACCGACGTCGTAAAGCGCGGCGGAGGAGGCGAACGAGGCGATGTGGCCACCGACATTGGTGTCACGATTGGCACGGACGACCATGGCCATGGCGTTCCAGCGGATGTAGTTGCGGATCCGGATTTCGATGTCGGTGTCGCCCGGATACTTGGCTTGCCGATCAACCGGAATCGTGTTGATATATTCCGTCGTCGCGCTGTAAGGAATGTCGATGCCCTCTTCACGCGCCTGCGCAATCATATGCTGGATCAGGAAGTGGGCACGGTCTGTCCCTTCGTGCTCGATCACGCCGGTCAGGGCATCCTGCCATTCGCGTGTTTCTTGAGGGTCGGTGTCGTCGATCGCCGACGCCGGGTTGTTTTCTTGAGCTGCGGCCATGGACTGTCTCCTAATCAGCAGATTGATGGTTTGCCTTTAGTCCATTATGGACTAAATCGGCGCGGTGAAGATGTTGCCGAACGCAGTAAAGGCGTAGTGCATCAATCTCAAGGTAATACCACATAGTAAAATACGATACCGTATAGTGCAATAATGAACGGTTCCCATACGACTCGGATTTTCGACTCTGGTTCAATTGAACCGATTGTCAAGCGAGAATGTTACATGATTAACGCATGTCTTTGACGGCAACCCGGCCTAATTGATGGCCGGGACACCCGCGGCATGACAGCGTTTGCGTAGATGCTGGCGCCTTCGCATCCGGCACAAACCAAGCCAGGAGTGTTGATCGATGCCCGGCCAATGAAAAGGCATGGGCGATGTGCAATTGCATTATTCGCCCCGTCTTGCCGGTATACTCCGTCCTGTAGGCCTCGACCGGGGCCTGGATTTTCTCGCCGTGTCTCGCCGGACGGTGTGTCGAAACGAAGTTCGAACTCATTGCGGAGTATTGATGAAGTACCGATTGATTGCCCTGGATCTTGACGGGACGCTGCTGGACAGCCATTTGCAGATTCGCCGCGCGACAGTAGACGCATTGAATCGCGTGCGCTCTCAAGGCGTTCAGGTGATGATCGTCACCGGTCGCCATCACGTGGCGGCCTATCCCTACTGGCATCAACTTGGTCTTGAACTGCCCGGCATCTGCTGCAATGGGGCCTACCTCTACGATTACCGTACGCGCCAGGCGCTGGCCAGCGACCCGCTGACCCTGGATGAAGCACGCAGTCTGCTGCAACTGGTGCGTAAGCACAAAATTTTCACCATGGTTTATGATCAGGACTTCATGGCCTATGAAAACAAAGACCCCCATCTGCGCAGACTGCTCGCCTGGTCAGCGACTCTGCCAGTGGAGGTGCGTCCCCGCATCGATCAGGTGGACTCCTTTGAGCGGCTGCTGGAAGAGCTCACAACGATCTGGAAGTTCACCTCGGCTTGCGACAACGAGCCGGCCATGCAGGCCTTCATCGCGGATATTGAACAAAACCTGGGCCTGAGTTGCGAGTGGTCGGGCAATGGTCGTCTGGATATCACTCACGCCGGCAACAGCAAGGCTAATCGTCTGGCGCAGTGGATTGCCGAACAAGGCATTGCCTACCATGAGGTACTGGCCATCGGCGACCAGCAGAACGACATGGACATGCTGCGCGCAGCGGGTATGGGTGTGGCTATGGGCAACAGTCTGGCCGAGGTTCAGTCCTGTGCCAACTGGGTTACTGGCAGCAATGACAGCGACGGAATCGCTGACGTTCTGCAGCAGTTTGTACTGACACCCGGATAGCATCCGTATAAAATTTATGGTTTGCGTTCAGCCCTGATGCACAAGACGCTTCAGTGGCTATCTGCCAACATGAATGATTCATTTCGAATAACCGATGGAGTAACAAAATGACAACACAGCTTTCGCTGGCCAATGCGATTCGAGTATTGGCGATGGATGGTGTACAGGCGGCCAATTCCGGGCATCCGGGGGCGCCGATGGGTATGGCTGAAATGGCCGTGGCCCTATGGACGCGGCACCTCAAGCACAACCCGGCCGACCCCAAGTGGCCCAACCGCGACCGTTTCGTTCTTTCCAACGGCCACGGCTCGATGCTGCTCTACGCCCTGCTACACCTGACCGGCTACGCCCTGCCGCTCGACGAACTGAAGAAATTCCGCCAACTTCACAGCAAGACCCCAGGCCATCCCGAATACGGCCACACCGCCGGCGTCGAAACGACCACCGGCCCGCTCGGACAGGGCCTGGGCAACGCCGTCGGCTTCGCCCTGGCCGAACAGCTTCTTGCCGCCGAATTCAACCGCGATGGTTTCCCCATCGTCGACCACTACAGCTACGCGTTCATGGGCGACGGTTGCCTGATGGAAGGCATCTCGCACGAAGTCTGCTCGCTCGCCGGCACCTGGAAACTTGCCAAGCTGATCGCCTTTTACGACGATAACGGCATTTCCATCGACGGCCACGTGAGCGGCTGGTTTGCCGACGACACCCCCAAGCGCTTTGAAGCCTACGGCTGGAACGTCATCCGCAATGTCGACGGCCATGACATCGACGCCGTCGATCTGGCCATCCGCACCGCCAAGCTGCAGAACGACAGGCCGACCCTGATCTGCTGCAAGACCATCATCGGCAAAGGCTCGCCCAACAAGGCCGGGACCCACGACGTACACGGTTCCCCTCTGGGCAAGGACGAAATCGCCGCCACCCGGGCGGCCCTCGGCATCACAGAAGGCGCCTTCGAAATACCCGACGCCGTGCGCGCCCTGTGGAATGCCAGAGAGGCTGGCACCCGGCGCCAGGCCGAATGGGACACCCTGTTCGCCGCCTATCGCCTGGCTCATCCCGAACTCGCCGCCGAGTTCATGCGCCGCAGCCAAGGCGAACTGCACCCCGAATTCGCCACCCAGGCCGCCACCGCCTTGCGTGCCATCGTCGACAAGGGCGAGGTCATCGCTTCGCGCAAGGCCTCACAGAACGCCATCCAGGCTCTGGCGCCCAGCGTTCCTGAATTCATCGGCGGCTCCGCCGACCTGGCTCCGTCCAACCTGACGCAGTGGAAAGGCTGCCGCGACCTGCATCCGGAAACCATGGACGCGGGCGGCAACTACATCCATTACGGCGTGCGTGAATTCGGCATGGCCGTGATCATGAACGGTCTGGTCCTGCACGGTGGCTTCCGCCCCTTCGGCGGCACCTTCCTGATGTTCTCCGAATACGCTCGCAATGCCATCCGCATGGCCGCGCTGATGCGCATCAACCCGATCTACGTATTCACCCACGACTCCATCGGTGTTGGCGAAGACGGCCCGACGCACCAGCCGGTCGAACAGACCGCCACTCTGCGCATGGTCCCCAACCTCGACGTCTGGCGCCCGTGCGACAGCGTCGAAACCTTCGTCGCCTGGCAGACGGCCCTCGAACACAAATCTACGCCGACGGCCCTGATCCTCACCCGCCAGAACCTGCCGCATCAGGCCCGCGATGCTGACCAGCTCAAGGCCATCCGCAAAGGGGGCTACATCCTCAAGGACTGTCCCGGCACGGCGCAGGCGGTGATTATCGCCACCGGCTCGGAAATCGGTCTGGCCATCAGCGCGCAACAGATGCTGGCGGAAAAGGGCATTGCCGTACGCGTGGTCTCAATGCCCTCGAACTTCCTGTTCGATGCGCAGGACGCCGCCTACCGTGACGTGGTGCTGCCGCGCGGCATCCCGCGCGTGGCGGTGGAGGCCGGGGTCACCGGCTACTGGCGCCAGTATGTCGGTCTGGAGGGTGCGGTGGTCGGCATCGATCGATTCGGCGAGTGCGGACCGGCCGCTCAGGTCTTCGAGTTCCTCGGGATCACCGCGGCCAGGGTCGCCGCCGCTGTCGAAGGCGTCATCGCGCGCTGATCGGCATTGTTCGTTAAACCCGACCAAAGGCCCGTGCTTAACCACGGGTCTTTTCCCATCCGGCAGTAAGGTGTAGTCAAACGCTCATGCCTGTCATTTCCATCTGCCTGAGTCCCGGACTCCAGCGCTCGGTCACCATCGATTCGCTGGCCCTGGGGGAAGTTAACCGCTTGCAAAGTGTCGTTATTGATGTGGCCGGCAAGGGCGTCAATGTCTGCCGGGTCTTGCAAAGACTCGGGGTTGAAGTCTTCTGCCTGGCTCAGGGCGGGAGCAACGCGGACGAGATTATGGCACTGGCCGGGCAGGGAGGCCTGGATCTCCGCCTTGTTCCCGCGACCGGTCGCTTGCGCACCTGCACTTCGATCATTGAAATGCACCATGCCGCCGGCCGCCGGGTGACTGAACTCGTCGAACCAACTTCGCCAGTCGATGATGACTGTGTCAGTCAGATGACAGAAATGCTGCAACAGCAGTTGCCTGCGGCAACGGCCTGCGTGATTGCCGGGTCGATGGCTCCCGGTTTCCCAGCCGGCTACCAGACCCGATTGGCCAATATGGCCCGGGAATCCGGTGTCCCTGTCATTCTCGACCTGCAGGGTGCTCCCCTGCGCCAAGCCATATCCGCTCGGCCGGCCGTGGTCAAGATCAATCTGGCTGAATTCGTTGCCAGCTTTCTCGCTGACCGGTTCTCGGGCGGTGAGCATGGCGGTGAACTGGCGGCCTCCGTAATCCCCACAGCCCTGATGGATGCAGTGGCTGGGGTATCGCGCAGTCATCAGACGATCTTTGTGCTGACCCGTGGCCCCAACAGCATTCTGCTGGCCCGGGGTGGAGAATTGCGCATCATCCCGGTACCTCTGCTTGC
>JFJP01027027.1_pt1 | contig 39555 bp, 26 predicted proteins | sample 431651 | NCBI WGS metagenome assembly JFJP01 (sample SAMN02602958, study PRJNA72255) | Microbial mat metagenome, whole genome shotgun sequencing project. | biome: fresh water; feature: sink hole; material: water; isolation source: purple microbial (photo- and chemosynthetic) mats found in... | reverse complement strand
TTAAAAAAAAAAAAAAAAAAAAAATTTAATGGAAAAGGATTTAAGTTCCTTGAATCTCGATGAAGATTTAAAGGAATTAACGATTTCTTTCCAAAACAACCCTAAGGCTAATAATTTTTCTTTTCTCGATGTTTCTGTTCCTAATCTTTCCTTTGAAAATCGTAAAGATTATTCTTTGCATGATGATAGTCAAAATGAGCTGAACAAAGGAATAATTTATCAAAATTCAACAGACAAAATCGATATTTCAAAGAAAGAAATAGAAAATATAGAAAATAAGAGACTTTTATCAGGTATTCTCGAAGATGGCGGGGATTTGGTTTTATACAAAAAACCAGATAATGTCTTGCTAATGGATAGAATAATAAAAGGAGGAATTCTCGAAGATGGCAGGGATTTGGATTTAGACAAAAAACCAAATAATTTCTTACAAATGGATAAAGTAATAAAGAAAGGAATTCTTGAAGATGGCGGGGATTTAGTTTTAGACAAAAAACCACATAATGTCTTACTTATGGAAGGAGAAAGAAAGCCAGAAAACTGTTGCAAGTTTTTTGAAAGCTGTTTATTAATATAAAATATAATTGAAACTCATCAAAAAAGGGAAAAAAAAGGCTACTTAATTTTTGTTTTTTCAAAAAATAATTTTATAGTGTTTGTTTGTAAATTAAATTTGAAAATGAGTGAAAAAATGCGAAAATTTTTAGTTCATCCAAAAGTTTAAGCCAAAACTTCCACTTTTAATCCATTTGCTAATGTTTTCCCAGCCCTTCTAATTTTTCTCCAAAATTTTAATTAAAAACATCTTTTCTTTCTCATGAAAAAAGGCAAACAAACACCCAAGAAAGTAACAAATAAAAGAATTGCATCAACTCAAGCACACGCAATGAATGCAAATCAGCAATGTGACCTCACGCCAGAAGTAAATCTCATTAATTTCTATGAAAACTAATTAAATTTCTCAGTTTTTCAAAGAATATTGTCCAATATGCTTTGAAAATTTAGAGAGCGAGACAAATTTAATTCATTTACCAATCTCAGCATCCTCCTTAAAGATCATAATCTGTAATTTTTGCGGATTGAAAGTCCATAATTATTGCTATGGGATCACAAAGACATCAAAGCCATTTCTGTGTGATATCTGCGAATACAGCGAGAATCTTCATCCGAAATGTTTGATTTGTGGGAACTCTGATAAGTTCATTAAGGCTTTCAAACGTTTGGAACGTAATTCATGGGTTCATGTGATATGTGGCTTGACATCAAATCGTCTGCTTATTGTTGATTTTAGAAGCTTAAAAATGAAAATAATGCCTGAAGAACATCAAAAAACGAAGGCTCAAACATATGATAAATGTTGTATTTGTGGGTTATATTCCCAAATAAAAGATTTATGGCAATGTGATCATTGCACAATTAAAGCACATGCTATCTGCATATGCGTTGAAAAAGCGTTTTCCGAAAAACAGAATGACACATGGTGGTTTCTTTGGTTAAGATTTTTAGCTGATCCTCTACCTTATCAAAGATTATTATCAATCACAGAGGATTTGTTCTTAGAAGAATGCGAAAACCTCAGAATGAGATTCTATCAATATATCAATGAATATCAACAAAACTCACAACAAATCCTTTCAGAAAAAAATCATTATATTCTTGAAATTTTAAGAGCCTTACAAAAGAAACTCCTTAAAAACTGCATAGAAACTTCAAATAAAAATCGTGGCTTCCTTTGCAAAGATCATGTTAAAATAAGTTGCAGGTGTGGGTCATTAAAAGATTTAGATAGTCAGGTTTATTGTGACTATTGTGGTATTTGGTTCCACGAGAATTGTTTAGATACGCCATCAAAAGAAGAATTTGTTTGTAAAGAATGCAGTGTTTTAAAAAGCTTGCTTCCATCAGTTTTTGAAATTTTTTCATCACAAGGTCTTCTTCAAATCAACAAACTTGCAGAATTTATGAAGAAAATGATTGGGAAATATCTTAAACCTTTGGACTTAATGATTCTTGGTGTACTATATGAGGATTTATTGGAACGTTTGGATTCAAGAGATTTAGGGATTGAATCTACTATGCGAAGTTTAAGTGAGTTCTTTATACATATGCCTATAAATCTAGGATGTAGATTAATGACTCCAATGCAAAATTATTTGAAAAAAAACTATTGGGAAGAATATTTATTAGGATATCAGTTTGATTTTGTTCCTATGGTGAGATCTTGCATAAATTTAAAAGGAAAGTTCGATGAAGTCGCTCACGAGGATCTGAAAATTCTTTTGAAAAATATGAGAAATCTTGAGCAAGAGGTCATAGGAGTTGAAGCAAAGCTTAAAAATAACAAATTAAGGGTCTTAGAAGAGATATGGCGGTCACAAATCACCATAAAAATTATATTAAATAACCAAGAAATTATGCCTGAAGAATTAGAAATTTTGAAAGAAACAGCAAATAAATTTCCACAAATAGAGGAATTTAAATTAATGATTGATCTTTGGTTTGATAAGCAAATTTTGAGTGAGGAGCTTAAAATGATGTTGAATGAGATGGAAAATGGTCAAAGAATTATCAAACAATTGATTTCCGTAACACCAAATCTTTTTAACATCGAAATTATTGAAAGTTTCAATCGCGGACGTTGGTCTGAAAGTCAAATTCTCGAAATCCTGCAAAAAATAGCAAAATATAAGCAATACGGTTTGGAAGTGAACTGGTTTGAGAAATGGCATCAAGGAATTGAGTTGGAAATCAAAGAATTACTAAATTTTAAAATAAAATTTCAAAAGGAAGCTAATCTTGATCCAAAGATTTTTGAAGACTTAGCAATAAAATACCTTAGTTTTAAAATTTATAATGAAAACTCCTTGGAAATTTGCCAGTTGTGGAAACGATGGAAATCATGGGAGCAAAACCTGAATCGTTTTGAAGCATGTAGAAAAGAAATCAGGTTAGAAAAGTTTATTTGGAAAGAGCAGGAATGTGAACTGATCCATTGTGATCATCCATTATTATATTTTTCTCAAACAATAAACATGAAAGAGGAGCCTTTTCTCGCAGAATCCTCAATATATGACATGATGTCAATAAATGCCGTCAAAGGTTTTCTTGATGAAGGTTTGAATTTGCAAAGTCATTTGTTTTTTTTGGAATCAAAAAACCTTGCTCTAAAGTCTATTTATCAGGAAAGTCTTGAGCTTGAGAATATTTTGGAGAAAACTTATAAAGAAAATATATTACCGGTAAATATTTCTTTGAAAAGTTTATGGCAGCGTCTTCAGCTTTTAAATATTTATTTGCCAATCTTTGGAAAGATTCGAAGCTTTGGAGATAAACAGAAAGAAATGATAAGATTAAGCTGTCCTGAAAACTATTTATCAAAAACCTTCCAAGAAATAGAAATGTTGATGGTAAAAGCTTTGAATCCTAGCTGTTTGTTAGAGTTGGATGAGCTTTTTAAAGGAGGTAGGCTACAAAAAAGATTAAAAAGACTTTTGGGATGCAATAAAATGGAAAATCCGAAACCTTGGATCAATTTTTTAAAGGATATAAGAGAGAATATCAGACTTTTTAAAAGAATTTATTCATTTTTTGCTGAGTTTGGAGAAGAAATTCACAAGACACCCAGTCAAATGTTATTTTTTATTGAAGAAAAGCTGAAAGATTTTAAAAATTTTCCCAAGGTTTTTCCAGAAAATGATAATTATCTTGGATTTGAGTCAAGCATTCATGATTCCAAACTAAATTTCTCAGAAGATTTACCAAAAGAAACCAGTGATTTCTTAAATTTATTTGAAAATTATGAGAATATTGATACAAACCCAAATTTCAAAATTCTTTTAAAAGGTTTTTCTGAGATTTTATTGGAAAATCGTTGGTTCTTTTGGCTATTTAATTTAAAGAAATCCTTTCTTCAAGACAAACTCTCTTTGGAAGATTTCTTGGAATTAAGAGAGTATTTATCAAGATTTTTGGAGTCCTTAGGTGTTTCTCCTTTAAAAAATCGTTCAGAATATCAAATTTTTAAAAATATAGAGCGAGTTTTTGAAGATTGGATTAAAGAATATCAGGAAATATTAAAAATACTTATAGAAGATCAAGAAACTGCTCGATTACTTTTAGAAGACCTCATATACAGAATTTCTAGTCTTCTCGAACATATGCCTTTAAGAATCAAATGCTTAGAATTTCATTTAAATGAACTTTATTTAGGGCTACAAGCAGCGTTAAAAGCAAAAAAAACACTTTTTCTTATGAATGTTGAAAGAAAAGAATTAGCTTTTTCTTGCATTGAGACTCTTTCTGAGTTTTTTGAAGCTCAAAATCCCAATCTTTCATTACCATTTTCTCAAGAAATTATCTCAAAATTCCAAGAAATCAAGACTTTGAAATCGAAAATCAATGGACTCCAAAGTTTTTTAAGCAAAAAAACCGAAATTTTCAAACCTTTAGCTCTCAAGGTCTCTGACGTTACAGCTTCAAAATCTCCAAATAATAATACAACAGCTTTATATATCATACAGCAGAGCCGTTTGTCGATAAATCCTCACAATATTTATGATTTCTTTGAAGAATCGTTAAATCATAAAGAATTAATCGATCTCATTGATAAAATCAAAATTTCAGGCGTCAATTTAAAATCTGAACGAATTTTTCTTCGAGACTTGAAGAAAAACTGTGATTCGTTTGTACGTTCTGTTGATCGCATTTTTGAAAAAAACCTATTTGATTCATTTTCACAAAGAAATTCTCCTCAATTTGTGAATGATTATTTCTATAAGATTCTTTCTCATAGAAACCAGCTTTTAACACGTTCTTTGATAAAAAGTCATGGATTTTATGAATTAAGACATTATGAATGGGCTTTTTATGTTCTGTGCATATTATCAGGCCAATTCTGGTTTTTGAAAAAAACCACTGATTATGAAAAAATTTATAAAGAAATTCTAGTGTTAAAAGCTTTTGATTTAGAAAAAAACCAATGCATCTCCACAGTTTTCTCTTTAAATGAAAGAAGTGAAATTGAGATCTTTAGAAAGGAAGGATTAAAAATCAAGTCCTTTGGTAGTTTTCCTAAGGAATTCAATGAAGTTTTTGAGAATTTGGAGCGGGAAATTGAAAGGTATGATGAATGGGCTATGAGAGATTTTAAAGAATTTAAAAAAAAATATGAGTTTTTCCAAGAGACACTAAAAAGATTTGAGGAAATTAATGAATTTTCACTAGAAACTGAACTGAAAAATGTTGTTAGAGACTTGTTATCAAGGAAATTCTTTGAAAGTGAGGTTTTAGAATTTCTTTCTTCAATAGTAAGAGAATATCAAGAAACGAGATCTTTTTGGCTTGGTGTGCGAGAATTAAAAATTTTGAATGGGGTTTCACTGACGACGATCAAAGGATTATTTTGGGTCGAAGAGTTGGGTGGTGATAAACAGTTTTTAAGAGTTCTATTGAAAGCTTTGGAGCTCGTTAAAAAACGTTATAGAGGTTTTTTTGCGAAGAAAACACAAAATAGATTTCTTAGAATGTTAAAAGTTTATAAATCATGTGGATTTTTTTTGCCAGAAATTGAAGCATTACGAGAAGAAGTGGGAAAAAGTTGTGAATTAACTGATGAATTGTATAGAGAATTTAGAAGGAATCTCAGAATGGAAAACTATTTGGAAATATGGGGGAGATTATCAATGTTAAAGAAAAGGCTGAAGAATGATATTCCGCTGAGATTTTCAGCTAAATATCAAAGTTTTTGGTTAGAAATCTTAGAAAGTCAAATACTTTGTTTGAAGTCATTATGGTTACAAGGCACTGGAGTGAATAAAATTTCAGTAGGAGGATCACTTGCAATGAATTCAGTCTTAGGAAACCCATCTACAGACTCAATAGGAAATAATAACATAAATTCATCAGGAAATAATAATAATAACTTTTCACAAAAGCTCTTTATTACCCTAAGTGAATTAAAAGAAATAGAAAAAGAAAGCCATGGGCTATCAAAACCCAGTAGAGATTTCTTAGAAGACTTCTTAAAGAAATGCCAAAAGCCGCAAGCTCTTCTCAAGAAATTCCCTTGGATCAAAAGCTTTTTAGATTTAAGTGTTACAAAAAGTTATAAAGGAAATAATTCAATGCTAAAACTAATTCAATTCAAAAGAATAAGAAATATTTTTCATTTGAAAGAAGCTTTAGAAAAAATGAATAGGTTTTCTAAAAAAAAAATGAACCATTTAGCAGAATTTCTCGAAAATCGAGCTTTTAGAACAGTGAAGAAAGATTGTCCAAAAAAATATGAAAAGAATATTGAAGAGATTTTAGTTAAATTACAACAATCAGATGAGAATGTGCTGAAAATGCTGAAGGTGAATGTTGGAATGAAAGATGATGAAGTAATTAACGCTTTGAAAAAGGGATTTCAATCGTTTTTGATGGCCAAAAATTTTAATATAAAATAAATATAATGAAGTTTTCCATTTTTTTGCTTGATTAATAAGTAATCTGGCATTAATCATTATAAATTAAAGAAGAAACAGAAATAAAAAAAGCTTATATTCCCAAAAATAACAAAGTTGAAAAAATAATTCAAACTTACTATAATATAATAAAATAAAATATTCAATAGTTTCCGATTACAACTTATTTATAAATAAAAGATTTTTTGGTCTTTTTTTCCAAACAATTTGCTATAAATCTTGCTTTTTTCCTTTAAATTCTTATAAAAATTGAATTCTTTTTCTTCTTTTTCTTCCATTTTCCCCAATGTTAACCCAGAAAACATATCTTTTCCATTTTTGTTCCCTTGGAATTTCCCTAATGTTCTTCCTTTTCTAATTATATGTGAAGAAAAACCTCTCATTTCCTGTTCTGTTATTCTTTCAGTTAAAATGCCTTCAGTTCCTAAGCATTTGAGCATTTGAACTCCTGATACATCAAATGAAAGTTTTCTTTTTCTTTCAATTTTTTTTTGTTTCTGGTTTTCTGTTAAAAGTTCAATGATATCATAATGATCGAATTTGGGATTTTTGGGTTTGAAAATTCCTAATTTAATCCTTTGCATTCTTTCTAATTTCTCATCTTCATCAGCATTCCCGAAATCTAATTTATCACAAACTTTTGAGCTTTTTAAAGAATGGTTAGTGTGAAAATCTTCATCAAAAAGGTTTTGAATTTTTCTCACTACTGAATTTCTTATCAAATACTTATGATCATAATTCTTTAGAAATTCTTCGATTTCTTCAGGATTTTTCAATATTTCTTGGAAAACATCAGCATTTACTTTCAATGATTTCTTCATTTCTTTAAATTTAGCTTTGGCTTTTAATGATTCTATAATGGATAATGGCCCCTCAGTTTCATTGTTATGGCTCATTGTTTGTCTTAGATGGGTTGATGATGAAGCTAAATTTTCTTTGGTAGAAAGCCTTGAAGACGGGTTTTTAAATTCATCTTTTGTGAGTTCATCTGCTAAACCTTTGACTTTATCAATATAATTCTTTTTCATATTAGTATTCATTACTTTTAGCAAATCCTTATTTTTGAGAAAATTGGCCTGAATGAGAGTTTGTAGTTGCTCTTTTTGATATCTTTTGATTTGTTCTTGCATATTTTTTAGATAAATTTCCTTTCTTGATCTCTCCTTCAAAAGAAATTTCTCCCAAAGAAAAGTCTTAATTTCTTTTGGAAACTTCACTTGAAAATTGGGTTTATTTATCACAAAGAATTTTGCAAACTCTGAAATCACGATTACTGTATAATTATATAGATTCTGAACATTTTCTTCAGAATTTGAATTATTTTTGCCGAAATCCTGAAATATAATTTCTTCACCTATTAAGCTTCCCTCAACTAAATCACAAATATTACAGGAGGTAGTATGCGAAATCCCATTTATCAAGAAACTGAACTGTTTTTCAACTCTACAACTTCCTTCACTAAGAAAATAGACTTTTTCTAAAGGATCATATTGATTTTCCTCAATAACAGTCATATTCAAACCAATAGTTTCTTCTTTGAAAGAATACACCAAATTTTCTGAAGTCGAAACTGAACGAATAGATCTTAAAAAAGGCAAAACTTTGGATAAAAACTCGAATTTCATTTCATTTTGCTTGCTAAATCTTTGAATTATCCGATCAAATTCAATTTTTTTTATAATGATGAACTCTACATCAGTTGCTGCTATAATTGTCGCAGTTCTTTTGGCTTGCTCTGGATTGGATTTTATTAAAGCCTTTTCTCCAAAAGCTTCTCCTGGACCTAATTCGTTTCTTTTGGTTCCTATTTCCAACATCAGGTTTTCGTTCAAAATTCTAGGTTTCATTGTGAAATTTTCTAGATCGATTAAATGTTTTGGAAAATTATGGACGAAAGTAGTTGTCATTGCTGAGCCTTTTTTTCGAAATGAATTGGGATTTGTGAGCTTTGGTGAACAAAACAGAGAGGATTTACGACGAATCTGGGATTTTTGGGATGTATTTACTGATTCATTTTGGGTTTTTTCAAGATTTTCTTGAATGAAAACACTTTTATCCATAAGGAAAATATGCACTTGACCTGAAATAATGATATAGAACTTCTCGTTAGATCGATCACCTTCTCTAAAAATTATTGTGTTTTTAGGATGTTTCTCATATTCACAATATCTACATACATGAAAAATTGCTTCATCGACACTATTTTGCAGATTATCTTCTTGAAACTTCTGAAAAAAAGGGAACTTTTTAATATAATTATAAATAAATCTAGCATCTTCTTTGGTTTTTTGGGTTCGCTTCAATTTTCTGATAAGTGTGGTTTCATCCATCATACCATTAGTTTCAATAGATTCCCAATTTTTTAAACTTAATGCACTTTTTTGTAAAGATTTTCGTTTATTTAGCAATTCTTTGTCGTTTGGTTCTTTGAACTCTTTTTTGTATAAGGGGGAAATTGAAGATGAAAGTTCGTTGTGGAGAATCAATTGAGATTTGTATTTGTTTAATTTAGTTTTTTTAAGGGTTTTCTGAAATATGTGCGTTGAAGAAATTGCGAAATTGGTAATGCTTTCAGATTTTATTTCGTCAGTTTCAGGAAAAATGTATGAATTGTTATTTGAATCTAATCTAGGAGAAGAAGGGCTCATATTTGCGATGCTGGTATCTTCAATTGGTATCGCTGATTCTTTGAGAATAAGTTTGTTGATTAGAGAAAAATTGGTTTGCGTTTTCATAAAATTGAATTAATAACAAAGTTGTTTTTTTTTATTGATTATTTTGAATTTTTGTGTTTGAAAGACCGAAAGTTTTCTTTATTATTTTTAAATTTTTGGAGAAAAAAATTAATTTTACCTTTAAGTTTTGAAATTAACATTTCTCATGAAAAAAGTGTGCGTTTATGGTAAATTTAATTTTTTCCCTTTTATATTTAAATATATTAAATTTCTTTGGTAAGTATTTTGAATGGGTTTCAATTCTTCTGATTCTAATTCGGACTGGATGATCTAAAGGTTCTATTCTATATTCACTTTTTGAAGAAAGTCTGACATTATTCAGAATCTAATGGAGTTTGAGATGGGTCCAAAGTAATTGTTCTATTGCCATTTAAAGGATTCTTTATTTTATTTTGATTCCCTTCTTTGAATGTCCGTAAATTATCATCAATATTATTCTACTAAAAAAATAAAAATAGAAATGAAGTTGTTTTTATTTTAAAGTATTTGGAGTATAATCCAATGCACCTCTGCTTTATTATCAATTTCTTTAAATTTGGGAAACTCTCAGCTACCATTTCTGTCGAATATCAAATGAAACCAAAGTGAAAATTGATTTTTAAAAACTGAATGCTGAGATAATGCATGATTAGAGTCAATTTCAATATTATCTTGCTGTGAATAGTGTAGAAAAAATAAAGAAATTCTATATTTTATTATATATGAAAAGAAATAAATAACTTGATTTCATTTTTTTTTTTTCTTGTACTTTATTTTTATAAATTTTTGTAAAAAACATTATTCAATTCATTTTTAAATTATTATCATTTATATTCAAAATATGAATCAAGAAAATAAAAATCAACCATCTCAATTAAAGCCTTCCAAACAAAAAAAAAATATTCTTCTCATTGGCTCTCCAAAACTTGTTTCGAATGAAAAAATAATCCATTCTGAACCCCTTCCAAAAATTTTTCTACAAGAAGTTTTTATTAGAACAAACGTTTTTTTCAATTTTTTTTTTTTAAGATAATCAAGAACCCAAAACCTTATATCCATCAACAGTTGCCATTGAAAAAACTCATCACTCAAGGAATAAAACGTTTTGAGAATTTGATTTTAAAACCTGAAGAAAGAAGGCAAGTAAAATCGAAATTTACACCTTCCAATTTCTTTTAAAATCTAATCATCAAAAAAGTTTTGGCTTCTCTTATCAAATTCTAATGAGAAACTTGTGGAATATAGAGGACTTTATCAAGATGTTCTCCTTGTTCTAAAAACTTATCCTAAAATTTTTTCTAAACTCATAGATCTCGTTAGAATTTTTTTTTTAATTTAAAAACAAACGTTTGAATAGGATATAACTCGAACATTTAAGCCCACTACATCTTTTACTATTACTAATGAAAATCAGAAATTATCAAATTCGGAGCTACAAGAAAAATTGCGTGAATTATTGAATTGTTATGCCTGCAGAAATCCTTATATTGGTTATTGTCAAGGATTAAATTTTATAGCAGGAGAACTTATAAAAATGGGGTTTTCAAATGAAGTAAGTAAATTATTTATAAATCAACAAAATCCAATTTTTAATTAAATATGTGGAATAGGAAGCTTTTTGGTTGATGGGGTATCTCTTAGAGGTTGCGTTACCAGTTGATTATTTCACTTCAATGATCAGTTTGATGGTCAATCAGAAAGTTTTTTCAGAGCTGATCGCAATATATCTCTGTGAATTAAATGATAAATTCAAAGAATTAGGACTTGAGCCTTCAATCTTTTCTTTACAATGGTTTGTTTGTCTATTTTCTAGTACCGTTGAGAAAGAGGTTCCCCTCCTCTAAATTCCCTTAATGCTATCCAATTAATTTAATTTCATCATAAAGATCCTTGTTGTCATATGGGATTTATTGTTTCTTAAAGGACATACAGTTTTTCACAAGGTTGGAATCATTCTTCTATTAATGATCAAAGACGATTTAATGAAGGCCAAAGATTTCGGTTTTTATTCTATTAAATCATAATATTTCTTTGTAATAATTTTATTTTATAACATAAATATTTTATCAGGAGAATTGCTTTTGATCATTGAAGAAAAAATCAGAATGATTAAAGATATTCTTCTTTTTCAAAATACTTTCATTAATTTAAAAATCCCCAAAAAATTGATCAATGAGCTCACAAAAAAGTATCACAAACAATTCAAAAACGAATTTGATAAACGCCAAAAAGTTCCATTTGGAAACTCAAATCTCACAAAAGATGCATTATCCACCAAAACGAATTCTTTAAATATTGAGGAGAAATGCAACCCAACATCTCCAGTTTGCTTCAAAACTTTAGAAAAAAATAAGCAAAGTAACAAAAAACAATCTTTCTTCATATATCGTCAAGGATTTTCACCACTTATAATCCCAGATTATATGGAAAATCTCCAAAATTCACAAGGAGATATCAATGGAAAACACAAGAACTCTCTTGAAAAGCTTGAAAAACCAAATGAGGAAACCTATAAACTTATGCAAAAACCTGAAAACATTGTTATCATTGGCCGAGTTCATCATAAATGCGTTAAAAAACAACTAGGTTTTCGACGATTTCTGAAAAAAGATGATGATGATTTGGAAAAATTCTTGAATGATGTAAGTCTAAGTAATGATGAGAAAGTTGACTCTTCACACAAAGATGAAAGTTCAAAGAATATTAGATCATCATCTTTGAATAAGTTTAAAACCAAAACTAAGAATCTGTTTACAAAACCTCCGAAGAAAAAAAATAGCGAAAAAGTCAACAAATCGAAAGATTTCTTTCTCAATTTGTTTAAAACATCATTTTGCCTGCCACAACCGAGAGATATTTTTGATAATGGCAACATTATATTTAAACCTAGAATTGTTGATTTCAATTCTTTCTTATCGAAATCAAAACAAATGCAAGGAATCACTCAATCTGTTTTGATCGGAGATATAAATGATAAGGATTGTTTATTAAAAAAGGAACATAAATCAGAAAAAGAAGAAATTAGTGATTTGTTCTACGAGAATGGACTTGGTTTCACTCCTTTATCTCCGCTAATGGACATTCATTTTTATGATCAATTTATAGATCAATTACAAAGGTCTAATAGCATAAGTTTCAATAAGAAATTTTTAGGGGAACATTCCAAAATTTAAAAAAAACGCTTTAGTTTTAAAATAGAAAAAAAATCATGTTCTTTTTTTTTCTATTCAAATTTAAAATTTTCGAATTCAAAATTTAAAAAATTTAAAAAAAATTAAACTAAAAAAGAGTGGAAAATACATTCAGGGATAATATTTTTTATTTCCATAGTTCTGAAATTTAAAATATAATAGAGAAGATAAAAACATTCATTATTATTTATATTTTTTTACCATAATTCTTTAATTTTTCATATGATTTTTTTGAACTTTTTTTAAATTTTTTTGTCTCAAAAAAAGTAAATTTAAAAAAAAACATATTAAAACTAAAAAAAATGCAAGAAGAACCTAACTTCTATTTTAAAAAATGTTTTAAAATTGCAGCTCACAATAATCTCAACATTGAGGCAATAACTATCAATCAAACTGAAAAACTGCTTTTATCCTGTTCTCGTGATCAAAATATAAAATTATGGGATATTCCTGAAAATCTTGAAAATGGATTGACTTTAAGAAAAGATTTTCCTTACCATAAAAGTTCAGTGGTTTCATTAAAGCCTTTAACAAACTTTTACAAACCGAATTTTTTTATTTCACTGAGTAATGATGAAACTCTCAAATATTGGGATTTCTTTCAAAAGAAATGTCTGAAAACCATTAAATTAAAAGGCAGTGTGAGCAGCTGTTTTGTTCATGAAAATATAATTTATGTGGCTTTTGGAAGAGATGACCTCTATCTGATCAAAGCTTTAAATTTATACAGTGGGACTGTGAAACAAGAGTTAAAGGGACATGTTGATGTCATAAGTTCTTTGCTGGTTTGTAAAAACCTCCAAATCCTAATTTCAGTTTCAAGAGATAAAACTATTGCATTTTGGAGTTTGAAATCCAAAAATCCTTTCATAAAACCACTAAAAATACATCATAAAGCCCATAAACAGGGTATAACAAGTATGCTCTTGCTCGAAAACAAAAGGATTTTAATAACAGGAGCAAATGATCACCTTATAAAGTTATGGTCTTTAAAAGAAAAGGAACTAAATTTAACTTTGATGAAAACACTCACATTGCATAAAGGGTGGATATTAGCATTATGTCCAATAAAGGAAGATTTTATTGTTTCTAGTGCTTCAGATGATGTTGTTAGAGTCTGGAAAGTAGACACTGGTGAATGCATCGAAGAATTAAACGATGAAAATTTATTCTCACCTGGAAGCCTATTATTTGTCCAAGAGAAAAAGCTTTTACTTGTTGGAGATAAAAATGGGTATATAACAGGGTGGGAGTTTTGTGGAGAAAATGCGAAACAAAAAACCTTTTAAAAATTGAAATTGAATTATGGTTATATTTGATTTGATTTTAATAAAAATTTCCTAATAAATGAATTTATTCGAATATTTTTTCTTTTCTTTCAATAATTTCAATGTTTTTCTTTCTTTTTAAAAAAATTTTTACAAATTTATAATAATATTCTTTGGAAATTTAAAGAATATTTCAATCTTTCTTCAATCTCAATTCTTTGTTCGATTAACCTCCTTAGAATTCGTTTTTCTTTACAACTTTCTAACCATTTTTCTTTTGGAATCAAATTAAATAACGGCTTTACGATTTCCCAAGCTTCATTTTCTTCAGAATAATGAACAAATTCCAATAATTTATTTTGATCCAAATATTCATCATTATTTTCATTTTTTTCAATTTTGAAAGATAATTCAAATTCTTCAAGTATTTGAGCCCCTAAATGCAAGCTTTCGAACACAATAGTATCATTTATAAGTAAATTTGATGAAAATAACTCTAAAACTTTTTCAAATAATTTTTCTATCCCAGAATTCATAAATTCTATCATATTATTGAATAAATCTTTCATTTGTTTCTTCACATCTAACTCGCTTTCCTGAAGAATCTTTTCTAAATAAATGTTATTCTTGTCTAGAGAATCATTTGAGCTTAATAATAAAGGTTCTTTGAATTGATCAAAGAATGTTTTTTTCCAGAGAAATTTGGCTAAAAGAGAGACATACTGCAAAATACCATGCGATATTTCTATTTTTTCAAAGGTTTTTTCCAATAATTTGAATTCTTCAGCTAATTTACAATAGAAAATTGCATTTGAAAATAAAAACTCTTCGTTACCAATAAACTTTTTTGATCCTATAGCAGAAATGAAGAATTTGAAAAGCCTAACTCTGCATTCATCAAAGCCCAAAACTCTATAAATACCTTTACAATATTTGCTTAAGGTTTTCAATAAGACAAATTGATTCTCTGATTCTAGTCCCCTCAAAGCCATTTCAAAGAAATCAAGAACATTGAATCTTCCAAGGATAGTCTCCAAATAAAATGAAATATAACAATTAGCTCTCATTTTTCCTTCAGTTAATTTCGTAATGTTATTCAAAAGGAAACCTTTAGTTTTTTGATCAAAAATATATAGAAAATAGCCATTATCATCAGGGTCTAAGACTAATGCCTTTGGAACATATTTCCCTTTTACTTTATCAATAATACAGCTTTCACTTGTGTTAGGAATCACGATATCCAGCGTATATTGTGAAATCCCTGCATTATTTACAAGACAAAAAGCCAAAAAATGGTAGTTAAGCTCATTAAAACCTTGTGACCAATTCACGGGTCTTTGTAAAATCAATAATTCATTCAAAAATAATGGTCTTTTTGGATTAGAATAGATTTCAAATTCAATTTCTTGGACTCCTAAACCACAAAGCCAAACACCTAGCCATTTTTTGAAATAGACAATTTCATTTTCTCTAAGAAGAGGCTCTAATCTCTCCATAAACATCTTCAAAGAGAAATTCTTATAATCCAATTCCATCAAAACATCATGGATGGATTTTTTGCTGATGTATGCCGCCAATTGTTTGAAGAAATAAATCGATTTGTTCACTTGTATGGGATCTTCTCTTTGTTGGCAATCTAAACTATTGTCATTTAATGTATGAGTCCCACTTTTTAATAGATTTTGTTGCAAAGCAGCTCCTTTTCCTCGAATCAGGAACAATCTAACCTCTTTTATTGGTAATTCAAAGCTAGAACTTATTGGCTTTTCAAGAAAATGAAGGATTGTAAACCCTGCTAATCCATGAAAAATCCATGAATGCTCAGGTTTGAAATTTACTCTATTTTCAATAAAAATTTCTTTGAGCAAAAGCTTTAACAAAAAAAAGAAAAGCTGTGGGAATTTATCTTCACGAGTCATATAACTCGACTTCAATAAAATCATTCCATGAAACACTCTAACAGGAACCTTTTGATCTATGAACACAAATTTCAAATTACTTTTCATAGGATCCAAAGATTTAAAATAGCTATTGAAGAAAGCTTCAGCCAATCTAAGCACATCAGATAATCCCATAGTTTTCTTAATATAATTTTTTTTTGATCCTAAACGACAATAGAAATTAAATGCGTCATTCACAAGAATTTCTTCAAAATCTCCAAAGATGAAGCCGTGAGATTTGAGTCCTTGTCGACTTCTTATTTTTGAAAGAAGAAAATCATTCAGATTAAGATGTGAATCTATTTCGAAATCAGACATTTTCTGATTATAAAGCTCAGGTAAACAGCTTATCATTTTTAATTTCTTTGGATAAAGCCATGTCAAATGCAGATCAATTGGTTTGTCAAGATCATTGAAATAAGGAAGAATCATTGAAAGATCGTTCATTGTAAACGGTGTTTTTACTAAATTAGCATCAGTTCCTGTGAGAAAAGTAAGCGTATTTTCCCCTAAAGCGATACTTTCAGGAGGAATCCAAAGCTTATCATCATGCCAAACACCTTCAAAAATGTCTTTTTTGGTTTGATGGTTCATTATCAGTTGCACAAGTCTCTTCCCTGAGAAATCTATTGGTAATGGTTCGTTTCCTAATCGAAATATCCCAGATTGATTGACTGTAAAAGTTAGTTTCCCGATGGCAAAGGACTCTTTTTCAGAATCTTGGCTCATTTTTATACAGACATTCAAACGAACATTTTCAACTATTTCTGAAATGTTCGTGAAGTTCTTTTTCAGCTTAAGACTTTCATTTGTCTCTTGTGATAAAGTTCCAAGGTTCTGCTCTTCAATATCCTCAAATTTCCTGCAATTTTTTATAATTTCATTCAAACGAAGCATTTCATCCTCTTGATTCTCTTTAACATAATCTCCTGTTTTTTCATAGAAGCTGTTGCTGAGGAATTCAGCAACTTCTTCATTTTGATCAGGAAATATGTGTCTTTTATTAGGAGTGTTTTTCATTGTTAAAGGAATTTTCAAATGATGGGTTTTTTTTCTAAAAATAGCAGAATTATCTCCATATTTTTCATTCATTTCAAGAACAGAATCGAGATTTTTTTTCGGAGATTGCAAATCTTCCTCCTCATTTTTTAATGGCAATAAAATCGTGGGCTTTTGTTCAATAAGAAAATTCTTATAGACATTATCGAGATTGAAATCCTTTGTATTATATTCTGTAATCTCCCAGTCTTGTCCCTCTACATTCACATCTAACGTTTTTCTCTTCACATTTTCAGATCTATTATTTGAATCCAAAATCTTCACTTGTTCCTCCTCTCTTTCTTTCAGCATCTTCTCAATAAATGCCAGGTCATCTTTTGATAATAAAGGTTTTTCTACAGGCAAATGATATAAAGTCTTAGGAGCATTAATATTCAGATCTTTTAGGCTTTTGGAGAACTTTATTGAAGATTTCACTGAACTTGCACGAAACATGGAACCCGAACCCTTTAACGCTAACGCTGAAAATCCCATTCCACTTAAAAAATAAGGGTTTTTCATAGCCATAGCAGATTTAAAACCATTCAGTCCTCGGAATCCTTTTTTTTCTATTGATGATTTTTCTGGTGATTGAAGTTTTTTGATTTTTTCTTCGGTCTCTTTTATATTATCAGGCTCTAAAATCTCTTTTCTTAGTGGTGATTTTTCTGTTGATTGAGTTTTTTTGTTTTTTTCAGTAGTCTTTTTTGTAGGAGAAGGCTCTAAAATGAATGAAGAAACAATATTTGTTTCACCATTTAATGGTTCGGAAGTTTCAGATTTCTGATTTTCATTCAACCATGAGACATTTTTTTTCAAAGGGTTTGGGCTGAATGATTGCGATTGAGAGATATTATCTGGTGAAATGTCTTGAAGATTAAAAGAAACCTTATGTTTTGGTATTTGCATATGTGATTTTGAATGATTTTCTTGATGTGTTTTGTAAAAATGAGATGTTTCTGGAAGAAATTGTTCATCAGCGCCTTCTGTTTGAAGAGTAAGAGATGAATTAACGCCAGGGGACATAAGGTTCATATCTGAAGGTTCTGTGGCTATGTGATCAGCTTTTCGATAATAAGAGCGATTTTTTTTATGGCCTGTTGATTTTGGAGTTTGGTCTTTAATAAGAAAAAAATAAGGAATCAAAAGAAACAAACAAAAAATACCTTTCGATTTTGTATGAGAATGCTTTTCTTTTGGACGGACTACCATAACTTTTTCAGGAACAGAAAGGGAAAGATAGACAAAGGAACCCAGAAGACCTCCAGCTAAAAGAATGTCCTTGCCCGAAAATGAATTGCTGATGGTGTTCTCGATTATATTAAAAGTGGACATTTTTTTTGTTCAATTGCAATTGCGATTTTGAATAATAATGTTTTTGTAAATAAAAAAACGATCAAATAATTTTTTATGGGTTGCAAAAAAATAATTATAAACAAACAGAAAATACGAAAATTCAAAAAACTTTTCAAACCAAAAATAAATTCATAAATAAAATATCCTCGAATCTTAATTTAAAAACAAAAAAACAGCTTTAAAATAAAAAAAATGACAGAACAGAGTTCCTCTCAAAACGACATCCGCAAGCTTGTCAGACGTCCTTCTCGTGTCGAATGGCAGAAAGAAAGCAGTGGTGAATTATTCCGTCCTGAATATGGTGCAGATACTTCTTCTATCAAAAACGAGAAACTTTGGAAGCTAATGTCTCAATATACTCCAATAAATCAAACCACAATTCAGACTTCAATTGTCCATCATGTGGAATACACTCTGGCTAAAAACCGTTTCAATTTCGGTAATAAGCATTGTTATCAAGCAGTTTCTCATTCCGTTCGAGATCGTTTGATAGAAAGCTTCAATGACACACAGCAATATATGCATCATGTTGACGCTAAAAGAATCTATTATCTTTCATTAGAGTTTCTTATAGGACGAAATCTACAAAATGCTCTTATCAATTTGAATATGGAGTCCAGCTACAAAGAAGCTTTGCTTGATTTGGGGTATAATTTGGAAGCTTTATACCAAGAAGAACAAGATCCTGCTTTAGGCAATGGTGGTCTGGGTCGTTTAGCAGCTTGTTTCTTGGATTCTTTGGCAACTTTGGATTATCCGGCTTGGGGTTATGGTATCAGATACAATTATGGGATCTTTAAACAGCAAATATTGCAAGGTTATCAATGCGAAATACCCGATTATTGGTTATCTTCAGGAAATCCTTGGGAAATACAACGAACTGATGTTCAATGTCCTGTGAGATTCTATGGTTCTGTGAAGAAAATAACTGATGCATCAGGAAAAGAGAAGTCTATTTGGGAAGGCGGGGAGATTGTTTTAGCTGAGGCCTTTGATAATCCTTTGCCTGGGTTCAATACCTTTAATAGTATTAATCTCAGACTCTGGAAATCAGTTCCAACAAGCGAATTCGATTTCAATTTTTTTAACACAGGAGATTATTTCAAAGCAATCGAACAGAGACAAAGAGCTGAATATATCACCAGTGTTCTTTATCCCAATGATAGCACATTGGCTGGAAAAGAATTGAGATTAAAGCAACAATATTTCTTCATTTGTGCAACTTTGCAAGATGTTTTGAGAAGATTCAAGAAACGCAAAAGAAGTTGGAAGGAGCTACCTGAAAAAATAGCCATACAATTAAATGACACTCATCCAGCCTTGGCAATTGTCGAATTACTCAGAATCTTAATCGATGTTGAGGAATTATCAAGAGATTTCGCCTTTGATCTCATTTATCAGGTTTTCGGCTATACAAATCATACTGTATTGCCAGAAGCTTTGGAAAGATGGACCACTGATCTTTTAGGAAATCTTTTACCAAGACATTTGGAACTGATCTATTTGATCAATTATTTTTGGATGGAGAAAATCACAAAAAAATATCCAGGCAATGTCAATAAGATGAAATCCCTCTCCATAATAGAAGAAGGACCTATAAAAATGGTACGAATGGCAAGTCTTTGCATTGTTGGGTCTCATGCAGTGAATGGTGTTGCTGCACTTCATTCAGAATTATTAAAGACCACTTTATTCAAAGATTTCTTTGAAATGAATCCAAAGAAATTCCAGAATAAAACGAATGGTGTGACTCCAAGACGATGGATTCGTTGTTGCAATCCAGAACTTGCTGCTTTATATACTAAATTCCTTGGCAATGAAGAGTGGTTACAAGATATGGATAAGGTCAGAGAATTGGTGAAATATATTGATAATAAGGAATTTGTCAAAGAATTCATGACTATTAAAAGAGAGAATAAGAAACGTTTGGCTCGTTGGATCCGTACTGAATGTGGAGTTGCCATCAATGAGAACTCCCTTTTCGATGTTATGGTCAAAAGACTCCATGAATATAAACGTCAATTGATGAATGCCCTTTATATAGCACATAGATATTTATTGATCAAAGAAGCCAAACCAGAAGATCGCAAGAAATTTGTGCCAAGAACCTCCATGATGGGTGGAAAAGCAGCACCTGCATACTTTAATGCGAAGAGAATTATAAAATTCGTGAATTGTTTGGCAGATACAATCAATAATGATAAAGAAGTGGGTGATTACTTCAAAGTCGTGTTCCTACCCAATTATTGCGTGTCAAATGCACAATTGATCATTCCTGCTGCAGAGCTCAGTCAACATATTTCCACTGCAGGAACCGAAGCTTCAGGTACATCAAATATGAAGTTTTGCTTTAATGGTGGTCTCATTATTGGTACGTTGGATGGTGCTAATGTTGAAATCGCACAAGAAGTCGGCAATGATAATATATTCATTTTCGGAGCAAAAGTTCCAGAAATTGAGGGATTGAGAGAAAAAGTAAATTTTTTTGATTTTTAATTTTATTTCTTTTAAAATGCAATTTTTTTAGATGAGAACCTCGAGCAGAGATGATTATGTGGGAAAACCTTTGCTTAAAGTGTTCGACGCTATTTCGAAAGGAGTCTTCGGAAATAAAGATGAATTAATTGGATTGATTGACACGATCAGAAATAAGAATGATTTTTATTTGGTTTGCCATGATTTTTATTCTTATTGTGATGCTCAAGATAAGGTAAATTAACAAAAAAAATTTAAATAATATTCCTTAAAATAATTTATAAATTGATTATTTTTTGAATTAATTTATCATAAAAGGTTGATAAAACTTATAGAGATCAAGAGGAGTGGACAAAAAAAGCAATTTATAATTCTCTTTTATCAAGCAAATTTAGTTCTGATAGAACAATTGTGGAATATGCAAATGAAATTTGGTATTTTTATTTGTTATATTTTAAATAAATTCATAATGTTTTAAAATTAAAAAAAAGGGGTATTAAATCTGTAACAGTTCCTCACCCTTCAACCTCAGCAATTGATAGAGTGAAAAGTTATCATAAAGTGGAATAATCTTTAAAAAAATACGAGAAAATTCAAAACAAAAACAAAAATAATTAAAAAAAACAAAAAAAATCAGAATTTATAATAATTTCAGAACAAGATTTTGCTTAAGTGTTAAATTTTTTTTAAAAAAAAACAAGTTTTTTAAAAGAAATTTTATTCTTTCTTTTGGCCTTTTCCGTTCTTTTTAACTTTAATTTTCTTCTTCTTGTTTTTTTTTCCAAATTCTTTATAAAACAAAAGATTGGAGTTTTGTTTTTCCTCGTCTTTTTCCAAAGAATCTATAAACTGTATTGTCATCAGCCTGATCATCCTATCATTTAATTTAATTTTCCTTGCTTTTTTAATCAGTGCTTCCATATCAATAAACAATTCACTTTTTTTATCGATCAATATCTCTTTATTTTCAATAATTTCTCGAAAGAAATCTGCAATTTCCATGGAATCCATTATAAGTATTTTTTTTTCAAAGCTTTTGACTAACTCCAAGCATATTTTGATTAAACTGAATAAGCTTTGACTTCCTATGATGAAATCCCATGCTCTTAAATTAATTTCCAAAGGAAAGCTATAAATGAGCATCGTTAATATCCATTTGGTTAACCAAAGACTATCTGGTAATCCAATCTCTTTTAAATGAGCTGCTAATTTATGATATTTTTTTTCCAACAGCTTATAAAAAATGAAGCAATAAAGTTTTAGCAAAGGGAATCCATTTTCAAAAAACCCTAAAATTTTGAATTTTGGTGCTTCTGCTAATTTCATGAACAATTGAAAAGTCTGGCATTCCTTTCCCCCACTCACTACTAATAAAAACCCTAGAACAAAGTTCATTCCTTGACAATATCCAACATTTGGGCATTGATTTGCTATTGCTTTCAGTATTCGAAATAATCGAATATTTCCCATATGTTCAGACATTGATAAAAGAGTATTTCTGTCAGAGTTTCTTTTAGCTTCTTCGATTTCAGTAAAATAAGGGTGTTTTGGAAAAGTTCGAAACAAATCTTTTTTTATATCCTCTTCACTTGAGCTTTCTTTCGAAAGAAGAGTTTCATAAAGTGCGTTGGATAAATTTTGTTCTAAAAGTGAAGGTTTGAAGTTTCCAAAAAGAAAGTACCATGATTCCCAGCGAAAACCTTCAGGGGATCCATTTTTTTCGATTTTTGAAGCGAACAATTTAGCATTTTTATAAAATAAGTCTTGTAGACGATAAAGAGTTTCATCTATTGAGACACCGTGAAGCAATGATTTCCAAAATTCCTGCTTTGAATTGAGTGTTTCTGTTAAATGTTTGCCAATTTTAAGCTTTTTTAGTTGAGCTTCTTCAAATCTGGGAGAATAATCAAGTGATTCTATATTATTTTGAGGTATTAACATCTCGCTGTGATCAAATTTATTGCTTATTTGAGTTTTGTCGTGAAGTTTGATGTTAGTCTTTTTTTGTGGACTTGTGACTTGAAGACTGAGGAAACTCTTATTTGTAGCATTTACGGTACAACCTGCACCCATAATAATAATTTCAGGTTTTGCACTAATGAATTTAAAAAGTTTGGACTTGAAATAACTCAAAACACAAGTGGTTTAGTTTTTTATAAGAAAATTATAGCGATTATGAAAAAAAATAACTAATAAATTTAATTATTAAAAATCCTCGAAATGTTGAAATTCCTTATTTTTTTTAATATTCTCAATCTCCAATTCCTGCTTCAACTTCATCGAAAAATTTCCTTCATTTTCAGTTTTCTTCAATTTTTTTTTCATTTTATTCATGATCTTTTCTTCTTGGTTCTTTATTTTCGGATCGAACTTCATATATAAATAATCGAATTTTTGAATGTGTTTAGCAATTCTCGTTTCCATAAGCGCTACATCCAATACCACTTCTTGATCTTCATCTCCTTTTTCTTCTAATAAGCTCTCAATAAATGGATGTTTTTTATTTATAATGAAAGGATATTCTGAATTAATCTCTTCGTTAATTAATTCATCAACGATCTTTCTATTAATTTTGATTTCAACTCTTCGAACTCTTGAAGTCAAACCCTTAAGAAATTTATAAAAAAGCTCAACTCCTTTGATAATAGGCTCGGATTCACTTTGACTGCCATTTTTATTGAAATTTCCGTTGGAGTGAGCTATTTCTTGACGGAATTTGTTAAGGAATTTGAGATATTTTTTCTTTGCGTTTTGACTGTAGATTGTATAGGTAAAGACTCCTTCTGAATTGATTTCTTGAAGAGTTTTCAAGGATTCCTTTTGCGTTTTGCGTCTGAGGTATTCAAATGAGAGAGGTATCATTAAATCGAACAAGGACATTTTGAAAAGTGCATCATTTTTATTCTCGAAAATATTTTCGGACAATTTATCACATATTACTTTGAAGAAAAAAAAAAAAATTAATATAAAATGAAAATAATTATTTTAGATAATACTAAATCGTCCAAATTCATCGCATATGTTCACACTAATGTTCTTTTCGTTTTGAATTCTGCAAATATCCAAGAAGCTATCAAACCCAAATTGTTTTTTTTTCTCTGAAAATAAAGGCTCTTCTTCCTTCAACCCATCAAAGAGAAGAGTTCTTTGTGATTTTTTTTGACTTGAATTCAATGATCTCTTGGGAAGATATTGCTTGAAAATTGAAGTCAAAAATTCCATCATTGGAACATTAAACGCTTCATCAACCAATCCGGCTTTTGATAATAGATTCAATATCACTCCACAAGTTGATTTGAAGCCTTCAGTTGCTATAGGTTTTGAAGCGATTTCAATGATTATAGGTGGCAAAATTTTTAAATTAGAAGTCAAAGACTCTAAATCGTGAGTAATAGGAAAATCAATCAATTTGATTAAATTTGCTGCTATTGAATACCATTGGTAATAATTAGAAGGTGAAAGATTGAGGGTTGCAGCTTGGAAAGAATGAATTATGGAAAGGGGAGAGATTTTTTTGCTGATGGGAGAAGGGTAGCACTTATTTTCGAACAAAGGTTTGATGGGAGAAATTTCCATTTTGTTTGATGAGAGTGAGAGGAATTTTTTTTATATATATAATGAGAGGTTTTTTAAACTTTAAATATTAAACAACGATCTTATTTTTTAGTCAAATTTTAGGTAACATTTAAGCAAAAAAAATTCGATTTTTTAGTCTAAAAAAGCATCAGAATTTATTAAACTTCATAATATAATCTTTTCAAAAAAAATTTGAAACTTTTAAAAAATGTATAATTTATAAGAAATTTCTTTCTTATGATCGATCACATCTGCCTTATATTTATTTATAAAGGATATAGATGACGACTCTTTTCAAAAAATTAAATTATTCAAAAACGAAAAATTTTATTAGTAATAGTGAACTTGTTTTTTAGTAAGTAGCTTTATTGAAATAAAAAACAAGAAATATTATGAGAGCCCACTTTTGAACTATAACTTGCGAATTAAAAACGGCGATTTTAAGCTTTCTATTCAAATAATATTTCTAAGATTAAAGATCTCTAAATTAACATTTTTTAAAAAAATGTTGCATTTTGGAATATTCAAGCAAAATTTTAAAAAATTAGTTAAAAAACTAACTAAAATTTTTTGTAAAAAGTTTTGTTAATGTTAACTTCATTTCAGTTAAAACTGTTGAATCTTCTTTTTCAGTCATCATTATTTAAGTCTTCCAATGCAAAACAAAAATAAAAACAAATCTTTCATCTCTCAAACCAATGAATTTTAAAGATGCAACCGCATACACCCACTCCCAAATCAAAACAATTGCACAATCCTATGAAATATCACAGAAGTTTTTATTAACTGAGCGAAAAGTGAGAACAGTTAGCAAAATATCCTTTAAACTAATATGTGTTAAAGGTGTTCAAAGCTCATGTCCTTTTCGTTTATCTTTCAATTTGATTGAAGATGGTATGTTTGAATATAGAGAAAGTAACAGTGTTTTAAGACATAATCATGGCAAATCTTCAAAGAAAGCTTTTCAAACAAAATTCTTTAAAAGAGATTTCAAATTCATTGAAAATCCTTTGAGAAATGCCTTAGAATCAAATTACCAGAAATTGAAAAATTTAAAGCCGAAAACTCTTTTGAAGGTTCTAAAAGAACAAAAATTGCTAACGTCGAATATTTTGAAAGGCTTTTCCTTGTACCATAGGATTTTTAAGAAGAAATTTGATAATTTAGTGAGGAAAATCAAGGAATCTCTGAAAAAAGATGTTAATGACTTAAGTGTTCAAAGTGGTTTTTCAACTGAGTTTGAATCAAGCGTGAAACAAGAGTCTACAGAAGATGAAATCTTCAAAGAGGAAGAAAAAGATGAAGAATATAAAGTGAAATTAGAAGAGAAAGAAGAAAAAATTGAAAATGAAGATGCAAAATCACAAGAAAGCTTTCATTTGGAGCTGGAAGATTTTTTTGTTGATGAATTTGAAAAAACTCAATGGATTGTTCCTTTTAACTTTTATTAATTGTTTTGTTTTCTTTTTTTTATATGCTTAATTTAAACTCAATTTTCAAGAATTTTAATTTTAATCTCTCAAAGTTTTTTTAAATTATGTATTCCAGCTCATTTTTTTCATTTCTGAATGTTAACCAAATCTTATAATCAATTGGAAATTTATCATTAACTCCCAATTTAATCTCAATTTCTTGGAAAATCTAGAAAAAGAAGAAATTAATAACTCAATAGAATAAATAGTCTTTTAATAAAATACTTCAAATTCAATTTTCTTGAAAAATACACCATCATCTTCCTCGTCATTATAATATTTTTCTTTCTTGTTCTGAAGTTGGTTTTTAGTTTTATTCGATATTTTGAGACAAAGCTTCTTTTTCACACCATCTTGCTCAAGTTGCGCATCTTTAAATTGTTCAATTTCATTAAATGTCACTTTTCGATCAAGCAAATCAAATTCTGGAATGCTTAAAGTCATGCCAGTTTTCCCAAATGAAAGAACTAAGGCTTTAGTGATAAATTCTTGCTTGTTTGCTTTCATACACAAACAACTGAAAATCTAAACAAAATCATTTATATTCAAAAGAAATTTTAAACAAAATTTTTACAAATTACATTAAAAAGAAAAAAATTACCAAGAAAATTTTTTTCGGGATTAAAAAAGTTAAAAAATCTTTGAGAATAAAAAAAATAAAAGAAATTTTAAAGATTTTGCAAAGAAAGAGATTTTGAAATTTTTTCAACCTTATCACAACCATCTGAAACTTTTCTCGAAGCTTGTTTACATTCATTGCATTTTCCCATAATTTCAATCATATATTCTTTATTCGTCTGTTCTCTGGCTTTGTCCCCAAATTCCAAAATATTGAATAACAGTCTGTGGACCAAAACATCAGGATAACGTCTAATCGGACTAGTGAAATGAGTGTAAACATCGAAATTGAGGGCAAAATGATGCCAGCTATAATCAGGTGAATCATCTACAACGAAATATTTAGCTAATTGCATTGTTCTTATCATTTTTGAATCAATAGTCTGGAGTATTTCCGGACTTAATTTTTTCTCTAATTTCAATTTTTCAACAGATTCAAATATTCTGAATATATTGCTGATATCAAGATCTTTTATATTTAAAGAATCAAGAAAGGTTTTTAATGCCTTGATTTTCTTTTCTTGAGGGACTTCATGTTTTCTTAGAACAGCAATCTCTTGGCAATTTTTGATTAAAGTTTCCCCTGCAATAATGTTTGCCAAAAGCATATATTCCTCCACCAAAAAATTAGCTTCTTTTCTCTTTATTAAAGTTTTTATAAATAAATATACATAGAAAATGAACCTCTTCGATAGTAAAACTTATTGGGATATTTTCTTCATTCAATTGAAACCTTTTTTTTTTTTTATCAAAATGCAAAGACCCATTCTTCATTCTTTTTTCTCTTCTTTTCTGAGCTAATTCATTCATTTTTATGATTCCTTTCATGAGTTTCTGACTATCTATACCATTTTGAAGTTTGCATGTGTCAGGAAATTCTTCAAAATTATTGATTTTTCCATCAATGATCAACTGTGCGACTTCATAACTTAATTTTCCACAACTCTTGATGATGCTTTTCCCGATTCGTGCAGGCTCATCTTTCAACAAATCCCCATTTTCATTCATTTGGAAAAAAATTGAAAAGGCTAATCTTTCAACTCCAGGATTCAAAGAGCATAATTTTTCACATAAAATACCTGGTAGCATAGGAAGCACTCTATGAGGTAAATAAACAGATGTTGTTCTCTTTCGGGCTTCTTCATCAACTGGATCATTTTCTTTCACAAAATAACTCACATCTGCAATGTGAACACCAATTTCATACACTCCTGGCTTTACTTCCTCTATCGATAACGCATCATCTAAGTCTCTCGCTGTCAATGGATCGATTGTGCAAATAAGTGTTTTGTTCAAATCAAAACGTTTTTCTCGTTCTTCAAAAGGAATTTCCCATTCTTTGGCTCCATATTGGTTGAGATGTTCAAAGGTTTTTTCTAAAAAATCTTCACTGTATACTTTGTTTTCTAATAGTAACGCTTTACATTCGTTTTCGATATCACCTGCAAGGCCCAAATAACGAACAATTTGGACATGTGGATAAAAAGAATAAGTGGGCCATTCTTTAAATCTTCCAACAAAATAACAATCTTCTAATTTGATTGAATGACTTTCAACAAGTTCAGATGGCGCATCTTCCATTTTTTTGATGAACATTTGGGGAATACGTTTATCGTTCGGAACAAACAAATAGCTTGGGGAACTATTTTTTTTTTTATAACCTTTTTTTTCTTTATCATGAGAAGTGTTTTCAATTTTTCCTACAATATCTCGATCAATATAGTCATTCTTAAGAATATAGACGACTTCTCCTATTTTTTTCTCTTTAAAATCATGGAGTTCTTCTTTGATAATTATTTCCTTTAAGGTTTTTTTCTCATCATTTTCATCAACACTTTCCCAATCAGATGAATGAGGTGAATCTTCTTTGTTCTTTGTCTTTTTTTCGTTGTTGATTTGTTTTTCCACTTTTTTTTCTTCTTCAGGAGTCTGGGTTAATTTTTCATTCTTGATCTTTTCCTCTTCAGGATTCTGGGTCGATAGTTCTTTCTTGAAGTAAACCTTCACCATATCATTTTTGTTGTTCTTTAAGATTTGGGGTTTAGAAGCTATAGTTTTTGAAAATTTAAGGTATGGATCATCAATCAATCTAAAAGCTACAACACAATTGTGTAAAGCTCTATTTTGACTCTTTATATCTAAATTAAAAAAAAATTCTTGTTAATTTGGGATTTATAATTTACTTTGGATGAAAACTTTCTCTTCAAAGGCTTCTGTTTGGACACTTGCTAATGCTCTAACTGCTGTATTGACTAAAAATATTCCCTATTATACATAATAAACTTTAAATAAAAATTTTAAAAATTTTAAATTTACTTCAAAGAGAGTTTTATTTTTAAGGCCATCTTCAACTTCACTTTTTTCAAGAAACTCTGGGAAATTTGTGAATTTGTCTTTGAAATTTTTTTTTTTGTTGTCGTATCTTTTTTCGAAATTCTTTCTTTCAGATTTTGACCATTTACCTTTTTTCTTTTCATAATTTTCGTTTTGATTAGGAAATTCAGGATTAATATTTTGATGTTTTGTATGTTTTGGTTTGGATGGAGCAAAAGAATTTTCTTGTGGCCCTTTCAATTCATTATTAGTTTCTCCTTCTTTAGGAAATTTAGGTGTTTTATTAAAATTTTTGTGAATTTTTTTTGTTTTGGTAGAATCCAAATTTTGAAAATGTTCAGGATTTTTTTGAGAATTTTGATTTGATTTGGGGCTACGATTTTTTTGTTGAAAACCATGGTCAACGTTCTCATAATTTTGAAATGTTTCCTTTTTATTTTGTTTTTTAATCCTTGGTTGCGTTTTCTTGGAATCTTCCTGATTTTTATCATTTTTTTGCTCATTTTCATTGTCATCAACAAAAGCTTGTTTTTGTTTCCAATTTTTCACATATTCAAAGTTTTCAATATCTTGTTCTTTTTCAAATTTACCTTGCTTTTGTTTGGGTTTTTTGACTTTTTTAGGATTTTCAACGATTTCTTCTTCATTGAATTTCCCATCATAAGAATTTTTTTCAAGTTTTTTTTTTTTTTGTTGAGTTGCTGCAATTTTTTCCTCCTCTTCAACTTTTGGTTCTTTTTGAGATGCCTTTACAACATAAATTACCTCTTGATTTACATTCCTTTTGGGGCCACGATTATAATGGGGCTTTTGAAACATTTCTTATTAATTTATTTTTCCGATTCTATCAGATTTTTTTTAAAAATGATATCAATAATATTTCTTTTATAAAGATTTTATTTTTTTCTAAAGGGTTTAAACTCAAATTTTTCTTTTTTAATTTTTTTTTTTTTAATTTTCCAAAATTTCAATTCCCTTTTTTTTTTTCTTTTCAATTTTTTTTAAAAATTATAAATTTTCTTTAGAAATTCATTTTCTCTAATCTAACCAATTTTTAGCTTTCTCAACAGCTTTTTCCCATCTTTTTACCACACCAGTTAAATGTTCATTAGTCCATTTAGGAGTGAAGTTGAATTCAGTGCTACTAATTAGTTTTAATTCTTCTAAATTTTTCCAAACTCCAACTGTTTTTTCTAATCCTGCAACAATAGCTGCGCCTATTATGGTTATTTCATTTTCTTTCGGTTTTTCAACAAGGAAATTCAAAATATTGCATTGGGTCTGCAAAAATTCAGTTGAATTAGCTAGACCACCATCAACTTTTAGCCTTTTCATCTCAATTCCACTTTCTTTTCCAAATATTTTGATTATTTCATAAGTTCTAAGAGATATTGCTTCAAAAGCAGCATGTAGAATATGTCCTTGTTCAGTAGATGTCGTCAATCCGATAAGTAACCCTCTTGCTGAATTATCCCAGTGAGGAGAAAATAATCCTGAAAAAGCTGGGACAAACGTTACACCACCACTATCTTTGACTGATTCATGCATTCCTGACAATCTTTTATAATCATCAATAAAATGAATGTTATTTTTAAGCCAATCAATGACACTTCCAGCTGATTCAATAGCCCCCTCAAGAGCATAAAAGCTTTCTTTCTCAGTTGAACTTTTATACAAAACAGTTGTGAGCAATCCAAACTGGGACTGAACAATTTTATTTCCAGTATTCATTAGAATAAAGGAACCTGTACCATATGTATTTTTTACTTCTCCAATATCTAATAAATGACCAATGCAAGATGATTGTTGATCTCCAATAACCCTAAATTTTTTATTAGGTCAATAGATTTTTTTTGTTTACCCTGTTATTGGAATATTTTTTAAATGACCCTCTTTGATATTACCAAAAAAATCAGTTGACGATAATATTTTTGGAAGGAGTTTTTTGGGAATGTCAAAATCACTTAGAATTTCTTCATCCCATTCGAGTGTATGCAAGTTCATAAGCATCGTTCTTGAAGCATTCGTAACATCAGTGTAATGGTTTCCTGTTAATTTCTTTAAAAAACAAAAATATTTTTTTTTTGTTAATTTTTTTTAAAAATATTTTTTTACAAATATAAGCCAAGAATCAATAGTTCCAAAGCATAAATCATCAAGATCATTGTTTAAAATCTTTTCTTGAAGTTGAGGAATATTTTCAATCATCCATTTGAATTTAAAAGCTGAAAAATAGGTTGTCATTGGAAGACCAGTTTTTTTTCTATAGTAATCTTTGTCGTGATATTTTTGAAGAAACTTCTCCACAATTTTAGAAGTTCGAATATCATGCCAGACTATGGCATTGGATAAATGTTCGCCTGTCTTTTTATCCCAAACCAGACAAGTTTCTCTTTGATTTGTAATTCCAACAGCTTTTATATTTCGTAAAATCTACATAAAAGTAATTTAAATTATTGAATTTCTTCAAATTAATTTTTTTTTATACATCTTTTTTATGATGGTATATTTTGTCTAACAAAAGGTTCACATTGAAGTATAATTGCATAGGATCATGCTCAGTCCAGCCAGGTTCATTATGGATTTGCTCATGCTCGATTTTCTCAATTATGACTATATTCAATCTTTCATCAACGACTGCAACTCTTGAAGATGACGTGCCTTGATCTATGCTTAAAACATACTGCTTTTCTTTCGAAGGATTATCGAGAGAAGCCATTTCTAAAGTGATTGAAACTTTTGGGAAAATTAAAAATTTATTAAATTATTTCAAAGATTCAATAAAGCTTTAATTTTTTTATATTTTTCATGTGTTAAATTCAATGTATTTTTTTTAAAAAAATTAGGTTTTTTTAAATTTTTTTTCATTAATTTGAAATTGGTTTTAGAAATATTTGATCAATTTTTTTCTTTTAGAAATAAAATCACAGAGCAATTTTAAAATAAAAGAAAAAAAACTTTTATTAATTTTGGCAATTTTTTTTTTTTTTAAATAAGTGCCAATTTTTGTCTGTTATTTTTTTTTTAATTTTTCTTTTGATAATTATATCTATTTATGCATTTCTTAATAATATTTAACGTTGCCACAAAAAAACGATATGTTTTAACCAATAAATACTAATTTTGGCAAATTTTGGCAAGATTCTGGCAAATTTTGGCAAAAAAAAAACCCTACCCGTTTTTTTTGTTTACATATATTTTATTAAAAAATCGAATTTTAAAGATGCTTGTTTTTTCCAAATTTTAGTTTTGATAACTTAAATTTCATCAAAAACACGAATATTGTAAATGAATGTCTTCTGAGTTTCTTCGAGACTTTCCCATTCATATTCAACCTCAAATATTCACAAAAATTTCATTAGAAAGAGTTTTTCGAATTCAAGTTTATAAATTACATGATTTACAACCTATTTTTTCTGGTTCTTTTGCATTCTTTCTTGAAGGTCTGATACAATCTATTTTGGCGATCTCTTAATCATAATTTTTAATTTTATAGTTTTACAAATTATTATGCATTTTTGTTTTCAATTTAAAAAGTAATTTTTTTGAAATAAAAAAAATTAATTTTTTTCAAATTAAACAAAATGAGAGTTTCTCGTTTATTTTTACTCCAACTGTCTCTCTTTCAAGTATTTTAACTTTTTTTGAATATTCTTCACGAATATTTAGTGTCGACAAACGAAGAAATTTTCAACCTTAGTTTTATTAAGACATGGTCAAAGTCAATGGAATCTTGAAAATCGTTTCACAGGTTGGATAGACGTTCCATTATCTCCTCAAGGTTTTTAAAAAAATTGTTCTAATATAAAAAATTTTTATCATTTATTTAAGGAATTCAAGAGGCAATGCAAGCAGGAAGTAATTTGAAACAAAACAATTTTAAATTTGATATTGCTTTCACTTCTGTCTTGAAAAGAGCAATTAGCACATTCAACAATGTTGCTGATGTCTTGGATTGTCACTATATACCTTTGTATAAATCCTGGAGATTAAATGAAAGGCATTATGGACAATTGCAAGGCTTAAATAAAAAAGAAACCACTCAAAAGCACGGAGAAAAACAAGTTCAATTATGGCGAAGGAGCTTTGATGTACCACCCCCTTTTGTTAGTCTTGATGATCCACTATATCCAGGAAATGATGAGAAATATAGGGGGTTAAGCAAAGATGCTTTGCCAAGGGGAGAATCTCTAAAACTTACTGCTGAAAGAGTTTTACCTTTTTGGCATGATTTCATTGCTCCAAGATTAATTGAAAGAAAAAAAGTTTTAGTTGTTGCACATGGTAATTCCCTGAGGGCTATAGTTAAATATTTGAACAATATTAGCGATAATGGTAAAGAATTTAAAAAAATATTTTGGTTAAAAATTATTATAGACATTGCGGAGTTTAATATTCCTACTGGAGTTCCTTTGATTTATGAGTTCGAGGAAGATTTGAAGGTGAAGAAACATTACTTTTTAGAATCGGAAGAAAATTTGAAGAAAAAAATGGATGCAGTAAAGCACCAAACCAAAATCTAAAAAGCAAAATTATAATATTGGATTTTAAATTTAAAAAAAAATGCCAAAAGATATTGTTTTAATTTTAAATTAATCAGAAATTCAAAAATTTTTTCTGCTTTGCTTATTATAAGGTTTAATATTTAAAAAAAAGAAGTGGTAGAGTTATGTTTAATTTGATATTAACAAAATTAATTATTTTATGAAAATTAAATCAAAATTTTTGAATTTGAATTTTATAATAAAATGTTTATTTTTTTTAAACCTGAAATAATAAAAAAAATTAAATTTTTTTAGAGTATTTTATGCTCAAAATTAATTAAAGGATTGCATTAATTAATTAATTAATAAAAGATTTCTGATTTACTGACTAGATAACTGAAGAAATGACTTGAATGCAACCTTCATAGAAGGAATGAAGCAAAAAGATAAAATATGTGTTATACAAAAAATGATTTCGACTTTTATACTCCAGCAATATTTTGCGAGTTTTGATCATATACCCCATAATAAAAATCATTAGCCCAATATTTATTAAAATAACATTGAGAAACCCGAAAAAACTGATAGAAAACTCCTCTGAAATATTAAATTGGCAATCTAACACAAATTTCAAAATAAAGCTTAATCCACACCATTTTTTTAAGAAATACCAAAATAATATTCTAGAAATAGCTATAATTTGAAAATCTAACAAACAACCTGAATAGAGCTTTTTGAAATAAATTTCACAAGAATCTTTTTCAATAAATTTTCCTTTTTTTACGAAAATTTCTTTAATTTTCTCTAGAAAATCGAAATCAACATATGTTTTGATGACGAAATGCATATATAAACAAATCAAAACCCATCCTCCTATATCATTATATTCCATTTTCAATAGACTTGAAAAGTTAAGACTAAAGCAGAACCCCAGCGCGAAACGCATAAGACTAATTCCTGAGTTATAATTGTTATTTTCTTGAATGGCAAATTGATAATATAAAAAGAGAAGTTTCTTCATTACGTTAAAAACAACATTAAAATAGCAAGCATTTATCAATTGCATCAAGTTTTTCAACCAAAATTCGCTCATTTTTAAAAATAAAAACTCTTTCAGGGATGGGAATAAGTATCGAACCAGCAAATAATTTAAAAATACAAAGGCATTCAAAGCATTAGCTTTGCACAAATTTTTGATCCATAATTTAAAAGAAAATTTCAAAAGGTATAAATAAACAAAGAGGAAAAGAAATGGAGCGAATATCACGATTATATATATATCTAGACTGTTATAATTTTTTTCATCAACAAACTGAGAATACCCCATTATGCAAAGAATTAAATATATGAAATAAAATATCTTTAATAGCTTTTTGCTTCGAAATTCCTTCATAACAAAGACTGTTTTGGAATTGATTATCAAATAAAACATCCAGCAAGAGAAAAAATCGATGATATTACTATATAATTTCACTATGAAATTATCATTACATTCACAAATTTCTCTCATCCAACAATATCGATTAATTTTTTCCTGTAAGATTATTTTCAAAACAGTCAGAATTAAAGCTAGAAAATGTGAAAGAAAAACCGATTTGCTTAAGAAAACAAATTTTTGTAAGAAAGTTGCGTCACTTAAAATTAAGCTTTTCATAAATTCTGACTTCATTGTTGTTCTTCTATGTTTTTCTCCGATTTCTTTTTCTTTCGGATCATTGTGAAAATCCATTAAAATTGAGTTTTGAATTATTCCACTACTAGATCCCCTTTGAATTTCAAAATGTTTTTGAACATGAGGACTTTGTGTTTTATTGAAAGAACCTTGATCTTTAGATTCAATTAGAAGCTCCGATTTTAATTCATCAGGGGATTTTGGAAGATTGAAATTAAAAATTAAAGATGGAATTTGTTCAGGTTCATCTTGCTCTTTCTTCTCAATTTTGAAAAAGCTTATGGATTGACAATGTCTAAGGCTGGTGAGATCTGAAATTTCGATTCCCTCTTGATTTTGGTTTTTTTCTGTGTGGTGATTTTTCATTTTCATTGGGATATAGTTTTTTTGTTAATTTTCTATTTAGTCTCTTGAAAATATTGTATTTTCATTTTTAAATAAAATTAAAAAAATTTCTAAATTTAATATTGCTTCTTTTTTTTAAAAATTTCATTAAAATTATAAATTAAAAAATTATACTTCCTCTGTTTTTTTCAGTTTTTTATTGAAAAAAAAAACATGTAAAGTTTTAAAAATTCTTCCATAAACTCATTTTTTTTTCGGACTACTTGCCAAATCTACCACAAACTTCAGCTTCCCAATCTGTTTCATTGTATTTCCCTTTCCTTTCTCTTCATTTTTCTTCCAAATATCTTCAATTCCTTCAATGTCCTCAAGCAATTGTTTTTCTTCCCCTTCTAATGATTTCGCCCCTTTCACTATTTCCTCCTCATCTAAAAGCTCTAAATTATTAAAGGACTTCTTATTATCTCCAATTTCTTCACTCAAATAACTCATAGAAAATTTATTTGAATCTTTCTTCGAAATTTTTTCTGAAGATTTCATTGAAGATTTTTTTGAGGATTTAATAATAGACTTTACTGAAGAATTCTTTGAAGATTTTAATGAAGAATTCTTTGAAGATATCTCTGAGGAGTTATTTGAAGAGTTCTTCATATTTAATGTCTGTTTTGAAGCTATTGGTGTCAAGCTTTTGCTATTGTCTTCGCTCGAATTTGAAGCCTTATTCGTGAATTTCGCAACACCCCCTGAGTTTTTCAAGATTTTGGATAAAAAACTTGACTTAAAATTTTCAGAATTTCTTCTAAATTTTTTTAAATGTTTCTTTTTGTTTTTACTGTCATCCTCTAAGTTTAAAGTCGCTTTTTTTGACAATTTCCTCACGCTTTTATTAGTATTTTCAATAAAAAAACCTGATTCATTCCTTTGAAATCCTTTGAGAAGATCAACAAATTGATCACTTTTTCTTCGAGAGCCAGTTCTTCTTAAAGGTTTGAGTTGAAGAGAAAATGTTTCTTTTTCTTTTTTATATGGAGAAGCCCTATTGTTAAATATATTCTTTCCAATTATGCCTTTCGGGCTTTTTGAGCCCCGATAGCTCAGCATTTCAGAACCTCTTCTAATAGCGGTATTGAGAATATTCTTCGAAACATTAATTTTCTCTTTGATTTTTACCATAGAATCTCTAAGATTTTGTTCTTCATGAGAAACTAAAGATCCTTCCTCCAAAAGAGACTCTTTTATTTTGAAGATTATACTTGGAACCCGCTCTAATTTCCGGCCTACATCTAAGCTACATCTTCTATTCTTTAAAAAAGCCTCTTGAGATTTTAGATGAAGCAAATTCTCTGGAATTTTCAAAGTTTTTTTTTTTAAATCTTCTGTTGATTTTTTTCTAGGGAAAGGCTTTTCTAAAGTTTTAAGATTCGCTAAAAAAGACTGGGCTGTTGTTGTATCGCTTTTTCTACGAATTTGAGCATTTTGAGTAAGTTTGTTAAGTTTTTTCTTGATAGAATCAGCTTTTTGGAAGTTTATATGTGAGAAAGTATGGATTTTAACAAGTTTTCTCCGAAAGGGGGGAGGAATGGGTTTTGGTTTCAAAGCTTCGATTTTATCCTGATATTTTTCTTGTAATTGCTTACTGAAACCGATAAGATTATTGATGTCTTGATCCATTTTATTAATGCGATTTGTGAAGAATTTGATTTTATCTTTAAGAGCTTCTTGTTCGGCTGATTTCCTCAAATTATCACCCAAATTTATTCTTTTAGTCATTTTGTTAATGTTTAACACCTTTTGGAAAGTATAAGCTGCCAGGGATTTCTTCAAGGGTGTTGGTAAAGGGCCTAGAGGCATATCTTTATTTTTATTATTACTATAGACGTTTGAATCTTCATGATTAATAATAAGCTTCAAATTGAAATTGGGAGAATTTTTAAAATTTTCTGTCTTAGAATCCTTGATATTTTGTGAGTTTTCTATATTTTCTATCAGAGAATCCTTGAGATTTTGTGAGTTTTCACTCAAATTAGGAATATTTGCAGAGTCTTCTTTAATTTTTATTGGATTTTCTTCTGGATTATCAAGAATTTCTTCTTTGAAGAAATAATCGTTTTCTTTTCTCAATGAACTTAACACCTTATTTTCTTTTTCCTTTTGTAACTCAAAAGACTTTTTCAATAAAAGCTTCTCTGCATTGAAGCCGAACCCCAGATTTTGTCTATTCAAATTATATATGCTCTCTTTTGCAACAAATTCATTGCTATGCTTTGGAGAATTATGATTGCTATTTATTTTTTCAGGCTTTTTCATTCTAAAATTTGCTTTACAAGCGGCTAAAGCTTCTAAATAAATTTTTTTGGTCCTTTTTTTTCTAAGATATGCATCTTGGACAAATTCCTCACCAATATCTCTGAATTCTAATAGGAAAATCTTCTTGAAATGTCGACGACTTAGAATGAAGAATTCGGAATCTTGAGTTGCCATGAAAGTATATCGACGAATGTTGCTGTAGAATAGGATGTCAAGCTCGCCGAAGTAGTAGCCGGGCTTTATTTTTAGAAAACGAAAGTTGTCGTATTTCGGAAAAACAGCAGCAACTTTTCCGGATTTTATGAAAAACACTAATAAAATTTATATTAGAGAAAGTTATTAAAAAATTAATAGAAGAAAAAACAGAAAAATTGGAAAATTAATATATAAAAGTTTCGAGTTTCATATATTGTAAAACTTCATTTGTTTTTTATTTAAATTAAAACCTTTTCATTAAAAAATAAAAAATATGTTTTAATAAAATAATTTTTACTTTCTTCTGCTGGATCGTTTTTCATGAAAATAAAATCCCCTTTGCTGATTTTTACTTTTTTTAGCAGTGGGCATAAAAAACTGATGAATGAACTCGGCTTATTCTTCAGAAACGGTATATTCACAATAACCTCTTGATAGATTTTAATAACAATCTATACTCAACCAAAAAAAACTAATTTTTAAAAAAGAAAAGGTTAATTAACCTCAGTTCTTAAAGAAACTGGCAGTTCTTCGATCAACTTCTTATGATTTTTCTCATAATTTTGACCATATTTCAAATGGTTTTTGATTTTAACAAACAGTTCAGTATTTAAACGATATTCCTTTTGAATCTGAATAAGCACTCCCATTGATTTATTATAGTTTGCATTTTTTTGATCCAAACTGCTGATCAAACTCGTCAAAGAACCAATAGCAAATGAATATACAAATACGCCAATTAACATTAATCCAGAGGCAAATAATCTCTCATATGTTGAATAACAATGCAAATCTCCATAACCAACAGTCACAACAGTTTGTACAGTGAAATACAGACTTGCAAGATATAGATCCATTATGCCGAGATCTTGAAGATTATTCTTATAAAGCCAGATCTCATAATCTAATTCGGATTCCAAATCGTTCAGGACAAACCATAAACAAGCGAATATGTGGCAGAAAATCATGATTAATAGTATTGCTAGTGAAACTCTTTGAAGACCCGTGTTCATTTTGAAGATTTCACTGAAATAACGAAGGATTTTATTCCTCTCTTTTATTATTTTGAGGATACGAATCAGGCGAGACAATTTCAAGAGTTTATAAAGACGAGGTAGCTTGGCTATTCGTATGAATCCATTAAGATTTGAACTGTTTTCCATAATTAAATCAAGGGGTAAAGAAGAGATTAGATCAATAAACAGCCAGCCTTTGAGATAATTCAGAAAAATTTTCTAAGCAAAATAAAATCAAGATCAAATCAAAATTATTAGATTAAAATTATTAAAAAAAAAAAAAAATCACTTTAAAACTTTTGGATTTTAAAAAAAGTTTGATTTTCGAAAAATTAAAGGTATTATTTTACGGAAATTTTTTTTTAAAAAATAGAGAACCCAATGGCTGGTAATGAGAATATCCTCTTTGTCAAATGCAGAAAATAGATTAACCACAACATCTATGAAGAAAACAGCATCCATAATAAGATCCAGAAAAAAAAAGGGGTCCAAAATCTCTTCATCTATGAAGGCTGTGATAAACAGCACTAAGATATCCCATTTTGTGCGAAAGGGGTCATCAGGAAATATAACATACTTTATGTGTTTATATTTTTCATCATATTTCAAGCGATAATTGACTCTTGGTTTTCTTGTTTTAAGTCGTTTAGTCATCATCGATCCCTCCATAAAATTAATTTTACTTCCAGTGTTTTCCTCTTTTATCTTTGTCTCAACTTTAAATAAAGGATCTTCAAATTCTTTTTCTGTTTCTTTTTCAGTTAAATCAGCTTTATTAGTCCAAAGAACACCATCTGAAGGTCTTTTTAATACAATTGGTTTTTTTTCAATGTCTTTCCTTGTTGAATTTGAACGCTTTATCGAAAATTTTCTCATTTTTTCAACAAGTTTCTGTCCATTAAATTTCACTTCAAAATGTTGTAATTCTGCTAGTTTTTCTTTTCGTTTTAAAGTCTTTTTCAAAGCCAAAGCTTCTTCGGGATTAATTTCAGGAGTTTCTGGATATATTTTCCCCAGTTTTTGGCTGTTTTTTTTTTTAAATGGCTTATTTTCTGGTGATGAATCAAGAACAAAACTAGTTTTTCTGTCA
>JFJP01001757.1_pt1 | contig 39579 bp, 42 predicted proteins | sample 431651 | NCBI WGS metagenome assembly JFJP01 (sample SAMN02602958, study PRJNA72255) | Microbial mat metagenome, whole genome shotgun sequencing project. | biome: fresh water; feature: sink hole; material: water; isolation source: purple microbial (photo- and chemosynthetic) mats found in... | reverse complement strand
CGCAAGGGTTCAATCTCGACAAAGACGGGGTTCAGTCCCATGCTTCCTCCACGGCAAACAATGATGTAAACGAATACGAGCGGCGTCTGCAGTTTTCCCGAGACTAGCCAGAAACGGGGTTGATCTGGCAAGCAGGCCATCCCATACCGACACCCAGATCCGCTAGCAAAACATGAACGCCAGCCAGGCGGGGTCATCGGCAAAGACCAGCAGCACGTAGCTGCCAATGCGAATCCCCCAGAACTCAAGACGAAAAACCATCTCATTCCAACTCATGGGTCCAGTTTACCCGATTGACGCCACCCATGCCTGATTGCAATTTACCGAGTCAGGTGGATCGCTTGTAAGCGTCCGTCATTCATGGCTTTCAGCAATTCCCATTGCTCGTTCGAGCGGGCAATAGTGATACCATATACACTGTTTTTCTGAACAACTTAATCGTGCTGGCAGGCTGCACCCCCACTGGAGATTTTCATGAAAGCGCTCGTACTCGAAGAATATAACAAGCTGGTCTATAAGGACGTTCCCGATCCCGTCCTGCGGGATGATAACGACATTCTGGTGCGGGTGCGCGCCTCCTCGATCTGCGGCTCCGACGTTCACGGCATCGACGGATCGACCGGCCGCCGCCAGCCGCCGATCATCATGGGCCACGAAGCCTCGGGCGAAATCATCGACGTCGGCAAGGGCGTTACCCGCTTCCGTATCGGCGAGCGCATCACCTTCGACTCGACCGAATACTGCGGCAAGTGCTTCTACTGCCGCCGCGGCCAGACCAACCTCTGCGACAACCGCCAGGTCCTCGGCGTCTCGTGTACCGAATACAGCCGCTCGGGTACCTTCGCCGAATATGTCGTGATCCCCGAACACATTGCCTACGCCCTGCCCGACGGGCTCGATTACATCGACGCCTCGCTGGCCGAACCGGCGGCGGTGGCCGCCCACGCTCTGGCCATCACCCCGGTCGCCCTTGGTGACTCCTTCGTCGTCGTCGGTACCGGCCTGATCGGACTGCTGCTGCTGCAGATCCTGCGCACCAGCACCTCCGGCCTGGTCATCGGCCTCGACACCGACCCGTCGCGCCGGGAAAGCGCCCTGCGCTTCGGCGCCGATGCCGTATTCGATCCGGCCGCGCCCGACAGCCTGGCCAAGATCCGTGCGCTGACCTCGGGACGCGGCGTTGACCACGCCATCGAAGCTGTCGGCGCCACTGCTCCGATCCGCACCGCGATCGACGCCGTACGCAAGGGCGGCAGCGTGACCCTGGTCGGCAATTTCAGCCCGAAGGTCGAGATCCCGCTGCAACTCATCATTACCCGCCAGATCGCCCTGTACGGGTCCTGCGCGATGTCCGACGAATACCCGCTGGTGCTCGACCTGATGGCGCGCAAGAAGATCGACGCCCGCGCCATCGTCAGTGCTATCGCCCCGCTGGCCGACGGCGAAGTCTGGTTCAAGCGCCTCTACAATCGCGAACCGGGATTACTCAAGGTCGTTCTGCAACCCTGAAGCAGGCTCTGAGCGCACGTACTTCGAAGCGGACTCTTTCGAGTTCACGGCCCTTGGCATCGGCCAGGGCCCTGGACTCGGCGAGGCGCACCACGCTCATACCGGAACCGGCCAGAAAGCATTCCTGTCGTGTCGCTGAGTCAGATTATTGCTTTCCGGGGTGAAAAAGGGATTTGCACGTGACCTGCCGCGCATTCTCATATTGATCGCTGGACTGCTGGCATATTTCCCGATGCGCCCGACTTTTTAGCTGTCCTCAACGACTGCTCTGCCGCAGAGGTGACTGCAGTTGTTAACGCGTTAAGTACGGCCGAATCAAGATTCCAGCAATGCCAATAGAGATTGACGCTCATCGCAGCGGACGGCGCAAGGTTGGTCAATTGTCCTGTCGCAAGATACGGGCGCGCCAGCAGTTCGGGGATCACGCTGGCACCCCATCCGGCCAGCACCGCTCGTACCTGCCCTTCCGAGCTGGGAACAAAGCACTGGTTAAGACTGACTTGTTTCAAACGCAATGCGTGGCTGACAAACTCGGCCTGCAAGTCATCCTTGCGGTTGAAGGCGACGAACGGCAGCTTGCGAAAGCTGTGCGCGGACAGCCCGCCCGGACAGAATCGTTCGATCGCCGACGGACTGGCAACGGCCACATAGTCCATGGCACCGAGAGAAACGACCTTGCAGCCACGCAGCGCCTGCTTGAGTGTTGTCACGCAGCCGAGGACCTGTCCTTCGCGTAGCCAGTCCTGTGTGAAATCCTGATCGTCGGTAATGATTTCCAGTGGCAAGCCCTGCCGGACCAGCACATCGAAAGCGGGCAACGCCCAGGTGGCGATGCTGTCGGCGTTGACCGCTATGGAGACCCGGTCTTCCTCGCGTGCGCTGCCGCTTGCCCCGGGGCTGAGCTTGCGCAGGTCGTGTTCAAGGTCGGTATGCAGCAGGCGCATCTGCATCGTGTGCTTGAGCAGAAGGCGTCCAGCCGGGGTCGGTTTGAGCGGGCGTCCGCGCACCAGCAGTACCGTTCCGGCCAGCGTCTCAAGTGTGCGGAGTCGCTGCGAGACGGCGGATTGGGTTATCGAAAGGCGTGCCGCAGCTTTCTCGAAGCCACCTTCTTCGATAATGGCAGCCAGGCATTCCAGAAGATCCGGGGTGAAGGCATTCATGGTTTTCTTCAGCTTGCATGAGAGGTAGCAATAATATTAGCAAGTCTTATCAAACAAAAATATAGTTAATATTTCTGTTATTTTCAATGGGCTTGGATAAAACTCCGTACAGCGCAATTTTGATCACCATACGGAAGAGACTGCAATGAAGATTGGCGTACCAAAGGAAATCAAGAACCATGAATATCGCGTCGGCCTGACACCGGCCAGCGTTCGCGAACTGACTTCGCGCGGCCACAGTGTGCTGGTCCAGACCGGCGCCGGCCTCTCCATTGGTCTGACCAACGAGGAGTATGTGGCTGCCGGCGCCGAACTGACGCCCGATGCGGCGACGATCTTTGCCCAGTCGGAGATGATCGTCAAGGTCAAGGAACCACAGCCGCAGGAATGCGCGATGCTGCGACCGGGCCAGATTTTGTACACCTATCTGCACCTTGCGCCCGATCCCGAACAGACCAAAGCGCTGGTCAAGTCCGGTGCCATCTGCATCGCCTATGAAACCATAACCGGGCCGGGCAATAGCCTGCCTCTGCTGGCGCCGATGAGTGAAGTGGCCGGGCGCATGGCCGTTCAGGCGGGTGCCGCGCACCTTGAAAAATCCAAGGGCGGCATGGGCATCCTGCTCGGTGGTGTGCCGGGCGTGGCGGCCAGCCATGTGGTGATCATCGGTGCCGGCGTAGTCGGCACCAATGCCTTACAAATGGCCATCGGCATGGGCGCACGCGTTACTGTGATCGACAAGAGTGTCGATCGTCTGCGTCAGCTCGATCTGGTTTTCGGCAATCGCATCAACACCATGTTCTCCAATGCGCACAGTATTGAAGTGGCCGTGCTGGATGCCGATCTGGTGATCGGTGGCGTGCTCATTCCGGGTGCGGCTGCGCCCAAGCTGGTGACGGCGGACATGATCAGGCGCATGAAGCCGGGTGCGGTCGTGGTCGATGTAGCCATTGATCAGGGCGGCTGTTTCGAGACTTCGCACGCGACGACTCACGCCGACCCGACCTTTGTCGTCGATGGTGTGGTGCATTACTGCGTGGCCAACATGCCTGGGGCTGTTGCACGGACGTCGACCTTCGCCCTGAACAACGCCACCATCGGGCATGCCATCGCGCTGGCCGACAAGGGCTGGAAGAAGGCGCTCAAGGAGTGCGTCCATCTCAGGAATGGACTGAATGTGGCCGAAGGCAAAGTGACCTACGAAGCGGTCGCAAAAGACCTGGGGTACGACTACGTGAATGCTGATACGTTGCTGGGCTGAGGTTTGAGTCGGTGCAGGGGTGCTTATCGATCCTGCACCGCGTGAATTCTCTTCGCTGTTAATTTGTAATGGTTAATTTTTTTGACGCGATTTTCAAGACGGTTGATGGGTTTGCATATCGTGGCAAGGCAAGGCATAATCGGCGCGTGAATCATCTGTCCAGTTGTCCTACAGCATAGATGCATTTTGTTTTCTGTTTTTTCTTAAACTCAACATTGAACTGATTTCTGTTTTTTTTCTAATCAAATGTCCGACAACAGGACAGAAGCAGTACAGATAAATAGGAGCGGTCGAATGAAAAGTATTGCAGACAGTGCGCTGTGCCGTACCATCAGTGCCGTCCAGAACACCATCGTTCTGGGGTTGTTGGTCATCATTCCTGTTCTGGTGACCGTTCAGGTCATCCTCCGCTACGTCTTGAATCTCCCGCTGATGGGCATCGAAGAGATTCTTCTCTTCCCTGCCATCTGGCTTTACTTTCTGGGTGGCAGCATGGCGTCCAGGGCACAGAATCACATCGACTGCGGCGTACTTGTGCTCTACATCAAAAAAGAGAAGAGTCTTGCGCTGTTCAAACTGGTGCGTATGGTGATTTCCGTGTTTTTCGGATGCTGGGCGGCCTACTGGGCGTTCTGGTTCTTCTCGTACTCGCTCAACAAATGGAAATTGAGCGACCTGCTCTACTTCCCGATGTTCTTTGCTGAAAGTGCGCTCTTTATCGGCATCGTACTCATGGTGTTCTTCTCGGTTGTTGAGTTGATAGACCGGATCAACGATTACAAACTTGCATTACAACATCAGAAGCAGAAATAGGGGAAAAACATGGATATGTTAACGATCGTTGCGCTGGACGTAGCCCTGCTTGTTTTTCTCCTCATGATGAGCGTACCGTTGCCCTGGTGTTTTGCCGGAGCACTCAGTTTCATGGCCGTCCTTGGCGGCGCCTCAATGAAGAGCATGATGCTGTGGGGATTCAATCAGACCATCGGGCTCATTCTGCTCGGCAGCCCGTTGTTCATTCTGGCCGGCATGTTGATTGGGGCGAGTGGCATTGCCAAATACCTGCTTGATTTTGTCGATATCTTTGTCGGGCGGATCAGGGGCGGGATTGGTGCTGTTGCTGTTCTCACCTGCGGCATCATCGGAGCCATTTCGGGCTCCGGTTTTACTGGCGTAGCGGCTACTGGACCAATCCTGATTCCGCGTATGGTCGATCAAGGCTATCCGCGAGGTTATGCGACGGCATTGGTGACGGTCTCCTCAATTCTGGGGCTGCTGATTCCACCGAGCATCGTGATGATTTTTTACGGATGGGTGACAGAGACCTCGATTCTTGCTGGTTTTCTCTCCACTGTCGGTCCCGGCATTTGCGTCATCATCATGTTCTGCTCGATCAACTTCATCTGGGCGCGCAAGTTTGACTTGAAGCTGACCGAACTGTTGCCGAAGGCTGAACAGCGGGCGAAAAACGTCAAGGCGACGGTCTGGGTTGTGCCGGCACTACTGTTGCCCTTCATCATCCTCGGCGGCATCTACGGCGGCGTGTTTACACCGACCGAAGCGGCGGCTGTAGGTGGCGTGGTTGCGGTACCCATTGGGTTCTTCGTCTATAAGGAACTGAGCGGCAAGAAGATGGTGACGCTGGGTATCGAAGCCGGGCAGTCAATCGGTTCGATCATGACCATGATCTTCTTCACCCTGATGCTCAGTCAGACTTACGTGCTGTTGCAAGTGCCGCAGGCACTGATCGATATCGTCATGGGGATCACCAAGGACCCGTTCTGGATCCTGATCATGGTCAACCTGCTGTTGTTCGTCGTCGGCATGATCGTCAATGACATTACCGGCATGATTCTGGTGGCCCCGCTGCTGTTACCGCTGATGAAAACGATTGGCGTTGATCCGATTCACTTTGCCGCGATCATGGGCGTCAATCTGGCCATGGGTGGCGTCACGCCCCCGTACGCCAGCATTCTCTACCTCGGCATGCGGGTCGGCAAATGCGAGTTCTCTGAAATCCTGGGGCCAACCATGATCTTCCTGATTTTTGGTTACGTACCGGTGGTTTTCCTGACTACCTACTGGCCGGATCTGTGTTTGTGGTTACCGCGTATGGCAGGGCTGGTTCAATAGTCGAGCGAGGGCTTCCCCTTCGCTTTTTCTTTCGTCGTCAAGCAACAAGGAGAATCATATGAAATTGAGTCAATTAGGAATTACCCTCGCCACTGTGCTGGTCATGGCGACTTCGACCGTTTGCGCACAAACGACGTTCAAGTTGGGGCATGTCCGTCCTCTCGGCACGCCGACAGATGTTGATATGCAGGCTTTTGCCGCCGAAGTGGCCAAGGGTACCAGCGGCCGTTTGACGATCAAGCTTTTCCCGGCCAGCCAGTTGGGTAACTACACGGTAGTTCAGGAACGCGTTGGTCTGGGCGACGTCGAAATGCAGCTTGCGCCTGTCGGTACCAATGTCACCAAGGCTCTTGGCATTGTCACCGCTCCTTACATCGTCGAAACCTTTGAACAGATTCCCGTGGTCTTTGACCACAAAGGCAAGATGATGACCGCCGTTGACAAGCTGTTCGAAAAAGAAGGCATCAAGGTGCTCGGTCTGTATCCGAAGTATTTTGGCGGCGTGGCACTCTCCAAGATGCCGAATGATCCGAAAGGCACCGGCAACAAAGGCATGAAGGTTCGAGTACCGGGCATCAAGTCCTTTGAGAAGACGGCCGAAGCACTGGGGTATCAGGCGACACCGATTGCCTTCTCCGAGGCGTTTACCTCCTGGCAGACAGGCATTGTTGACGGTGCCATCGGCTCGGGTGCCGAAGGCTACTGGGGAAGTTTCAAGGATTTGACCAAGGTTTACCTGCCGACCAACAGCCACCTCGAAATGTGGTTCCTTTATGTCAGCATTGACGCCTTCAAAAAGCTGAGCCCAGCGGATCAGAAGGTGCTGGTTGAAGCGGGTCTGGCGATGGAAAAGGCGCGCTATGCCGCTGCGGCCAAGGAAACCACCGAGTACGAAGGCCTGCTGCAGAAGAACGGCACCCAAGTGGTCAAGTTTACTCCTGCCGAACTGAAGTCGATGGCCGACACCGTAAAAGCCAAGGTCTGGCCACAGATCAAGGGGGATTATGGCGTGGAACTGTTCGACAGCGTTACGGCTAAATAGATCTTTAGTGCCGGGTCGAACGCTACAAACTCGATCCGGCTTTTTATTAAGTGTATTTGTTGGACATTTGGACACTTAAGGGGTAAATATGGCTTCCTCTCAATGCAAGCGCACATGGGCCGTCATCGGTGGTGGTAATGGTGGTCAATCTGCTGCTGGGCATCTTGGTATGCTCGGCTATCCGGTTCGTATCTACGACATCTTCGAAGAATCGATAGCAGTAATCAATAAGCAGGGTGGGATCAAGGTTGGCGGGGTTATCGAAGGCTTCGGCAAGATCGAATTCGCCACCACCGACATGGACAAAGCCGTCACCGGTGCCGATATCGTGATGGTCATCGCGCCAGCAATTGCACATCGCGACATCGCCACGGCAATGGCGCCATTCGTCAAAAAAGGTCAGATCATCTTCATTCATCCGGGCGCGACGCTCGGTGCGTTGGAATTTAATCAGGTATTCATGGCACACGGTGTTGAACGTGGCGCAGTAACCTTGTGTGAAGCGCAGTCGTTGCTTTACGCGACCCGCCTGGTGACACATGGCGAGGTTTCAATCAAGGGCATCAAGCAAAGTCTGGCTGTAGGTGCGTTGCCGGCCGCACGAACTGCCGAGGTGATTGCGGCGCTCAGTGAAGCCTTTCCGCAAATTCATGCGGCCAAGAATATCCTTGAGACCAGCCTGACCAATCTGAATGCCGTCATGCATCCGACACCTTCACTGCTCAACGCCTCGCTGATTGAGTCGAAATGGGACTGGAAGTACTACATGGATGGCATTACGCCGACCATCGGTGCGCTGGTTGAGCGTCTGGACAAGGAGCGTATGGCCGTTGGCAAGGCTGTGGGTCTTGATCTGCCGAGTGTGCTCGACATGTATCGCGACATGTACGGCGTTGCCGCGCCGACGCTCTCGGAAACTGTTCGCCTGAACAAGGCCTACTGGGAAATCGCCGGACAGAAGCGTATTGACACCCGTTACATTCTGGAAGACATTCCGACGGGGCTCGTTCCAATCATCGCGATTGGGGAGAAGTTTGGCGTGCCCTGCGACATCATGAAGACGATCTGTAAGCTGGGGAATTACCTGCTTGACCGGGAACTGATCACGACGGGCCGGACTCTCGAAAACCTCGGTCTCGCCAATCTTTCGAAGGATGAGTTCCTGAGTTTCATCGAAAAAGGTTAGTTCCGGATCGCGAACTGTTCCCGGAAGGCTCCGGGAGGCGCAGAAGTTGCGCATCCCGAAGTGACTTTACCCTGAATTGGCCATTACACCAGTCGGTTGCGCTTTCTTCTGTATGGCCAGGGAGTAACATGAATACGTAAATGCTAGCACTTGATGTTGCTGTATTCAGGGTTATGAGCGAGAATGTCCGACATTCGAGAAACAGAGAAATCTGATGATTCAGCCGGCGCGACGTAATAATCTGTACGAAGAGATCACCAACCAGATATTGACACTGATTTCAGAGGGAAAATGGAAAGAAGGTGAACGCGTCCCGGGTGAAATCGAACTTTCCAAGCTGTTTGAGGTGAGCCGAAATTCAATCCGGGAAGCCCTGAAGGCGCTGGCACTGATCGGCATCCTGCGCGCACGCAGCGGTAGCGGCACTTTCGTTGCCGACGGTGCGGGCAGGAGAATTAGCCATTTTAGAGATTCGCCGACACCTGGGGAATTCTCCCTCGCCGAAATCATGGAAGCCCGGCTTGTGATGGAGCCTGGTATCGTTCGGCTTGCCACGGAGTGCGCTACTGAGGAAGATTTCACCGCACTTCAGGACATCCTTGACAAGTGTTTTCGTGCCTTTCGCGAAAAGAATTACGACTTCGAATTTGGTTTTTCATTCCACTACACGCTGTTCAAGATTGCAGGTAACAAGATTCTGACCAGTGTTGTAGATCAGTTGAAAGAGAAGCTTGTTGGTGTTCGTCGGGACATCTTCTTCAAGCACATCGACGCAAAGGTGCTGCTTGAAGAGCTAAATGAGCACCAGCAGATTCTTTCGCTGATGAAGGCGGGCAACGGCGAAGAAGCCGCCAAGGTCATACGGAAACACATCAAGGCATCAATGCAAACGCTGAAAGAATCGTGAAGGAATCCAGCCGGCTATGGGCGAGTACACCCTGAGACGCTCAGGAGACCGGCGACGATCCGGCATTGCCGGGTGCGCCGGCCATCGCCGCTTCCAGCATGTCGATGAAGGCGCGCGTCTTGGCCGGCATCAGACGGCGGCCGGGGAATACCGCCCAGGCCGTGTGCGAAGGCAAACACCAGTCGGGTAGCACACGGCGCAGTTCGCCTTGGCGCACGCTGGGGGCGGCAAAGTAATCCGGTACGGCGGTAATCCCTGCGCCGGCACACGCCAGTTTGATCAGCAATTCGGGTGAATTGGCGCTGGTGCGCCCCGGTGGCACACCCTCCCAGCGCTGTTTGTCGCGCATCAGGGTCCAGAGCGCCGCCTCGCCATTGCCCTGGAGCAGGCGCAAGGCATCGTGGTGAACGAGATCGTCCGGCGAGGCCGGATCACCCCGCTCGGCCAGGTAGGCCGGGGCCGCATAAAGACCACTTGGAAAAACAGCGATGCGCCGCGCGGCGAGCAGCGTATCGTCAGGTAGGGCGCCCATGCGGACGGCAATATCGAAATTCTCCCCGAGCAGATCGACGCGTCGCGGCGATAGGTCGAGTTCCAGCGATACCGCCGGGTGCAGGGCGACAAAGGCCGCCAGCATCTCGGTCAGCAGCAGGTTGGCAAAATCGCTCGGCATCGATACCCGCAACCGGCCACTTGGACGCGCCTGACGATGCTCGGCCAGCGCCTTGACGGCATCGACTTCTGCCACCACCTGGCGCGCGTGTTCGAGCAATTGATTGCCGAACTCGGTCAGCGTCAGTCGGCGCGTTGTGCGCAGCATCAGGCGCTCGCCCAGTTTATCTTCGAGCATGGATATGCGGCGCGATACCGTGGATTTGGGCAGGCCGATCTGTTCTGCGGCACGGCTGAAACTGCCGGCTTCGGCGACGCGGGCAAAGATCAGCAGGTCATTGGGGTCATATTGTTCCATATACGGAACAATGATACCAGTTTTATGGGATTCTCTTTATCTTTCCGAGCCAATAAAGTAGATCCCGTACCCTAACCCACTCTGAGGAAAAGCTGATGAACATCCTGCAAATCAATGCCAGCGCCCGCCGCGAAGGCGCCAATTCCACGCGTGTGGCCAACTCCGTTGTCGCCCGCCTGCAAGCGGAGAACCCGGCTACCACGCTGACGCTACGCGATCTGGCCAGCAAGCCGCATCCGGTTCTCGATGAAAGCGCGCTCGGCACCCTGTTTACTCCGGCCGAGAAACGCAGCGCGGATCAGATCGCCCGCGTCGCACTCGACGACAAGTTGATCGCCGAGCTTCAGGCCGCCGATGTGATCGTGCTTGGCGTGCCGATGTACAACTTCGGCGTTCCGGTGCAGTTGAAGAACTGGATCGATGCCATTGCGCGCAACGGCGTCACTTTCCGCTACACCGAGACAGGTCCGCAGGGGCTGCTCACCGGCAAGACGGTCTATGTAGCGCTGGCGCGCGGCGGTCGTTACCGGGGTACCGCAGCGGACTCCCAGGTTCCGTACCTGAAAACCGTGCTCGGCTTTCTCGACATGACGGATGTTCATTTCATCTACGCGGAAGGCCTGAACATGGGTCCGGAAGCGGCCGAACAAGGCTTTGCCCAGGCCGCAGCGGATCTTGCCGCGGCGTTTGCCTGACGGGCATGGATGAGGCGCACCCCACATTATGAAAGACGAAGACTTGCCCGTTTCCCTCACCCCCGACCCCTCTCCCAAAGGGCGAGGGGAGGTTCGAGAGTCGCTCGCACGACTTTCACTCTTAACCTGAATACCGAGGGCGCATGCTTGCGCCATTCAAAGGAGTAGCCATGACAAAGAATCCAGTCCCGCGCAGCGAACACGTCAACCGCTCGCGTACGGTGGAGCAGTTGGTCGTCGGCAAGGCGACCTCCGATGGCGCCGGGGTAAAACTGACCCGTGTGCTGACCCAGTCACTGCAACGCCGGCTTGATCCCTTCCTGATGCTCGATGCCTTCGGCAGCGATAACCCGGACGACTACATTGCCGGCTTCCCCGATCATCCGCACCGCGGTTTCGAGACCGTGACCTACATGATCGCCGGCCGCATGCGCCATCGCGACAGCGCCGGCCATGAAGGCCTGCTGGAGAACGGAGGCGTGCAATGGATGACGGCAGGTCGTGGAGTAATCCATTCCGAGATTCCGCAGCAGGAAGAAGGCGTGATGGAAGGCTTTCAGCTATGGCTGAACCTGCCCGGCAAGGACAAGCTGTGCGTGCCCTGGTATCGCGACTTCGCCGCCGCAGACTTGCCACGCCTGGTGACCGAAACGGGCGTGGCCGTGAACGTAATCGCCGGCGAGAGCCATGGGGTCAGCGGCGCGGTGACCCGCGAGGCCACAGCACCGCTCTATCTGGATCTGCACCTGCCGGCTAACGCCCGTTTTACGCAGGCCCTGCCAGCGGGACATAACGCGTTCGTCTATGTCTATCGCGGCGTGCTCAGCATCGCCGGAAGCATGGTGCCCGCGCAACGCATGGCGATCCTCGCCAGTGAAGCGCAGGCGGACGGGGTGGTGATCGAGGCCAGGAGCGAGGCGAAAGCGTTGCTGATCGCCGGGCAACCGCTAAACGAACCGATCGCGCAATACGGCCCGTTCGTGATGAATACGGAGCAGGAAATCTACCAGGCGTTGAACGACTTCCGCGACGGGCGCCTGGCCTGACCTAATCTTCAGCAAAGGTCGTGAACTCGGCGACGGCAGCCCGTTCCGTGGTCAAGCGGTTAACCGGGGAATCCGGGTCGGCATGGCCAAGCGCCATTCCGCAGACAATTTTTTCGTTCGCCGCAAAAGCCAGCGTACCAGCAACGATATCGGCGTGGGCGACCCAGCACGCCTGCAGGCAGGTGCCCAGCCCTTCCGCTTCGGCGGCGAGGGCCAGCGACTGAAGAAACATGCCGTAATCGAGCCAGCTTCCGCGTTCCAGATCGCCATCGATGCTAAAGATCAGGCCGACCGGCGCATCAAAAAATTCGAAGTTGCGATTGTGTTGCGCCTGGATCCGCTCCGTATCCGCGCGGGTAATGCCCAATAATCCGTACAGATCCCATCCCACCTTGCGCCGCCGCGAAAGGAAGGGTTCCTGCCACTTGACCGGATAATAGGGGTAGCTCCAATGCTCCACACCGGGATTGGCGGTGCGAAAGGACAGAACGGCATCCACCAGGCGCTGACGCGCTGCACCCGTCAGGACCCTGACGCGCCACGGCTGGATGTTGGTACCGCTGGGGGCACGTGCCGCGGCGGCGAGGATGCGCTCGATGACGTCCCGGGAAACCGGTTCCGGACGAAAGGCACGCGTCGATTTGCGGCGGTAAAGCGCTTCGTAAACACCGAGGTGCCGGTCTTGGGTTGCTATGTCATTGCTCACTGGGACAACTCCGATGAAATTTATTGTTTGTTTTTGTTAGGGAAATACTTAAGTATTCGTCCTTCAAGAGCACTTCATTCGAGGCGTCATCCCCGCGCAGGCGCCCCGAAGGTAAGGCAAAGCCGTCCTGAGGAAGTACTCCTGGGGTACGGGGATCCAGGACGTTGATTTTACTGGGTTCCCGCCTGCGCGGGAACGACGGAAGCGAATAATTCGGTATTCCCCTACCCGTTGTTGTTATTGTTATTGTTGTTATTGTTATTGTTGTTATTGCTGCTGCGCTGATCGTCCTTCCTGCGCGCAGCCGCTTCGGCAGCGGCCACGCCGGGCATGGTCAGCACCAGTCCGGTTGTGCCGAGCAGGATCAGCTTGCCGCTACCGGAAAACTCGTCACCGTCGATGACCGAGAGCTTGCTGCCATCACACCACAGGGTTCTGGTCTGTGTCACCCCGGGCAGGGCAAAACTCTTCACCACCTTGCCGCCGCTGAAGCAGTCGATTCTCGAATGGTGGTAGATCAGGCAATCGTCCTTCCGGTGCGCCGTGCCGGCCAGCCAGCGCACCAGCCATTCCTCGATGCTCGTCCGCGACGGGCCATCATCAAGGCGCAGCGCGTTGAGGAAGCATTCGACGGTGTAGGCAGTTCGTTCAAGGTCCGGTGTACTCACGGTGTTGCTCCCAGTTCAAGGCAGATAGTTGAATTCGAAGTTCTGGAACGGCAAGTTGATGGCCTGGATATGATAGAAGGCGTTGTTCTTCTGCTTCTGGTAATGGTACTCGCGCAGGAACAGTGTAGTGAAGAAGAGGTTGTTGCGCACGCCTCGGTGATAATGCCCGCGATGCAGTTCGATCAACCCGGAAAGATCAGCCGCCAGGTAATCGGCACCCAGGCGAGTACTTGGCTGCAGGCAACTGGCATAAAGCTGGTAGGTAAACAGATGCTCCTGCTTGCTGCGCTGTTCGTCGCCATAGACCACCGCCGTATCGCGCAGCATCTGCAGATAGAGCGTGTTGCGCAGCAACTCCGGGCAGTTGGCGGCAAAGAGACTGCGCCGGGCATGCACGACGAGGTGATCACCGGGCGCCAGCGTATACCAGGTGGCCCGGTCCTTGAGCAGTTGCGACGCGAGCGTTACGAGTTCGTCGCGCACTTCCAGGACGAAAGCGCTGTCGCTGTAGAGTTCCTGCAATAGCGGATCGGCGGCAATCATGGCGTGCAGGGTGTTCTTGTTTTCGGCCAGATCGCCGGGCAGTAGAAGGCTGGTCGCTTTCTTCGCCTGCGGCTCCTGCACAAAAGCCAGATTCGGATGCATGCCAAGCAGGTACTGCCGTGCCTCTTCATGTTGCGTGCCGGGCAATGCGGCCGGGAAGGAACGCGGATTGTCGGCGTAGATCGCCTTCTGCAGTTCGCAGGTGTAGGAACGGCCGCTGCCGTTCTGGTGCTTGACTACCGGGCAGCCGGTATGACACAGCGCGAGGTGTTCGCAGCGCCGGCAGTTGGCGTCGAAGCCGTGCAATTGGTGGATGCGCTCGATCTGGCGCGCACCCTTGGCGAGAATGTCGTCGATGCGGTCGGCAAAGACATTGCCATAGCAGAACTCTTCGAGGCCCTGCCCGCGCACGCAGGAGTACACCGAGCCGTCGCCCTGCAGGAGGTAGAAGCGCTCGCCGCAGTTGAAGGCGTTGGTGCAATAGCTTGGCTTGAATTCATCGAACCAGTTGCGGCGCAAGCCGTCTTCGAGTTCGGTGCCGGTAAATGCCGCCTTGAGCGCCTCGTACAGGGCCATCTGCTGCGTCGGCGTGGCTGGCTGGAGTACAGCATCGCCCTTGCTGACACGGTTCATCTCCGAAGCGAAGGCAAACATGATATTGAACTGGTTCATGTCGAAGCCCAACTCGCGATGAATGATCCAGATATCGTCGATGATCGCCGGAATGTCCGTGAGGTGCTCGCGGCAGAGCGTGGCCGAAATCTTTTTCGCGTGCGGGTAGCGCGCCAGCAGGCGGATGTTTTCGTGCGTACGCTCGAGCCAGCCGCGGCCGCCGCGCGTGGTGCGGTGGCGCGCATGCATGGCCAGCGGCAGGTCGATGCTGGCACTGATCGAGACCTTGTGGCGGTCGAACAGATCGTAGAAGGGCGCGAACTTGTAGAGGTTGGTCTTGATGTGCGGCACGGATTTCTTGTGGCCGAGCGCGTTGATCTCGTCAAAATATTCGAGGTAGTGGCCACGGATGAGCGCGAACAATTCATCGAGAACGGCTGCTGGCAGCGTGGTCACTTCGCCACCGTGCAGCGAGACGTTGAAGGCCAGCACGCCGGCCTCGCGCAAGGCATCAAGGGTATGGCGCAATGTCGAAACGGCACGCTGCGCATCGGTCTTCAGTGCCGCCTGCGTGGTCTGCCCGCCAAGATAGCAATAGGTGCAATCGAGGTTGCAGCACAGCGTCGGCACATAGAGCAAATGGATGTTCCGGCGAAAGACAGGTTTTGTTTCCTGCAGCGCTAGCGAAGTCGTTCGCGGCGTGGCAACAGCGTCCATGATGTGCTTCAGGCCGCAGTCCCGGGAACACCGGCTGGTACCGGCGAAGCGCGGCGTACCTTGTCGATTATTTTTGCCGTCACCTTGTTGAACTTCGCCGCCTTGTTCGCGGCAACCTTGTTCGCCTTGCGTGCATTGGTCGGAAATTTCTCGCGCTCAATGGCGAAGGATTTTCCGCCCGAGGTCTGCAGGCTCAGTATGCCTTCCGCTTCGGAGAGCTGAAGGTGAGTCACGTTGGCGTAATAGACAATTTGCCCGCCGCAGACCAGATAGCGCGGCCCGATATTCAGCGTCTTCGCCCCGCCGAAGAAAGCAAGCAGAGGAATGATCAGGGCCAGTAGGCCAAAGGGGAAGAGCAGTTTGGCCAGAGCCAGAGCAAGCACCAGACTGGCGATAAAGAACAGCTTGCGCTTGCCCGAGAGGCTGACCCGGTCACCATGCTTGTACTTGAAGACCGCCAGTTGGGGTTGATTCCGATCCATGCTCCGCTCCCGTTCATGCAAGCCGGTTCAAGCCACTGCTATACGCTTCAGACGGTACTGGTTATGCCGCCATCGACATAAAGTGTCTGACCATTGATGAAGTTTGACGCATCGGAGGCGAGGAAAATCGCAGCACCGTTCAACTCCTCGACCTGACCCCAGCGACCGGCCGGTGTCCGTTTGCACAGCCAGGCGGAAAATTCCTCATTTTCAACCAGGGCCTTGTTCATCTCGGTGGCAAAATAGCCGGGCGCCAGACCATTAGCCTGAATACCGTACTTTGCCCAGTCAGCGCACATGCCCTTGGTGAACATCGTCACCGCTCCCTTGGTCGCGGTATAGGGAGCGATGGTCGGTCTCCCCAACAGGCTCTGTACCGAACAGATATTGATGATCTTGCCCTTCTTGCGCGGGATCATGTGTCTGGCGACCGCCTGGGAAACATAGAAAACGCTGGTCAGATTGGCCGTGACGATGGCATCCCAGTTTTCGCTCTGAAAATCCTCCAGGGGCGCCCGGCGCTGGATTCCGGCGTTATTGACCAGAACGTCGATGGCCCCGTATTCCTTCTCGATGCGGGCAACGCCTTCGATCACTGCCGCCTGCTGGGTCACATCGAACACCGCATATTCCGCTTTGAAGCCATCGACGATCATTTTTTCAGCAGCGGCCTTGACGCGCGCTTCGCTGCGGCCATTGAGCACGATGCTGGCACCGGCACCGGCCAGGCCGTAAGCCAGCGCCAGGCCGATTCCCTGAGTGGAACCGGTAATCAGGACACGACGGCCATGCAGGTTAAAAAGTTCGGTAGTTGGCAAATGCATGTTTGGAACCTCGGAAATGGCGTGATTGAATTGACAGGCTCAGGATCGCGGACAAGTTCATGCCGATCCGGAAGTTTTCTATAGCGGCATGAACGGCTCGGAGATGAGGAAAAGTGGAATTATAGCTGCTGCGATCACTTGTTGTTCTATCACGGAACTGTTCTTTGGCCGGCAGCTCGTATATCGCACAAGCGCTGTTGATCATGCCAGAAACCGCAGTTGCAGGATTGCGGGGAAAAGTGCTGAGCCGCCCGCCATGCGGGCGGCTCAGGGCAAAGGATGTTCACCTGTCGTGTGATATTCAAAAACCCATTCGTGGTGCGGCTCTGAGGGTGAGCCGGTAGAAGCACGAGCGGCTTTTTACCTGTCCAATGAAGCTACTAAATAATCGGGGCAGCCGGAAACGGCCGCCCCGTAACCTGCATCAACCAAGTACCGGCGGAACGTAAGGCATGGTCTTGCCCAGCAGCCAGAGCAGGAACAGCACCACCGGCGTATGGAAGATCAACTGCAGCGTCGAATACCCGGCCAGGTCGCGCGCCTTGACCCCGGTCAGGCCCATCAGCGGCAGCATCCAGAACGGGTTGATGAAGTTCGGCAGGGCTTCGGCCGCGTTATAGACCTGCACCATCCACGCCAGATTGACCTTCAACTCGGTAGCCGCTTGCAGCAGATACGGCGCCTCGACCACCCACTTGCCGCCACCCGAGGGCAGGAACAGACCGAGAATAGCCGAATAGATGCCACCAACCAGCGGCAGCGTGTCCTGTGTCGAGATCGAGACAAAGAACTTGGCCAGCACCTCATTCAGCCCCGAAGCCATCAGCACGCCGAAAATGCCAGCGTAGAGCGGGAACTGCAACAGCACGCCGCCGGTCATCGGCACCGATTTCGCCGCCGCGCGCAGGAACGAGCGTGGCGTCCAGTGCAACAGCATGCCGGCGATCAGGAACATGAAGTTGTAGGTATTGAGATCGAGCGCGGCGAGGCCGCCCTTGGTACTGAACACATCGTAGAGATAGACCAGACCGAGAGCGACGATGACCAGCGTCAGGATCGGGCTGAACTCGAGCTTTTCGCCCGGGGTCTGCGGCGTGCCGATGTCCTCCTTGCTGTCCTTGTAGACGATGCCGGCCATTTCGGCCGTCTTCGCCTTGTCGGCAGTCGGCGTCGAGGCGTAGCAGATCCACACCGAGAGGACGAGAAGGGCGATGATCATCACCAGGTTCTGCCAGGTAAACAGGGTATCGGCAAGAGGAATGACGCCGCTGATCTTGAGCAGAGCCGGCGGAATCGAACCTTTGGTGGCCATCAGCAGGGCAGCCGAAGACGACAGGCCCAGTGCCCAGACACTGCCCAGCCCGAGATACCCGGCGGCGCCCATGGCGCGGAAATCGACGCCATCAACTCGCTTGCTCACTTCGCGCATCAGGATACCGGCAAAGATCAGGCTGAAGCCCCAGCTCAGCAGCGAGGCGATCATCGCCACGAAAGCAACATAAGCAACGGCCACCTTCGGCGTCTTCGGAAAACGCGCCAGGACGTCAATAACCCTGCGCACCGGTGGCGAGACGGCAACGATATAGCCACCGATTACCACGAAGGCCATCTGCATGGTGAACGGGATCAGGTTCCAGAACGACTTGCCGAAGTCGACGGAAACCTGTGACGGGCTGCGGCCCATGGCCAGCGCAGCGACACAGACGATGAGCACGGCAATGGCCGCGAACACGTAGGCATCGGGGAACCACTTCTCGCTCCAGTTGGCCAGCGAGACACCCATGCGCTGCAACAAACCTTCTTCATTCTCATCATTTTTCGGTCTTGTTTCCTGGTTCATGTTGACGCTCCTTGACAACGTTGGGGAAATAACTCGTAGTACTTCAGACGATGCCTGGCGAGGTGCTCTCCTCGCTTATTGTTGGGTTCATTTGGGCAACTTCATTTCACAACACTGCGGACTGACGACGAACTCGGCTTCGGTCCTGGCGCGGATGTCCTCCAGCGTCACGCCCGGCGCGATCTCGGCAAGCACCAGTTGGCCATCAATGAAGCGGAATACGGCCAATTCGGTCACGATGGAACGCACCTTTCGCGCGGCCGTCAGCGGCAGGCTGCAACGCTTGAGAATCTTGGCGCCACCATCTTTGGTGGCGTGTTCCATGGCGACGATGACGTTCTTGGCGCCGGTAACCAGATCCATGGCACCGCCCATGCCGGGTACCATCTTGCCGGGCACCATCCAGTTGGCCAGGTTGCCTTCCTGATCGACCTGCAAGCCGCCAAGCACCGTCACATCGACGTGACCGCCGCGAATGATGGCAAACGACATGGCGCTGTCGAAGAAGGCGGTTCCCGGTACCATGCCGCAGGGTTTGCCCCCGGCATTGACCAGATTGGGGATGGGTTCGCCGAGCAGCGGACCGAGGCCGAGAAAGCCGTTTTCGGATTGCAGGGTGATGTGCACGTCTTCCGGCAGATAGTCCGGAATCAGCGTAGGCAGGCCGATCCCGAGGTTGACCACGTCGCCGTTCTTCATCTCCTGAGCCACACGACAGGCAATCAGATTCTTGGCATCCATTTCATTTCTCCCCGCAAAGGATGAGGGCATTGACCAGAATGCCCGGGGTCATGACCAGTTCCGGATCGATGTCCCCGGCGTTCACGATTTCGTCGGTTTCGGCGACGACGTAGTCGGCAGCCAGTGCCATCAGCGGATTGAAATTGCGCGCCGCGCGCTGGTAGGTCAGGTTGCCCTTTTCATCGGCGCGGTAGGCCTTGAGAATGGCCATGTCAGCACGAATCGGTCGTTCGACCAGATACTCGATGCCATCGAAACTGAGTTTGGTCTTGCCTTCCTCGACGATGGTACCGACACCGGTCGGGGTCAGGACACCTCCCAGGCCAGCCCCACCGCAGCGGATGCGTTCGGCCAGCGTGCCCTGTGGCACCAGTTCGACTTCAATTTCGCCGGCAATCATCTGGCGACCGGTTTCCGGATTGGTGCCGATGTGCGAGGAAATGACTTTCCGGACACGCCGGTTGGCGATCAGAATGCCGATACCGCTATCGGGAGTAGCCGTGTCGTTGCCGATGATGGTCAGATCCTTGACGCCCGAATCGAGCAGATCGCGGACGATGCCATCGGGTGTTCCGACGGCCATGAAACCGCCGAAAAGAATGCTCATGCCGTCTTTGAATCGCGATCGCAATTCAGCGTAGCTGATCCGCTTGCAGGGGGTACTCATGTGTATTGCTCCTTGTAATGTAATGCAATCGTGGAGAGCGTACGCAGGATGCGTGCCTGCACGGGACAGGCCTGAAAACGCTATTTATTGGTCCGAAGTTAAAAAGTATCAACACCGTTCGGACTGAGCCTGTCGAAGTCCGCCCACCCTTCGATGCCCCGAAGGCAATGGGGCCTTGGGCTCAAATCCCCCTTGGGGACAAGCTCAGGGCGAGCGGACTTCAAACATCTTCTCGCTGTATCAATCGTGTTCAAATCGAGCATGGGGAATCGAGGAACAATGAAAATCCGGACAACAGGTGCGCAATTCTATTCACAGTGAACGACAGAATCTGCGCACTCACCGTCGTCGAGGTTGAACTCGTGCAGCTTGTAAAGCAGGGCGCGCCGACTGATGCCCAGTTCGGTTGCCGTGCGCGAACGATTACCCTGGTTTTTATCCAGGGCCTGGACGATGACCCTGGCCTCGAAGCCACGTACCATCTCCTTCAGCGTCTTCTGACCGGACGGCTCGCCTGGCGGTACCTGGCGAGTGGCCTCGACAATGGGCAGGGGCAGGTCTTCGGCAAAAACCGTGCTTCCGGTACTCATGACCACTGCCCGTTCGACGGCGTTGGACAGCTCGCGTACATTCCCCGGCCAGGCGTAGCGCTGCAGTATGGCCAGCGCATGGTCGTCGAAACCGTCGATTTCGCGCCCGTGTTCGGCCGTGAACTTGCGCAGGAAATGGGCCGCCAGCAGCGGGATGTCGGCGGGTCGCTGGCGCAGGGGCGGTACCTGCAGATTGACGACGCTGAGCCGGTAGTAGAGATCGCTGCGGAAGGTACCGGCGGCGACCATCTCTTCCAGGTTACGGTTGGTGGCGACGACCAGCCGGACATCGACGCGCAGGGTCTTGTCGCCGCCGACGCGTTCGAACTCGCGGTCCTGGATCACGCGTAGCAGCTTGACCTGGAGCGAGAGCGGCAGTTCGCCGATCTCGTCGAGGAACAGCGTGCCGCCGTCGGCGTGCTCGAAACGGCCGGTACGGCGGGCAACGGCACCGGTAAAGGCCCCCTTCTCGTGGCCAAAGAATTCGCTTTCGAGCAGACCTTCCGGGATGGCGCCGCAATTGACCTTGACGAAGGCGCGCTGGGCCCGCGGGCTGTTATAGTGCAGCGAAGTTGCCAACAGCTCCTTGCCGACGCCGCTTTCGCCGTAGATGACGACGGTCGCGTTGAGGGCCGCGATGCGGGTGACCGAATCGCACAGGGCCTGCATCGCCGGATCGCTGGTAATGATGCGGTTGAAGCGGTAGCTCTCCGACAGTTCGTGCTGCAGGACGCCGATCTCGCGGCGCATTTCGCGCATCTGGTAGGCGCGATTGACGAGCAGGCCGATTTCGGCGAGGTCAAAAGGCTTGATGACGAAATCGAAAACGCCCTTCTTGATCGCCTGCACCGCCGTGTCCAGGTCGGCATAGGCGGTCATCAGAATGACGGCAGCGCCCGGACGCAGTTCGAGCATGGCGCTCATGGCTTCGATGCCGGTCAGGCCGGGCATGCGAATGTCCATCAGGACAATGTCCGGCGACGTGCTGCGAAAAAGCGTCAGGCCCTCCTCGCCGTCGCGGGCGGTGACCGTCTGGAAGCCCTCGCGCTCGAGCACGGCGGCGAGCATGCGGCGTATGCTCTCGTCGTCGTCGACAATCAGAATCTGGTAATCGGCTTTCATGCTGTTTTCTCTTCCGGATAGGCACGCAGGGTCAAAGTCACCGCAGTGCCCTGACCCTCAACGCTCTCGAATTCAATTCGGCCGTGATGGCTCTCGATAATGCGCCGAGCAATTGCCATGCCCAGTCCGGTTCCGGTCGGCTTGGTCGAGAAGAAGGGATCGAAAATCCGGTCGCGAACGGCGGTCGGGATGCCGCAGCCGTTGTCACTGATACAAAGACTGACACCACGCTCAGCGTGTGCCGCCGTGACAATGCGGATCTCGCCCAGCCCGCTGATGGACTGGATGGCATTGACGATAATGTTGAGCAAGACCTGCTTGATCTGTCCCCGATCGACCTCGACCTGTGGCAGTTGGTCGGCCAGAGCCAGAACGAAGGCAATGCGGGAATTGCTGGCGCTGTCGCGCGCCAGCAGCAGGGTTTCCTCGATCAGCCGGTTGATGTCGGTCGGTGCGGTATTCAGCGGTTGCGAACGGACCAGATCGAGCAGCTCGGAGACGATGCGATTCAGGCCATCGACCTCGCGGATGATGATGTCGCCGTATTCCTGCCATTCCTTGGGGTCGGTCGAACCCTGCAGGTACTGAACGAAACCGCGGATGGACGTCAGCGGGGTGCGCAGTTCATGGGCAATGCCGGCAGCCACTTCACCGATGGCGGCCAACCGGTCGGCACGCGCCACCTGCTGGCGCAGCGAGAAGGTCTCACTCATATCGCGAATCACCGCCACGACGCCCAGTTGATGCCCGCGGCCATCGTAGAGCAGGCTGCTGCTGGCCAGAATATGCGGGGTCTGGTGCGGCAGGGGATAATCGAGTTCGACGCCGCGATGTTCGCGACCGGTTTGCAGGGTATCAATCAGATAACTGGAAAAGTTGGCTTCGGTCCGGAACAGGGTCAGATAGGGCTTGCCGACCACTTCGCTGGCCTGGCACTGAAACAGTTCGCAACCGGCCGGGTTGATGTAGGACACCTTGTTTCCGGAGTCGACCGTAATCACGGCATCCGACAGGCTGTCCAGAATGTTGTGATGCATCGATCGGGTTTCGAGCAACGCCTGGGCCAGGCCATTGATCGCTTCGACGATTTCACCGATTTCGCCCTTGATCGGCGGAATCGGTTCACGCAGATCGAAACGCAGGCGCAGCAGTCCCTGCTTGATCTTCTCCATGCCGCTGGTCAGTTGCGCGATGACGAAAAGGACCACCGCGAGCGAGAGACCGAAGCCGACCAAGGTCATTGTATGAACGGCCAGACGCATGGCCCCGGCCTGCTGGTCGATGGCATCGACGAACTCGTTGGCCCAGATGTAGCCGACCACGCGCTCGTCTTCCCGGATTGGCAGCATGGCGTTCATGATGTTGCCGCGCACCTGACCGCCGCTGACCGTCTTCGCCGTGCCGCTGCTCATGACTTTCCAGCCCGGATGATCGGCGGGAATGGTCATGCCCACCGTTCTGTCGTATTGCGCGCTGGGGCCGTAGGTAATGATGGCGTTGAGGCCAAGATGGAAATATCCGACCCCGACCTCTGGAAAAGCCTGGGCCACCTGGTCGGTATAGACGCGCAGGCGGCTGTTGAGAAAACGGATCTGCCCCTGACGGTCGTCGTCGGCACCGGCATAATCGACCAGCAGGCTCTTATATCCGCCACGATCCTGCAGATGCTGGGCGAGCAGAACGGTAATTCCTTGCAGGTGGACTCTTTTTTCCTCGACGATGGCCTCGTGTCCACGCAACTTGAGGACATAGCCGGTGGCAATGATCGGCAGGCCGACCACCGGCAGCAGGATCAGCATCAGCTGCATGCGCAGGGTTGACGGCCAATAGCGGCGAAGAAAGCGAATCACTCGTTTTCTCGATTCGGGAAAATGATTTCATGCAGATACTACCGCAAGGCTTGAGGAAGCGGATGCGCATCGTCTTGCGGCGGCTGTTGAGCTTTGTGAGACCTTGCAGTTGTTGGGAGAGCGCTGCAAGATATTGATTATTTAAATTAAAAACACAGTGACCGGTAAAAAAACCGCTCAGGGTCCGATGCCCGCAGGCAGCGAAGGCTTCATCATCTTTCAACTTCGGCTTAGGTTTATGACGCCATTGCTCAGGTTGGCGCAGCGAACAGACCAGCACGGGCGTGTTCGCTGACGACGCGTGCTGCCGGATGCGTCAATCGTCGTTCCGGGGAAATGAGGAAGTACCGCTCACGGATTTCATCGATCACGCCGATCTGCTCGACTTTGTAGTGTGCAACGACATCGGGCAGGCTGGCGGTGGCAGAGGGAAACACGCCGGCGCCGCCTTCACCGAAAGCTTTCATCAGGGCGCTGTCGTCGAATTCCCCGACGATCCGCATCCAGACGCCTTGGCGCTCCAACCATCGCGGCAGGGCGCCGTGCAGGGCGCTGTCCTTGCCGGGCAGCAGTAACGGCTCGCCATTCAGGTTTTCTGGGAATCGGCCTTTGAGTTTTCTGGTGAGCTCTGGCGAAGCCATGATGGCAACCGCCGATTCCCACAACGGATGACTGTAGCCCTTGATTTCCGTTCCGGGCGGCATCGGACGATCGGCCAGCACCATATCGATTCGATGGATCGCCATCTCGGCCAGCAGGCGTTCGAGCCGGTCTTCCTGGCATACCAGGCGCACCGCCTCTGGCAGATCGAGAACCGGCGCAAGCAACCGATGCGCGACAAATTTGGGTACCACATCGGAGATGCCAACGCGAAACGTAACGAAAGGCTCCTCGCCGCCCTGACGCAGGATCTCCTCCAGTTCCGCACCGGTCTGGAAGATTTCCTCGGCGTAGGACAAGGCCAGCTTTCCCGCCGCGGTCAGTTCCATCCGGCGCCCGGTACGGTTGAAGAGCATCACCCCAATCCGCTCCTCGAGTTGGGAAACCTGGCCGGAGAGCGTCTGCGGTGCCAGATGTAGGCGTTCGGCCGCCCGGATGATGCCGCCTTCGCGGGCGACGCTGACGAAGTAATGCAAATGCTTGAAGTTCAGCATGGCGCTGCTCGTTTATCCTGTTTTTTCGAACAAATCGCAATATATTATCTGTTTGCGACGAACAAAAGTCATCCCCATAATTGATCCATCGCTTGTAACTCATGAGGAAGACAAATGCAGATCCAGATTCACTCCAACGACTTTGATCTGACCGGCGGCTTGCGTGAGCACATCGTCAAGCGGCTGGCGTATTCCTTGAATCATGGCCGCGACATGATCTCGCGCGTCGTGGTAAGGCTCGCCGACGTCAATGGGCCCAAGGGCGGCGTCGACAAGTGCTGCGGCATTGAAGTCCGCTTGAAGGGCGCTTCCGCCATTGCCATCGATGATATCCAAACCGATCTTTACGTCGCCATCGACCGGGCCGCCGATCGCACCGGACGCACCCTGGACCGCTGGATTGCCCGGCGCCCCCATCTCGCCAACCGGCGAAACACCAATAAGGGTGGCTCGATTCCTGAGCTGGAGGCTCAACCATGAACGAAAGTAGCATGTTGCTCCTGGCCACGCAGTTCGCCCCGCGCCTTTTTCCAGGTACGGCGCGGCACGTACTTGGCCGTCGTGGTCAGACTGCAGGGGCTTTTTGTTCTGTTTGTCTGGGCCGCCGTTCCAGTTTTGAGTTGAAAAATGAATGATGCCATCGCTGTCAGCTTCGCCACCGGTCCGATGTGGGCCGGCTTTGTTGCTTTTGTGTTGGTTATGCTGGCACTCGACCTGTTTGTTTTCGGCGGTCGCAAGACACACCGCGTCCACGTAAAGGAAGCGCTGGCCTGGGTGATTACTTGGGTGTCGCTGGCCCTCGTCTTCGCCGGGCTGCTTTGGTGGTACCTGAACGACACGCAGGGTGCCGAGGTGGCGCGCACCAAGACGCTGGAGTTCCTCGCCGGCTATCTGATCGAACAGTCGCTGTCGGTCGACAACATGTTCGTCTTCGTGATGATCTTCGGCTTCTTCGCCGTACCGCCAGAACTGCAACGCCGCGTGCTGCTCTACGGCGTGCTCGGTGCGATTGTCATGCGCGCAGGCATGATCCTGGCCGGCGTCTGGCTGGTGCAGCAGTTCGCGTGGATTCTCTACGTCTTCGGCGCATTCCTGATCGTCACCGGCGTCAAGATGCTGATCTTCGCCGAACACCAGCCGGACCTCGAGCGCAACCCGCTGCTACGCTGGCTGCGCGGTCACCTGCGCATCACGCCGGAATTTCACGGTGAAGCCTTCTTCGTGCGGAAAAACGGCCTGCTTTGGGCGACCCCGATGTTCCTCGTGCTGGTGCTCATCGAAGCCAGCGACCTGGTGTTCGCGGTGGACAGCATTCCGGCGATCTTTGCCGTAACCACCGATCCCTTCATCGTGTTCACCTCGAACCTCTTCGCCATAATGGGCCTGCGCGCCCTTTACTTCCTGCTCTCCGACATGGCGGATCGTTTCCATCTGCTCAAGTACGGCCTCGCTATCGTGCTCGTCTTCATCGGCGGCAAGATGCTCGTCATGCCCTGGTTCCACGTGCCGATCCAGTGGTCGCTTTCCATCGTCGCCAGCTTCATCCTCGTCTCGGTAGTCGCCAGTCTGGCGCTCTCGAAACAGCCTTCCCAACCCGAAAGGAGACTGACATGAACCACAACCATCCCCGCACCCAGGCAATCGCCCTGCCGCATGGCGGCGTCGAGTCCAGCCTCGCCACCAACAAGGTGATCCGCAATACCTACCTGCTGCTGTCGCTGACCCTGGCTTTCGCAGCGCTCACGGCAGGCGTGTCGGCGGTGCTCAAGCTGCCGCATCCAGGCATCCTGCTCACCTTCGGCGGCTACTTCGGTCTGCTGCTCGCCGTGCACAAGCTGCAGAACAGCGGTTGGGGAATCATCGCCGTATTCGCGCTCACCGGCTTCATGGGCTATACCCTGGGCCCAATCATCAGCCGCTATCTTGGCCTACCCAACGGCGGCGAGATCGTCATGCAGGCCCTGGGTGCCACCGCCGTGATTTTCGTCGGCCTCTCGGCCTACGCGCTGACCACCAGGAAAGACTTCAGTTTCATGGGCGGCTTCCTGAGCGTCGGCATCCTGCTCGCGTTCATTGCAGGCTTGGCGACGATCTTCCTCGAAATCCCGGTGCTGTCGCTTACCATCTCGGCGGTTTTCGTGCTGCTGATGTCCGGCCTCATCCTCTACGAGACGAGCAGCATCATCCACGGTGGCGAGACCAACTACGTGCTGGCGACGGTGACGCTGTTCGTCTCGATCTTCAATCTCTTCACCAGTCTGCTGCAATTGTTCGGCTTTATGAACGGGGACGATTGAGGACTATGGCTTGCCTGATTCAACGATTGCGGGCGCTGGCGCCCAGCCGCGAGCAGCTCGAAGCCAACCCCTGGCTGCGTACGCTGGCGCCCTACCTTGCTCACCCGAAAGTCTGGCACTGGTCACGGCGCAGCGTCGCTACTGGCGCCGCGATCGGCCTGTTCATCGGACTGCTCATTCCCATCGCCCAGATCCTCATCGCAGCGGCGGTGGCGGTTGTCCTGAGGGTCAACGTTCCGGTCGCCGTCGCGGGAACGCTATTAACCAACCCCCTGACCGTTCCGCCCATCTACTACGCGGCCTACCGTCTCGGGGCTTGGGCGACCGGGGTTTCGATACCGGCGGCGTTTTCGCTGGTTGATCCCATGGCGTACTGGGAGCACCTCGGAATGATCGGCATGCCGCTGATCGCCGGCCTCGGCATCATGGCGACCTTCGCCGCCATCGCCAGTTACCTGCTCATCTCGCAGGTTTGGATCTGGCGTGTTGCCTCGAAACGTCAAGGGGGCGCTGATTAAGCTATTTTTGCCGCAATAATCGAGCTGGATCACCACACAGGTCAGTACACCGCCTCGACATAGAACATTCAAAGATGGAGTAGCCATGAAACGTACCCTGCTTTTTCTCGGCACCAACCTCGCCATTGTTATGGTGCTGTCAGTTACCATGCGCCTTCTGGGTGTGGAACCCTACCTCAACGCGAACGGCCTGAACTTGACTTCGTTGTTGATTTTTGCCGCTGTCATGGGTTTCGGCGGGTCATTCATTTCCCTCGCCATTTCCAAGTGGTCGGCAAAAAAATCGATGGGGGTTCAGGTCATCGAGACACCGTCGAACTCGACTGAATTCTGGCTCGTTGAAACGGTGCGCAAATACGCCACTGAGGCAGGCATTTCCATGCCCGAGGTTGGTGTGTACGACGCACCGGACGTTAACGCCTTTGCCACGGGCATGAGCAAGAACAACTCGCTCATTGCTGTCTCCAGTGGACTGTTGCAGCAGATGACGCGTCCAGAAGCCGAGGCAGTATTGGCCCATGAAGTCACCCACGCGGCCAGCGGAGACATGGTAACGATGGCGCTGATCCAAGGGGTCGTAAACACCTTCGTCATGTTCCTGTCCCGCGTCATTGGTTCGCTGGTGGACAAAGTGATATTCAAAACCGAACGAGGCCATGGCCCCGCCTTTTTTATCACGATGATCATCGCCGAACTGGTGCTGGGTATTCTCGCCTCGATCATCGTTATGTGGTTCTCGCGTCAGCGAGAGTTCCGCGCCGATCGTGGCGGTGCCGATCTGGCCGGGCGGAGTAACATGATCGCCGCTCTGGAGCGCCTTGCCTCCCTGCACCCACAACCTCTGCCCGACAAAATGGCGGCCTTCGGCATTTCAGGTGGTGTGGGTGGCGGCATCAAACGCCTGTTCATGACGCATCCGCCGATGGGAGAACGCATTTCTGCACTGAGGGCAGCGCAGTAATGCCCTTGCTGCTAGTCAAATACCGCCGGCAGAGCGCTGATCTTTCCCCACATATTATTGCAAGACGTGCAGTAATTTATAAGGATCCATTGTAAACAGTGAATCGCGAAGTCAGCCTCGGATCCCTATGAGATGGTGATTGATCTGAAGTGTTGGTGGGAAGCAAGGTCGATGGCAGCGACTGGGTGGATTTCGTGCACGATCAAATGAGGATGAACCGCGCTCGCAGGTGCTTTGGCGCGGACACGAGAGAATATTCGGGTCAGTCGAGATGATTGCCGCAATGCGGACAGTGACTGGCCTGATCCGCACTGGCATCGAGTATCGCTGCGGTCATGATCGCCGTCGGCAAGGCAAAGATGCCGATGCCGACCAGCACAATCGCCCCGGAAAGCGCCTTGCCAAGCGAGGTCACCGGGGTGATGTCGCCGTAGCCGATGGTGGTCAGCGTCACGATGGCCCACCACAGGGTTTCAGGAATGCTGCTGAACTTGTCCGGCTGGGCCGCGTGCTCGACCAGATAGAGCAGGGCGGCAAAACAATAGGTCGTGATCAGCATTATCAGCAGCGAAATCACCAGCAGATGCTTGCGCCGGCCGACGGCGCCGGAGATCGCCTGAAAGGAACGGTCAAGCCCTTCCAGATGCAGCACCCGGAGCAATCGGGAGAGGCGAAAGATGCGCAGGAAACGCAGATCCCACGGTGCCCACAGGGTGACGATGACGAGCAGGTCAAGCAGCGGCAGCGGATGCAGCGCGTAGTTCAGCCGCCCGCTGAACGGCGCGTTATAGCGGGTCTGCTCGACACAGACCCACAGGCGAAGCCCGTACTCGATGATGAAAAACCCGGTCGAGAAAGCTTCCAGAGCGAGGAACAGTGTCCGGTTGGGGGTGTAAATCGACGGCACCGTCTCCAGTGCGACCGCAGCGCAATTGGCCAGAATCACCGCCGCCAGGACATAGTTGATGTAGCGGGCTGCCCGGTTGGTCGGCACCGGCCGGTGCAGAATGTGGAACAGGCGAAGGCGAAAGGATTCCATGGCCGAAGCGCATCCGATGACAAGACAATGTACATGGTAGCCCAGCTACCAATCCGGCTTCAATAAAGCTTTTGCAAGGAATCAGGAAATATTCCCGAATTGCGGCACAATTCTGTCTTCGCATCGGCAGTTTGATCCTCAACCCCAAAGCAAAGGTACTTCCATGAAGAAACTTGTTGTTGCCATCCCGGCTCTGCTTTTCCTCACCTCCTTGCCGGTCCTGGCTGTTGAAGCCAAGGAAACCAGAACGGCCTCCGGGATCGTGATCACCATGCTCCAGGATGGAAACGGTGCCAACCCGAAAAACACGGATACCATCAAGGTTCACTACCGCGGCACGCTGACCGGCGGCAAGGAATTCGACAGCTCTTACAAGCGCGGACAGCCGGCCAGCTTCCCCCTGAACCGGGTCATCCCGTGCTGGACGGAGGGCATGCAGATGATGAAGGTCGGCGGGAAAGCCAGACTGCTTTGCCCGCCCGGTCTGGCTTACGGCAGTCGTGGCGTACCGGGAACAATCCCTCCCGATTCCACCCTGACCTTTGAAGTGGAGCTTCTGGAGATCCTCAAATAGTCGCCAGTACCCGATAGCTCCCGGCAAGGATCTGCAATGCTGATTGGCGTCTTTTACGCACTGACGGCTGGCCTGATCTGGGGGCTGGTTTTTGTCGGCCCCCTGCTGCTGCCCGAATATCCGGCGGCGCTGCAATCCGTCGGGCGTTATCTCGCCTTCGGCCTGATTGCCCTGCCGCTGGCCTGGCTGGGGCGCGCCGAACTGCGCCAGTTGTCACGCGCCGACTGGCTGGAAGCGCTCAAGCTCTCGGCCATCGGCAATCTCCTTTACTACCTCTGCCTGGCCAGCGCCATCCAGCGTGCCGGCGGTCCCTTGCCGACCATGATCATCGGCACTCTGCCGGTGGTGATCGGGATTACGGCGAACCTGCGCGACCGCCAGCGGGACGGACATCTGCCCTGGAAAAAACTCGCGCCTTCGCTGGCCCTGATGGCCACGGGCATCGGCTGCGTGAACAACGTCGAGTTTGCCGCCCTGGTCGGCGACGCCCACGCCGACATTCCCCGCTATGCCAGCGGCGCCGCGCTCGCCGTCGGTGCACTGGCCTGCTGGACGTGGTATCCGCTGCGTAACGCCGACTGGCTGCGCCACCATCCCGGGCGCCGCCCGCGCACCTGGGCAACCGCACAGGGCCTCGCCACCTTGCCCCTGTCGCTGATTGGCTACGCCCTGCTCTGGGCCGGCATGAGCGTCGGCGAGCATTCATTTCCAATGCCCTTCGGACCGCGCCCCGGTTTTTTCATCGCTCTGATGTGCGCCATCGGTCTGTTTGCCTCCTGGCTCGGCACGCTCTGCTGGAACGAAGCCAGCCAGCGCCTGCCGACCGCCCTGGTGGGGCAACTGATCGTCTTCGAAACGCTGGCGGCGCTGGCCTATGCCTTCCTCTTGCGCGGCCAATGGCCCGAGCCGATGACGTTACTCGGTATCTCATTTCTTGTGGCCGGCGTATTGTGGGCGGTACGGATCAAACCTGTACCGGTCGCCGCTGAAACCCATTCGGCCTGAACAACGGCTTCGACAATGACTCCGTCGCCTAACCCGTGATGTCGCCGGCACGTCATTCCCATAATGACTTTCCGGTTATTTTCAAAAAAGCAGAAAAACCATCATGCGAGAAACAACCGGCAAAATCCGGTTAATTGCCGTCATTTTCTTCGAACCTGCTGGATATGTGCAGAAATGACCACTAAATTCAAAGAATTACCTCACCGCCTCGATATGCTTTCTTCTTTGTATTGCTGTTAAACTGCCTCGATCAAACGGTTTCTCGAGCTTCAAAAACCTGCTTCAACTCGTCAGAAAAGAGGTGCTTCATGTCTTTCATGCAGAGAATCGTCGATTTCTTCTCGCGCAAATCGACCGTAACAAAAGGCGGCGGCGACAAGGCCATCAGCAAACAGCACGCTGGAGGCAAGATGACCGCCCGCGAACGGATCGCCGCACTGCTGGACCCCGATTCGTTCCACGAATACGACCTGTTCGTCGAACACAACTGTCAGGATTTCGGCATGGGCGATAAGGAATTGCACGCCGACGGTGTCATCACCGGTTCCGGCACCATCGCTGGCCGTCCGGTGTGCATTTATGCGCAGGATTTCACGGTGGCCGGCGGTTCGCTCGGCATCATGCACGCGCGCAAGATCACCAAGGTCATGGACCATGCGATCAACCTCGGCATCCCGATCATCGGCATCAACGACTCCGGCGGCGCGCGTATCCAGGAAGGTGTCAACTCGCTGGCCGGCTATGGTGAAATCTTCTACCGCAACACCCTGGCCTCCGGTGTCATCCCTCAGATCTCGGTCATTCTCGGCCCCTGCGCCGGCGGCGCCGTGTATTCCCCGGCACTGACCGACTTCGTTTTCGTCGTCGACAATATTTCCAAGATGTTCATTACCGGGCCGGAAGTCGTCAAGACCGTCCTCGGTGAGGAAATCTCGATGGAAGACCTCGGTGGAGCACGCGTGCAGGCCGAGATTTCCGGCAATGCCCACTTTTTTGCCAAGAGCGAGCAGGAGTGCTTCGCGCAGATCAAGCAACTGTTCAACTATCTTCCGTCGAACAACCGGCAAAAAGCTGCCGCCATTGCCCAGAAAAAACCGAAAGCGTCGTACAAGATCGAGAATCTGGTGCCCAAGGATTCCAAGGTGCCGTTCGACGTACGCGACATCGTGCGCGCTCTGGTCGATGACTCCGAGTTCCTCGAAGTATACGAACTGTTCGCGCCCAACGCAGTGATCGGTTTTGGCCGCATCAACGGCGAAACTGTCGGCATCATCTGCAACCAGGCACTGGTGCTGGCCGGCGTTCTCGACATCGACGCCTCGGACAAGATCGCCCGCTTTGTCCGCTTCTGCGACGCTTTCAGCATCCCGCTGCTGACCCTGATGGACATCCCGGGCTACCTGCCGGGTTCCGACCAGGAACACGCCGGCGTGATCCGTCACGGCGCCAAGGTGCTTTACGCCTACAGCGAAGCCACCGTGCCCAAGATCACGGTGATCCTGCGCAAGGCTTACGGCGGCGGCTACATCGCCATGTGCTCCAACCACCTGCGCGCCGACTTCGTCTTTGCCTGGCCGACCGCCGAGATTGCCGTCATGGGCCCGGAAGGCGCGGCCAACATCATTTTCCGCAGCGAGATCCTGGCCGCCGAAAATCCCGACGAGATGCGCAAGCTCAAGGTCAAGGAATATACCGACAAGTTCGCCAATCCCTATGTTGCCGCATCACAGGGCTACGTCGACGCGGTGATCAGTCCCGAAGAGACGCGCGCCTATATCGTTCATGCCCTTGAAGTCACAAAGAACAAGAACGAAACGCGTCCGGCCAGAAAACACGGCACGCCACCGTTCTGAGAGGAGAGGAACCGTGAGCGAACAGGACAAACTTTCCCAGATCATGCTGGAAGATGGCGCGTATTCCACGCGCCTGAGCCGCAAATTCATGATGCGCAAGCCGTATGAGAAAAATGATCCGCGCGTGATCAAGGCCGTAATACCCGGCGTCATTGAAAGCATAGCTGTTGCTGCCGGCAAGAAGGTCAGGCACGGCGACACGCTGCTGATCCAGGAAGCCATGAAGATGCACAACCGCATCAAGGCACCGCACGATGGCCAGATCAAGGCCGTGCTGGTTACCGCAGGCGAAAAGGTCGTCAAGGGGCAGATTCTGATCGAACTGGAATAGGCAAGCCTGCGGCGATCGTCAGGTCTAGCTCGCCTGCTTACTTACTGTTCAGCACTCGCTCATAAACCTGCAAGTCGTCTGACGAAAAGCAGCAGAACAGCACTTCGCGAATAGCTGGATACTCCGGCAGACAGGCGCGAACCGTCGCAACGGCAATGTCCGCGGCCAGTTCAATCGGGTAAGCGTACATCCCGGTACTGATGCTCGGGAAAGCCAGGGTGGAAACCCCGTTCCCGGCAGCGAGTTTCAGTGACCGGCGATAACAGGAAGCCAGCAGTTCCGGCTCGCCGCGCAGACCGCCATGCCAGACCGGGCCGACGGTATGAATGACGTAGCGGGCGGGCAGGCGGTAGCCTCGGGACAGTCGGGCCTCGCCAGTATTGCAGCCGCCAAGGGTGCGGCACTCTACCAGAAGTTCGGGACCGGCCGCCCGGTGAATCGCGCCATCGACACCGCCGCCACCGAGCAGCGAGGTATTCGCCGCATTGACAATGGCATCGACAGCAAGGCGCGTGATGTCGCCATGAAGGGCGCGCAAAACCTGAGCCGATGGCATCACAACCCTGCTACGCGCTTAAAGTGAAGCCCCGTCGAATACCTCAACGGGCAAGGCCAGCGCATCGACCTCATCGACACAGCCCAGGTTGATCCGGTAGTAGCCGGGTTTGCGCAGGGTCTGGTGAAAGGGGTAGATCCCGCACTTGCGGCAAAAATGGTGCTTGGCCACATGCTGGCCGAACTCATAGGTCGCCAGACTATTGTTCTGGTCCTCGATGCTTATATCCCCGGGCGCAACAACAAACTCGCTCATCACTGCACCCTTGCGCCGGCACATCGAGCAATTACAGTGCAGCCCATGGTCAATCTCGGGACCGGAGAAGGTAAAGCGGATGGCACCGCAATGGCAACTGCCTTTGTAGGTTTTCATCGACATCTCCTTTTGGATCATTCAACACTCGATAGAAAAGCGGACCTTTGATTGAAAACTTTTTAGAATTCGATGACTGCCCCCACAAACGCCGGGATGAAACGCTCGCCGAAGGCCTCCTGCAAGCGGGCCATCATGCGGAATCCGGTGCAGTGGTTGGCCGCGACGAAGTCCGGCTGGAAGGCCTGCAATTGGGTAATGGTCGCCGCCTGTTGCGAGTCGGCGACCGGCCCGAGATGCGTCCCGCCGATCCAACCGTGCAGGCGCCCGGCTCCGGTAACGGCCAGCCCGTGCCTGACCATATTCACCAGCCCGGAATGCGTACAGCCGCTGATGACCACCAGCCCCTTTTCGCTCCTATAAAAAAGCGCCATGTCGTCATCGATTTCATCCTGGCAATCGCAGCCGGAGTTCGCATCCGGGGCTACCAGCCGCACATCGCCGGTCTCATACGCCGTAGTGCGCGGCACGGAACCGCTCAGCCACAGACCCGGCAACAGTTCCAGCGGTTCCCGTACGAGGCGCCAGTCGGCGCCAAGCGACGACAACTGGTCCTTGCGGTACGGAATGCCGGCAAATCGCCGTTCGCCGTGCGAGACGGAAAACCGGGGCTTGAACGCGGCCTCGTGCAGATAAACGGGCATCCGCTTTTTTGCCTGACCGAGGACATGAAAAAGACCACCGGTATGGTCGTGATGGCCGTGACTGATGACGATCAGATCGAGCGAAGCTGGCGCGACGCCGAGCAAGCCCAGATTGTGGATGACGGCTGCCGATTGCCCGGTATCGATGAGCAGCCGCGAATCCCCGGTTTCAAGCAGCATGGATAGGCCATGCTCGCCAAGAAACGGCGATGCAGCATTGATCGGGACACAGTTGTCGATGGCGACGGTGACTTTCATGTTCATTTTAAGGTTTCCGGAAATGCAGCGATGTTAAGCAGTTGAAAGAAATTACAGTCATTCAAACACTAAGGAGGCGCTGAAGTATTCCAAATCCGTCATTCCGGCGAAGGCCGGAATCCAGAAGAATCAACGAACTGGACCCCGGCACCCCAAGGGCACTTCCTGCGGGGCGCTTTCGCCGGGGTGACGAATAAATCAGCCTTTCCCTAACGGTAGCGGGACTTTTCATAATGCCACCGCCTGTACACCAAACAGCCACTGATGGCCGTGCATGACACCTACGGCAACAAGCAGCCCGACTCCGACACCGATGGCGTCCCACTTCAAGGCCGGCACAAAGGTGGCGCGTTTTCCTGCAAGCAGAAGCGAACAGAGTGCATAGACGGAGAAAACGAGAAACATGCCGAAAAGCAGGGTTTGCCGCAAGCCACCGTTGGCCAGCAGGTGGGTGCCCGACCAGAGGATGGCGCCCACCAGCATCGGGTGATGCAGCGTACGCCGGATGTAGCCGCCGAGATTTCCGCCGCCGATCACGAACAGTACCAGCGCGATGGTAACCAGCACCGGCGCCAGTTGGATCGCCAGGGCACTCGGTGGAAACAGGCGAATATCCGGCGCAGACTTCCATCCGGAGGCGATCAGCACGATGGCGCCCAGAGAACCCAGTGCCATGAAACCCTTCCAGGCGTTTTCCCCGGTGAACCTGACGACGCTGCGGCGGACGTAGGGCGTCGCAGTACTGAAATGGAGAACAAAAAACAGTACCAGACCGGAAACGAACATCGACATCGTCATGCTCCTTCTCTTGGCAAAATCAATCGTGACCTGTCCTGAATTATTTTGAGAAATACTATGCGAGATTGACCTCAATGTCCGACATTCCTCGTTGGATATACATGCATCCCTCAGGCACACCTCATTGGACAAGGCTCAGGGGAGACTTCTGCTGTTTTGAGAACGTGATTGGGGCATCGCATTCTTTCTGGAGCCGACATACCACATCGGCCACACATTAAATTGGCCGGACTGCAACGATAAGAGATCAGGATCAATGACATGCTTTTACCTGCCTGAGATTCATTTTTGTCACACCCCTACACAGCTCACCAGAGGAAAGCGTTGCGGCTCTCCCCGCGAGAAAAAGTTGAAGCGGAAGCCCCCTTCACGAAAAACAGTTGGACTCATGGTCAAATAATACACAACGACAAAGCTGCAGGCTCATTTTTCTCGAACAATCGGAGGCCGGCCACGAATCATTCCGTAATCGGCCCCCACCCTCTTTCACTCACTGACCACCACCTTCCCGTTCGGAGTTTCGCCGAACAATTCCGGCGCGTACATCGCCTCGATACACGTAGCTGGCAGCGAGAAATCGCCGTCGTTGTTCAGGCGTAGACTGTATTCAGTTCAATCCACGCCCCCCGTTGCCGGGGGACGAAATGGACAGCCGCACGGTATCGTTATCCAGATGAAGATAGCTTTCAGGAATCGTCACATAAAGCGTGTTGAGCAATTGCATTCAGTCATCCTCGTAGAACAAGTGATCCAGAACACGCCGATGCCGTTCATTGTCGGCAAGAACTTCCGGCTGGCAAAGATCGCGCAAGGAACAGGCTCGGCAATGATCGTCGTTGCGCCGCGGCGGTAGCCTGCCAAGCGACAGCATGGAGCGGATTTCGACAAGCGCTGTTTCAACAGCCTGATGCAGTTCGGGTGAGATCAGCACCTCGCGGCATCGACGCAAGGTGGCATAAAAAAGCGCCGCTTCGGGCACCGAATGCCCGGTCATTTCTTCCAGACACATGGCCTGTGCCGCCAGTTGCAGGTCATCGCAACGTGCTATTTCCGCGCGCTTGTGGCGGGAACCATGCTTGTACTCCACGGGATACGGCGAACCGTCCGGCAGAAACTCGACCACATCCACCTTGCCGACCAGCCCCAGCCGGTCGCTGTACAAGGGCAAGGCACGCTCCACCCGCAAACCGTCGCGAACTTCGACACCGGGATCATCGACCCGCTTGTGCAACGCCTGACCACGCTGCGTAAAGATATTCTCCTGAAACACCTGTTCCAGATGGATGAGGCCGCACTGGCGCGGGCAATAACACCAGTGCTGGAGGGCGGAAATGGCGATGGGGTCGAGGGATCAATCCATCGAGAGTGCACTACTGCAAGAACTTCATTAAAATCCGTTGTCTACTGCTCAGGAGATAACAGCATGATGCTTACTTACCAGGACGTCGCCAACGAGGCCATGAAGCTCTCCCCGGAGGAAAGGATGAATCTGGCTGAAAAACTCTGGACCAGCGTCGATACCCCCGAAGCAATTGCCGCTGCCTGGGATGTCGAAATCGAACGCCGCCTGGCCCAGATTGATTCCGGAGAAGCCGAAACATACCCCGCTGACGAAGTCATCGCTGAACTGCGCGCCAAGCTACAGTGACGCAAGTCCGCCTGCACCCTGCTGCCCGGCGCGAACTCCACCGGGCCGTCGACTGGTACATCCGCGAAGCCGGCACACGCGTTGCTGCCGGCCTGATCGACAATTTCGACCAACTGCAATCGCTGATCCGCGAACATCCTCACGTTGGCGCCCTCGTAAAATCCGACACGCGAAGACTGGTGTTCAAGCGCTATCCCTACACACTAGTCTATCGCCTGCACGGCGACGTAGCAGAAGTGCTTGCGTTTGCCCACCATAGCCGACGGCCGGAGTATTGGACGGGGCGGCTGTAGGGACGAGCACAATCACACGCGCTTGATAAGCGTTACGGTACTTTCAGTTCATAGGAGCCGCCTTCCAGCATTATGCCGACCTGCTTCGAGTGCCATTTCTCGCTGGCAACCCAGCGTGCCCGTAGCGGAGAGAATTCTAGCGTGGCCCATTTCACGTCCTTGCCTGAGAATATCCCGTAGCCGGAACCCAGCACGTCGTTGAGCGCCTTTTCAGGCACGTCCTTCGCTTTTTCTTCAAGCAGTTCAACCCGTTGTATGGCGTCGATGGAGAAGCTTCTCAGCTCGTTCCTCAGGTGGCACCAAGCATCGATATACCAGTTGTCGCGGTAGTGGATCAGGCGTTGCGGCGAGATTTCGCGCTCGGTCTTTTCGCCTGAGCCACGGGCGTTGTACTGGACTACCAGTCGCTTGCGTCGCAACAGGGCAGATCCGATGGCCTGGAAGCTGTCGAGATGCACTTGCCGTGCGCCCACGGTGAGGATGCGGATACGCTTGACGACCTCTTCGGCGAGGTTGTCGGCCACGCCAATCAGGGCGGTTAGCCGGGAGAGCAGCGGCTTGATATGCGGCCCGAGCAGGCCGCCGGTATCAAGATTTGCCAGCAGGTGCTGCATGGTCAGCAGGGCATGGATTTCCTCGGCAGAAAACCACAATCCGGGAAGTTCGTACTGCGCGCCGACACGCTTCGTGGTGTGATCGCGCTTGAGGGTTGCCCTTGAGACACCGAGCCCATCCAGTAGAATTTGAAAGGAAACGACACCCCGGTCGTTGAGCATCTGGTCAATCTTGTAGAAACGCTCGGTCTGATTCATTTCTCCCCTTTTACTTGCTGGCGGAGAGGAATGAACAGGAAACCTTCTGCCTAACTCAAAGGATGTGCCTCGAACGACATCTTATCCGGTTTACCATTGCGATGACATAAGCCAATTAGCTTATGCGGACGGCAATCCACCTGTCTTTTCGTATTGCTACCGCGAAGCATCCAGAATACCGATCACCACTCAAACGCCCCTTTCTGAGCCGGAACCTCAGTATTCGTAGCCGCGCTCGACCCAGTACTGCCAGTCAGCGACGGCCTGGCATGTTTCTTCATCCGCTGACAGGCACTCAAGTTGTGAGAGCGGTACTGCCAGTTCCGACTTTCCAAACTTGATCAGAACAAACACTTCGGACATGCAATCGTCTTCGGGCGCCATGCCGACGACCTGAACCTGGCTTCCTGTTTCAAGAGGCGACGTCGAACGAGGCTGTTTGCACTTTGCTTTGAATGGGACTTTCAGCGTGTCCTGAAGGTAGCAATACCATCCCATGGCGCGTTCCGTCTCGTCGTAGGCATCAACGACAATTTCGAAAAGAATGCGCTCCTCAATTTCGGGTTGCTCACGCTTGCGTGTCACGGTGTATCTCCCTTATGAAAATCCAATTTCCGTATAGATTTACTCTTCTGTGTAATCCATGTCGAATTGAAGCAACAGATTTCAAAGCTTCATTTAATGGCAACCCCGACCACCCATCTGGCAAACATCAGCACAAGAATCAACCACACGGCAACGAAAACGACGGCGGTAACATAGCTCACTGGCTTCTTCGCCACATGAGCCGCTTTCTCACGTGCGGCCTCGACAACCCTTGGCGGGGTTAGTCGGACAACCAGCGCGATGCCGAGCGGAATGAGCAGCAGATCATCAAGGTAACCGATGAGCGGGATGAAATCCGGGATGAGGTCAATCGGGCTCAGGGCATAGGCGGCGATCAGCAGCGCCAGAAGGCGCACGAACAGCGGAGTGCGGGGATCGCGCGCGACGAAATACACCGTCAGCGTGTGCTGTTTGAGTTTAGTGGCCCAGTCCTTCAGCGGCATAAAGGCATCATGCCGGGAGTAAACGCCTTGAGCAAGCCGTAGTCCTGTTCCGGATATCGGGATAGGGGCGGCCAGATTACCTGACCGACCCCTCCCACACCACCCGGCATGCGGGTCCGCACCGGGCGGTTGAAATAGTTGAGGTC
>JFJP01024462.1_pt1 | contig 39635 bp, 44 predicted proteins | sample 431651 | NCBI WGS metagenome assembly JFJP01 (sample SAMN02602958, study PRJNA72255) | Microbial mat metagenome, whole genome shotgun sequencing project. | biome: fresh water; feature: sink hole; material: water; isolation source: purple microbial (photo- and chemosynthetic) mats found in... | reverse complement strand
CAATCCATGCTGCCCCATAGAAGCGGCAAGCTCGTCTATATCGCAGTCCTCCGCCTCAAATCTCGGTTGTCTCGGGTTTTTTGAGATTTTTGATATTTCTATCTCAAGAGCTTTGCCGACATCCGAAAACATAGAGCCAAACGAGCCTTGCGCGGAGTTTTTTTGCTTTGCCATTGTTAGTGTAGAGCCTCGTTGAGCTTGATCTCTCTTTTGCTTCTAAACGCCATTATTTTGCCGTTTGTACTGTTTTGTCTGAAGTGTACACCTTTGAAACCGCCGATGTCTGAGCCTTTTGTGATAAACTCTTCGCCCAACACCACACCTTTTGGCGTCTCGCCGCCGTTTGCTTCTTTTATTTTTTCTAGTTCTGCCGCAGGTACAGAGATTTTTGTACCTTCGAGTATCGCTATTCCCGCATCGATGATAGAGCCGTCACCCATAGGAATACCACACACGGAGTTTGCGCCAACAAGGCAGTTTTCGCCTATCGTGATAGGGTTGCCGTTCGTGCCGCTCAGAACGCCCAGTATTGAGCCGCCCCCGCCAACATCGCTACCCTCGCCCACTACCGCAGAGCTTGACACCCTGCCCTCTATCATGGATTTGCCTAGGGTTCCGGCATTGAAGTTGATGTAGCTCGCCCCGGGCATTACCGTAGTTCCCGCACCTAGCTGCGCGCCGAATCTTACTTTTGTCGTGTCAAGTATTCTGGTATTGTCCGCAGGGATAATGTGCTGCAAAAATCTAGGGAATTTATCAACAAACTCGATATGCGGATACTCGTTTGCCATCTTCAGTTCTATTTCGTTTGCCCTCAGATAGTCAAGCTCGTACGGTTTGCCTGCAGACCAGCCGCAGTTGTGGAGCGCGCCGAATATTCCGTCTAGTTTTAGGCTTCTTAATGCCGCTTTAGCTGTCGAGAGGGCGTAAAGCTTGAGGTATCCCGCCTCAACGCTTTTGACTGCCGTGTCCTCAAAAATCATTACAAACTCAAATCCTCTATCGCAAAACTTCCCTTTTTTGATTAGGTTTGCTAGCGTTTGTATTACTTGTACATTTTTGTGCGCATCGCCTACCGCTTCGCCGAGAAACGGCTCAAACGAAGCAAGAGCACTAGTTACAAATGCTTTGTTTGCTGATATTACGGCCTCAGATGCGCCAAAATCTATCGTTTGACCGCTATCTTGCGCCGCTTTTACAAATACGGCGAAACTTCCGAAATTCTCTTTCCAGTTTATAATCGGAAAAGTCGCTTGAAGTACTTTTGACTTGTCAAGCTGCCCTCTATCGACACGACAGATACCAAACCCTATCGGCTCTTTGTATCCTGCCCCATTTTTTACGCCATCCGTCAATGTTTTGAACTCTTCTTTTGTCATATTATCTTCTCCTTTTTTGTAGTTTTATTCATGTATAGATACAGCGAGCCGCCTATAACTGCCAAAACGACTGGCGCAAGCCACGGATAACCCTCTATAAAACCAAGAGCCTCCAAGATAACGCTTCCCGAAAAATAAGCCGCAACCCCTATCGTAACAGCCCAGACAAACGAAGCTATTATATTTATCGGTATAAATTTTGTTGCGTCATACTTCGTAATCCCCGCCGCCAAAGGCACAAGCGTCTTGATGCCATAGATAAATTTGTGAATAAAAAGTACCCATGAGCCGTGTTTTTTCATCAGCAGATGCACAAGCGCAAGCTTTCTTCTATGTTTTTTCAAAAATACCATAGCCTCGGTCTTGGAGTTTCTAGCGAAATAAAACAGCAGTGTAGAGCCGATAAAGTTCGCACTTCCTGCCAAAATTATCGATAGTATAATGCTCATCTTACCCATACTAGCAAGCACCGCCGCAGTCGCAAGCCCGATAAAGCCGCCTCCGAAGCTGTACACAAAAAGCAGGAAATATCCTATATCATCCAATCTATCAGTCAACGATTACCCTTGTTTTAAAGCCAAAAGTCTACTAAAAAAGGAGTTAAAAGCAGGCGGCTATTTTTTGCACTCAAAGAGCATATTTGCGGCGATAGATACATCTTTTGCTTGCGGTATCGGAGTTTGAGTTTGGGTTGTCTGGGTTCGCATGAGTGGCTGACGATATTCGCTCTCAGAGCTCTCAAGTGATATTTTTTTGAGTTCACATGCCGATTTTGTAGCTCTTGATAGTTCTGCCGCTCTTCTTGAGGTGTACTCTAGAGCCGTTACTTTGAGCCTTTCACCCAGCGACTCTCTCTCCTCATCGCTAAGCTCCCAAAGTATGGGGTTTATGTAGACCTTCTCCGTATCTTTGTTTTTCACCTGAGAGTTTATAAACTCTAAAAAACCGTCATATACGGACACATCGGCAAACCTGCACTCAAATCTTATATTGCCCTCATACCCTTTTCGTACACTTTTTTTGCTATTTTGGTCATATTCGTTTGTCGGATAGATATAGTACTCGCCGCCTTTACATGCTCCACCTTTTGTCTTCGCCTCTTTTAGGATGTTATCCAGTACGGTTTTGACTGCTATTTGCGATGTCCTTGATACCACGAACGACAATCCTGCGCTCATTTGCGTCGGAGCTGCTCTTAGCGTAAACTTTTTTCTGTCCTCGACTTCAAAAGCAAACATAGATATAGTAAAAACGGCTGCAAGTATAAAAATCTTTTTCATTCTCTGATTCTACCAAACTAAGCTTTTTTTGCTAATATTGTCGACAAAGTATTTTGCAACGATATTGAGAGGGAGTGTGGATTTATGAGAAGTTTTTTTGCTTTTGTTATATTTTCGCTTTTATTGTTGCTTGGCGGCTGCCAAAGTAAAAGCGATGCGCAGGAAATCCGAATCTCAACAAACCCTTGGATAGGCTTCACCCCTTTTATGTATGCCGAAGAAAAAGGGTGGTTAAAGGGCTCAAAATTTAAGTTTTTGTGGGTAGTCGGTCTCGATGAAAATGCCGCCCTTTATGAAAAAGGTCTCTCTAACGGTTTTACGGCCACCCAATATGAGTATCTGGGTTTTAAGAATAGGGAGTATCTTAAACCTTACTTTTTTATTGATCTATCCAGCGGCGCAGATGTTGTCTTGTCAAACAAAACTGTATCCGAACTAAATAGTACGACCCAAAAAATAGAGTGTCGCTTTGAGCTAAGCTCTGTTAATAAAGATATTTTTAACGCTTTTGTATCTGAAAACGGCCTTGACCAATCAAAATTTGCGCTCAAAAATAGCGACCAAGTCGGTATGATTCATGTAATCGCAAAAGAGATGCCAATGCTATTAATATCATACGAACCTTATGTTACGACTATCAAAAAAAATGGATTTAAAACAATATCGTCTACGAAAGAGCTCAAGAGCATATCCGTTATTGACGCCATATTTATAGACGAGAGAGCCGTAAAAGGAAATGAAGAAGAGCTAAAACGGTTGCATAATATTTTCGAGAGAGCAATTCTGGCGTTAAGAAGCAACCCAAGAGAGTACTATCAGACTATCAAAGGCTATCTTGAAAACCAAACATACGAGCAATTTATCGATTCGCTTAACGGTATTGAGTGGGCAGATAAAGCAAACGGCGCCAAAAGCAGAGAATACTTGAAAAAACAGGGAATTCCAACGGATAAGCTGGCAATATGAAGTTAAAAACGGCGATTGCAGCTCTTCTTGGGCTTATTGTAATCTCAATGCTCGTGTCTCACTACTACTCGCATATAGAGCATCGCGCCATTCTTTTGAAGTATGTTAGCGACGGGACAGACGGCACGATGAGTCAGACTATGGATCGCATAGTCTCCGAGCTAGAACACAACAGTTCTACAAATATCCAAAAAGTACTAGACAAGGCGAGAGCCACGCATAGATTCATAGGCTCACTCTCTTTTTCATACGATGCGCAAACAATAGCATACTCTTCGGAAAGAGTGCAAAAAGCAAGGAAAGTAGATAACGGTTATACCCTCATAAGCAGTAGTATTTATGATGGTCTTTTGTCCGGCAAGACGCTGTTTTCTTATGCGGTAAAGTACTTTGACAACAATGGAAAGCAGCAAGTCGGCTATCTACTCCTTTGTGTTGACAAAGAGTATCTATTTAGGGCTATAGACAAACAGTCTTTTGATGATATACTCGCTATGTTTTTGTTGCAACTATCTGTGCTGACGGTTGTTTTGGCGCTAATAGAACGGATGTTTATTAAGCCGATATACCGAATACTAGAGAGCATCAAAACGGGTGGTGGTATGGCGCAGAGATTTTTTATTAAAGATTTCTCCGTGTTGCATGCCAAGCTTATAGATAGTTTTTGGGCGATGAATCTCCAAAAACAAGAGCTTGAGCAATCCCTGGAAGAGACAAAATATCTAGATGAAATACTGCGTACAGTAGCCGATGTCAATCAACTTCTCATATCCAGCAAAACAGCACATGAGCTACTGCAAAAAAGCTGCGATAGGCTTGCCAAATTTGGGCATTACAAGCTTGCTTGGATAGGGTTTGTTGATAATAATCATATCCGCATAGCCTACAAATCTTGTGACCCGACTGAATATCTAATAGATGATCTGCATATATCATTGGACGAGAAAGACCCTACCTCTAAAGGCCCTAGCGCCAGAAGCGTGCTAGAAAACAAATCCATAGTGACAAATTTTTTAGCTGGGGCAAAAGAGTTTGAGCCCTGGAGGGAACGGGCAGTTAAATCTGGCTTTCACTCATCCATAGCTTTGCCGCTTAGCCCTGATATGTATTCAAAACCGCTTGGAACAATGGGCGTATACACAGATAGGGTCGGTGGTTTTGAGCCAAAAGAGATAAGTATGCTTCAAGAGCTTGCAGGCGACATAGGCTTTGCTCTGCACTCTTTTAGTCAAAACGAAGCGTTCAAAACACACCTCATAACAGATGCGCTAACAGGTCTGCCAAACAGAACTATTTTGTTTGACAAATTGAAAAAAAGAGAATTGCCGAGAGTCGCCATCATTAATATAGATAGGTTCAAAGATATTAACGAGGTGTACGGCTTTGGCTTTGGAGATGCAATAATCAAAATATATAGCAAATGGCTACAAGAGTACATGAAAGCAATTAAAGATGCGCAACTATTTAAGCTTAGCGGGGGCGAGTACGCCATTTTGTTTTCAGACGAGACTACTGACGATGAAGCGGCTATTTTTATCGAAGGCATTATTAAAGATAGTGAGAATCACGGGTTTTATTATGAAGAGATAGAGATATTCGTAAATGTTACCGTAGGCTACGCTAGGTCTGACACAAAAGTCATAGAGCATGCCGAGACGGCCCTCAAAAAAGCAAAATCGAAAAATTGGCACTTTATGAGTTTTGAGGGTTCGATGCTAAAAGCGGAGGAACAAAAAAACAATATTATTTGGCACAAGGCAATCAAAAGCGCCATCGAGGACGACAGGATAATCCCTTATTTTCAACCGATAATCAATAACAGTAGCGGGCTTATAGAAAAATACGAAGCCCTTATAAGACTAAAGTCTGCGAATGGAGAGATAATATCGCCGTTTCAGTTTTTGGAAATATCAAAAAAAATGCGTCTTTATCCGGAGCTCACAAAAATAATGGTCGCCAAAACAATAGACGCTTTTAAAGATTCAAAACTGCCGGTTAGTATCAATCTATCTTTTGACGACATTGTGGAGAAAAATATACAGGAGTTTTTATTTGAGCGTATTGTAAATGCGGGGGTGGGCGAGCGTATTATCTTTGAAATACTGGAGTCCGAAGGTATCAATAGCTATGAAGATGTGAGGGCGTTTATAGATAAGTTTAGGGCTATTGGGTGCGGTTTTGCAATAGATGATTTTGGCAGTGGATACTCCAATTTTGACCATATATTGAAACTGCAAGTAGATACACTAAAAATAGACGGAAGCCTTATAAAAAATTTGCCGTATGATAGAAATTCGCAAATCATAGTCAAAAATATCAATAACTTTGCAAAAGAGATGAATATAAAAACCGTAGCTGAATTTGTATGTAATGAAGCTGTTTTTTTGCAAGTCAAAAAGCTCGGCATAGACTGCTCTCAAGGCTTTCACTTCTTTGAACCGGCGCCCCATCTGCTCCACCAAATCTATAAATAAAAAGATAGTAAAATACGATAATTAACATACTCTAGGAAAATAAAATTGGAAAATCTGCAGCGACTGAAAATAATGGTAGTGGACGACTCGCTAAGCGCAAGGATGTTGCTCAAAAATGCTTTTTCGGAATCAATCAAAAAACACTCCGTATTTATAGAGGCCGCAGACGGCGAAGAGGCTGTAGAGTTATTCAAAAAAGAGCTTCCGAATATAGTATTTATGGATCTTACAATGCCAAAAATGAATGGCAAAGAGGCGCTAGAGGAGATAAAAAAAATAGCTCCGGAGATTGACATAATCATGGTAACGGCAGACAGGCAAAAAGAGACAAAAAAAGAGCTTTTGGCGGCCGGAGCCACAAATGTACTCAATAAGCCGGTAGACGAGGATGAGCTGAGAGATATATGTGCAAAAATAGCGTTTGGAAATAAAATATGAAAGATAAAGAGCTTTTAACGCTCCTTGAAGAGGATTATCTAAAGGAGCTTATTAATGTTAGCTTCGGTCTAGCGGCTTCCATTATAGGCGATATGCTCTCAACCAAAGCGGAACTAATGATACCCAAAGTAGGCATCTACCCTATTGAAAAATTGCACTCGGTAGTTGATGACCACATGTCAAAAGGCGATGAAACAATGCTGATTAAGCAATTTTTTCAGTCATCGCTGAACGGAGACGCATACTTTATGCTACCAAGAAGCGACGCATCAAGACTTGCAAAACTGCTCTTCAAAAAAGAGGCTGTAGATGAAAAAGAGATTGAGTGCGTAGCTATAGAGATAACAAATATACTAACATCGGCATGCATCGGGCAAATGGCACAGATGAGTAGCGCTAGAACTATCTTTTTACCGCCTGAAATTATCAAACACGAAAGACTTCTTTCGCTAGGTTCGGAGGAGCTAAAAAATTTCACGCAGTTTATGCTAGTGGAGACAAAGCTAAATCTAGAGAGCGAAGGCATCAAAGGGCAGATGCTTATTTTGATTGGCGAAGGCGTACTGGGTATTATACTTAGCGGCATGCCGAAGATATGAATAGCTACGAAAAGCTAATACTCGATTCGGTAGACAGTGGTATTGTTATTTTAGATGAAGAGCTTACCGTATTTGAGTGGAATGGCTGGCTTGAGATGGTTACCGGCGTCAGCAAGAAAGAGGCTATGCTAAAAAAACTATATGAAATAGTCCATTTAGAAGAAGAAAAACGAACAGCACTCAAAAGAAATATCAAAGCCTCTTTACGGCTCAATATTATGACATTTATGCCACCCAGCACGCACGGGTATCTGATTAAAGCAGAGTTAAAAAATCTTTTTTCTAGTTTTTACAAGACGATGCAGCAGGAGGTGAAAATAATCCCGCTTGATATAGAAAAGAAAATTGTCAGTGTGCATATTAACGACCAAACGGCAGTCATGGAATCTCGTAAAATGCTAGAGATATACAATCAAAATCTAGAGGCAAAAATAATAGAAGAGACTGCAAAAAGAGTCGACACCGAAAGGGCGCTAATTCAACAGTCAAAAATGGCTCTAATGGGCGATATGATAGGTGCGATAGCCCACCAATGGAGACAGCCGCTAAATGCGCTCGGCCTATATGTCCAAGATGTGCCGCAGGCGTATAAGGCAGGAGAAATCAACAATCAATATATAGACAAATTCAAAACCGAAGCTATGAACATTGTACAATCTATGTCTAGAACGATAGATGATTTTCGTAATTTTTTTGCGCCAAATAAAGTAAAGCAGACATTTTGCGTAGAGGATGCTTTGCAAGATACGCTACGAATAGTATCCATACAGATGAACAATTATTTTATAGATATTAACTTTGAAGGTAACGAGCGTCACTATATTACCGGCTACAAAAACGAACTTGAGCAGGTATTTTTGAATCTACTTTCCAATGCAAAAGATGCTCTTTTGGAGAAAAAACACGCAAATATGTTTATATCTATAAAAACAATAGAAAACGGCAACAATATAGAGATAGTATTTGAGGACTCTGCCGGCGGTATATCGGATGGCATAATAGAGAGAGTATTTGAGCCGTACTTTACAACAAAAGAGCAAGGCAAAGGCACGGGGATAGGTCTATATATGTCAAAAGAGATAATAGAGAGACACCTTCACGGCAAAATTAGCGTTTCAAACGGGGAGCATGGAGCGGTATTTTTGATAGAGCTACCGATTTTTAGTAAATAATCGGTAGCCGTTAACAACATGGCGCTTATTTCACCTCTTTAACCACCCACGGAAGACCGTGTTCGTTTAGCGCCGCCATGAACGGATCCGGGTCAAACTGTTCCATATTCCATACCCCTGCTCTTCTCCATTCGCTCTTAGCCACCATCATACCGCCGATAAAGGCAGGCACTCCGGTAGTGTAGCTAACCGCTTGAGAGCTTACTTCGTTGTAGCACGCCTCATGGTCGCAGACATTGTATATGTATATTTTTCTGATTTTACCGTCTTTTATGCCCTCTACAAAACATCCGATATTTGTCTTGCCTTTTGTTCTTCCGGCTAGGCTCGCAGGGTCTGGAAGAAGTGTTTTTAGAAGTTGGATAGGCACTATCTTTTGACCATTGTGTTCTACTTCGTCGATTCTCAGCATTCCGACATTTTCAAGGCATCTCATGTGCGTCAAGTAGCTTTGACCGAATGTCATAAAAAATCTGATTCTTTTTAACCCTTTGATATTTTGCACTAAGCTCTCAAGTTCCTCGTGGTAAAGCAGATAACTATCTTTTGGTCCCACCTCAGGATAATCCCACACCTGCATAATCTCCATCGGCTCAGTCTCTATCCATTTCCCCTCTTCCCAGTATCTACCCTTTGAGCTTACCTCTCTTAGATTAATCTCTGGGTTAAAGTTCGTTGCAAACGGATAACCGTGGTCTCCGGCATTACAATCAAGTATATCAATGTAGTGGATTTCGTCAAAATAATGCTTTTGAGCGTAAGCACAAAATACATTTGTCACGCCGGGGTCAAATCCGCTACCGAGAAGCGCAGTAAGCCCTGCATCTTTGAACTTTTGCGCTTTTTCCCATTGAAGCTTGTACTCAAAGTGAGCGCTATCCGGATGCTCGTAGTTTGCCGTATCCACATAGTGCACGCCTGCTTTTAGGCACGCTTCCATAATTGCTAGGTCTTGGTAAGGCAAAGCGACATTGATGACGACATCAGGATTATACTTTGCGATTAGAGCCGCTGTTTCATCGATATTATCGGCGTCTACCTTGTCGATAGCTAGATCATACCCTTTGTTTTTTATCTGCGCCTGCAACTTTTCGCATTTGTCGATAGAACGGCTAGCAAGGCAAACAAAGCTGAAAATATCAGGATTCATCGCACACTTATGCGCAACCACGCCGCCTACACCACCTGCGCCAATAATGAGAACTCTTGACATATCTCTCTCCATAAAAAATTTGCCTGATTTTACTCTAACTTAGTTACGAATTTGTTATGCAGAGCAATTTAAAACCTTTATAAACTATAATTTATTTACTTTTATTTTAAATATATACAGAAAAGATAATATGCAAGTGCTGTAACATTCCCCTAGTTTTGTAATGTTCCCCCTAGTTTCATACACTTTTTAATCAGAAAATCAATCTCAAAAGTTTTAGTTGTAGATACAATAAAAACAACTAAAAAACAAGCCAAAAAAGCTGGTCAAAAATATATGAAATTATGAGGGGATTTTATGAAGCAGAGCAAATTTACACAATCGCAAATAGTCGGCATGCTAAGGGAATATGAAAGCGGCGTAGCCGTAACAGATATTTGTCGAAAAAATAGCGTCTACCCAAAACATTCTACGGCTGGAAGAACAAATATAGCGGCATGAGCGCCTCTGAGCCGAAAAGACTAAGAGAGCTTGTAGATTATGTGCTCATAGAGCACAATCTAAATATTCGTCAGGCTTGTTTGTGTGTCAGTATCCAAAGATGTGTATATTATTATCAAAACAAGAGAAGCGCTTTTGCTGCAAACAAAATGTTTCCTCGAAAAAACAAAAAATGAAGCAAAAGCCAAAGAGGATGAGCTGCTAGCTGAGCAGATACGAACACTAGCCCATAAGCACTCCAAAAGAGGCTTTCCGATGATATATAAGTTACTGCGTAGGCAAGGAGCTACAGCTAACCGTAAAAGGGTCTATAGAATATACAACGAGCTAGGTCTTGCCCTTAGACGCAAAAAGATTAAGCAGCGCATACCGGAGAGGATCAAAGAGCAAATTACCATACCTAGGTTGCCAAATGAGGTTTGGTCAATGGATTTTATGAGCGACGGGCTTCAAAGCGGCAGGAAGTTTAGAACGCTTAATATCATCGATGATTTCAACAGAGAGCTACTCGATATCGTAATCGACATCAGTATATCCGCACACAAAGTTGTAGAGGCTCTGGATGGCATAGTATTCTGGAGGGGCAAGCCAAAAGAGATACGAGTCGATAACGGTAGCGAGTTTATATCTCATGTGCTTAAATGACTGGGCAAGACGAAATAGCGTCACAATTAAATTTATACAAAAAGACAAGCCTACACAAAACGGGCTAATTGAAAGATTTAGCCGAAGTTACCGCAAAGATGTACTCGATGCTTACATGTTCACAAATCTACAGGAGGTAAGGACTGTTACGGATGAGTGGATAGCTCATTACAATTATGAGAGACCACATGGCAGTTTGGGTGATTTAACCCCTGCGGAATATTTGGAAAAATATCATCAAAACAAGGAGGAAGATTTCATACAAAATGTTGCAAATTAGAGATTGATTTTTCTCTTTATGATCCGTATGAAACTAGGGGAATGTTACACTTGCGGGCGCAGTTTACGGTAATTACGATGGCATAGTGACGGCGCTAAAGCTGTCAGGTATGGATTTGAGACAGACGGATTTGGTCGTATTATCTGCATGTGATACCGGGCGAGGTGTCATAAAAGCAGGAAATGGCGTAGCCGGACTCAATAAGGCATTTTTTAACGCCGGAGCAAAAAATGTAGTAATGTCGCTGTGGTCGGTAGCGGATAAGGAAACAACGGATTTGATGACGAAGTTTTATAGCAAAAATCAAAAGCAAAGCTACACTTCTGCATTACGAGATACTAAAATAGAGATGATAAAACAAAATAGGCATCCATTTTATTGGAGCGCTTTTGTGTTAAGCGGCAAGTAATATTTGACAATAAAATATAAAAATATATATAATATTGTCAAACAAAACACGAGGCAAACATGAGAACTTTGGCAAGCCTGCAAAAACAACAAGTGGGACTTAGACTGCCGACTTATCTAGTAGAGGAGTTGGATGCTCTTGGGGCTAGCTATGACCTCAATCGTAGCGAGATAATCACGGAGGCTATAAACTCCTATATACAAGAGCAAAAGGCTTTGATGTTTTACAAAGAGTTTGATGAGTCGGCAAAAGAACTAAAAGCGGCGCTAAGTGGCGACAAAAAGGCAGGTACGCTAAATGAGCTGATAGATGAACTCTCAAATAATTAGCCTTGAGAGCTTCCGAAAAGACGCAAAGCAGCTTGCCAAAAAATACGCCAAACTCTCAATCGACCTACAGAAACTAAGCGATACGCTAAGCGCAAATCCAAAAGCAGGAATAGCCTTATCCTGCGGACTCTATAAATTCAGACTCCAAAACAGCTCTACAAATAGCGGCAAAAGCGGCGGTTTTAGAGTCATCTACTACTATTTGGACGAGCAAAACAATGTATATTTAATGAAAATATATTCAAAAACCGAGATTGAAAATATCAGCGAGGAAAAACTCGTCGAAATCTTAGATACAAGCGGCATTAAGCAGGCTTGAAATTTGAGCGGCTTTGGCAAAAATCGGCTAGAAAGCACTCGCTATCGCATAGCGGATTTTTGGCCTTGCATATATAGCGACCGAAAAGCACCATTGCTTGATGAAGCACGGCAAGCTCGCTCATATACGCCTTTGTCAAATCCTCTTCAGTCTTCACCGCAGTTTTCGCCGATGAAAGTCCCAATCTATGTGCTGTACGAAATACATGGGTATCGACTGCCATATAGTTTTGATGCAAAAACTCTATCATAAAGACATGTGCCGTCTTCTGCCCTACTCCTGCAAGGCTTTTGAGTGAAGCTTCGTCGTGCGGAATAGAGCCGCCGAAATTTGCTACAACATTTTGCGCCATCGCTAGCAGGTTTTTTGCTTTGTTGTTAAAATAACTGCACGATTTGATAAGAGAGGCTATCTCCTCAACCGATGAGTCTGCCATAGCTTCGACGGTGGGCAAAGCGGCAAAAAGCCCTTTTGTGATGATGTTCACCCTTTTGTCGGTGCATTGAGCGGAGAGAATGATGGCGACTAGTAGCTCATAATCGCTTGCAAATTCAAGTTCCGTAGTAGCGGCGCCGTAGCGCTCAAGAAATCGCTTCTTTATCTCTGCTATGTTCTTTTTGGATTGTTTTTTCATTTTTATACTTTATCGATTTACGGGTAAAATTACAACGGCAATGCAACACTTGCCGCACTTCGAAAGGTTGAGGCCTCAATGAGGCCTCTCTATCTACGGCAAAAATTAATTTGGCTAAAAAGCTTTATCTGCAAAAACAAAAAGTGTGTATAATAATACTTACTAAAAAATAAAAGCCGAGTAAAGTATGCAAGCGACCTCAAGAGATTTAATCAAATACGCACTCTTTTTAGGATGGCATGAAGTATCACAAGAGGGAAGCCACAAGCAATTCAAACATAGCGAATTAAAAGGCAAAGTTACAATCCCTCATCCAAAAAAGAACTTACCGGAGGGAACGATAAAAAGCGTACTAAAACAACTAGGCAAATCAACAGAGGAGTTTGAAAAATGGAAAAATGGCTAAAAGCATATCCTGCAGTATTTGAACAAACAAAAGACGGAGAATACGGCGTATTTTTTCCTGATATACCAGGCTGTATTTCTGCCGGAGACACACTTGAGGAAGCTATTGAAATGGCAAAAGAGGCTCTTAGCTTGCATCTGTCAGAGATGATAAATGATAACGACGAATGTCCCGCAATAAATCTAGAAAACGCAAAAAAAGAGGCGAAAGACTGCTTGCTAATGATGATAGAACCAAAAACGGCTATTATCTTAAGACGCACAAAAGACAAAGCGGTAAGAATAAATATAACTATTCCACAGTTTTTGCTTGAGAGTGTCGATAACTATGCAAAAGCGGCTCATATCAACAGGTCTAGACTTATTGCGGAGACGCTGCAGCAAAAATTGAGTATTTAAAGCTAAAAATAAATTAAATAAAGCTTTAAAAACGCATTTTTTTATGATATAATGCCATCTAATTTTTAACTACTTTTAAGCTTATACGGTACCATAAAAGGCTGGAGATAGTTAATAAATCTTTCAAAGGTGGAAGAGATGACAAATAGCGGCATAAAAAATGGTCTCAAAAATATGCTTTTTCAAAGATACCAAAAGCTTCTTCTTTCGTTCGAAGAGGTGCAAAACGAAGTTCACGACAATCCTCGCCTCGTAGTTTCAAACTCTATGATACCGAATACATGGCTGATAGACGATGTTGTATCTTATCTGTGCGTGCCGTATGAAATGAGTCATAGCAAGCATACTACGCAAAAAGAAAAGAAAGAACTTGTCATAAAAGAAGTAGACAGGGCTCTTCAAAAATATTGGAATAGAACATATTACTCTGCACAAGCGGTTGCCAACTAAATATCGACAAAATAACCGCAACAAAAGTTCTACTTCAAATAAAAAAGCTTGTTTTTTTGGTGCCCTTCTGACTCTTTTATGTTAAGAGAAAGCAACTTATTCAAAGCAGTTTCGAAACGCTCCAAATCGCCTTTTAAAATAGTCTTTTTGGAGAGTAACGCATTTAGCGCCGCTCTTGGTTTTAGCATTTTGCTCGTCGTGTTTTTATTTTGATTTTACGACAAGTTTTCTGTTTTTTAAGGTTTAAATATGCAGATCAAAACCCCGAAAAAGAGAGCGGGATATTTGATTCTATCTTTGAGATCGCAAACTCTTTGCGGCTTGTCGGCAGGCCTGCAAAGGTCGTCGGATTGTGCGTCTGCGCTTTTTGTATTGTGTATACACCATCATATCCAGCAAGGCTCAACTCGGTTGCCATTTTTGAGAGCATACTCTCGTCGATATACTCAGGATATACGGTAGTTCGTACGGAAAAATCAAAATCAATCGACAAAAGCCCCTTTAGCGTCCTCTCAAAAAGGTTGAACGCATTGGCTCCGGTGATAGTCTCAAACATATCTTTTTGGGCTTTAAAATCCAGAGCAATAGTATCAATCAGACCGTTTTTGGCAAGCTCCAACGCCATTTTCGGGCGTATGCCGCTGGTGTCTACTTTGATGGCAAGCCCCATGTTTTTTAGCTTTTCACAAAAAGAGGGCAAACCATCGTACATACAGCACTCGCCGCCGGAGAGCACCATGCCCTCAATCCAGCCCTTGCGGGAAGACAGAAACTCCAACGCCTCTTTTTCGGTTATCACGCCCTCCCCGCCTACCATGTCCGAATTTTGACAGTATATACATCGAAGCGGGCAGCCGGCAAACCAGATTATTGACGCAATTTTGCCCTCGTACTCTATTAATGTCTCGGGCGTAATATCGTAAATGGGTTTTAACTCTTGCATGACCTTCTCTCTAAAAATTTGGTGCGCTCTTTGCGCGTTTATGTCTATTTTGCCAAAAAATCTCTTCTTTTGCCATAAAATCTCATTACGATTCCGCCCGCATATTTGTACTGCAGCGACGCCGCTTATTTTGGCTTTTGTCTGAATATATCACTGGCGTCGATATGCCTCTCTAGATATTTTGCTTTTACCGGTTGAGAGAAGAGATATCCTTGCAATATGTCACACCCAGATTCGATAAGCAGCTCCGCTTGAAGCCTCTCCTCAATGCCCTCTGCCACCACATGCTTGCCAAGATCATGAGATAGGTCGATAATTGTCTCAACAATATCCATGCTTTTTTTATCTTTGTGGATATTGTCGATAAAGCTTTTGTCTATCTTTATTATATCTATAGGAAGTTTTTGAAGATACGAAAGTGAAGAGTATCCTGTGCCAAAGTCATCAAGCGCTACCCTAAAACCCCTCTCTCTAAGCGACTCTAGCCTGCTTCTAGCAAGTGAGAGATTTTCTATCAAAAGTGTTTCGGTTACTTCGAGTACTATGTTTGACGCTTCTAATCCACTTGCATAGGTGAGACTTACAATACTATCTACAAAATTTTGTTCTTTTAGTTGGACGCCGGAGATATTCAACGCAAGCTCTGAAAAGACACCATCATATAGCCCGGACTTCTTCATTTCATCGCATGCGGTCTTGTATATCCAAGGAGCTAGAGTCCTTATATGTCCTGTTTTCTCCGATAGTGTGATAAATTCCATCGGCGATATCTCTCCATACTGGATATTGTGCCATCTTGTTAGCGCCTCTACACCTATCGCCTTTAGGGTCTTGGTGCAAAATAACGGCTGATACTTCATATACATTTCACCGCAAGTTTCCGCTTTTGGGAGAATATTTTTTAGTTTTGAGATGCGAATACTTTGTGTACTCATCTGTTCGTTGTAGAAAAAATACCTATTCTTGCCATCTTCTTTTGCTTTATACATGGCTATATCAGCAAACTTGACAAGCTCTTCGTAGTTTCTTGCATCATTTGGATAGAGCGAAATACCTATACTAGAGCCTATGGTGACTTTTTGTCCGATGCTAAGCTTTACATCTTCGCTTAGCGCTTCTATAATATTGTCGGCAACGGACTGTATGCTCACTGTTTCAACTATCTCATCAAGCACAACTATAAACTCATCGCCCCCAAACCTAGCGACAAAATCGCTTTTGCGCATAACGCGCTTGAGTCTTTTTGCCACTTCCACAAGAAGCTCATCGCCAAAAGAGTGTCCGTATGTATCATTTACATATTTGAAATTGTCAAGGTCAATAAATAGCAGTGAGAAGCCATCGGTAGATGAGAACTTGGACTTGCAAATATCTTCCACATGATTTTTGAACATCAACCTATTTGGCAAACGAGTAAGCGTATCATAGATAGATAGCTCCAAAATCTTCTCATTCATCTCGTTTTGTTCAGTAACATCCGAAAAAATAGCTATGAAGTTAACAATTTTATTGCCATCTTTGACAGCGCTGATATTTGTCTGATGTATACTGAGCTTGCCGTCTTTGTTTCTATCTGCTATTTGTCCTCGCCAAAATCCATTTTCAGTAATCTCTTTCCACATATTCTCATAAAATTCTGCTCCATATATACCAGATCGCAGTATCGAAGGATTTTTACCTATCACCTCCTGCCTTGTATACCCTGTCACTCTGGCAAGTGAGCTATTTGCATATATTATCTTGGAATCAGCATCGGTTATCAGCACTGAGTCATTTGAGTTATCGACAGCATTTTTGATGAGATGGAGAAGTTTTAGATTTGCCTGCGTTTTGGAGATGTCGTTTGAAATAATGATAATCTCGCCGCCAGGTAGCACTGAAGCATTTAGCGAAATAAGTGAATCATTGATAGTGGTAAATGCGCTCTCGTTTTGAGCCATACCGCCATTGACCTTGCTAAACCATGTAAGAAACCTACTTCTGTCCTCAAACGATATAGATAATGCTACCGGCCTACCGACAGACTTATCCATAGATGAGATGCAAAAGTTCTTCAATCCTTGCTCGTTTGCATTTATAACAATAGCGTTTGAGTCGCATACGGCATATCCAATCGGAAACTTACTAAGTATATCCGCATATTTGAATGCAACATCCTCTACTTTTTTCTTATCAAGCCTGAGCTCTTCTAGCAAAATCTCTTGCTCAAATGTCTTTATTTTAAGCGCCACAAAGGCAGACTGAAGGTCTCTACCTCCCATCTCACTGAGCCTATCAACCTCGTCTTTGGCTCTTTGGTGCGCTAGTTTTTTTAAGATTGCATACTTATCATTCGCCACCTTGTACCCTTAGCTCTTGAGCTTGATTTTTATTGTTAGCTTGGTGATCTTAGCGTCAGTATGCATGTGTATATCACCACCAAGATGCGACTCGACTATTGCTCTTATTATCCTCATCTGAGTGTGCTCAATTTCACCTGCTATCTCGTTTTCACTATTGCCCGAAGAACCCATCAATGCAAGTATATGGTCATGCAATACTAATGACTCATCATCTACACTTAGCGCCAGCTGTAGATAATCATTATCTGAGATTACTTCTACATCAAGCTTTGTAAGGTCTTTGTCTGCAAAGAAATTTTTATACAATATAAACACATCATGCAAAAGCATACGAACCTCGTCTGCGTATCCATAGAAGTCGATTTTTTCTTTTTTATGCTCAACGCTATTGACAAGCATATGTCTATCTTTGAAGTAGCTTTTAAAAATGGATATTGACTCATCAATGAGTTTTAAGATATTAAAATACTCTTTGTTTTTTGACAAGACAAAAAACTCTCTTGTTGCATCCACCGAGTCTACGACATTTCTGAGATGGTCGATACTCTCTTTTTCAAAAGTTTTTAGTCTGGATTTGTCTATCGGCTCATACGCAGCATCCTCAGAGAGCTCTTTGATAAGAATAGAAAGCTTCGCCATTGGCTCTCTCCAAGAGCTAGCCATGCCACTTATGTACTCGCTCATACTGTATAGTATCGCTCTTTGCATTGTTGCGCGCTCACGCTGTCGTATATCCTCCAAATGCTTGCGCGTAAGGTGTGCGTTATGGGTACGCTCGGCCTCAATCTGGGTAATATTGCTAAACACAACAACAAAACGCTGATTGATAATATCTAAATCATTTGCATGCACTGAGAATATGTAAGGTGTGCCGTGTTTGCTTATCATCACCTTGTACTGCCTCTCACTAGACATGACTAGTTCAAGCCAGTTTTTGCCATCTCTTTTTTTACTGCCGGATGGCAAGAAGTTCTCATCCCCAACAACATCTTCAAACAGTTCACATACGCATTTATGACTTGTTTTGAACTCGTCTAGTGATGAATAGTTATTGAAGAAGTTGAAAAAGCCCTGATTTGCATCTATGATTTCCTCGCCCATACGAGTTACCATGACTATAGCCTGCTCAGCATCCAAAAGAGCAGATATGTAATTTTCCTTGGTTGCCAGTTCATTATTTAGTCTTACCAGCTCCCTATTGGTATCTTCCATGAGTTCTCGCTGTTTGGCTTGCTCATCATAGACCATTTTGAGCTCAATATATGCAGTTTGCAGCTCTTCATTCGAACTTTGCAACTCCTCGTTTGAGGTTTCTAACTCTTCATTGGTCGCCTGTAGCTCTTCATTCGAACTTTGCAGCTCTTCGTTTGCTGCTTGTAGCTCTTCGTTTGAGGTCTCTAGCTCTTCTACGACAGTCTGTAGATGTTCTTTTGTCGCATCCAGCTCATCTTGGAGCTCTTTATATTCAGCATTATCAATATGACTCTGAGCTGCTTCATCTCTGTGCTCCATCTCTTGCTCATCAAATAAAACCAGATACCCACTGATGCTATTTGATAAAGGGTATATAGAGATGGCAATTTTTCTTTTTGCTCCATCGATTGCCACTATCTTTGGCATACCGTGTTGTGCGGTATTGTGTTTAGCGGCCTTAAAAAGAAGAGATTTAAACTCTACAGAAAGCTGTTCGTGTATCATCTTGGAGAAGTTGAGATTTACTGAGCCTTTTGGTAGTGAAGCTATATGGTCAAGGTCGCCTTTGACAAATAGCAGATTACCGTTTTCATCTACTACTACAATTTTTGAAGCAAAACCATCATACAGAGCTCTCCTGATTTCATCTTCGATTGTTAGCTCTTTTTTTACTTGAGATTTTATCTCTTTGGATGGACTCTTGCCTGGACGAGGCATTATCATTTCGAAAAGCTGCGGCTTGACATCTGCTCTGCTTTTAAAAATTTTAAACTTTGTAGATATATTTGAAAAATACACACTCGCCTTACCCAAAGACTCTGATTTTCCGAGAAATAAAATGCCCCCCGGACGAAGAGAGTGGTGAAAGTTCAAAAGCGTTTTGTGTTGAATATCTGTCTCAAAGTAAATCAGAAGATTTCTGCAACAAGCAAGGTCTACCCTCAAAAAAGGTGGATCCCTCAAGAGATTGTGTTTTGAAAAGATTACTTTTTCTCTTATTTGGCGCACAACTTCAAACAGATTGCCTTTTTTTCTAAAATATTTTTCTCGAAAAGTTCTAGGTATTGCTGCAGCTATAATCTCCGGGTAAAGACCACTTCTAGCCTGCGCCAATGAGGCTTCGTCCATATCGGTTGCAAAAACTTGTATAGTGATATTTTTCTCAAGCTGTTCTGCTAGGTCTGATAGCATCATCGCCAGAGTATAGGCTTCTTCGCCGGTTGAGCATCCAGCAGACCATACGCGAAATTCTGGAAATGCGTGTGTTTCAATATGCGCTTTGAGTAGATTTGAGAGCGCTTCAAACGCATCAACATCACGGTAAAAAGATGTCACGCCTATGAGAGCGTCATTGTAAAGCACAGATACTTCGTTAGGATTGTCTTTGATATACTCAAGATAAGCCTCTGTCGTCTTTGCTTTTACTGTGACCATTCTCTTTTCGACTCGCCTGAGTATCGTTGCTGACTTGTACGATGAAAAGTCTACGCCAAAAGACTCATTTAATATATCAAAAATAGCATGCAGAGAGTCTGAAGATGCGTCAATAAACTCTGTATCAGGCTCATCGGATAGTATATGCACAAGATATGGTCCCATCTCTTCAGGTAGCATTACTTTGTTTACAACTTTTTCTTCTATAGCAGACAGTGGCATGCCGTTGTATTTGGCATGTTTTGGGTCATGCGCAATAGTTGTGCCGCCAGATGCCTTTATGGCTTTTAGTCCTATAGTACCGTCACTTCCCGTGCCGGAGAGTATGATACCGATTGATTTGTCGCCTTTTTCTTGGGCAAGCGAGACAAATAGCACATCTACTGATGGTTTTGGACCGATAAGCTGTTCTGGACTTGCCGTATGAAACTTTCCGGAGACTACGGTTACATTTGCGTTTGATGGGGTTACATATATTTTATTTGCCTCTACGATAGCGCCATTGGCTATCTCTTCGACGGGCAGCTGTGTCTCCCTGCCAAGGATGTCTGTGAGCATACTTTTGTATTGAGGGTTTAGATGCTGGACAACTACATACGCCAACGGCTTCTCTTTTGGCAATGCAGATAAAAGACCTTTAAGGGCTTCTATGCCACCGGCGCTAGAGCCTATACCTACGATATACAAATCGTCATAGCTGTACTTCATTTGTCCCTCCTTTTGCGCTTAGCCTTATCATAAATTTTACACCGAGTGTACCATTGCTCACTTCAACAGAGCCGTGCAGGTGTTTTTCAACAAGCACCTTAACCTCAAACAAACCAAGCCCTATACCACTACTGGCGCCTTTTGTGGTATAGTAAGGCTCAAAAGCCTTGGTAGAGTCTTCTATACCTCCACAATTGTCGCTAATCTCCAAAATCACATCGTCTTCATCGCCATATATCTGCATCCATACATCAGCGCCCTTAAGGTTTCTGGCCTCAATAATATCTCCTATATTGTTTAAAAGCTCTAGCATTACAGCGCTAAGCGCTGAGCGAAGCCCGTAAACAAGGTATTCACTGCCGCCTCTATCAAAAATTATATTTATCTTTTTCTCACCAATATAGCTTGACATCGCTTTTAATGTCTCAAGTACTATATCTGCAGGATTAAACTCTTCCTCTTCGCCTTCTGGTCTAAAATAGTTTGAAAAGCTAGCAATCATTTTGCTCATATTGTTTATCGCATCCATGCATTTGGCGCTAAACTCGCTTATGGCGTCATCATTTAGCTCGTTTAACTTGTACGCAAAAACCAAATCTTGTACATAAATAGAGATAACATTTAGCGGATTTCGCCAGTGGTGCGCTATCTGAGAGAGCAGCTCTTTTTTTGCCTGATATTTTACATTTGACATCTCTATGCCGCCTATGATGCTACTGGACTCTCCTGACTCCGATAGTGAACCCAAAATAGCGTTTTTCTCTTTTATCTCATATTCAAGCATATTTGCCAGCCCTGTTATCTCATGTTCTATGCCTGCAAAGCCTATGATGTCACCCTTGGAGCTAACTATTGGCGCTATCGTAGCATCCACCTTGTAGAGTTCACCATTTGATCTTGCATTGATTATCCTGTCACTCCAGACTTTCATGCCAAGTATCGTAGCCCACATATCCGCATAAAATGACCTCTCATGCTTACCTGACGATAGAATACTTGCATATTTGCCTATGGCATCTTTTGAGGCAAAGCCACTCATCTTCTCAAAGGCTCTATTTGTGTAGTTAATAATGCCGTCCAAGTCCGTCATTATCACTGATTGTGGCATTATGTCAAAGAGTTGAAACATTTTATCGGACACTGTAATGGTCTGTACATCGTGGATATTTTCGTATCCATCTAGCTTCGATTTGAGCAAGGTTTTGCAAAAATTTGTAGCAAAATATATATCCTCATCGCTCCACTCATCGCTAGTTAAAAATCTTTGCTCATGCCAAGTCTCAAAAGATTTACGAGGTGAGACCCTATAAGTGCCGTTGTCATCATAGAACTTCTTGATAGGTTGTCCTGCCCATGCTATCTCTTTTTGGACTTCAGAGCGAAACCAGACAATGTGCTGCTGATCCGATATCTTCAGCAGCAACACACCGGACGCTTTTTTTCTGAGTCTTTCGTATTTTTTGTCTATGGATGCTAGGGAGTTTGTTGTCGCAACTGGGGATGAAAGATCAAAAGATAGAAGATTTATGATTTCGTGTATTGTATTGACCTCAGGCGTGATGCCAGCCCTTATTACTCTTTTTGCAGAACAAATAGCAATCCCGCTTGCCTCTATGAGACCTACTAGGCTTTTTTGCAGGTCGGACTCGTCATATTTGAAGAGATTTTCGAAGCTATTAGCTCCAATAGAGACCAGATCGGACAATGCGGCGTGACGCACTGCCAGTTTGTAGTTTCTCTCTGCATTCTCTCTACCCGTCACCGAGAGTGAGAGCACTTTTGATGACTGTTCACAGTGGAGTCTTTTTTGCAAAGAAATATAGCTTGGGGTGTTATTGTGGCATGCTATAAGACCCCAGAGTCTACCAGACTCATCAAGCACGGAGATACTCATAGATGCTTTTACCGACATATTTTTGAGATACTCTATATGTACCGGCGCAACTGCCCTTGAATTTATATATGAGAGGTCAACGACTAGCTTCTCATAATCCGGTGACAAAAAAAGAAGCTTCACATCATCCGAACCCGCATTTTCTATAAATCTCACAGGGTTTTTTGCATACATATCTCTAGCGCTTTGCGGTATGTCAGAAGATGGGAACCTATGACCCAAAAATGAGCCCAAATAGTCTTGTCTTGACTCTGCTATGACCTCACCGTCAAACTTAGCGTCAAACTTGTAAAGCATAACTCTATCAAATCCTATATACTCTCTAAGGGCGTCAAGATAGAGCGAGAAAAGCTCTTCGGTGCTATTGGCATACAAAAGTACGCTGTTTGTCTTGTCAAGAAACCTCAGATGCTCATCGGAAACGAAGCTTTGCTCTTCATCTTGGATTTCTATAATGGCAAACTCATTCCATCTGACTACTCTGGCAAAAGTACGCTTGCCGCATATCTCTATAAACTCACAGATATATGAGTTATTTTTCATTTGTGATAGTTTGTTTACCACATCTTTACTAGCCGTGCCAAATAGTTCTGTAGCGTTAGAGCCCAAAAGCTTATCAGTATCAATATCTATGTGCTTTTGTGCGTTTTGTGAGCAAAATGCAATTTTGTCTCGCTCCAAATCAATACCCAAAACAACACCAAATGATTGCAAACTTTGAGGCGTATGTATTAAAGCTTTATCGCACTCTTGCAGGGCGTCCCTCATCTGTGCGTCTGTCATCATCGATCCCTGCAATTTATTTATATAACCATTATTTTTTGAACTTATAATTTCGCAATGTTTTACACAAACAACACTTAGAAAAAGTTAAAATATAGCTACCAAACTGTTGATTTTACAATCTTTAATGCCACTAAAAGCATTTAAATCATCAAAAATGTCTTAGCGTACGATTTACTCCGTTTTCTGCAAGAACCCCACTACTTCGCCTCCCTCGTTATCCTTCTCCATCTCGACATGAAGCCCATCGTATCGCTCTCTTTTTCGCCATCTTCACCAAATACATACTTATATATCTTCGCTAGCTCTTCTCTTGCGTTTTTATACTCTTTGTCGCTTCTGAATATCACTTTTTGCATATCTTTTGTCTCAATATTTTGCAGATACACGGAGTCGTCCCGCTCAAAGACTATGTCGTCAAACACCGCTATCGCCGGTTTGGATACTTTGTTCATTATGAGCAGTTCTGCTACGACGGGGAGGTTTTTTTGATATTCATACTCTGCCGATAGCGACTCATCTTCTGTAAAAAATATCGGGTTTGTCGCCTTAATCTCTTTTAATTCACCCGACAAATATGTATGCGTCTCAAGCCTCTCCACATCTTTGTCTGTTTTTAGCATGTGGTTTTCGTCGTTGTTTCTGAAGATTATCTGCTCCGTTAGATTGCCTTTTAGCTCTTTGTATCTATCCATGCCCATTTTATATATCATCTGCGACTCGTTTTGGATGGCGAGAATGAGCTCGACTTTGGCTTCTCTGAGTATCCCGTATTGGCGTTTGCGTTTATCCGCCAGTCGCCGCCGCCTATGTACTCTTCGACGCTCTGCGTGGAGTCTATATATGTCGTGTCTTCGTTGAGCCCTAGTATATGTTCTCTTTGCATCTTGTGGGTGTGGCGATAGAGCATAAAAGAGCGCATCACGGAAAAATAACTAAGGTTAAAAAGCGCCTTTTCGATGGCGTCTTGTATCTCCTCTACGCTTACCAGATCTTCAGCCTCAACCCTTGTGCGCACATACGAAAAAACACTCTTATCATACGGCTGTCCGACGCTCTCAAACGCTTTTATAATCGCATCTTCTATCTTGTACGCCGCAAAAGCCGCCCTGCTACCGTCTCTTTTTAGAATAGTTTTCATCTGCTTTTTCCTTTTTTGCTAAACGCAGTAAATCTAAAAAACAAGATTATGTCTTTGATGTAAATCAAATGAGGAAGTTAAGAAGCGGGTGGTGTTGGCAAAGAAGACGGGCAGATGCCCGCCTTTTAGCGTTGAATAGCGTTGAGTCTAGGATAGATGAGCTTGAAATATAACAAAAACACAATCAAATACATAAGACTTGGCGCTCCGCTAAAAAATAGTAGTTTGCTCATCTTTTATCCTTTGAAATTATCATATAGTGGTCGTCATACAAAAAATCAGCCTTATCAAGTCCAAATTCCTTTTTGACGGCTTCTTGCGTAGTTTTATTATCCACAAACTCTTTGTTTAAAAATACAAGCACTTTGTTGTTGATACCATCCCATACCACTCTACCCCTCGGCACCTCTTGATAATTTTTGTTTTGGTACTTTGGCGATAGACCCGATATGTTTTGCAGCCAATACTTCGGATGCGACATCTCGTCCACTCTATACGAATCGCCACGGCTAGCTGTATCAAAAGCGACTTTATGAGTCATAAAGATTGAGCCGTCGTTATTTATCCAGAAAATTCCGAGCATAACAAACTCCTTTTTAAAAGAAATTATCCAAGCAAAGCAGACAAAAAGCTGTCCAGTTAATGCGCAAAAATAATGCCAAAGGATAGCTGATGAGAGATTTTGATATACCCGTAGTTTTCTGCGATAGATTTGCGGTAGAGCTAGATATTATAAGTGAATTTTTTGGAGGCGATAGGCTGCAAAACCACCCTATAGACTTTCATAAATTTGAGAAAATAGCAAAAATCCTCAAAGCAAAATTTGGAAGGCTATATACGAATATCGAAAAAATCAGCGATGAGGAGCTACTGCTATATCACGACTCAAAATACATAAAAGCATTAAGTAGCGAAAAAGCCATCATAGAGGATATTTTTAGATCAAAACTACCGGAGGGGATAAACGCCGCTTTGCTAAACCGCTTTTTGGTTGACCCTGCTAGATATATGACCGCTGGGACCGTGGCGGCTTCTAGGCTTGCGATGGAGCACGGCTGGGCTATCAATCTAGGGGGAGGCTTTCATCACGCAAAAAAAGATATGGGAAGCGGTTTTTGTTTTTTTAACGACTACGCAATAGCCTCTATAAAACTAAGAAACGAATACCCAAATTTAAAAATACTATATGTTGATTTTGATGCACACCTCGGGGACGGGGTCATATCGTTTGGCAAAGATATTGAAAATTTCTATATTTTAGACATATATAACGCTTTTACTGACCTTCAAGGCAAGCAAGCAGCCATTAAAAGTGGCAAAAACGGTAATTTTACCCTTATGGGGGTAGAGTCATACACTGCGGACGAGCTATACTTGTCTTTTATAAAAGAGTATCTGCCGCAAACAATCGAGAGCGTAAAACCAGATTTTATTTTTTATAACGGCGGCGGTGATATTTTGATGGGTGACATGCTTGGGCATCTAAGTATCTCGGAACAGGGGATGGTAGATAGGGATATGATTGTGTTTAACGAGGCAAAAAAGAGAAATATTCCGATAGCTATGTGCCTAAGCGGCGGATACGGTAAAGATAACTACAAAAGTGTTGCCGATAGCCTTACGCAACTAATTGAAAGGATATAGAGATGGCAACCGCTTATTTTGGGTATGGGGCAAACCTAAATCAAGAAACGATGTCCGTGCGTTGTCCTGATGCAAAGTTTGTCGGCGTGGGTAGGCTAGATGGATATATGTTTATTACAAATACGGACGGTGTGGCGACCATCGTACCGGACGATAAAAGCGTAGTTTGGGGCGCTATATGGGAGCTTGGCAAAGCCGATGAGGAGTTTTTGGATCTTTTTGAGGGGGTCAAGGGCGGGTGGTATACAAAAGAGTATTTGCCCATAGTCTTTGATGACAACACGACAACCTGCCTCGTATATGTCGCCTCAAATAACAAAGTCGGCAAGCCTGTGGAGGATTATTTTTGCGATATTTTGGAGCAGTGTGAAAAATACGGTTTTGATGATGTATATGTGGCATATATAAAGGGCAAGGGATGGATGCTATAATTTATTTAAAACAAGGGGGCGATAATGTTTGATATACAAAAGTTTGAAGGGTTGGAAAAAGAGATTTGTGATTTTGCCAAGAGAGTCGACGAACAAGTGAAGGTGCACTACGAAGGTCCATTTATAACAGGCAAACTGGAAAAACCTGAAATATTATTTTTGAGTATAAATCCGGGAGGTGGTAATGGAGTTGTTACAGAGAAGGACTTTGAAAGGGTTAATTTTATTCATTTAAATAAAAAATATCCTTTGGCAATTGATCTTGAGAATGTCTTCGGCAAAAATACACTTGAAAAATCTTGTGAAACATATATTAAATCTTTTTTTGCCACAAAGGACGAAAAAGCGTTGGATGAGCTACTAAATAGGTTTAGAGATCAAAATTCTAAACTACTGGATGAACATGAAGTGATTATGACAAAGATGCTAAAGCTAGTCATAGAGCAAATTGAGCCAAAAATAATAGTAGTTATTGGGGTTGAAAATTTTGACTATTTTTGCCGTGGGGGCAAGAAGTCCGTAGAATTAAAACGAGAAAATGGAAATCGTCTTTTGTCTTTTGCAAAAAAAGGAGAAACTGATGTTTATGGCGTTGTTCATTTGAGTAGTAAACACACCAAAGTCACCCAAGATGAAAAGGACAAACTAAAAGACTATTTTTCCGATAAACTAAGACAATAAAAAGCCCTAAGGCTTTTTGTCTTTAAGTTTTATCTTTAACCCCATGTCAAAAAGCCCCAAAAAGGCATGTGGGTTGTCGTCCGTGAGATTATAAATCATCGGGCCATTAAGCGAACGAAGTTTTTTGATACAGCTATCATCTCCACGAAACTGAGCCCACATAGCCGCCGTCCAGCCGTCGTTGTCTACATCCATCACCGATGCCTCACGCCTTAGCAAAATCTCCATCATCTTGGGGTCTGCCAATGCCACGGAGTGCATTAGCGGCGTCATGCCGGCTTTGTCCTTGCAATTTACATCAGCACCTAGGGCTAGATATATCTTGACGGTGATGTATTTTCTATCCCTTACGGCTTTTATGAGTCTTTGGCTATTTATCAAGTTTTTCATATTCAAAATCTCCGTTGTTTTCTACCATTGCCGTTATATCAAGGTCGAGATATATCATTCCGGTTAAGCCGTCTAGATATACCGGGCAATTCCCGCTATTGTTGTGAATCGCAAATATATTTGGATTGTCGGTTTTGTCGATAGCTAGAAATTCACAGGGCAAAAGCTCGTTGCCGTATTTATCGTAAAGGCCGTATTTGATGTCGGTAAAACACATAGTTTGCGGCATATAAAGTCTTTTCATAATGTGCGGCTGGAATTTCTCTACCGTGCGGCTGGTAATAGCATATGCCTTGGATACAAAGTCCAGACCGTCAAACACCGTCGGAATGATTAGCTTGCCGCTCGCGTCTATGGCTCCCCTTTTTTTACTATCCATATCAGTGACTCTGCCAAAGCCGTTTTGAAACTTTTGGGTATAGCTATGTATGCACGGCACGACCAGCCTGCCATTTATGTCTATATAGCCATACAGTTCGTTTTGTTTTACGGAGGCCATCCTGTCTCCAAACTCACCAATCCACATATACCGCCCAAAACCGCGCTCCGGATATCTGAGATTTAAAACGGCGTATTCATCGTCTTTTTGAAGTATGAGCAAATCTTCGCCGGCAAAGGTCATATCATCAAATATCGGTTCGAGTATTATCTCGCCATCTAGATACCGCAAACCTTTTTTGCCCTCATGCGCAAATATTCTCAGAAGGCTTCTTTTTACTTCATAATTAGCATTTGTGATTTCCACATTTGGAAGATCAAAATTGTCCACAATATCTAGGCTAGTTATATTCATCACCCTGCATCTCCTTTGATCAACTTCAAAAAGATTATTGCACTGCAAGTGGACAGCTTACAGTCTCTTTATTCGCACTCAATGGATAAAATATCATTTTCCTCTAGCAGTGAAAGCAGTTTTTGTGGCACATATGTAGAGAGCATATTGTTAAGCGCCGTCATAAAATCTATTCGGTAGGTGGCGCTGATTAGCTTTGCCCTTACTTTTCTAAGCTCAATAAATATCTCAAAAAATTCGACATCTCCTTTAGTTTTAAGTATTTGTAGCAAATACCTAAGGCACTCCTTAGCGGCCTCTATCAATATCTCCTCTGCATGGCTTTTTGGCCTCTCGCTCATCTCTTCCAGCTGATAAATAGCGGAAAACTTGGGCTTTACGCTCAGTTTTTGTTTGCTGCGCAAATCCGGGAGCAAATTTTGAAGTCTTTTTGTCTCCGGCGCATACCTATCACTGCTTAGTATCTCATATATCCTATCTAGCGCCCGCTCATCCATACGGCTTTTGTGCATCATTAGCCTTGAGAAACTCTCTATGGATTTGTTATCTAGCGCCGCAAGGGCTGCTTTTGCAAATATCTTGTTATCTGAGCCCAGCAGTTTTTGCATAAAAAAATCAAGCTTATCTACCGCACCATAATATGAGGCTCTAATAAGCATATAAGAAGCGTCCGGTTTTGCCTCCTTCTCAAATAGAGCCATATCTCTAATTGAGCCCTTACAGACAATAAAATTAGCCTGTTCAGCGATAAATCTATTCAGCGATAAGGGCTTTGCATTTTGGTCAAAGCCGTATTTCTTTTGTAGCGCAACCCTAAAGGCAATCTCACCTTTTACAGCATCTGAAAAATCAAGCCTCAACAGCCTATCAAGAAGCAAAACAGATTCTGTTGCTTTGTTTTCTTCGGCATACCAGAACGCCCTGTAAAAAAGCAGCTGCATATAGGCGAAGAGATTGAACTTCAAAAAATCTCGCCTGTCTACTGCTTCTAGCGCTTTCATACCAAATCTTCTATTGTGAAGTTTTGGACTAGAAAAACCTTTATTAACGATAGTTGTTTTTCTAGCTCATTGCAGTTTTGCAGAATATTTGCTTTGAGTGCCTCTCTATCACAAAACTCCGTAAGATCAAGCTTGCCGTACCGCTCCATGTATTCACTCTCTTCTTTTTTGAAGTCAGTATCCAAAATACAATAATTCATAATAAATCCACACGGCTGTAAAAATCCTACAGAGTATTGATCTCGTACATAGCCGTAATATGTCTTGTGATTGTAATATCTGAACAGGAAGCTATCATATGTGTTTCCATCCGTCTCATAACATAGGTATCTGAGCTTTAGCAGTAGTTTTTTGGCGCACTTGTTGAGTTCTTCCAAATCTTTATTGAAAACATATCTCCACTTATCTGCCGGTGCGCCAAACGAGCTATTTTGCAAATACCCTTCTGAAAAATCAAGCACTAAGTAGTGATTTGCCGTTATTTTTGCGGAGCTTATCAGATTTGCAAGTTTTTTATAGACAGAGTACACTTTTGCCCCGTCCATATCGTTTTTGTGAGCAACTAGTGAATCCTCTATCGTGTAGTTTGCTAAAGCAACAATATCTTCTAGCATATAAGCTCCTTTGTATTCTATAAGATATATTGTGCTTTTTGAAGTGGACAATATTTTGTCCTGTTAATGAATAGGGGTTAGTATTTTTGCCATATTTGCAATGGAGTTTGATACTTCAAAAAAATACTCTTGTTTATAGCCACCCGATAAAACGATCGCTATGGGTATGTTTTTGTTTTTGCACATTTGCGCCACCATTTCATCTCTTTGCCTCAATCCATCCAAGCTAACATCTAGATATCCGACACTATCACCGTGTAAAATATCACTACCGGCATTGTAGATAATAAGCTCCGGAGATACTTCATCAACGCTTTCGTTTAGGTATTTTTTGAATATTGACAAATACTCTTTATCTGCGGTCAGCGGCAAAAGTTCAACCCCATAATCAATAAACTCTTTGTATTCGTCGCCGGTTGGATAATTCTCGCAGTTGTATAAATCGTAAATGAAAATATTTTTTAGTTGTCCGACTATCTGTGCCACCCCATTTCCCCTGTGTGCGTCTGCATCTACGATAAGTATTTTTTTATCTCCTAGCTTTTGCGCTGCAAAAGCAATGTCGTTAATCAAGCTAAATCCCTCGCCAAGATCCCTTAGGGCATGGTGGTGACCTCCGCCAAGGCTAATGGCAAAACCTTTATCTATCGCATACCTTGTTGCTTCGTATGTTCCGAGCGCATGAGCCAATTGAGGATATAAAAAAGTTTTGCGTAGCAGGCCTATTGGAGTTTTACTAAGCTCAAATTCGCCAAAACAGTAAGCATAGTAATACGCATCTTCTTGTAGCGCATCCAAATATTCTTTGCTATGTATGGAGCCCATCTCCAAGAGAATCTCATTGAAGTCAATATTTGTATCCATCAAAAAATCGTTTATTGATATGCCAAGAATAGCTTTGATGTGTTCAAATACAACCTGATATCGATATGGATTTATTGTTATTTTTGGCTGCCCATCCCATTTATGCAGTGGATAGTTGTAATTTTCTGAGTAGAAAAACATCTTAGTATCCACGCATATTGTAGTTTCGCATGGATTTCAACTGGACAAAAAGCCCATTTTTAGCTCATTCGCTACTTTCTTTACAGCCACCTCGTCTTGCAATCTCTTTACAAACTCTCTCGTATCTTTTATATTATTAAACCTATGCCCCCTCATGACAGCCGCAAAGTCGCCGGGCGCTAGATGTGAGAGTTGCCTCACCTCTTCTTTTATCTGTGGCGATAGTCTTAGCCCTAGCTCTTTTGAGCATCCAGCAAAAAGCTTCAAAGCCTGCTCTGCTTTTAAATACCCAAACTTAACCTTTGCATCAAAGCGCCTGAGACTCGCCTCATCTAGATTATCCATTAGGTTTGTAGTAGCCAAAAATATCCCGCCAAAGCTTTCCATTTGCGTCAAAAGCTCATTTACCTGAGTGACCTCCCAGTTTCTCTGAGCGCTTTTTCTATCAGCCAAAAAGCTATCCACCTCATCAAGCAGCAGTATGGCGTTTTCATCGTTTGCCTCTTCAAACGCTGATTTGATATTTTTCTCTGTTCCACCCACCCACATAGAGAGTAGATCCGAGCCTTTTTTGAGTATGAGCGGTCTGCCTAGATACTCGCTTAGCCATCTGCCGTATGCGCTTTTGCCTGTTCCCGGTGCGCCATAAAGGCAGATTCTAGCCGACTTTGCCGATTCTATTCCCTCGGCAAGCCCTCTTAAGTCGATATCTGTATTTATAAGCATAGGGTCGTAGTAGCCCGGAAGCTCATTTGCCTTTGCGCTCTCTATAGAGTCATATCCTTGCGCTTTTAGCATGTCTTCTATCATCATTTTTGCCGCAGTTGATGGATTTTCTATCTCGTCTTTTATTTTGGCCACCACATTCATAGTTTTTGCAACCACAGCAGGAGAGAGTCTCTCGTGTTTTGCAAGTTCATTTGCCGCCTCATCGTTTAACATTCCAAATGAGCTATTTTTTATTATTTCAAATCTCTTTTTCTTTGGCGGAATAGGCAGCTCAAACACCATATCAAACCGCCTAAGCACCGCCTCATCGATTGCCGATACCGAGTTTGTCAGCCAAATAGTCGGCACAGATGAGTTCTCAAGCATTCTGTTTATGAACGCTTTATCTCTTTGTGGGGCGCTCTTGGAGAATATATTTTTGCTTTGTCTATCACCAAATACATCCTCAGCCTCATCAAACATAAGCAGTGTATTTTTTGTATTCCCAAAAAGGACCTGAGAAAGTTTGAAAGCTCTAAGCCTATCATCTGCGTCAAGGGCTTGCATAATACTGTTTTGATAGTCTATTTCATATAGATTTGTGCCTATACTTTTTGCAATCGCTTTTGCCAGCTCTGTTTTGCCGGTGCCAGGAGTGCCGTATATTAGTATATTTCCTCCCTTTGCGGACTCCGTTTGTTTTTTGAGCATAGCGCTGACGACATCTAGCCTGTCTTTTACATGCCCGTAATCTCCAACCTCCAAGCTGCCCATATCGACAGCCGTGACAATACCTCTAATAACGGCGTATATATTTTTGTGTTTACACATCATCCGCTCGACAAACCCCTCGGATAGCAGCTTAATCTTGCGCTCCACGAGCATCTCTCCAGATTCGACTACTAAAAGCCCTGAAACACTGAGCCTCCCTTCTCTGTGCAACGCCTCTTCTATATCGCAGATAGGCTCGTTCAAAGCAATAGACAAAAAATCAAACAACCGTTTCGTTGTTAGTTGTCCAATTAATTGAGTAATAGACGATAACGCCTCAAAATAAGACAACATTACGGCAAACTTTAAAAGTTTTGCCTCTATATCCGATAGCTTGACGGCATCAGAAAGTTTTTGTATATTTGTCTCCAAAATTTGAGGAAATGCTATTTGTGTTTTTTCTATTTCCAACTTTACATATTCTAGCTCTACAGCTTCAAAAAATGCGCTCTTTTTTTCCTTATCGTCAATATCCCATAAATCAAAATTAATATCCACTAGGCTCAAAACCTGACCTATTTCATCCGCTATACCATATTTCGCTGCTTGCAACAAAGAGTTTTTGTAGTGTTTTGAAAGTTTTAACGCCAATATGACCGCCGTGTGGTCAATTTCTTCGTCAAACAGCTCATTGCCTGCTTTATACATTCTCGTTCCAGCCATTTCACACCTCGTCCTTTGGATTTGGAGTGATTGTAATAGTCTATATGGACAAGTTTATGTCTTGTTTGTTCTGGGCAATTAAAATACCAAACCCATAGAGCCCAAATCTATACCTAGCCTGATGATAGCCCCCTTGTCTCGTATCATGTCAAACCGTAATTCTTTGGAATATGAGAGGTTCGCAAAATCCCAGTCTTTGTGTTGATTAAATCCATACTTATCATAATCAGACTCTGAGATATGCACCGTATTCCCCAGCCTTAGATGGTTCAAATATATACCATCCTCCGATTGACGGGAGGCCTGAATGTTGTTTAGGTCTATTTCAACAAAAGATGCTCCGTTTGGCGGAGAGGAAATAAACTCTATATAGTTTTTTGCTTCTTGCCATAGCGATTCGTCAAAACTCAAAGACCCTTTTTTGTAATTGCTGGGCGGAGCAAATATGCAAATATGCATTGTGTGTGGAATATTTTTTAAAGTTTTTATTGCATTTTCAATTTCACTACGGCATTTTGAGCATTCTTTGTAGAGTATGTATATTGTGAAGAATTCACTATATTCGGATTCATACATTATTGTATCCGCATAGATATTTGATACCAATCCGTTCAATACTTGCATGTATTCGTCAGGATTGCCCACTAGGTTCGCACCGTAAGGCAACGAAAACAATACACCTCTTGGTTTGTTGTTGACTTTACTATCGCCCATTTGTATCCGCCATAAGCATGCAGATCACCTTCGTCAATGCTATAGTGTCCGATGTGCAGTATCTAGGTAGCAATATTGACAAATTATTCTCCATGAAAGTTAAATACTGCTGCTTCATTTCGCGATGTTTTTTAGTTTATCGGGTTCGATATTTTTTTTGGTAAAAAACCAATACTCATCGCTCTCCTTATTTTCCATAAACCCCTCACTCGGTTTATACTTCATATCTTTTGCCAAGATGACAGTCTTCTTGTATCCAAAGGACTCTATCAAATTCGTAATCTCTTCATATCGATAATTTGACTTTTTAAAATTCGTTATAGGACCCCTGAGAATTATCGGCGGCATCTTGGCGGCAAGATATTTTGAGATGGCTTTTTTGACAAAACCAAACAATAGCCGCCTGGACTCTTTGTGGGTTATAATCTCTTTTGTAGAGCTGCCGCTTTGAGGGTCGGCGTCACGCAAATACTGAAAGCTGATATTTCGTCTATTAAATTTAAATATGTCGACCGTATATCCAAAATTTAAGACAGGAATGTAGTCACTAGGCAGATAAGCCGCATTGTCTAGTGAAATTGCAAGTTTCACTTTGTAATCTATGCCATACCTGAAAAGATATGCACGCGAAAACTCTATGGGAAGTTCTGTGAATTCGTCATCGTACGCTCTGCAAATTTCAAGTTTATCGTTTAATTTCATTGCTAATCCTTTTGAATAAAAGATTGTAAGTGATAAACAGGACAGTTTTATGCCCTGCTAGTTAATAATATTCACTTTTTATGTGGCTCCCTCACCGCAAATATTGTAGCCATATCATTTATTAAATTTTTTACTCACTTTGTCACAATCTCATAACTCACATTCCTATCACTTGCCCCATCTATCTGCATTATACACCCTCAGACAAATCTCTTGACGCAGTAGTAGAAGCGGCGCCCGTGATGCTCATATATGCTTTTATTATTATGCCTACCAAGTTAATATAGCATAGCTGCCAGTAGCCTTAATTTCCCAGTGCCATTTTGCGCCGCCTTTACCTACTCCCATTTTTATCTGCACCGAACCCAACCATCGCATCGATAAAATCACCCAGCATATCTCTAGCCCAGCCCTTGGCGCTTTAACCCTCCAGTGAGTGCTGCCGCATTCATTCAGTATTCATTTTTAGATTGTATTCACGCTCTTGCTTTTCAAGCTAAGCCTCCCTGACAGCTTTCAGACCGTTAAAAACGGTTACATACGCTTAAAGAAATCATGGATTAAAACGGTAATGTGGACAATATTTTTGGCGACGGCGATTTTTTGGCTTTGGATAGACTGGTCGAGCAACGGCTATGTCAGACCGCATAGGGTAACAAACGGCTTTTTCATCACAATGATAGCGCTACTGTTTTTGGCAACAGTCGCAACCTACAAAGTCATAGATGAGATAAATCCAAGCAATATCCCGATTCTATCGATACTCGGAAAGCTAGGTAGTTTGGGTGAGAGCTTTGCCAAAGTGGTTTTGGTGTTGTACTTCTTGATACATACAACACTTCTATGCCTCATGTGGTCTGATGTGCAGACAACAGACATCAACGCCATGTGGGTCGAAAACGATATGTTTTGGCTCTGGCTCATACTGCATTTGCTGTTTTGATGGCGCTCTTCAAACTTATTGGGTTTATTTGGTGTGAATATTTTGTTTAGTCATACCATAAACGGTGTGACTAGTAGTAGAAAATCGTATCACCCTGCAACCTCCCTAAGTCTCTCCAGCACTTTCACCATTGCCAAAGTATCCAGCTTGCAATAAGCTAGCAAAGCCTCTCTGAGCCTCTTTTTTTCACCTTCATCTCGCATACTCTGAAGCCTTGCGAAAGCGTCCATCGCTTCGCCGCCGTTATGCACAAGACTCAGTTTTTTATACGCCTCTTTCATCTGCGGCACAAGGGAGGGCAGGACATATTTGATAGAGTAGCTGCCCATCATGGACGGTTCATAGTAGTCTCTGTTTTGAAAAGGGGTCATTAGGTCCTTGATGTTATTGTGGATATTGTTCAGATGGACGCTAAGCTCTGGGAACTGCTCGGCAAGCTTTCGTATTACCCCTTTTTCAAAGCTCATATTGTAAGCCAGCACGGTCACATCCATAGGCATGGTATCCGCAAGCGCTTTTGCCAGACTCTCTCTTGGGTCTTCGCCGATTGCCGCCAAAAACTCCCTATGCTCTAGCCTGCCGTCACCATGCTCTATATGCACAGAAAATTGAAACGGTATTTGCATATACGGGCTTATTCCCTTCCACTGCGGCACAGCCTGCTGGAATGTCTCAAAGTCTAGATGATAGATTGGATATGTCAAAGAGCTTACAAACGACTTGATAGCTTCACGGTCGACAATACTCTCTTGCGCAAGCTCGCTTTGTATCTGTATCTGCTGACCTGCGCTCATATTCATAATATCTTCTTCGCTTAGCTGCTCGAACGAGACTATGCCGTTTTGATACAGCTCAAATTTTTTGTCGCTTCTGAGTCTAGAGATGTTAAAAATACTATACTCCGGAATATGCGCCCAGCAATAACTCATCGCATCGCACTCATAAGGATTTGTACAGTGCGTTCCAATGTCTATATTCGGGACTCTCTCTTTGTCAGCAAGCACACTGCCAAACTCCAGCAAACGCATCGGAATCTCACCTTGAAGAATTTTTACGCTCTCAGTCACATCTGCAATACAAAAAAGCTTATCAATCTCTAGCTCGTCACCTCTAACATACCCATTATTGATATGAACGATGCCGACTTTGCTTATTTTGAGCCCGCAACCATTTAAGACATACTGCTGGATAGATGCGTCATGCAAATATACATCTTTGACTTCCGTTGAGCTTTTGACCTCATATATCTCCCAGTCATCACTGCCCTTGTGTAAAATATCCACCATAACGAGTATGTCGTCATATTTGAATGTCGCCTCGTAGATATTCTCAACCCCTTCGTCCATCCACTGCTTGGTGAGTGCGATTTTTTCATCAAATGTCGTGTCGTCATACGGCACCTCTTTGCCATTTGGAAAAAGCTTGCACGCTAAGTCTCCAACCTTGTTGCCGGTTTCAAATACAGCTTCAGTAGCTGCGTCCGGAGTGGTCAAAACATCTTTTTTATATTTTTTGAGCCACAGAGATTTTGTGCATTGGAGCCCTCTGGTGTAGAGTGATTTTGAGAGGGTCACTACTGGGCTCCTCTCATTTTTTCGATAAACAGGGCTGCCAGTTTCTCGACTTTTTCTCTTAACGGTTTTGGTGAGAGGATAAGAAGATTTGGCATCCAATAAAACACGGTCGGCATAATCTCATTATCATCCGTAATCATAACGCTAAGCTCTATGCTGCCGTCCGGGTCTTTTGAGATTACCCTTTGGGATTTTGAGATTGGGCGGCGGTAAAAGTATTTGGCTATCTCTTTGTCAGCCCAAAGCCGTACCTCAAAGCTCTCTTTATTTGCATTAAACCAGACATTAACGGCGTTTTGAAGCTTATCTTTGAGGGCTTTTTTGATTGTAAATGTCTTGTCGGTCATAGATATGTTTGAGATGGCTTTGAGGTAGTATTTTTTGATTACGCCGTCTTTCACATCCTCCGCCAATAGATACCAAAAGCCGTCAAAGCAGATAAGCTTAAGTGGTTTGGCTTCGACATCATACGACGAGCCATTAATCTCATATCTGTATTTGATAATTGCCGCTTTACCCATGGCAACTTCGATGAAAAGCACCTCATCTGCCTTATCGGTCACATCCTCAAAGTGTACACTTGCGTATAGATGCTCTTCGCTATCTACTCTTTTGATATTAGAGAGGATTTTTTTGGCTTTCAGGGCAAAATTGCTCCCCATTCCCTCTGATAGTTTTTCTAGCACATCAAGCACAAGCGCTTCGTCGAAGTTTTTTAGAGTCGTTGTGTCACCGCCTAGCCTTACAAGCCTTCCCTCCCTCTCAAGCCTGACCCCCATATTTAGCTGACTTAGAAGCTCTGGAAGCCTTCTATTTATATCTCTTTGTATGGTCTTTGCGTCACATCCGTAATCTTTTGACAGCTCTTTGATGCTTAGCTTCTCTCCAGACTCCAAGCGTCTGAGTATGTCGCTTAGGCGCTCCATTACTTTATAATCTGGTGTTTTTGAAACGGACATCTGTTTTGACCTTTTGCGCTTTTTATGATTTTAGCGTACTAGCTACTAATTTCAAACCTAAAATTTATTATGCTTTTTAAATTTCAAATACTCATCCAATAGCATCTGTATATTTTTGGCTCCAACTGGGTTTTGAGAGTGTACTTTAAAGGCAAAATCAGATGGAAATTGTATGATTTTGCTTATATCGGACTCAACTAGCCATTTTGCGAAGTCATAGCCGCTTGGTAGTAGCTTGCCGTCTTTATCAACACCCAAATCATGGTCAAACGATACAAATATTGGCATACATGTCGATAGAATAACTTTTTTAGCCTCCTCTACGCTTCGAATAACGATAAAATCCTCGTCAACTGGCATCCTAAGGTCGTCTATATAAAGTTTCCACGGACACTTAATCATCTAAAACAACCTGCTCTATCTGGGCCTCTGGATGCTCGGCAAACCACTGTTTTACAACCAGATAAGCTTCATCTTGTGTTAGCTTGGAGCGATAATTTTCATCATCAAAATAGACATACTCATCGGCATAGGGCACGGCAAACTCATCATCTGGAATCTCAAACTCTTTTAAATTACCGATTTCATCTTCAAATAATACAATCAACACGCCGCCAAAACAACCGGTCATCCCTGCCCTATCAAAATTTCCATGCAGATTCGAAGACTGTAGTCCAAATGTATAGCATCGATTACATCCGCATTTATTAAATATTTTATAACTTTTAAGCTCTTCCATCCATTCCGAAACCCTACCGCCCTTAATATATGCGGCTGCAAACGATATAAAAGCATGTGTTTTCGGAAAATTTATAAGCGGAACTTCTTTGTTCATTTTTTATCCTTTGCACGATATTCAATACCCAAGAACCAGAACACCCCTGCTCTGCCCTATGGCATATGACGGCATTAGTTGCAATACATAGTCATACTCAAACCTGCCGGTGATAGCCTCAAACTGCGTTAAAGCCCTAAAAAGAGTGCTTAGTTGTTCGTTTGTAGAGGCGCATAGCGACAAGAATACTTTGTTTGCCTTTCTAATAGATAACGGTGATAAACTATCTATGAGTTCGTCCATTATCTGGGAAATACCAATATCTCTTCTATAGCCGGAGTTTATGGCGGCTATTTTTTTAGAGCCTTCAAATACCGTATGCAGATTATCCAAAGAATCAAAACTTGCGTCAAACCCGCCCGATAGCTGATACGCCCCTTCATGTAGCTGCCATGCGATAAGCGCCAATGCATTACTGTCAAAATCAACATCGACGCAAAATGCCTCAGAAGCATTTAGCGATATTTCCGGATGACCAACCATATTTCATCTCCAAAAGTTATTATTTGGAAAATTATGCGATATATCACGGACAATATTGTGTCTGGTTTTGAAAGATGTGCACAAGCGGTGCGTTTTTTTGTCGGCTACAGACCAAATCCTACTTTTTAGAGCCTGAGAGATAAAAAATAGGCATGTAAGGCGCAAAAAAAGGAGTCTACTTCGCCTCCCTCGTTATCCTTCTCCATCTCGACATGAAGCCCATCGTGTCGCTCTCTTTTTCGCCCTCTTCGCCAAATACATACTTATATATCTTCGCTAGTTCTTCTCTCGCATTTTTGTACTCTTTATCGCTTCTGAATATCACTTTTTGCATATCTTTTGTCTCAATATTTTGCAGATACACGGAGTCGTCTCTTTCAAATACTATGTCGTCAAAGACTGCGATAGTCGGCTCTTCTATCTTGTTCATCACTAGCAGTTCGGCTACGACGG